>Ga0316188_10001793_pt1 | contig 10233 bp, 13 predicted proteins | sample Phiworburrow1_MG_FD_204933 | JGI IMG/M metagenome (GOLD analysis project Ga0316188, IMG submission 204933) | Coastal sediment microbial communities from Maine, United States - Phippsburg worm burrow 1 | ecosystem: Environmental > Aquatic > Marine > Coastal > Sediment | place: USA: Maine... | reverse complement strand
CTGTTCCAGCAACCCAAGATCGCGCGCCTTCGCCATGAAGACGCGCAGCTGTTCGATATCGAATATGTACTGCGTCTGGATAAACTGCGCGCCCGCGGCAATTTTTTTCGCCAGGCGATAAGGGCGAAAATCGACTGGCGGAGCGCTCGGATTCTCGGCCGCGCCCAAAAACACCTGCGGTGGCGAGGTAATCGGCCGGCCGCTCAGGAAACGTGACTCGTCCCGCATGATGCGAATCATTTCCAGCAACGACATGCTGTCGAGGTCGAACACCGGCTTGGCTTCGGGATGGTCGCCGACCTGCACGCCGTCGCCACTCAGACAGAGCACGTTGGAAACGCCCATCGCGGCGGCGCCCAGCACGTCGCCCTGGATCGCGATACGATTCTTGTCGCGGCAGGAGATTTGCAGTACCGGCGAATAACCGACATTGGTGAGCAGTGCACACATGGCCACGCTCGACATATGGCAGTGCGCGCCCGAACCATCCGTGGCATTCATGCCGTCGACGTAGCCGTCGAACATGCGCGCACGTTCGTAGACGTCTTCGGCGAGGGCCGAATCCGGCGGCGCCAATTCGGCGGTGACCACGAAATGGCCCGCGCGCAGTACCCGCTCGAGACGACCGGTCGAGCTATGCCCCTCGAGTTGCGGTAGCGGCTTGCCGGGTGAATCGTAGGTCGGGTTCATTGCGCAGCCTCGTTTTCACGGGCGGCATGTTCTTCGCGCACGACGCGCAACCAGGATGAGCTACCCTTGAGCAGGTTGTTTACCGGAATCTGCACCTGCCGTATTGCTTCTGAATCACGCATTTGCTGGCTGCCGCGCCAGGCCTCGACCCAGACGCATCGCATCTCCGGTTTGACCTCGCAATTGCCATCCAGCCGCACACCCCCGCAGGGACCGTTGCGGATTGATTTCGGGCAATTCATCGGACAGGACATACCGGTCGAGCTGAGCGCGCATTTGCCGCACATCTGGCAATCGAACATCAGTCCCTTGACGGCCTTTTCAAACACGCGAACCGGCTTTTCCATGCGCCCGTATCCGAGCACCTTGAACAGCGGGTGCAGGCGGATCAGCACCGGCTCGAAATTACGATACAGCGATTCCAGCTTGCGCGAATTCGTTACCGACCATTGTCGAATCTTGTACACTAAAACTCCGCTCAGTTAGAAAGGCCGCGGCCGCTATCGATGCCGCTGGCACGAATCAGGGTTTCCAGAACTTCTTCCGTATATTCCGTCTCAAGCTGGCGCACCAGAGACTTTGCCTGCTGGTGGATGTCGCCATTCACCGGTTGATCAACGTCGTGCCAGGGCTCGAACATGGCGTCAGCCTGTTTCTTCTTGAGCCGGTAAGCTGCCCGCTCTATCGCATGCATGAACCGCGCAGACAGATTCAGGCGGGTACTGCGCCGGCCTTCCCGGACTACCACCCGCCCCGGGATATCGCGCCAGTAGACGACCTTCAGTTGCGCCACATCGCCTCCCGCATCGCCGCGTCCAGCTCCGGCACCATTTCGCCCATGCCGGTAAACACGCGTTCGAAGCGCAGCCCCAGTTGATCCGCCGCCGCCTGCGCCAGTTCGGTCAATTCGGGGGAATCGGTCTGCGCCAGATACAGCAGCCGCGTGTAGTTGCCGAAATACATTTCCAGCAATTCCGGATGCCGGTCGATCCCCAGGATCTCGATCACCAGCCGCTGGAAATGCTGCGCCAGGAAATCGGTCAGGTAAAAAGTGCCGGGCTCCTCGTCCTGCATGCGCGCGTAGTTTTCGCGACCAGCGAGGAAATCGTAGCAGTGCGCGCCGGGCAGGCGCTTGACACCGCGCTCCTCGAGCACCCGATCGAGTTCGCCGCTGGTGCCGCAATCGCCGTAGGCAACAAAGATATGTTCGTAACGGTCGCGCGCCGCGTCAATCCTGGCAGCGACGGCCGGCGCTATTTTTTCAGGCCGGGCATGCAGATCGGCAGTGATCGCCTGCAGGTCCATTTGCGACCATTGCCCCAGTTTTTTTATTTCATTGACTTCGCGCGCAATCGCCGCGCAGGTAATGACCAGGATGGGAGCTGAATTTACCATAGCGCAGTCGCACCGAAGCCAGTCTCCGGATGCCTACCTGGCCCGCATCTCGGTGACAAGCTGCTTGGCGGTGTCGGCTGCAACGGCAGCGTCGCGACAATAGGCATCGGCCCCAATGGCTTCACCAAACTCCTGGTTGAGCGGCGCGCCGCCGACCAGGATGATGTAGTCATCGCGAATGCCCTGCTCTTTCATGGTATCGATAACGACCTTCATGTAGGGCATGGTTGTCGTCAGCAACGCCGACATGCCGAGGATTTCCGGTTTGTGTTCTTCCAGCGCGGCAAGATACGTTTCCACGGGCGTGTTGATGCCAAGATCAATGACTTCAAAGCCGGCGCCTTCCATCATCATGCAGACCAGGTTCTTGCCGATATCGTGGATGTCGCCTTTGACCGTGCCGATAACCATCTTGCCCGCGGTCGGTTGATCCGACTGCGACAGCAACGGCTTGAGAATGGCCATACCGGCCTTCATCGCATTGGCGGACATGAGTACTTCCGGCACGAACAGAATACCGTCACGGAAATCGATACCGACGATCGTCATGCCGGCAACCAGCGCCTCGTTGAGTACCTTGTTGGCATCCCAACCACGCTCCAGCAGTATGTCGGTGCCTTCGGCGACTTCTTCCTTGAGCCCGTTGTACAGGTCATCGTGCATTTGCTCGACGAGTTCATCGTCCGGAAGGGTTCTCAGATCCAGATCATCTTCATAATCGTCGTCGTTATCGGTCATTGCCCAAATCCTCACACGTTCACGAGCCACCCGGAAGGGCAACTACGAACGAGCAGAATAGGTTTTAACCGTTATCGAGGCTGGCGTTGCAGCGACTCCACGTTGCCTTAAAACGACACTGCGCAGAGGCCGAAATGCCTGACTCTCAGGCGTTTTCACGCGCTTTGGGGGCGCAGTCGAAATCAGGCGGGATGATATTCGCCCTGCAGCTGATCGCCGATGTAAACCTGGTAGTTTCCCAGCCTTTTTTCCCGAATGAAACGTTCCAGCATGGAAATGATCCAGGGATCGTTGATCTCTTCCCAGGTGATGTTGTCGAACTCGTGGAATCGCAGGCTGCGGGTTTCGACGGCTTCGCTCACCGAGCGCAATTCACCGAGGTAATATACGAAACGCTGGTTATCGTCGTGAAAAACCGCGTAGATGAACGGCAAATCGACCTCGATGCCGGCGCCGGCAAGCTTGCCGAGCAAACCCTTGCCACTACTCGCCTCGCCGACACTGTCGGCGGCGGGCAGCGTCAACTGGCCGTTCGCCGGATTTTGCTCGAGCAGGATCTTGCCGTTTGACTCGATGATGGCGCCCACCTGCAAATGCCCCGGTGACGACAACAGTTGCAGCATTTTCGGCGTCAGCCCGAAAGAAACGTAGGCACCGCGGCAAAATCCCAGCGGCGTGTGCGTATTGTAGGCGTAATCCAGCACGCGGCCGATCAGGATGACGTGATCACCGGCATCGACCTGCTCGTGGTGCGCGCAATCGAACCAGGCCACGACGCCGTCGACAATGGGTGAACCGCTGGCCTTGCCCTGCCATTCGAGGTTGGCAAACTTATCGGCGCCAGAAGCGGCAAATCGATTCGACAGTTCACGCTGATCGCGCGCCAGTATGTTCACGGCAAAACCCTGCGAGCTGGTGAACACTTCGCAACCATAGGCCGTTTTGGCAATGCTGACCAACAGCAAAGGCGGCTCTATGGATACCGAGGTGAACGAGTTCGCGGTAAAACCACAGGGGTTTCCGGCCGCGTCGAGGGTGGTCACAATCGTGACACCAGTGGCAAAGTTGCCGAAGGCGCGGCGCAGGTCGCGGCCGTCAAAATCTTTACTATTTGTCATTCAGGGCGTCAGGTCAGTAGATTAGGGCTTCCATCTCGCGAGTCTGTTCGAACATCGCTCCGGAACCGCTGTCGCGGTAGAGGCTGCGCGCGCGGTCAAGGTACTTTTTGGCGCGGTCGATAGCGAAATTGGAATTATAGAGCACCGCGATCACGTCTGCCTGGCGCTGATACATGGCACGATCGCTGGCACTGGCGAGCACCTGGCTGGACTTGATCCTGAATTCCCAGGCACGCTCGACCTCGCCATTGCGCAGGTGGTGGTGGTACAGCATCTGGTAATCGCGTGCCTGCGCTGCCTGGATCAAATCCTGGTTGTGCTGATCGAACAGGGAGTTCATTTCGCGCTGCAGGAGCGCAAGGTCATTCTCGCTGAGCAGGCTTCGGTCGAGGCCGTTGATCAAGCGATGCACATGCGTCATTTGCCCGGTCGAAGCGTACAGCCTGGCGGCCTCGAGGCGCGCCTGCTGGGCCTGGTAGCCATCCTGTACCTGGTCGTGCAACGAGGCAAGCGCCTCCCAGGCATCGGCGGCGGCACCGTAACGCCGAATCGCCAGGTTCTCCTCGATCACCGCAGACAGGTTTGCAGCGACGCCACGGTACATACCACGCGCGATGGAGTTACGCGCCTGCCACAGTTGATCGTAGGTATTGGAGGCCCGGCGAGCCAGTTCACGCGCGCGAATGTTCAGCTGCCCGAGTAACTGGTAACAGCGCGCAGTGGCGAGCACATTGTCCTGCGACATGCTCAGGTACAACGCCTCCTGCAGATAGATTTCAGCGGCGGAAAGCTCCTGCTGATTGATCGCCACTTCGCCGAGCAGCAACAGCGCGTCACCGAGCTTGCGCTGGTCATCTCGCGCAACCGCGGCGGCGGCCACTTCCAGCAGCAAGGTGCGCGCCTGCGCAAATTTCCGCTGATGCAACAATTCCCGGATCAGCCGATCACGGCTGGCGTCGTCGAGCTGGAGGCGTGCGATTTCCGCGTCGACATCGAACTGGCCCTGATCCCCGGGCCGTTGCCAGAGATCGTAATACTGCGACGCGCCCTTGCTCGACTCGATGCCCGCTTCCATCGGATCATCGCGCAACAGGAAAAAATGCACCGCCAGCATGGCCGCGAGTACCGGCACGGTGGTTACCGCGTGATCGGGAATATAGCGCTTCCAGTCCATGATTCGCATCATATTACGCCGCTCGCAAGCCATTGCAAGACAACGAATTAACCGGTAATTAGCCGGGGACAGACCCCGATTAATTCCGGGCGTCACTGGCAGTCAGATTTTCCCCGCCATGGTATCGACATAGAGCTGCTGGAAATGGTGCACGGCGTGCTCGGAGAGTTCGCTGCGCTCGGGGTCGACGACGAAGCGACCCTGGTTGTAACCCTTTGACTGCAAACCGCGGTAGACGCTCTCGCAAAGGCTGACGTCCTCGGGTTGCAGTACATCCTTCTGGTAGACCATCGCGTCGCGTTGCTGCTGTGTCGGTTCCGGGTTCGGCAGGTACCAGTCCTGGTATTCGATGGTGCGGCCGACACCATCTGGAATTATCTGCAGCGTCGAAATATTGGGTTCACCGGGGTAAATCCAGATCGTCAGGTTCGGCCACAGGAACCAGCCGGCATAGCCGAAGTCGACCTCGCCCTTTTCGAAATGGTAGGCGCTGCTCTCGGTGGTCCTGGCCGCGCCGGAGATCTGGCTGGAGTAGATGCCGTGGACTTTCGTGCGGTAACTGTCCATGTCGACGAGGTTGACGAAATCCTTGTGTGCCGGCTGACAGTGATAGCACTCGAGAAAATTTTCGACCAGAACCTTCCAGTTACTGGCGACGTCATAGTGGTCGCGCTGGGCGAATTTCACCTCGTCGATGCGCGGACAAAAATGACGGATTTCGTTCTCCAGATCGCCGGTCTGTTGCTTCAGCGGCGCAGCCTCGAGATCGAGATTGACAAAAAGCAGTCCGCAAAATACTTCCACCTGAACCGGCTTCAGCGAGAACTTGCAGCGGTCGAAATCGACCATCTTTTCGGTATTGCGCGCCGCCTTCAATTCGCCGTCGAATCCATAAGACCAGGCGTGATAAGGGCAGGTGATGGTGCGCACCTTACCGCTACCCGACAACAGTTCGTGGCCGCGATGCTGGCAGACATTGTAGTAGCCATTGAGCTCGCCGCTCTTGTCACGAATGACAATGATGTTTTGCTCGCAGACGTCGACCGTCAGGTAGCAGCCCGGATCGGGCAACTGGCTCTGATGCCCCACGTACCACCAGTTTCGGTAAAAGATCGCTTCCTTTTCCTGCGCCAGGATATCCGCATCCAGGTAACGGCGTGCCGGGATGGTATAGCTTTTCTCCGGGTTGGTATCGAAGGGGATATCCCTGCTCTCAGACGGCAGCTCGACTACGCTCATGCTTGACTCCGGGGTATTATTATTGATTCAAATAATTTAAATTAATGCATTCCTGGCTTCAAACGCTTAAATCTAATTAATTTGCATTACTGTTGCTTATCCTGAATGCTGAAGAAACGCCTGCCACCGCTGGAACCGCTGATCGCCTTCGAGGCTGCGGCACGCCTGTTGAGCTTCACCCGCGCCGGCGCGGAATTACACCTGTCACAGGCGGCGATCAGCCAGCAAATCCGTAGCCTCGAGAGCAGCCTGCAGGTCAAGCTGTTCACCCGCTCGCATCGCGCCGTGCAGTTGACCAACGAGGGCCGCGAATACCTGCACACCGTGGCCGCCATCCTGAAACAGCTGGCGGGTGCGACCATGGACATCCAGAACGTCGAATTCAGCCAGCAGCTGGTATTCGGTTGCGATCAGTCGTTCGCGACGCAATGGCTCGGCCCGCGCATCGGCCAGTTGCGCGAATTGCTGCCGGCGGTGTCGCTGCGCATCGTTGCTTCAGATGACTACGCCGAAAGCCTGGGTGGCGAAGTGCAGGCTGCCGTGTTGCACGGCGACGGCAACTGGCCCGGATTTCACGCGCAGCAACTGTTTGCGGAAGAAGTGTTCCCGGTTTGCAGTCCGGACTACCCGCATCGACAGGCCAGTGGGGACTGGGTCAGCTGGTTGCTGCAGGCACAGTTGATCGACCTCGCCGACAGCCACTGGAACTGGATGAACTGGCGCCTGTGGCTCGGCGGAAACGACATCGACGAACCGCTGGGTAATCGCAACCTGCAAATCAACAGTTACCCGCTGGTCATCGACGCCGCCTGTGCCGGACAGGGGGTTGCGCTGGGCTGGGGCTGCCTGGTCGACGACCTGATCGCGGCCGGTAAACTGGTTCGCCCGCTGCAGCAATCACTGCGAACCGAGTTTGGCTACTATTTCCTGTGTCGCGAAAATCAGCGCCAGGAGCCGATGATCGAGAAAGTCCAGGGCTGGCTGTCGAAGGCTTTTGCGAAACCGTCGCCGAACGAGTGACTAATCCCCGGCCGTCGGCCGCCGGGCGACTGGGCCAGGCCCGCTCAAAGCGAGTAAAAATGCCCCATGATGCCGGCAAACACGATCGCGCCAACCCAGTGGTTGTTGAGAAAAGCGATAAAACAGTGCTCGCGCACCCGGTCATAAATCAGGAATTGCTGGTAAACGAACAGCAATGACGCCAGGGCCAGCGCGAAATAATAGATCCAGGAAAACTCCAGGTCGATGCCCGCCAGCACCATGGCCAACACGAACAGCGCCTGGAACAGACCAATCATCAGGCGCTCGAAATCGCCAAACAGAATCGCGGTCGACTTGACGCCGATGCGCAGGTCGTCGTCGCGATCGACCATGCTGTAGATGGTGTCATAAGCCACCGCCCAGACCAGCGTCGCCACGTACAACAGCCAGGCCATTTTCGGCAGGCTATCGGTCTGGGCCGCCCAGGCCATCGGCACCGACCAGCCAAAGGCCGCGCCCATGTGCACCTGCGGCAGATAATGAAAACGTTTCATGAACGGGTAACTGGCTGCCAGCACGATGCCGATGAAGGACAACAGGATGGTCAGCCGGTTCAGCGTCAACACCAGCGCAAACGACAACAGGCCGAGTACGGCAAACACGATCAGCGCCTCACGCGCCGTTATCTGGCCGCTCGCCAGGGGACGCTCGCGCGTACGCGCGACGTGCATATCGATATCGCGGTCGGCGTAGTCATTGATCGCACAGCCTGCCGAGCGCATCAGGAACACGCCGCAGACAAATACGAACAATACCCAGCCATCGGGCGAGCCATTGCCAGCGATGGCGAGTGCCCACAGGGTTGGCCACAACAGCAAATAGCTGCCGATCGGTTTATCGAAGCGGATCAATTGCGCGTAAAGCCGCAATTTAGCGACGATCTCCGGGGGCAAATCGGGAATATTCAGGGTTGAAAGTTTCACCAAAAACCGATGCGCGTCGCGAAAAAATCGTTACTATACGCGTTTCTTTGAGCGGGGCGAAACAATGATTCGCAGTTTCCGCGGGGTAACGCCTCGCATCGGCGCAAACAGCTATATCGACGAATCCGCGGTCGTTATCGGTGACGTCGAAATGGGCGAGGACTGCTCGGTCTGGCCGCTGACCGTGATTCGTGGCGACATCAACAAGATCCGCATCGGCAACAACACCAATATCCAGGACGGCAGCGTCCTGCACGTCACCCACCAGGGCCCTTTCAGCCCGGATGGCGCGGAATTGCACATTGGCGACCAGGTCACCGTCGGCCACAAGGTATTGCTGCACGGCTGTCGCATCGGCAACCAGTGCCTGATAGGCATGGGCTCGATCGTTACCGATAACGCGATTATCGAGGATCGCGTCATGATCGGCTCCGGCAGCCTGGTACCGCCCAACAAGGTGCTCGAGTCCGGTTACCTTTATCTCGGTAACCCGGTCGTGCAAAAACGGCCCCTGTCGGAGCGCGAACTCGAGTTCCTGTCCTACGTGTCGCAGCACTACGTGTTGCTGAAACAATCCTATTGAGGCGCGCGGTGAAACGCTGGGAATGCATTGTTTGCGGCTTCATCTACGACGAAGCTGAAGGTTGGCCGGAGGACGGCATCGCCGCCGGCACTCGCTGGGAAGACGTGCCCGAAGACTGGCTTTGTCCGGATTGCGGCATGGGCAAGGATGACTTCGAAATGATCGAAATCTGACACCCCGATTCATGGCAACCGACGCGGTACAGGCACCATAAAAATACCGCCAGAACTGCCAATTTCTTCACAAAAACGGGCAAATGTTGACTATAAGTACTGATGTCCGGTCGCTTCCGGCAGGAAAATCAGCCACTTCAACGGAGTATCGTCAGATCATGAAGGCAATGTCAGAGGTCAAGGAAACTCGTTCGTCGAGTTCAAAGCTCAGGAACTTCGACCTGTCGGTCGAGGAAATCAGGATCGTGCGGGCCATCAAGGAAATGACCGATGCCTTCGATCGCATATCGGAAAATAACCCCGATCCGGCGCGGCTCGACTTTTACGGCCGCGAAATCAAGAAACTGGAAGAACAGCTCGACGATATCCGCGAAAACACGCTGATTCGATAAGGACTAAGAGCCTCGCTCCACAGCGGCCGCACACGGCCAACTTCACTTTCTCCAGCTAAATTTCTCGTGCCGGTGGAATACCGGCGAAAATGCTGTCGGCAATCCAGAGCTGAATATTACGCGTCAATGCCGAGGGTCCGACCAGTTGCAGGCGCTTGTCCGCGATCGCGGCCCGGTAGGTTTCATCCCCCATCCAGCAATTGACCATGGTGCGCAAATCGGTGGTCAGGTAAACGTCCACTTCCTTGCCGGGGTCTTCGAGGCAGATATCGACGTTGCAGCCCTTCACCAGCAGCCACCAGCTGTGCAGTTTTTTCAGGTCGGTAAAGCGAAAGCGAATCACCGACTGCTCACCCGGCAACGCCTCGGTCTTGATGCTGCGCTGCAAATAAGTCATCAGTAACTCGACGTCGAGATCGCTATCGCGAATATCGCCGCGCGCCCAGCGCATCCCCCAGTCGCCGACTCCTTTCAGCAACGGCAGGGTTTCCTTGCCGGCCTGGGTCAGGAAATACTCGTTACCGCGCTGGCCCGGAATCTTCTTGCGCAGGATTATTTCGCTGTCGGCCAGTTCGTTGAGTCGCTTGGTGAGTACGGTCGGCGATATCAGGCTCAAGCCACGCTGCAATTCGTTGAAGCGCGTCGCGCCCATGTGCAGCTCGCGCAGAATCAGCAGGGTCCATTTTTCGCCAAGCAACTCCATCGCCTTGGCGACCGGGCAAAACTGGCCATATTCCATGGTTCACCTCGCTTTTGGCCTGGTTATT
>Ga0316188_10001792_pt1 | contig 10234 bp, 10 predicted proteins | sample Phiworburrow1_MG_FD_204933 | JGI IMG/M metagenome (GOLD analysis project Ga0316188, IMG submission 204933) | Coastal sediment microbial communities from Maine, United States - Phippsburg worm burrow 1 | ecosystem: Environmental > Aquatic > Marine > Coastal > Sediment | place: USA: Maine... | reverse complement strand
TTGGCCGCGCTGCAGGTTGCTATTGAGAGAGTCAGGTTTCACTACAGGAACGACGCGGCATTTCACGAAAACGTGATGACGCCTTTTCTTATTGCGAACACCAACATGGCTCAGCTAAGTACCAGCATGCGGCACAGGCCGGGTCATCCTGAAGTTACCGCCACATTTCCTGACCTGGGTTTTACGACGAACTTTCTCGCCAGCGAATTGCTGTCGACCGTCGAGTTCCAGAACATACTGGTTGCGAAGATGGAGCGCTGCACGGATATACTCGATGTGGGGCACCCGGGCGTCGAGAAACGCCTGGTGTCGGTTATCCAAATGCTCGAGGATGAACTCGATCAGTAACGCAGGCCCCCTGAGCCAGCAGATCGGCCGTCGAAGACCTACCACACACTCCCAAGCGCAACCCTGATCGCCTCGCCGCTGACGCCGCTGGATTCCTCAGACGCCAGGAACGCGATCATCTCTGCGACCTCCTCCGGCGTGACAACGCGGCCGGGAGGATAGATTGCAGCCCGTTCCTTCCACACCTGCTCGGTCGAGATGTTGCGATCGGTGGCTTCCTGGCGCGCCGAGCGTTCGGCCATTTCGGTGCGTACCCAGCCGGGCAAGACAGCATTCGACGTGATGCCGTACGCTCCGCCGTCCTGGGCAACCGAACGCATCAAACCCAGCAGGCCATGCTTGGAACTGTTGTAGGCGCTGCCCGCATGCTCCGCAACCAGGCCGGCCGTGGAGCTCGTGAACACCAGTCGACCGTATTTGCGTTCGATCATTCCCGGCATCACCAGCCGTGAGAGGTGAAACGGTCCATCAAGATTGACCCGCATCGACTCGTCCCAGACTGCTGGTTCCTGTTCCCAGATGACACGTTCGTGAGCCGATCCGATGCCATGATTGCAGATAAGAATCTCGATGGGCCCGAGTCGTTCCGCGGTCTCTGCCACCGCCCTGGCACAACCTTCTGGCGTTCCAAGATCGGCCACCGAGAATTCGAAGCCGGTGTCTTCCAGTTCCTGCTGACTGCGGCCGACGCACATGACGCGAGCACCGCGGGACGCCAGAAGATCCGCGGTTGCACGGCCTATGCCGCGTCCTCCACCCGTCACAAGGGCTACGCGTCCGTCGACTCCAGTCATGCTACTCATGCCTCCTGTCAGGATGTTTTCCTGAAGTGCAGCGACTGCATGCCCCTCAGGATGCTGTCGAGTGTGCGGATGGCCGCGAGGATATGCGGTCCCTTGTTGAGCATGACACAGTCCGCACGTTGCGATTGCGCCGCGTCGGTTATTTCGGCGCGCGAGGGTAAGCCCTTCTTTGTTTCCTGTTCGAGTACCTGGGTGGCCCACATGACGGGCATCCGTGCGGCTTCGCAAACCCACAGGATTTCCTCCTGGAGTTCGGCAAGACGCGCCCATCCACATTCCACCGCCAGGTCGCCGCGGGCGATCATCACGGCCACAGGGTAGCGCCGCATGGCGGCAAGCATGATCTTGGGGAGGTTCTTGAAGGCTTTATTGGTTTCCACCTTGATGATGAGCCCGAGATGAGCGGCGGACAGCTCGTCCAGTGCTGCCAGCAACGCTTCGACATCATTCGGTTTGCGAATGAATGACAAGCTGACCGCGTCGGCGTGCTCCACGATGAAAGGAAGATTTTCCTCGTCGGTTTTGGTCAGGCCAGGTAAGCGAATATCGCTATTCGGGAAGTTGATACCCCGCTGTCCTCGCAGACGACTGCCTGTCGGTTTTGCCTTGGTGATTTCGACCTCGAGTTGTTCATCGCTCACATTGCGAATGACGCCCGATATCTTTCCGTCGTTGAGCGATATCGCTTCGCCCGGTGACAAATACTCGAATACCTCGGGCTGCTGGCAAGCGATGTGTGCAGGCTCAAGAATCACGCCGTCGGCATCCTCAATGGCGGGTTCCCCGGGAATCGCGTCTCCGTGAATGATCAGCGTATCGCCCACGTGCAGGAGGAGCGGCAGTTCGACAGCAGGAAGTTCGCCTACCTCATAGTTGCGTTTCTTCCCGTCGTCGGCAGGTATCAGGGTGAGCGGTGTGCCCGTGGCGATATAGGCGCCCTGGAAGGACTCGAGTACGAGCCCTTTGTCGTCTTTAGTAGAAACAACGAGACGCCGCTTCTTGCCGCGTGTATCCCGGAAGCGAATCCTGTCGCCCTCCTGGGCTTGCTCAATGCACGCACGCGGTACCGGGATGACCGCGATCTTCGTACCGTGTTGCAGTACATCATCCGGTATCAGCCGAACGCGGCGCGGTGCGATAACGTTACCCAGCGGATCCCGTTTAGGACGAATGTGAATAACGCCCGGCCCCGGCTTGAGTTCCCCGGTTCTCAGTTTGGGGCCCGACAGGTCCATGACGATGCGGCATTCGGTGCCCGCGTCATCCGCTGCTCGGCGCAGGTTGTCGACCATGCGTTTCCACGTCGGCGGATCATCGCGAGCGCAGTTGATACGCGCCAGGTTCATGCCAGCAGCCAGCATTTCGGCGACCAGCGCGGGGTTGTCGGCGGCTTCCGTCGGGAGTGTGACCATGATGCTCACATCCCGACCTTCCGGGCTGGGGCCCAATATGGCCTGACGGTACTCGTCGGCCGTCGGATTTGTAGCCTGGAGTGCCGCCGCAAGGGCGCCCGCGTCTACTGGGCCACCGCCGACGAGGCGATCGATCGCGGTCTGTACCGCTTCGATGGAGCCAAGCACATTGCGCTCCGCATGGGCGAGCGATGACAGGCCGAGTCGGCGCAGATTCCTGCGCAGATCATGCGTATTGGACCTGCGCAGTGCGAGGTAGTGAACCAGGTTCCTGGCCCCCTCGCGATAGGCCGGATGCACGCCGGAGAGTTCGGTCGCGTACTTCGCTTCCAGCGCGGTCGCCCGGGCGTGAATCGAGCGAAGCTGCTCCCGTACCTGCTCGATGTCAGCGTGGCTGGCCATGGATAATCTCCTGCTGTACTTTGCACCATTATTAGTGGAGGTTCCAGATGGCAAAAGTACTCATGCTCTATTCGACGACAGATGGTCACACGGTGGAGATATGCAAGCGTCTGAAGTCGGTTATTGAGCAGGGCGGGGACAGCGTTGACCTGGTTAACCTGCTGGACGGTCCGGCGCTGGAAGGACGCGAGTTCGACAAGGTCGTGATTGGCGCCAGCATTCGTTACGGCAAGCACCAACCGGCGGTTTATGACTTTATCAGCAAGAACCAGGCGACGCTCGAGGCTCACCCGAATGCGTTGTTCTCGGTCAACGTCGTGGCGCGCAAGCCAGAGAAGAATACGCCCGAGACCAACCCCTACCTGCAGAAGTTTCTCAAGCAAATCGAGTGGCAACCGCAGAATCTGGGGGTCTTCGCGGGCAAGATCAGCTACCCCGACTACGGCTTCGTCGACAAACAGATGATTCGATTCATCATGTGGATGACGAAGGGACCAACCGACCCGACCACAGTCGTCGAGTTCACCGACTGGGATAAGGTCGATGAATTCGGGCGGATGATTGCAGGGCTATAGATACTCTGCGTAGGCGGAAACGTACTTCGCTGCATTGTCGCCGGAGATGACGACGGCGGTCCCCTTATGATCCGCGGCCCATTGCGTGGCTGCGTGCAGCAATGCACCGGTCGTCGGCCCGACCATGACGCCGTCGCTGCGAGCCACCCTGATACCCGCCCTGAAGGCATCTTCGTCCGTCACCGACAGGTATTCGTCGATGACGTCCTTGTCGAGGATTTTCGGGAAATGTTCCTCGGGCAGACCGGTAACGCGCTTGAGTCCTGATAGTTTGTGGTGGCGAACGGCGGGTTCGACGCCAATAATTTTGATGTTCGGGTTGCGTTCCTTAAGGTACCGCCCGACGCCCGTTATCGTGCCGCCAGTGCCGATGCCGGCAAAGAAGTAATCGAGTCGGCCAGCAGTCTGGCGCCAGATTTCCGGGCCGGTCGTGTGGTAATGAGCGGCGACGTTCAGTTCACTCTCGTACTGGTTTGGACTGACGTACTTGCCGCCATAGGCCTCGCTCTCAACCATGCTTTTGACAACCCCGCGCGCACCCTCGGACGGGTAGATGGGGCACAGTTCGTCCTCAACTTCGATGAGTTCGGCACCGAGGAACCTGAGCAGGGCTTTCTTCTCCTCCGGCACGCCATCAGGAACCGCAATCTCGATCGGTGTTCCCTGGGCGTTCGCGAGCGCAGCGAGGGCGATGCCCGTGTTTCCGGCCGAGGGCTCGACCAGCGACTGGTCGGCGGTCAGCTGCAGGCCCTTGAGCATGAACATGGCGGTGCGATCCTTGATCGACCCAAATGGATTCATGCCCTCGAGTTTCACAAGGAGTTCGAAGTCAGGGTACGGATTGAAGCGCGCTCCAATACGGACCATTGGCGTCGGGTTATTGGGTCCTGGCACCAGGTCTACGATGCTGTCGTAAACTTCGGTCTGGTCCGGAAACAGGGTTTCAACGTTTGCATTCATAAGAATGCCGAGTCTAACGACGCGGGAACGCAGGACAAGGCGATCGCCAGACGCATTCGTTATACCTGTATTCAGTTAGTGCATATGGCGCCCGCTGCGGCCCGCCTGACTGCTTATGCGACGTCGGCCTAGTTGTCGAACAGGAGCCGATCAAGATACGCGAACGCAGTATCAGAGTCCGACTGCGCCAGGCCGAACAGCGCCTCCTCACGCACGTCCATGTCGAGATCTTCCTTACTCGCGATATCAAGGAGCATAGTGACGCTATCGTCCAGCGACAGCACGCCCATATCGGTGATCTCGCCGCCGATGCCCCTCGCCGACAACCTGCAGTCCCCATCGAATACGCGGATGCTGACGGGTTTGCCCTTCTCCTGGCGCAGGAACAGCGTCGTTGCAGCGCCGTCTACCTGCCATTTGTACCAGCCATCAGCAGCGCCGATCGACGGTGCACTGCTGGCCGGCGCGCTCCACAGCAGCGCGAGCCCCAACAAAGCCAGCGCGGCCGTCCTGCAGGCGCGCATTACTGCGATCCCTCAAACGCATTGTCGATCAGGTCCCAGACAGCATCGCTGTCCATCATGACAAGGAACTCGAGCAAGCGCCGTTTCTCGGCAGCATTGTCTGCCTTTCGGTAGAGCTCCAGTACGCCCGCGTCATGGCCGGCAATCAGCATTCCCTCCAGGGCCGCTTCGCGGATGCCGTCGTTCTCTGTGCTTTCATAGAGTGCGATGAGCGTTCGATTGACCTCGTCGCCGCCAACAATGGCGAGACCCTCAATAGCGCGTTTCTGCATCTCGGGGTTGCTGCCATCCATGGCAAGTTCGCGCAGCGATTCAGCGTCGCCCGAGATTGCGTAGGCCTCGATCAGGGACTCCGAGAGTCCGGTGCGGCCCCTAAGTTCTCGCAGCTGCTCATTGGCACCCATCGCGCCGAGCATGTTGACGGCGTCCGAGAATTCTTTTTCGTTTTCGGTATTGATGGCGATGTTGAAGACGGCATCCTTATCGCCAGCGATCAGGAAGGCCTCAAGCACAGCTTCGCGGACGTCGCTCTGTCCATTGCGATAGATATCACCGAGAGCAGCCAGTGCTTCCTTGTCTCCGCCGATGCCGATCATGCGAATGGCTTCGGTTTGCAATTCACCCTGGCTATCATTGGCAAACGCCAGCAGGCGCGACTGCGATTCCGGTGTTTCCATCTGGCTGAGGATAAACAGGGCACTTTCCTTGAGTTCCGCGCTGTGATTTCCGGACAGGACTTTGTCGACGATCGGCAGCGCACGCTCGGGTGGAGCGCTGATCAGCGCTTCGAGCGCCGCCATGCGAAGGCTGTCGGCATCGTCGGCTGTGTCGGTCTGGGCCAGGCTGCTCGTCGCCAGCAGCAGCAGGACGGCGCCAATGGCCAGTTTCGAAGTTGTGTTCATGCGATCTTCCTTAAATCATGTGGTGTGTGCATCATCAGATGATCCAGCACTGAGTTTGGTTAGCATCACGTTCAACTCAAACGCGAGTTGTGCCTGTAGGGCCGCAGCGTCCGCGGGGGCAAGATCGTCGGCAGCGAGCCGCAAAAGGATGGGTTCGAACGCGCGCAGAACGCGCGCCAGTTTCGGTGCATCGCCGCTGACGGCGGCGTTCTCGAACATCCGGTTCTGCTCGATGATGCGCAGGACCAGCTGGGTGCGATCTTCCGCGTCGGGCAAATTCATAATCTGCTGGCGGCTGTCGCGAAAGTGCACCTGCAAGCCGCGCGATAGTGCGTCGGGCATGACTACGGCAGGAGTTTCGACACCAGCCATCTGCACATCGACAGCCGGGTCATCGTCACCGAGGAAAAAACCGATCGCGATACCCAGCGCAAGCGTCGCCGCAATGGCCATGCCCATGAAGAATGACGTCGGGTGCCATGTGCTCCTTGTGGGCCGGGTAATGACCTGTTCCCCGGCGGCGGCGGCATCAAGAGCGTCATGCCAGCGCTGCACCGTGGCGGGCGGCGGCGAGTGAATAGTCGCGCGATGCGCGGCAACGAGATCGTCAGTCCTGTCGTTCATGATTCCTGTTCCTTTAGGTGCTGCATGTCCACGCGCAGCTTGTGCACTGCCCTGAACACAGCTTGTTTGACGCGGCCTTCGTTGGTGCCAAGCTCTTCCGAGATCTCGTTAACGCGCCACTGCTCGAGATGCTTGAGTACAAAGCAGACACGCTCCACTTCGGTGAGGCGCGCAAGAGAGGCGGCGAGGTCGCTTTCGAGTTCGTGATCGAGCAAGGCCCGCTCCGGATCAACCGTGTCGTCGCCGACATCGTGGTCGAGCGCCTCGAATACGCCGGGCCGCGATTTTCGGAGCAGGTTCAGGGCGGCATTGACCGCGATGCGATGAATCCAGGTGTCGAGCCTGGATGTGCTCCTGAACTGGTTGCGCTTGCGCCATGCGTTTAGCAGTGCGTCCTGTACAGCATCCGCGGCCAGGTCCGGATTACGGGTTATCTTCAGGCAGGCCGAATACCAGCGATCCGAGCGCTGTGTGATTGCCCGGTGAAAGTCCGCCTGCGAAGGTGGGCTGCTGCCGATCTCGATAACTGCCGCCATAATTGTTTGGATGCAGCGTAACGCGAAAACGTTAGCAAATCAGACGACGAGACCCGCGGCATGGCCAGACGACCACGCCCACTGGAAATTAAAGCCGCCGAGATGGCCTGTCACGTCCACGACCTCCCCAATGAAATAGAGTCCCGGCTGGCGTTGGGTCTCCATGGTTTTCGACGATAGCTCGTTCGTATCGACGCCACCCAGTGTCACCTCGGCCGTTCGATAGCCCTCGGTTGCCGCCGGCTTGATGCTCCACCGGTTGAGCGTGCGCCCAAGTTCACGAAGGCTGTCGTTGCTTTGTTCTGCCAACGGCGTTTCCGCGCGTCGACGCCAGAGGTGATCCTGAAGCTCGACAACCAGCGCTCGCGCCAGGTGTGCTGCGAGGACGGTGCGCAGCAGCGCTCGTGGCTGTTCGGCTTTCATGGTGACCAGTAGTTCGCTGGCATCGATGCCCGGCAGGAGGTCGATTTCAATGGTGTCGCCCGGATGCCAGAAACTCGAGGCCTGCAGGATAGCCGGTCCGCTCAGGCCACGATGCGTAAAAAGAATATCTTCGACGAAGGTGGTGCCATTTGCAGTAACAGACGCGCGCACGCTGATGCCCGACAAGCGCTCCATGAGTTCATGCAGTGCGCCCGTAAAGGTGAAAGGCACCAGGCCGGCATGCGTCTCGAAGACCTTAAGGCCGAACTGCCGGGCAATGTCATAGCCGAATCCTGATGCGCCCATCCTGGGTATGGAGAGCCCCCCCGATGCGATGACGAGGGATGGCGCACTGAACTTGCCGTTGCCACAGTCGACTTCGTACCCCTCATTATGTGCGACGCCCCGGATGTCGCTCTGCGTCACGATACGCGCACCGGCCTTGTCGCATTCACGCTGGAGCATCGCGACAATATCTTTGGATGATTCATCGCAGAACAGCTGGCCGGCTGTCTTCTCGTGGTAAGCGATGCCGTGGCTTGCAACCAGCGCGATGAAGTCATGTTGTGAGTAGCGCGACAGGGCCGATTTGCAAAAGTGCGGATTATGGGACAGGAAGTTCGATGGCTCGCAGTAGAGGTTCGTGAAGTTGCACCGGCCGCCCCCTGACATCAGGATCTTCTTGCCGATCCTGTTGGATCCCTCGAGAACGATGACGTCGCGTCCACGTCCTGCCGCGGTCATGGCACACATGAGGCCGGCTGCGCCGCCACCAATAATAAGGACATCGGCATTCGTCATGCCGGGAGGATAGCAGGGGCGCCAGCCGGGAACGAGGCCGCCGCTTTCTGTGCGTATTGCGGCCATTCGGCTTTTGCCTCCCGCCGCGCTCATACCCTACTAATAGGGCATGCATGCCAGACAGACGGAAAACCTGTTTCGCCAGAACGCGATCAATGCGCTGGCAGCAAGACTCGACGGCCGGCCGATCGCGCTCATGCCGAAACCCTGGGCGTGGCTGGCGCTGTTTTGTGTGACATTCGTTGTAATAGCCGGCGCATTTCTCTGGCATGTCGAGTACGCGCGCAAGGAGACCGTTCGCGGCTGGCTGGTGGCCGAGCCGGGCGTCGTACGGCTGGCACATTTCGATTTCGCGACGGTAGCGAGCATTGACCGAGTGGCCGGCGACGCTGTCCGACGAGGCGACGCCATTGTGCGGCTTACGTCGAACGTTACGCTGGGCGATGGTACGGACACTGTCCTGCTTGCGCTCGCGACCCTTGAAGAGCAACTGGCCGGCGTAGACGACCGGGCAGGACTGGCACGCGAGCAGTTCGGCGCCGATCATCGGGCGCTCGAAGCTCAGCTACTGAGGCTCGACCGGGAGTTTGATGCCCTTGATAGCCAGCAGCGAGAGCAGGGCGGGCGCGTGCAACGCAATGCCAGTCGCCTTGAGGATCTGGAGTCGGCTCTCAAACGCGGTGCGATTGCGAAAGTAGATGTAGCCCGTCAGCGGGACGAGTTGGCGGCGATGCAGCAATCTGTCGCACGTCTTCGTCAGGAGAGAAACTCGCTCGGTCGCAAGCGCAACGAACTGCTCGCGACACAGGAGCGACTCGGAATCGAACTCGAAAGGCGGCTCGCGCTACTCGACACGGAACGCGGCGAGTTGCAGCAACGCATCGCCCGGCAGGAACAGCAGCGATCGCTCAGCGTGCGCTCACCGGTTAACGGGACGCTTGCGACGGTCGACGTAGTGGCCGGTAGTTCGATTCGCCCACAGCAGTTGCTGGCGACCGTAGTGCCCGAGAATTCGTCTCTGGTCGCAGATGTCTATGTCCCCTCGCGAGCCGCAGGCATGGTACGCCCCGGGCAGACCGTCCGGCTACTGTATGACGCATTTCCTCACCAGCAATTCGGAACGGCGCGAGGAGAGATTGCCGCGGTTGCCGGTTTCGTTTCTCTACCCGGCGACATGCCGGTGGCATCCGGGTTGCGGGAGGCCGCCTACAAAGTTCGTATTCATGTAAACGATGACCATGTTGAAGATGCACAGGGTCGCTATGCACTGCGTCCTGGCATGGCGTTGGCCGCGGAGATCGTTCTGGAGAGCCGCAAGCTCGCTGACTGGTTCCTGGCCCCAATACGGGCGCGTCTCTGAATGCACCGTCGCGCGATACCGTGGCTGAACGTAACAGGCCGCGCGCGCCTGCCCGTCATTCGGCAGTCAGCGGTCGCCGACTGTGGTCTGGCCTGCATCGCCATGATCGCGGCCTATTTCGGCAATGCCGCAGACCTGGCCAGTCTGCGTCGCCGCTTTGGTACTTCGTTAACCGGGGCCAATCTTGCTGCGTTGATACGAATAGCTGAAGCACTGCATTTGTCCGCGCGAGCGCTGCGATGCCGCCTGTCGGAACTCTCACGCCTCCAGCAACCCTGCATTCTGCACTGGGGCTTCAATCATTTTGTTGTGCTCAGAAAGGTAACAAGCACGCGACTGCTGATTCACGACCCGGATAACGGCGCGCTCAGCGTGTCTCTTGCAGAGGCAAATGCAAAATTCACGGGTGTGGTCCTCGAGTTTGCTCCGACGAAGGAGTTTGTACAGCGAAAGCAGGCGCGCCGACTCAAGCTTATCGATCTTGTGATAGTCGACCGGTGTTTTTCCCGATCAGCGTCCAGCGCTCTGGTGCTTGCCGTCGTGTCGGAGTTGCTGCTGCTGGTC
>Ga0316188_10001790_pt1 | contig 10236 bp, 9 predicted proteins | sample Phiworburrow1_MG_FD_204933 | JGI IMG/M metagenome (GOLD analysis project Ga0316188, IMG submission 204933) | Coastal sediment microbial communities from Maine, United States - Phippsburg worm burrow 1 | ecosystem: Environmental > Aquatic > Marine > Coastal > Sediment | place: USA: Maine... | reverse complement strand
CTTGCACTGGAAGCACTCGTCGACGACCTGGTCCTGCTCGGCGGGGGTCATCCATCCCGCACCCTGATCGCCATGCTTGTCGATCATCTCGAACAGCGTCGGGAACGACGAGCAGAACGAGACACACCGACGGCACCCATGGCACAGGTCGTACGCGCGGGTCAGTTCGGCGCGTACATCGGCTTCGTCGAAGTAGACGGGGTCTCGTGGGTCGTAGGTGGTGGTCATGCGGCAAGACTTCTCGGTCCGCAAGGGTACGACACCACGCGGTCCTGACGAACGCGGCGCCGGCGACGATGTTGGCCCCCGGATCAGGTTTCAGCTGATCGAATCGAGACCCTGCGTGAGCCGGCCGGCGTGGTTCTGCACCGCCCGGGCGAGCGTCTCGAACCAGTCGGCGATCTCCTCGAAACCCTCATCGCGGGCGATGTCGGCGAATCCCGGGTACATCTGGGTGTACTCGTAGGTCTCCGCTGCGATCGACGCTCTGAAATTGTCGTGGGTGTCGCCGATCGGCTCGCCGGACGCCGGGTCTCCGACGTCGGCGAGGTGGTCGAGATGGCCGTGCGCGTGGCCGGCTTCGGCGTCGGCGATCGAGCGGAACAGTGCCGCCGAACTCGGGTGGCCCTCGACATCGGCCTGTTGGGCAAACCACTGGTAGCGGAGGTTGGCCTGACTCTCGACGGCAAACGCTTGCTTCAGGTTCTGGTGGGTCCTGGTGCCGTCGAGGTCGGACATGTGGTGGTCTCCTTGGATTGCAGGAACTGGCTCGCTCGGGCGTTGCGTCCCGGAAGTCAACCCGTTTGCGGTGCACTTCGGTTGGACCGGGTCAACAGAATGTCGCCACAAACGTGGGATCTCCTAGCATCGAGCAGATGTCCTCGGCGTCTCGACCGTTCCAGCGACGAGCGATGCTCGATGCGCTGCGCGCGGCCGGCGAACCCGATGGCGAAGCGTTCGACGTCCTCGTCATCGGCGGCGGCATCACGGGGGTCGGCGTGGCGCTCGACGCCGCGGCCCGCGGCCTGCGCACCGCACTCGTCGAGCGCGACGACTTCGCCAGCGGCACGTCGTCGAAGAGCTCGAAGATGGTCCACGGAGGGCTGCGCTACCTCCAGAACGGCGATGTTCGCCTCGTGTACGAAGCGCTTCGCGAGCGGCGTCGCCTGATGCGCAACGCTCCCCACCTGGTCGAGGTGCTGCCCTTCATGATCCCGATCCTGACCAAGGACGGCGTCGTGTCGAAGAAGATCGCCAAAGCGCTGGGCTCGGCGATGTGGATGTACGACCTGACGGGCGGGTGGCGCATCGGCCGACTCCACAAGCGGGTGTCGGGCGAGGAAGCCGCACGCCACTTCCCCACCACCCACGTCGACAAGCTCAGCGCCGGGTACGTCTACTACGACGCCGGCGCCGACGACGCTCGACTCACCCTGACGGTCGCGCGCACCGCCGCCGAACGAGGTGCCGTCATCGTCAACCGCTGCGGTGTCGTCAGCATCACCACCGACGCCGCCGGCGCGGCGACCGGCGCCACCGTCGAGGCCGACGGCGAGCGCATCCACGTGCCCGCACGCTGCATCGTCAACGCCGCCGGCGTGTGGGCCGACGAGGTACGCGCGCTCGACGAGGGCACCGACCCACATTCGATCCGCCCTGCCAAGGGTGTCCACGTCACGATCCCGTGGGAGAAGGTGCGCAACGACATCGCGGTCATCATTCCCGTTCGCAGCGACAAGCGCAGCCTCTTCATCGTGCCCTGGGGGGAGCGGCCCGACGGGACGTTCCGTCACGCGTACGTCGGCACGACCGACACCGACTCCGACGAACCGCTCGACGATCCGCAGTGCACGGGCGACGACATCGACTACGTGCTGACCGCGCTCGACGAGGCACTGACCGAGACCGTGACCCGCGACGACATCACCGGCGTGTGGGCCGGGATGCGCCCACTGGTCAGGTCGGCCTCGACCGACGGCGCCGACGCCAAGACCGCCGACCTGTCGCGCCGACATCAGGTGGCCGTCAGCGAGTCGGGCGTCGTTCGTGTCAACGGCGGCAAGCTCACCACGTACCGAGCGATGGCCGAGGACACCGTCGACGTCGTCGTCCGCCGGCTCGACGCGCCCCACCGGGCACGGCGATCGGCCACGCGCCGGTTGTCGCTGTTCGGAGCAACACGTCGCGGTGCAGTCGAGCCGGGCACCGCATCGGCGCATCTGCTGCGACGCTTCGGACGCCAGGCCGACGAGGTCAAGGCGCTGGTTGCATTCGACCCGGCACTCGGGGAACCGTTGGTGCCCGGCCAGCCCTACCTCGGCGCCGAAGCCGTGTACGCCGCTCGCCACGAGATGGCGACAACGCTCGACGACGTCCTCGTGCGCCGTACCCGGGCGCATCTCTTCGACCGGACAGCGACGCTCGCCGCGGCGCCCGCGGTGGCCGCACTGCTCGCCGAGGAGCTCGGGTGGGACTCGGCCGAGACCGAGCGACAACTCGATCGCTACCGCGAGATGTGCCGGGCCGAGGAGTCCGCCGCCCGACGATTCGTCGCCCGAGACACCGCAGGAGCCGTGGATGACCACCTCACCAACGCCACCGATTGAACTCCTCGGCGACGAGTCACGCTTCGGCGGACCCGGCGTCGACGTTCCCGAGGACGCGCTCCACGCGCTCGAGTCGATCTGCGAGGTCGTCACGAGCGGCGACGCGGTCGCCGAGTCGAGTCGCGACTGGTGGCCGCTCGCCTTGCACTGGGCGCTCGCCGGGCAGGTGCCACAGCTTGCGGACGTCGTCGTCCGCCCCACCTCGACCGACGAGGTCAGGCGCGTCGCCCAGGTGTGCAACAACGCCCGCCTGCCGCTCACCGTCGCGGGCGGGCGCAGCGGCGTGTGCGGGGCGGCGGCTCCCGTCTTCGGTGGCGTCGCGCTCGATGCGACCGCGCTGGCGGGCGTCGTCGCGATCGACGAGGTCGCCGGTGTCGTCGAGGTGCTGCCCGGCACGTTCGGGCCTGACCTCGAGGATGAACTGCGCGCGACAGGCGTGTCGGTCGGCCACTTCCCGCAGAGTTTCGACCTGGCCACCGTCGGCGGTTGGATCGGATCGCGGGGCGCCGGCCAGTACTCGACGCGTTACGGAAAGATCGAGGACATGGTGGTCGGTCTCGAGGTCGTGCTCGCCGACGGCACCGTCGTGCGTACCGGAGGAGCCCCTGCGGCGGCCGCCGGGCCCGACCTCACCCAGCTGTTCATCGGCTCGGAGGGCACGTTGGGCGTGATCACCCGGGCGTGGCTTCGTACGCATCCGATCCCGGCACACGAAGCCCGTGCGGCCTATTCCTTCGCCTCGTTCGCCGGCGGTGTCGAGGCGTGCCGACTGATCCTGCAGGCTGGTGCGACTCCTGCGGTCCTGCGGCTCTACGACGCCGCCGAATCGCAACGCGGGCAGGGCGGCGATGGTGCCGAATGCATCCTGCTCGTCCTCGACGAGGGTGACGTCTCCCTCGTCGATGCCACGATGGCCATCGTCGAACGCTGTTGCGCGACCGCCGGCGCGAACCCGGGCGACGTCGATCTCGTCGAGAAGTGGCTCGGGCATCGCAACGACACCTCGGCGCTGCAGGGGCTGACGCGCAAGGGCTTCGTCGTCGACACGATGGAGATCGCCGCGCCGTGGTCGAGGATCGACGAGTTGTTCGACGACGTGCGGGCATCGATGCTGGCGGTCCCGCACGCACGGGCGGCGACCTGCCACCTCTCGCACAGCTACTCCGATGGCGCCTGTCTGTACTTCACGTTCGCCGCCACTCCCCCGGCCGACGAGATCGAGTCGACGTACATCGCGCTGTGGGATGCCGGACAACGCGCGGTGCTCGCCGGAGGCGGCAACCTGTCGCATCACCATGGTGTCGGCATCAATCGCGGGCGGTTCATGGCCGAGGCGCTCGGGACGGCCCACGGCGTGCTCGCGGCGATCAAGTCGACGCTCGACCCGAACGGGATCATGAACCCGGGCAAGCTGGGACTGCCGACTCCCTTCGGGCAGGTGCCGTGGCCGTGACCGACCTGGCTCGCCGCTGGGACCTCGACGCGATCCGCGCCGGCATCGGCGTCTGCCTGATCACTGCGATTCCGCTCACGCTCCTCGCCGCCGTCGTCGACTCCAACGACGCGGGACTCAACGCATTCTTCTTTTTCGGCGCCATGTTCGGATTCGTGCTCGGCTCCGGGTGCGCCGCCTGGCTGCAGCAACGCGGCACGCCGCTGAGCCATGGAATCGTCACGGGAATGGTCGCCTACGTCGGTGCGCAGACCGTCTTCGTCGCCATCAGGCTGATCCGCGGCAACACCGTCAACTGGTTCGGGGTGTTCTTCACCCTCTCGCTCGTGATGCTCGCCGGCCTGTTCGGGGGACTGCTCGGAAGCCTGCTCCAGGCGCGCGGTTTCGTACCGTCGAGCCGCAGGGGCCAACGATGACACCGGAAACGGCCAGGACGAGAACGGCGAGGACGAGAACGTGACCAACATCTTGGTGATCGACGTCGGGACGACGGGTCTGCGCGCAGCGGTCGTCGACGAGACGCTGACGGTGCGCAGGTACGAGTACCGCACCTGCCAACCCACGAACCCCGCGCCCGGGCTCGCCGAGTTCGACGGCGCCGAGATGGCGACGAAGCTGCTCGACGCAGCGCGGACGGCGATCGCCGGCGTCGACGGCCCGATCGCTGCGGTCGGCATCACCAACCAACGCGCGAGCACGCTGATGTGGGACCGCTCCACTGGGCAACCGCTCGGGCCGGGCCTCGGATGGCAGGACCTGCGCACCGTCGGCGACTGCATCATGGCGAAGATCGAACACGGCTGGGCACTCGCCCCGAACCAGTCGGTGACCAAGGCGGCCTGGCTGCTCGCGAACACCCCGGGACTCGACGACCGCGACGTGTGCATCGGGACGATCGACTCATGGGTCGCCTGGACGCTCTCGCAGGGCGAGTTGCACGTGAGCGACCACACCAATGCCTCCGCCACGACCAATGGGCTGCGGCTGGTCGACGGATCCGGTTGGAACACGTCGATCTGCGATGCGTTCGGCGTGCCCGTGTCGGCGCTGGCGACGGTCGTCGACTCGGTGGGGGTCTGCGGCCATGCCACCGCGCTCGATGGCGCCCCGCCGATCGCCGCGTTGTTGGGTGATCAGCAGGCATCGCTGATCGGCCAGGGCTGTGTCCGACCGGGGCGCGCGAAGATCACCTTCGGCAGTGGCGGGATGCTCGACGTGTGCACCGATCGCCCGACACCCGACGGCGCCCACCGCCACGCAGCCGGCACGTACCCGTTGCCGCTCTGGTCGATCGACGGTCGCCTGACGTGGGGCGTCGAGGGCATCATGTTGTCCGCTGGCACGAACGTCGAATGGCTCTGCGACGACCTCGGCCTCATCGGCGAGCCGGCCGAGAGTCACGACGTCGCGAGCCGCTGTGCCGACTCCGGCGGTGTCGTCTACGTCCCAGCGCTCATGGGACTCGGCACCCCCCGCTGGGACTACGGCGCCCGCGGCACGCTCCTCGGCCTCACCCGCGGCTCGGGTCGCGAGCACGTCGTGCGCGCCGTGCTCGAAGGTGTCGCTCATCGTGGGGCGGATCTGCTCGACGCCGCGACGGCCGACACCGAGATCGACATCCACACGGTACGCATCGACGGTGGGATGAGCCGCAACCCGACGTTCGTCCAGGCGCTTGCCGATGCGGCCGACCGGCCGATCGAGGTGGCTCCGGTCGCGGAGTCCACGACGATCGGGGCGGCGTTCATGGCGGGGCTCGGCGTCGGCATCTGGGACGACATCCACGACCTCGACGATCTGTGGTCGCCGTCTCATGTCGTCGAACCTCGCTCTGACAACGACCACGCCACTCAGCGAACTCGATGGAGCACGGCGCTCGATCGGGCCGCAGGATGGTATGCCGACCTGTCGGCACTCGACTTCTGAACGATCACCAGATGAACGCGCTCAGGACCCTAGAATTGCTCGAATGCCCTCCCAGCGGGAAGGCTGTAGGACGCATGACCCCGAAAGGACACTCCCCCGTGGACCTCGAATCCGCTGAGCACGCCACATCACGGCGCAGCATCATCAGTGCGCTCGGCGTCGCTGGCCTGGCCAGCGCCATCACCCTTGCCGGCGCCAAGACAGTGGCGGCCGCCCCGTTCTCGCCGACGGCAGCCGACCGCGCCACACTCGAGCAGGCACTCCAGCTCGAGCTCACCGCTTCGCGGCTCTACGCTGACGCGCTCGCGGCGGGCCTGAGCGGATCGGCCGCCGAGGTCGCCCAAGCATTCGGCGGCAACCATCGGGCGTATGCCGATCAATTCGCCGCCATCACCGGAATTTCGGCCAACACCTACAACGTCGCGGCGTACGACGCCAGGAAGAACGAGTTCGCAACCTCCGACGTGACGAAATTCGCGACGGCCGCGTGGGAGCTCGAGAACAGCGCCGCAGCCACCTATGCCGACCTGTTCGACAACTTCGAGGCGCAACAGTCCCAGACCGTGGTCGCCGCGATCGTGGTGGTCAACGCCCGCATGGCGACGGTGCTCGCCGATCTCGCCGGCGTATCCGACGATCTCGACCTCCTGTTCGACCCGCCGGCGGAAATCATCACGCTCACGGAGCAGCCATGAACATGTTCACACCGTCCGACACCCCGATCAATCGACGTCAAGTCTTCAAGATCGGCGGGCTCACCGTGTCGGTCGCCGCGCTCGTCGCCGCGTGCGGCAGCGACGTCAACGGTGACACCGCTCCCGGACGCGTCGGGTACGCACCGCCGGTCACCGATCCGCCCGAGTATTCCGTCGACGATGCCGTGCTCCTGCGGACCGCCTCGTCGCTCGAGAACACCGCGATCGCGCTGTACGGGGCTGCCGGCGATCTGGCCGACCTCGACGCGCCGACCCAGGCGCTCGTTTCGCAGCTGATCGACAACCACCAGGCGACCGCCGACGAGATGGCGGCGCTCACCCAAGCCGAGGGCGGTGTCGCCTGGGAGTGCACGAATCCGTGGCTCGAGAACCGTCTGGTCGCACCGCTGGTCGAAGCGATCCAGGCGAGCGACAACCCGACCCGCGACATCTTGAATGTCGCGGTCGCGTTCGAGAACCTCGCCGCCTCCACGCACCAGGTGTTCTCGGTGCAGCTCACCGACCCGGACGCCAAGTCCGCAACGCTGGCGGCAGCGATGCTCGCGTCGCGGCACTCCGCTGCGATCGTAGTACTCACCCGCGGTCCCGACGGCTACATCAGCCCCGGGCTGTACGGCGACGGTATTCCGACCGATCCTGATGGCGTGCCGTACAACTATGCCGTGACCGACCGGTTCGGATCGGTCGGCCAGGCCGAACTCATCGTCGGTGCGGCGGACGTGAACGGCAAGCGCACGTCGTTCCTGCTCCAGACACCGGCCGCCAACTCGTACATCTACAACGAACTCGAACCCAGCTGCTGACCGGCACACTCGGCGTGCAGGGTCGTACACTCCCTCTCGCAATGGTGAGGTGGCCGGGTGACCGCGGCGGTGCGTGCTGCTCCGTCGAGGAAAGTCGGGACTCCGAAGGGCAGGGTGCTGGCGAGAGCCAGGTTGGGGCGACCTGACGGACAAGTGCAACAGAGAGAGACCGCCGATGGGCCGGTCCGTCACGGCGGGCGGGTCACAGGTGAGGGTGAAACGGTGCGGTAAGAGCGCACCAGCGGTGACGGCGACGTTGCCGGCTCGGTAAACCCCACCCGGAGCAAGGCCGAGCAGAGGGTCGAACGGCCCGTTCGTCCGGGCATCACGCTCGGGCACCCTCGGGTAGGCCGCACAGATGGATGGTCACCGGGCGACTCGGGCAACCGGGCCGCTCACAGAATCCCGCTTACAGGCCACCTCACCATTGCCACCACCCCTGAGCAGGGGGAACGCGTCTACCGGGCCTCGGCGTGACACGCGTGTGACACGAATCGGAGAAACTCGTTTCATTGCGCCACCTCGAACCAGTGGGCCGACGCCCGCTCGATGGCGTCGCGGGTCTTCTCCTCGTCGCTCGGCGACGACGATCCGACCTGGGACAACGAAGCGTCGTGGCAGCTGTTCCTCGCGGTAGCGCCCGTCGTCGGATTCGTAGTCGGTGCAGTGATCGGCTGGGCCCGACATCGGAGACCTGGCGGAGGAATCACACCTGTCTAGTCATCATTCTCCGGCCCGATCGTGGTGGTCGTGCTGCGATGTGATCGGGTAGTTCGGCCCTGACAGCCGCGTCCCGCCGAGCGCACGATTTCTCCAGGAGGCCGTCATGGACACCGACCTTCAGCCATGCGAGTCCACCACCAAGACGACTGGTCCTGGCTGGAGATGGATCCCTGACCACGGGATCTACCTGTGGTGGGACGGCAACCAATACACCACTCGAGCGGACTGGGACGGGTCGACATGGACGTACTTCACTCCGCCCAAGCAGCGCACAAGAGCGACGTGGCCGGTACGCATCTCGATGTTCGTGCTGGCCATTCCATGGTTTGCCGTCTTGATTTGGGGTCCGACCCAACTCGAAGAGAAGCCGTGCTTCCCCTCGGGATCCTCAGGGTCTGCACCGTCTTCAACACTTACGTACACGGATGTGTCAGGTGCGGTGGTTCCGTGGTGTGTGCTTGCTTATCTCACCTTCATGGGTCTGCTCATTTGGTTGGCAGGCGCGGAAGAGGTCAGGTGGATCAAGCGGACGATGATCGGCGCTGTCGTGGTGACCGCGTTGACATGCCCATTGCTGGTCGCGTCCTGCGGAGCCATGAACTGCGGGCTGTAGTGCCAGTCGTCGACGAACTCACGAATCCTCGTCCGCGTCTGCTCGATCTCGGCCAGTGCCGCGACGTACTCCTCGGCAGTCATCGTTGCCCCTTGCGTTGTGGCTGATCTTGGTAGTCCGTGACACGGCGTGACACAGATCGTTGGGAAATGGTGCGAATTGACGCGAGATGATGAGAAGCCGAAATTGGCGACACGCTGGGGAAATACGGAAACACCCTGCTCAGGGCGTTGGGTGAAATCGTGTCCCGCTTACAGGCCACCTCACCATTGCCACTACCCCTGAGCAGGAGAAATTGGTCAATCGGCTGCGAACGCTCACCGCCCATTCTCGCTGACCGGAAGGTCGACCGGTCATACTTTCGACAGACCACAATTCTTGACTTGGTCCAGATTTCCTGCTTCACTTGGATCCGTGACCGGCGCAATGGAGCAATCGATCCCTCGGGACCCGATCGAGCAACTCAGCATCGAACAGCAGTTGCGGAGTTGCGGACTGCAGGTCACCGCACAGCGCCTCGCCGTGATGGAAGCGGTGACCGCCAACTCGCACGCCACCACGGAAGAACTGACCGAGGTCGTGAGAGGGAAGATCGGCTCCATCTCGCGCCAGGCGGTGTACGACACCCTCGGCGTCTTCGCCGACAAGGGCCTCATCCGTCGGATACAACCCACCGGTTCGGTTGCTCGTTACGAGGGCCGCGTCGGTGACAACCACCATCATCTGGTGTGCCGACGCTGCGGCCTCATCTTCGACATCGACTGCGCCGTCGGGTCGACCCCCTGTCTCACCGCTGACGACGACTTCGGCTTCGAGATCGACGAAGCCGAAGTCGTCTACTGGGGCCGATGCCCCGATTGTCGGGCCTGAGTTCGAAGCCCGTCCGCCACACCCTGTCCATCCCACCATCCCAACATCAACCACACCGCAGGAGCCAGAGACCAACATGACCGACGAAGCAAGGTGCCCAGTACTGAACCACGACCACTCGGCACGTGGCAGCCAGGCCAACCAGCACTGGTGGCCGAACCAGCTGAACCTGAACATCCTCCACCAGGGTTCGCCCAAGTCCGACCCCATGGGCGACGACTTCGACTACGCCGCCGAGTTCGCAACGCTCGATCTGGCTGCCGTCAAGGCCGACCTCACCGCGCTCATGACGGATTCCAAGGACTGGTGGCCCGCGGACTACGGCCACTACGGTCCCTTCTTCATTCGCATGGCCTGGCACTCCGCCGGCACCTACCGCACCCATGACGGTCGCGGCGGCGGCGCCTCGGGCACCCAGCGATTCGCCCCGCTGAACAGCTGGCCCGACAACGGCAACCTGGACAAGGCGCGTGCGCTGCTCGAACCGATCAAGAAGAAGTACGGCCGCAAGATTTCCTGGGCCGAC
>Ga0316188_10001788_pt1 | contig 10244 bp, 9 predicted proteins | sample Phiworburrow1_MG_FD_204933 | JGI IMG/M metagenome (GOLD analysis project Ga0316188, IMG submission 204933) | Coastal sediment microbial communities from Maine, United States - Phippsburg worm burrow 1 | ecosystem: Environmental > Aquatic > Marine > Coastal > Sediment | place: USA: Maine... | reverse complement strand
GATCGGCGAGACCACCGTGATCGGAAAAAACGTTCGAATCTATCAAGGGGTGACCCTCGGGGCCCTTTCACTTCCCAAAGATGCCGGAGAACGGCTGAGAGGCAAAAAACGCCACCCCACCATCGAAAACGATGTCATTGTGTACTCGGGCGCTACGATTCTGGGTGGAAATACCGTCATCGGTGCACGCTCCGTAATCGGGGGAAATGTCTGGATTACCGAATCTGTTCCACCGGATACCAAAGTAATTATGGAGACGCCCAAACTGGTTTATAAGTAGCATGCCGTGTGTCCGAGCGCTGGAAAACGCCTTGGTTTTCAAGAGGATATCGTCTCTATCGGAGAATTTTAGCGCCAGCGGTGGGAAAAAATATAGAAGCGGATCCGAACCCTGCCAGGCCTGACCCCCGTTCAAGCAAACGCGCAGAGATCAGGCCTGGATGTACGGAAAGTTATTTTTTGTCGAAGATTTTCGGCGGCTTCTGGGTGTCTCCCGTGGCATTTGGAAAATCTTTGGCCACATACGCCTTTTGGCCGGTCTCGATCAGGTGGTTGGCCGCTTCCATAAAGTTGGCAAAGCGGAGCTTGCACTCATAAAACCCGTGCCACCAGGCGTAGTCCGGGGCCATCATCATGACCCCCATGCGGGCACGTCGGCCCTCGTGATGCCACAGTTCATAAAACTCCACTTCGAGACGCTCGTCGAAAAATCTGGTCTTGTCGAGCAATCCTTTTTCATAAAGCTTGTCAAACTTTGCTTTGGCCGGTTTGAAGTAGACCTCGTTGTAGTCTTCCACGGTCTTGTCGAATCCGTTATAAAAATCGTTGATCCAAGAATCACCGTGGCAGGCACGACAGACATTCTTCATCTTTTCCCGCTCCACCGTCCAGTCGGTTCCCGAAGGAAAGGGCTTGAAATCCTGGGGCCGAACCGTCAGCGGGGCCTGGGTTTCCCAAGAGAGCCGCTCGGTGACGTCGTGGGTTCCCATGACCTTTCCGGAACCGGACATGTGGCAGGCCGCACAGGTGGGCGCACGATAATCCGTGCCCGGTGTCCAGGTGCCGGGGGCTGCATTGAAATTGTATTCGTCTTTATAGGCATGATACATGGTTCCATGCTTGGACTCATTATAAATTTCGATTTGCGGATGGTCCGGTCCCAAATGGCACTGGTCGCAAGCCTCGGGCATCCTTGCCTCGGCCACAGAAAAGCGGTGCCGGGTATGGCAGGACGTGCACGACCCCTTACTCCCGTCAATATTCAATCTGCCGACACCGACATTGGGCCAGGTGGCAGGATCAACGGCGCCGTTTTCGTCAATTCCGATGACCGTTCCGTGGCAGTTGAAACACCCGGTCTTGCGCTCGTTGTCCGAGTTCATGCCCTTGTTCAGCCAGGGATCCAGCTTCCATATAATCTCTATGGTATTGGCATGCTTGCTTTTGCTGTACTGGATCACCTCATCGGGGTGGCAGCGGGAGCAGTCCTTGGGGGTAACGATTGCGGCAATGGGTACCTTGTACTTCGGTTCTCCGTATGGAAGATCCTTTCGGCTGTAGTATTTTTCATGTCCTTTGGCCACATCGGTATCCCCGGGCTGGGCCAGATGACAGTCCAGGCAGGTGATGTTGGCGTTGGCATGGCGGCTCCGGGCCCAGTCGTCGAACAGCCCGGGATTCGTGGCCTTGTGGCATTCGATACACGCCACCGCCTCGGGCGGAATGCTGCGTTCGATCCGGTACTCCTTCACCTTGGCGAAGTTCGGCTGAGCATCCGCCGGCCCCATGGCACCGAACAGCACCAGGCCGACGATCAACCATCCAACTGCGATGCATATAATTTTTTGCCCCATGGTGTTTCTCCTTTCAATAAAAAAGAGATGAAATACCCTTTTCATATCGTTTGGTTACAATTTCCGAAGGCCCTTGGCCTGATATGGAAGTCGCCGATACTGCTTGTACATGATCGACACACTCTCATTGTGAACCAGGTCGTAATGGCAGTCCACGCACTTTTTTTCGTAGCCCGGACGCGCATAGATCACCGACCGGTGTGCCAGCATGGCACCTCGCTTGTCCGGCATGGTCAGCAAGTTTCTATGGCACTTCTGGCACTGGGCGTTGTCAAAGGCATCGTACGCCGCATCCCGGTTTTTTTTACGGTCGTATTCCTCTATTAAAAAATGCTTCACCACGTCCTTTGCGCCGTGATAGGTTTTGGCAAAAAAGAAGTCGAAGGTTTTGTGGGGCGCCGGCAGGTGGCAGTCCATGCAGTCAGCCACAAATCCTTGGGGGTTGTTGACATGGGTGGAGGCTCGCCAGGCAATCACGGCCGGTTTGATCTCATGGCACAGGGCGCAAAAATCCGGGGTGGAGGTGCGTACCATGGTATAGTAGGTCATGCTGAACAAGGGGAAAGCGATTAAAAAGCCGAATAAAACGAGAGACGCCCCTATGAAGTATTTTTTCATGGTGCCGCTTCCCAGTTGAGTTTATGATTTAGGAATTTAAACCGGCTTAAATGCAAAAGGAATCTGAAAGGTATCGATACTTATGTATAGCCCATACAATATCGAACCGTCAAGGGACAAAATCATATAAAGATGTAAGCATCGATTCCCAGAGATATGACCGATGGATTCCCTGAAACAGGCCACGGGATCGGCCAAGGGGAAAAAATTGACACCGTTCCCTGTCGGAAAGATTTCCCCCGGCCAGCGGCCGGAAATCTTCAATCCCGGTTTATGTTGCGGCTTTCTTGTGATCCTTTGTTACAGAAGGGATAAGATTAAAATGTGCCACTAAAAAATCGACTGCGCCCTTAATATCTTCTGGGGAAAATACCGGCACGTTAAAATCCATGGGAGCATCGCTGATAAAGGCAAGGAGGTTTTCATTGTTTTTGCACAAGGGTTCTTGGGAAATCTCAGGCCTGAAAATTTCCAGCTTGGGTTTGCGATCTTGTTTATATCCTTCGGTCAATATAACGTCCATGTCGTTGAAAAATGACACCAATTCATCGAGGCTGTGATCATATTCCACATCCATCACCACACCAATTCGATTCGGTGACGAAATAACGGTGGTCGATGCCCCGGCATGTTTATGCCGCCAGCTGTCTTTGCCGGGTTTGTCCATCTCAAACCGACCATGGATGTCGTGTTTAATGGTGCCGACTTTCAGACCCCGATAGGTCATTTCTCGAATTATTTTTTCTAAAAACGTGGTCTTGCCTGTGCCTGAATTCCCCACGACGGAAACCACAGGGGGCGTTATTTTTTCCGAAAGTATTTTCATTATTCCATCACCGATAACCGATTTTTTTACAAATCTTTTTCATCAAGAATTTCCGGGCTTTTTTAAGTTTCGAGTTCCATCTGCCATACCCGTCGGCCCAAACAGTGTCTGTGGGCGGAGACTATAATGGAAAGTTTGTCCAAGAACAACCACAAACTTGACAAAGAATATAAAATTGGCACGAGCCGGCCTTGGGTGCAAGGACTTTTTTTATGACGTCTTAAAAGTTGAATGTATCATATTTCACAACCTCATTCTATAATCAATTCGCTTTAATTTCAGTCAATTTGACTCATCGTGTCAAATGAAGTAATGTTATTTTTCAATTTATAATAAGGGATCCTGACCAAAGGAGAATGACGGATGATTCAGAAAAAAGATTGGAAAAAACCATTCGCACTTACCCTTTTGATTGTGGTGATGGGTGGATACTATGAACAACTGAGTGTCGAAATAAAAACCATGGTATTACCTCTGGCCATCTTTATTGCTGCAGGCTTTGTTATTGCACGGTTGAAGAAACTCGAATATGAAATACGTTCATCAAAAGTCACCGCCCAGAAAGCCGTTGTTCAGACCTTCAGCGTCATAGATGCCAACGGAAAAGAACGTGTTTCCATTTCAGCATCCCCCGATTCCGCGCTAATGACATTTTTTGATGAGGAATATGTTCCCCGAGCGACTCTGGAGCTATCGCAAGGACGACCGGACTTTAAACTGTTGGGAAACAAGGGAAGTGCAGGGATTGTGTTTGATGAAAAAGGCCTACCAAATATAATCTTAAAGGATGATATGGATAAGATCATTTGGTCCGCTTTGTAAAAAATGAAGATCATTGTAAAGGATACAAAGGAGTCACACCATGGATATGGAAATATTCGAGAAAATGGACGCACCGGAACTGAGGAAATATCTGGAATTTCTTCTCTGGCACTACCGGGTCGTTGATGCGTTCTGGTTTCTCTATTTAACCGAACAGTTCGACCAGGAAACCGCTGAAAATCTCAACGAAAAGGTGTGGGACCGTGTCTCGGCAATGGCTGCAAAAGACCTGGTCTCCCGATTTCAAATTCGGGAAAAAGGACTCAAAGGGTTTGTCAAAGCCCAGAAACTTTTTCCCTGGTGCATCCTCGTGGGATACCGGATTCAAGAATCCGACAATGAAGTGCTGATTTCCGTGCCCGCCTGCCCCACCCAGGAAGCCAGAATCAAACGGGGTTTGGGCGAATATGTGTGTAAGGAAATGCACCGAAAAGAATTCAACAGTTTTGCCCGGATTATCGATGACCGTATACGGGTTGAGTGTCTTTTCGCACCACCGGACCCGCATCCCGAAGACATGTTCTGCAAGTGGCGTTTCTATTTAGAACCGTAAGGTATAAATCTGCCGCGGCGATGGTTATTAAGACCGTACGGCCATGGAATGGACGAATGAAGTTCTGGATATATCGGGCCTGATATTTTTTGTTTGATCTTTAGATGGATCGACGTAATCATAAGATAAGGACGCGTCACACCGGCGTTTTACTGCAATTTACCGTGTTCGGCCAGTTCTTCCATCCCGCTGAAGTCTAAAATTTTTATTTCTCTGCCCTTGGCCTCGATGAGATGCTGCTGGTTCATTTTCCCTATAATTCGCGACAGGGTTTCGGGGATGGTACCCAGAAGGCTGGCAAGCTGACCTTTTGAAATATTTAAGGTCACAGAATCGGGTCGCCCCTGTTCCTCCGTCAAATACAAGAGATATGAAGCCATCCGACCCGGAACTTCTTTTAGCGAAAGGTTTTCTATCTGAACTGTAAACTGGCGCAAACGCATGGAAAGAACGGCAAGCATATTCAATGCAAGAGACGGATTGCTGGATATCAGGTCTACAAACGCTTTTCGTGGAAAAAACAGAAGATGGCTTTTGAGGAGGGTCTGGGCGCTGGCCGGAAATTTCCGTCCGGAAAACACCGGAACTTCACCAAAGGGATTTCCGGCACCGTAAATATGAAGAATATGTTCTTTGCCTTCGAACGAGACCTTATAAATTTTTACTTGGCCGTCAGCAACAATATAAAAACCGTTACAATCGTCTCCTTCTAAAAAAACCGTTTTGCCCTTATCATAAAATTTGTCCACGGCAATCTGCCGAACTTGGTTCAGCTGATCTTCGGCCAGACCGTTGAAAAGGGGCGCTTCTGCGATGATATGAAGAATTTTTTTCATAATTTCCTCTTTTTATTAAAAAATTATCATTTTTTTGACTTAAGTCAAGGCATTGGGCTCGTTTGTAATATATTATGCGTATCAAAAGGTAAGGGAACGATTTACACATCCATCGAAACCGATTCATAAAAGACCATTAACCCGTCCGACAACAGACGGGCGTAATCAACCAAAAGGAGGCACACCATGTTTTGTTTTCAATGTGAACAGACGTCTAAAGGCGAAGGATGCACAAAGATCGGCGTATGCGGGAAAAAACCGGAGGTGGCAGCACTCCAGGATCTTTTGATGTATGCGGTCAAAGGATTGTCTCTGGTGGCCGTTGCCGGTCGTAAAACCGGGATACGCGACCCGAAAATCGACCATTTTGCTTGTGAAGCGATTTTTTCAACGTTGACAAATGTCGATTTTGATCCGAACCGATTTGTTCAACTCATCCATCAAACCGTTAAATTCAGAGACGAACTCAAGGCAAAGATAACAGGGGACAGTTTTCCGGAAGGTCCTGCCAACTTCACGCCGGGCACAACCTTAGAGGATCTTGTGGCCCAGGGAGAAAAAGTCGGGGTTAAATCCGACCCGGATATTGATCCTGACATTCTTTCTTTAAGAGAGCTTTTGATTTATGGCATCAAAGGTGTCGCTGCATATGCGGATCATGCAAAGATTCTTGGGAAAACCGATGACAGGATTTTCGATTTTATCCACGAAGCCATGGCCGCCAGTTTGAACACGGATCTTGGCGCAGACGATCTTGTGGGCCTGGTTTTAAAATGCGGCGAGATCAATCTTGTTGCCATGGAGATTCTGGATGCTGCAAACACGGGGACATACGGCCATCCGGTCCCGACATCCGTGCCGCTGGGTGCAAAAAAAGGAAAGGCCATTCTGGTTTCAGGGCATGACTTAAAAGATCTGGAAGACATCCTAAAGCAGACCCAGGGTAAGGGAATCAATGTCTATACCCACGGCGAGATGCTCCCCTGCCACGGTTATCCGGAACTGAAAAAATACGATCACCTTTACGGGCATTACGGAACAGCCTGGCAAAACCAGGCCAAAGAATTTGACGCATTTCCGGGTGCCATTCTAATGACTACCAACTGTATTCAGAAACCCAGAGATTCTTACAATGATAAAATTTTTACCACCGGCTTGGTGGGGTGGCCCGGCGTTGCGCACATTGCAGACAAAAATTTCGCGCCCGTAATCGAAAAGGCACTGGAATTGCCTGGATTTGCAGAAGATACAGAAGGAAAATCGGTCATGGTCGGATTTGCCAGAAATGCGGTTATGGGGGTTGCGGGTACAGTGATCGAAGCGGTCAAGAACAAAGCCATTCGCCATTTTTTCCTGGTGGCCGGATGCGACGGCGCCAAACCCGGACGGAATTATTATACCGAATTTGTGGAAAAAGTGCCCAAAGACTGCGTGGTCCTGACCCTTGCCTGCGGCAAGTTCCGTTTCTTTGATCAGGATTTGGGGGATATCGGTGGCATTCCGAGACTTCTGGATGTCGGCCAGTGCAACGACGCCTATTCTGCCGTTCAGATTGCATTGGCCCTGGCAAATGCTTTTGAATGCGAGGTGAATGACCTTCCCCTGTCCATGGTTCTGTCCTGGTATGAGCAGAAAGCCTGTGCCATTCTGTTGAGCCTCCTTTATCTGGGCATCAAGGATATACGACTCGGGCCGAGCCTGCCGGCGTTTATTTCGCCGAACATCCTCAATGTTCTGGTGGAAAAGTTCAATATTATGCCCATAAAGACTCCCGATGAGGACCTCAAAGCGATTCTAGGATAATCTTTTTCTCGACAGGAATCACAAGATGATTAGAATATATCTTGTGATTCCTGTGAATCCTGTCAAAAGAACGCCTTAATCAGAGGAGGATAAAAGAATGAAATGCCCGGGACAGGACAGCCGATACTGGAAACCAGGGGCCATTTTCGAGTCAAAATGTCCGGAATGCGGTCATTCCGTCGAGTTTTTCAAGGACGATACCACCCGAAAGTGCCCTAAATGCGAGCACAAGTTCGCCAACCCCAAAATGGATTTCGGATGTGCTTCATACTGCCAGTATGCAAAAGAGTGCATCGGGGATCTGCCGCCGGAACTTTTGGCCCAGAAGGAAGACCTTTTAAAAGACCGTATCGCCCTAGAGATGAAGCGCTATTTTAAAAGGGATTTCAAACGGATCGGCCATGCAACCCGGGTGGCGCGATATGCCGAAAGAATCGGCAAAAACGAACGGGGCAACCTGGCGGTCATACTGGCCGCAGCGTATCTCCATGACATCGGCATCCATGAAGCCGAAAAAAAGTATAACAGTACGGCAGCAAAATATCAGGAGCAGGAAGGGCCGCCCATTGCCAGAGCCATCATGATCCAGCTGGGCGCAAAAGAAGAATTGATCGAAGAGGTCTGTGATATCGTCGGCCATCACCATCATCCCCGGCCCGAGGAAACGCTAAATTTTAAAGTGCTGTACGATGCGGACCTCATTACCAACCTTGAAGAAAAACACAAAGAAAATCCAATAGACAATGATCGGCTGATCAGCATCATCGAAAAGTCGTTTTTAACGGATAGCGGACGCGAAGAAGCAAAGAAAACGTTGTTAAGTTAAATCGGACGCAGATTTCCAAAAATATACACAGATAACATTCTTATTTTTTATTTAAAAATCATGAAAATCTGTGTCCATCTGTGTCCAAAAAAATTGTATACTATAAAGTATGTTTAAATAGGCGGATTTGGTGGAACAAAAAAACCGATAAAACAAAGGGTTAATTATGAAAGCATTACGAAAAATAATCGAAATCGATGAAGAGTTATGTGACGGATGCGGTCAGTGTGTGCCCTCCTGCGCCGAAGGCGCCCTTGAAATTGTAGACGGCAAAGCACGGATCATCGCCGACAAACTGTGTGACGGACTTGGCGCCTGTTTGGGGGAATGCCCCACCGGTGCCCTCAAGGTCATCGAACGGGAATCCGATGAGTTCGATGAAGACGCCGTCGAAGAACATCTGGCAAAACAAACAAAAGCAGCTCACCAAGCACAACAGAATATGCCCTGCGGATGTCCGTCCACCCAAATCCAGACGTTTGTCCCCATTGAATCGCATCCGGAAGCCCAGATTCCCAAGGCAACCGGTGCCCAAAGCGAGTCCGCCCTGTCTCACTGGCCGGTTAAAATACGGCTCATCCCGCCCAAAGCGCCGTTTCTTAAAGGTGCGGATCTTTTGGTATTGGCGGATTGTGTTCCGGCAACGTTTCCAACCCTGAACAGGGATTTCATTAAAGGAAGAGTGGTGATGATGGGATGCCCCAAATTCGATGATGCGCAGGAATACATCGAAAAATTTGCAGAAATCTTCAAAATTGCGGGTATCAAAAGCATTACCAATGTTTTTATGGAAGTTCCGTGCTGTTCGGGTCTTCCCATGATCGTAAAAAAGGGACTGGAAGCATCCGGGCAGAATATTCCCGTGAATGACGTGGTCATCAGTACCCGGGGCAAGCTTCTGGAACAAAATTAATGTAATTCCAGCTATATATACGTCTCGGAATTTCTACAACTTAATGAAAATATAGGACATTTTTTGAGACTTGAAAGCTTGCCTCGAATATGGAATAATGGAATAGTGGAAGGTTGGGTTTAAAAGGATATTATCCATTTTTAGTTTTATCGTCAACACAAACTCCACCATTAACCCAACATTGCATTATCCCAGAACTCATTATTCGAGCATTCCATTATTCCAATTGTGAGCGAAGCGAACTAACTTGTATCCTTAATCCAGGTTCTGACTTCCAAAAAGGGATAATTTTCAAGAATACCGAAATACGGCAGTTTCTTTATTTTCAATTTCGAGAAGACAGGCGTATAAATACCACAAAGAAACTTCGTTAAATTTACCTCGGTAAACTGCTCGCCGACAGCTTGCATAAATTCACCGGTAATCGTTTTAAAATCAAAATGGGCGAGAGGCTTGAGTTCTGTTGTTTGTTGCAAAACCGCTTTCCCGCTTTTACAAAATGAACAATGCCCGCAGCGTTCTTTTTCAAGATGTTCTCCAAAATATTCGGCAAGCTGTTTGCTGATACATGCATCGCTTTCAAAAAAGCTTACCATGTTGTGGATTCTTTGAATCTCAAGTCCCTCCTTCTTTTTAAACAAGCCATACATTTTTTCAGCCATGACCTCGATATCAAACGCCTGGGTCAAAATGTCGTACACGTCCATTGCCTGCCTGGATTGAAGCTCGATCCAGCCCTTCTCATCAAAGTATTCCAGTGCGGTGAGAATCCGCTGCCGATCCGTACGATAACTGTTAAGGATTGCCTGAATATCGACATATGTCCATATTTTACGGGTATGGCAATGATTCATGACCGCTGTAACAAACTGCCTTCTTTCCCCTTCAAAACTGTGAATAATGTTTGCCGGCTCTGTGTGGTATTTGAATGAATATTCCTCAAAATAGGTCAACTTGGGTCGAATAATTTTTTCCATTGCAAGATAAACCAGCAATGTTTTTAGGGGAAGGATTCTGATATTCAGGTCATTTGAAAGTTTTACTGTTTTGATTTCCCAGACAAAACCTTTGTTTTCCTTTATGATCTTGAGGAGTTGAAAGATCGAATGTTTCTCCGGAGTATCGCCATAAATAAAATTCTCTAAAATATGAATGTTGTCCCTGTTGGCTAAAACTTCGCATAAAGCGAGCCTT
>Ga0316188_10001787_pt1 | contig 10244 bp, 2 predicted proteins | sample Phiworburrow1_MG_FD_204933 | JGI IMG/M metagenome (GOLD analysis project Ga0316188, IMG submission 204933) | Coastal sediment microbial communities from Maine, United States - Phippsburg worm burrow 1 | ecosystem: Environmental > Aquatic > Marine > Coastal > Sediment | place: USA: Maine... | reverse complement strand
CTCGATGTAAGAACCGGCCTGCTTAAGGCATTGAATGCCCGCTATGCGACGTTTTATTTTACCGACACGTTAATCATTATGGATGTTCTTCCATATGATGCCAAAGAAATCTTCAGCTTTATCTTCCCGCGTTCTTCAGATAAAAAACCCGCTGAAGATTACAGAAATATGTCTGATAAACTCGGGAATGAGTGGTGGTCAGAGAAAAAAAGGACCCATCGAAACTACCTCGCCACGCGGTATCTGCTTGAAGAGGCTATAAGCAAAAAAAACGTGTCCAGTCTCGTTATACCCAAGGAAATAAAGCTTCCGATTATAAAAGAATCAACATTGACATGTCTGAAGCTTGGAAAATCTTCGTTGAATTCTCCTGAATTGGAAAAAATCATTAAAAGTGCTTACCGGCTTCAGGCAAAGAAACACCATCCAGATCTCGGCGGAGATACAGATTCATTCAGAAAGATCCACCAGGCATACCTGGAGCTTATCAACTGGGCGGAAAATCCTTCCTATCGGAGGTGTCGCGGATTTCCGGACAAATGGTTTTACGATGGCCATAAAAATAAGTGGTTACAGCCAAAACCATACCTGAAAATATAAGCCGTAGAAGCGACTCTATTACTTGTAGCGTTCAATGATAATGCGTTCAACGTCCTCTTCCGTCGGCATTCTATCAATATATCCGGCCAAATATTGATTTCGGAGCCAACGGAAAAGGGACACCGTCTCATTCACATCAATCAGCTCAGGAATGACATCCTCCTCTTGGGACAGGATATGTCTTCGATACTGGCCCAGCATACCCACCACGTCGTGAAACGTCGCGGGTTCTCGTTTGACGCCCTTCTTAAAGGACTTGCCTTTGCTGGGGAAAATCTTTTCTGGATCCGGATTGGCCGAAATGTCGAGCTTTTGAAACGGCCTTCGAACCTGAATCTGCCAGTTTCTGGCCTCGTTCATCATTCTGGAGACCAATGGACCCGCCCAGTCGTGGCTCTGTTGACCCTGGGAGCAGTAAGAGAAAAATTCTACCACCGACGGCCCGCAATAGGCGATGGCCTCTTTTAATATGTTGATGGCATAAAAGGGATTATCGGTGGTGAGTTTTGCGGAATAGACATGTGAAATCGCTGTGGCCTGGGCGACAATTCGACGATGCAGGGTCCGCTTTCCTGCAAATTTTTCCCCAATAGGTGAGGTCGATCGATCACATCCAAAGCGCGTGGCACCGGATTTCTGTGCGCCGGTGTTCATATACCCTTCGTTGTTGTATATCACCCAGGTAATGTCGAAATTTTCACCCAGAGCATAATTGAAGGGACCGTTGCCGATGTCATAGATGGCGCCGTCACCGGCAAACACTATGATTTTGGTCAAAATATCGTTGAAACCGTTGGCATAGGATTGGTCCAGGGCGAATTTGGCGCCAAGGGCCGCGGCCGAAGCAGTGCCGAAACCAAAATGACCGGACTGGTAAATTCGCGTATTAAACGGATTGACCAGTTCTGAAACCTGGTTGCAGCCGGTGGCGTTGATATTATAGATGGTAAATCCGCGATCGATCATGTGCTCGATGGCCCGCCTGTTTTTATCCGAAAGGACCTTAAGCCCCTGGTAAAACGTTTCGATCCCTTTGGGACTGTTGCGCAGACTTTCCAGGGCAAAGAATGTCAAAAGGTTGATGGTCCCTTCCCCGCAGCCGGGGCAAAGGGTGTGTTTGCCCGGATACATTTTGGAATAGACAAAAAGCACCTGGTGATTGAGGGGCATCCGGTCTACATACTGGGCCGCATCATACGTATTGTCCAGATCATGGTATTTTTCGGGAAGAAGTTTCTCCGGGTTCAAGAGCGCTTTGTCAACCATCTTAAAAGCGTCCACCGGACAGACCTGCGCACAGATCCCGCAGCCTTTGCATCGATCGACCACCGCGTTGATATTCATGGCAAATTGCTTCCAGGGAATTCCCTTGGGCGGCTTCTTGAAGACTTTGAAGTAAGAGGCCGCACCTTTGGGGACCGCCTTGTCGGTAATTGCCGCGTGAACGGCTGAATCCGGACACGATACAGCGCACATGCCGCAAGCGATGCACTTGGTTGCATCCCAGATCGGCAGCTGGGCGCCCATGAAGCTCACATCCTTGTATTGGCTGGTGCCGGCCGGCACCACGGGGATAAAATGATCCCAAGCAACCTTTTTCCCCTCCATGATCGGCTCAACCATTTCATGATAAAAAATCTCTTGGAAATTTTTCATCAGGTTCACCGGTTTGATGGTTCCCAATTCATCTTTTTCCGTCATTTTAACCGGAAGACCGGAAGTTCGGTGTTTCTGGCCGAAATTTTCCGGTTCAATTACCGCCGATGGAATCTGACTTTCGGATGCCTCGGCAAAGTCACAGATCCCCTCTATCGGCTCGGTTGAGGCCTTCTGGAAGCCTTCCTTTAAAAGGGCGATGTTGGAATCGATAATTTCAAATCCTTTTTTGTCCCCCAACTTTTCTTTAAAAATGCTTTTAAACCGCGCCTCAAAAGCATCGGGAGTAAATATTCCCGTCTCATTATTGATTAAGCCCAGCATCATGGCCCCGGGCAGGTTGCGTTGAAGATGTTTTAGGGCCGCCTGAGTGGCGTCCACCGAGATCACTTTGATATTTTTATCTGCAATCCGCTGACGCATTTCTGTGGGAAACGACGCCAGGATTTCATCTTCGGTTCTGGGGCTGTTGACGACCAGCAGGCCATTCTGATTCATTCTGCCTACATATTCTCGCAAAATCTCGCCGGATAAAAATTTTTCGTTGAAAAATGCCAGAACGTCGTGTTCGGTCAACTCCGAGGAGTTGCGAATCGGAACGGAACTGATTCGCAGATTCATAAAAACCGGGGCACCCTTTCTGGCCGCACCGTAACGGGCGCCGGACTGAATGTATCGTCTCCCGTTGCAGCCTCCTTCGGCATAAATCACCGCCGCGGTTTCCAAGGCGGTCTTGACACCTTCAGCGCCAATACCGATAAAGGTCAGGCCCAGCTCCCGGTCTTTGTAGCCTGGAAGTTGTGCGGGTTTCAGGGTGTAGGGGCCCTCAATGCCTGAGAAAAAGTCCCGGATAAAATTGTCACGCTTTTTCTCTAAACAGGCCCGCATGTTCTCAATGACTGCGGCGGCATCATACTTGTTGAAATCTTTGCTGCCCAGGCCGTAAACCCCGTGAAGAAGGGTCGGCATGTAGTCACGGCCGTAGATTTGGTGCTCATCCCTGCCTTCGTGATAGGCTCTCTGAGACAGCTGCAGCGCCGCCTGTAAATCCGCCAGAAGGAGTTGGTTGTGCACCATGCCGGCCCGCTCCATCACGGTGATAACCTTGGCATTTCGAACGCCGAATGCAATCTCTTCGTAGCAGGGCGGATTGAAAAGCACCGGCCGAACAACCCCCACCTTTAAGCCTTCCACATCTCGGTAGTAATCGACAACATCCTTGAGTACGCCGGATGCCGAGCCGAGAATCACGATGACCATCTCAGCATCTTCGGTACGGTAGCATTCTACAACCTTATGGTTGGTGTTCAAAATCTGGTTCATCACGTCCATGGCGGCCATAACCCCGCGTTTGACAAAACGGTAGGCAAAATCCTGGGCCACCTGGCCTTCCATGGTTAAATCGGTGTCGGTAAAGGTCCCGGTGAGGTAGCGCTGCTCGAAATCGGGCTGATAGAGGCGATTGGGGGAGGCGACGTAATACTTCAAAAATTCGTCTGAAAGCAGTTCTATGTTTTCCAAGGCATGGGATTTAATAAACCCGTCACCAATAACCATGAACGGCAGCATTACCTGGCGCAGTTCGGCGGTTTTGAAAGCGATGGGCAGAAGATCGTGAAATTCCTGATTATCTTTGGCAACCAGCTGAGCCCACCCGGTATTGCGAACACCATAGAAATCGTTGTGGCCGCAGTGAATGCTTAAAGATCCCTTGTTCACCTCACGGGCCATGACCGTCATGACCACCGGGAGACGTTTTCCTGCGACTGAAAAGAGATTCTTGGTTTTCAATACCAGTCCCTGGGAAGAGGTGTTGTCGACATAGCGGCCACCCTGGCACGCCATGGCTTCCACCGCCGCAATGGCCGAAAGCTCGTCACTGGGCTGAAAATACATCAGTTCGGTTCCGAACAAATTCTTCTGCCCCTGTGCGGATGCTTTGGCAAACTCCTCGGCAATAGGCGTAGACGGCGTGATGGGATAACCGCAGAGGCCGTCGACCAATCGGGTGAGGATCGAAAGGGCTGCGTGGTTGCCGTCCAAGATGGCCTCTTTACGCGTCCGGTATTCACTCAATTTTTCCTCATTAATGGCGGCCAGGTCGAACTCAAAGAGTTTTTTGGCGTCGAACCGCTCCCACTCTTTAGTCCAGTCCAGCTTGAGACTTTTCCATTTTCCTCTTTTTCTCTGGTAGGGAAGCACCCCCATAAGGGTATCAATGTTTATCTTTGGTGCCATCGATCACATCTCCTTGTGAAATATTTGCTGCAGAACAAACTTAGATGAACAGAATGAATTTAAAAAACTTACATTGTTGGATTATATGGCCGCGAAGGAAGGGTAGAATTCCTTTCAGGGCAAACAACAAACGCGAGGGCCTTCCTTGTGGGAAGATCTTCTGGCATTAGCTTTGATTAAGATAATGGAGGATTAAAATTATGATAAAATGAAACATATGTCAACCCCTATTGCCAAATGGGCCTAAAATGTTAAGCAAATTCAGTATGTTCATTTTCTCTTTTTCTTTTTAGACATAATATCGCCTATCCTCGGACAAATAAAAAAGATGCAGCGCAGGCGGTGAATAATTTCAAAACAGTTTTGAAACGGGTTATTGGGAAATCAGTTGAAAATCTATTACGACACATTTATATATTAAAAATGAAATTGTCAGCCGATATTCCCCAGGTGTTACGGGAAAATGCGAACGCAAAATTTGAAGCATTTTGCACTGCAGCAAAAGATGCAAATGTTTCTCTTTCGGATGACTCTGAGTTTCTTGACCGCCTAAAACGGGTTTTTACCTTTAGTGATTTTGTATCCAAAATCTGCATTCGCAGTCCTGAAATTGTTAAAGACTTGCTGGAAAGCGGAGATCTTCAAAGAAAACTCGATCCGGACGCGTACGATTCGAAACTTGAATCGCATCTTTTCAGCATCAAAGACGATGTGCAGCTTTCAGTCCTTCTTCGACGGTTTAGACGACGTGAAATGGTCCGGATTGCCTGGCGAGACCTTGCAGGGTGGGCGGATCTTTCAGAAACCATGGCAGATCTTTCTGATCTGGCCGATGCCTGCATCGATCAGTCGGTTTCTTTCCTGTATGAATGGCAATGTTCTGAAAATGGTATTCCCACAGGAGATGATGGATCTGATCAGCATCTGGTTGTTTTTGGAATGGGCAAGCTTGGCGGCCGGGAGTTAAATTTTTCCTCGGATGTGGACCTGATTTTCACGTATCCTGAGACCGGCGTAACTCGAGATACATCGGAACCGATGAACAATGAAGAATTTTTCGTTCGTCTGTGTCGCCGTTTGATAAAAATCATCGGCGCCAATACTCCGGATGGCTTTGTGTTCCGGGTGGACACGGATCTCAGACCCTTCGGTGAAAACGGTCCTCTGGTTATGAGCTTTGATGCCATGGAAGAATATTACCAAAAGCAGGGACGGGAGTGGGAGCGATACGCCTGGATCAAGGCACGGGTTGTGGCGGGGGATAAAGATGCCGGCGAAACACTTTTAAAAAACCTTAAACCCTTTGTTTTTCGAAGGTATCTTGATTTTGGTGTATTTGAAGCTTTAAGGACGATGAAACAAAAAATATCCCTTGAAGTCAAGCGCAAAGGGATGACAAATAACATCAAACTCGGATACGGCGGAATACGTGAGGTTGAGTTTTTTGGGCAGATATTCCAACTCATACGAGGAGGCGTCACACCTTCGCTTCAGGAGCGCAGCATTCAAAAGACACTGAGAATTCTTGCCATTGAGAATTATATTTCCAAGAATGTCTGTGATGAACTCACCAGGGCATACATCTTTTTAAGAAATACAGAACACCGGTTGCAGGAATTTTCAGATCAACAAACTCATGTCATTCCGTCAGATCCTGTTCCAAAAACGCGCTTGGCTGCGTCCATGGGGTTTGATACCCCGGAAGCGTTCGACCACCAATTAGAAAAACACAGAAAAATTGTTCGTTTTCATTTCGATAAATTACTTGATGCCAAAGATTCAGAGCCTGCCGATAATTTGGCCAAAGAAGTTGAAACCGGTTTGGCGGAGATATGGGAAAATCTTTTAGAAGATAAAAAGCGCCAAAAGATACTTCTTTCGGCCGGATATGAGAACTTCGATGAAGTCGAGGGTTTATTGGATCACCTTCGTAACCACCCGGCGACGAGATCCCTCAGCAGCGACGGCCGTCAACGTCTCGACAGGCTGATGCCGCTCATGTTAAAAGAAATCGGACGCTCTGAACACCCTGTTGTTGTATTGAATCGAATCGTCGATCTGATCAAGACCATTGAGCAGCGTACCAATTACCTGGCTTTGCTGCTGGAAAATTCTACGGCTGTCGTTCATATGGTGAACCTGGTCAGTGCCAGCCCCTGGATCGTTTCATTTTTGTCCCGCCATCCGGTCCTTTTGGATGAACTTCTTGATCCGCGCACACTGTATCGTCCTCCGGAAAAGCCGGAACTCCAAAAAGAAATCCGCAAGCGGCTTGCCTTGGCATCCAATCAGGATTTCGAGCATCAGATTCAGGAATTGTGTATTTTTAAACAGGTGAATACTCTGCGGGTGGCTGCAGCAGATGTCACCGGCGCCCTGACATTGATGCGAACCAGTGACCATCTTACCGAAATTGCCGAGACGGTTTTAAATGAAGTTGTTGAACTGTCCTGGAACCATCTGATTGAAAAGCACGGGGCTCCGACGTGTCAAATGGACGGCATGGACATCGGCAGGGGATTTTCGGTTATTGCCTATGGAAAGCTAGGTGGGATTGAGCTCGGTTATGGATCGGATCTGGATATGGTTTTTCTCCATGCCGGAACCCAAGGACAAACCATCGGGGGAAAGCTTTCCATCGATAATCACCAGTTCTTTTCTCGTTTGGGGCAAAGAGTCATCCATATTTTAACCACACATACCGCTGTGGGAAAGCTCTACGAGCCGGATATGCGCCTTCGACCCAGCGGGAGTTCAGGCATTCTGGTGAGCCACATCGAAGGGTTCAAGGATTATCAGACAAACAACGCCTGGACATGGGAACATCAGGCCCTGATCAAAGCAAGACCCATCACCGGGGATATCAATATGGCCAAACGCTTTAAACAAATTCGCAGCGAGGTTCTTGCACGACCCAGGAACAAGGCCCAATTAAAAAAAGACGTTATCGACATGCGCGAACGGATGCGAAAAGAACTCTCAAGTCCTGATCCAAAGCTTTTCGATCTCAAACAGGATACGGGAGGCATCGTTGACATTGAATTTTTGGTGCAGTATCTGGTTCTTTTAAAATCTTCCGAATACAAAGAATTATTAAAGTGGACCGATATTGTTAGACTCCTTGAAACGTTAAAAGAAACCGGTATCATCAACGACCGGGTCGCTCACATCTTAAAAGTTGCTTATCTAACCTACCGATCAGCTGTTCACCAGTTCAGTCTTCAGGAGAAACCTGCCAAAGCCTCTGAAAATAAATTTCTTGGTATGCGAGAAAATGTCAGACAAATCTGGAAAGATATTATGGGAAATTGAATGAGGGTTACATTTTTGTAATTAATTGACTTTAATTTTAACAAAATTGTAAGCGATCATTTTTTTATTTACGCTTGTTCTTGCGAATAACTATTTGTATTAATAGATATTTATGAATGTTTGATGTTATGGCACACTTGTTGCTGATATAAATAACTCAAGTTTAGCATTCATATGATTTTACCCTAGCTGGATAAACCTTACAAATCGTAATCAGATATATAAATTAAAATCGTTTGGGTTGAAATGATACTTTCAAATTCAAAAAAAATAGAAAGGCTTGAGCCGGCTGCAGAGCGGCTTCGGGAAAACACCGACCATCTGATTTTCGGTTTTTTAAAAAGAAAATCACCGGATTTTATAAAGCGACACGCACAAGTGCTCGACGACTATTTTTTTGAAAGTTACGAAAGCTCCCGTGTGGGACCCGAAATGGGGATGGAAAAGAATCCCTATGCGATCATTGCACTGGGGGGCTATGGACGAAAAGAGCAGTTCATTCATTCGGATGTGGATCTTTTGTTTCTTTTTGAAAAATATGTTCCCGACAAGGCCGAGTATCTTATCCGGGAAATTGTCTACCCGTTGTGGGACATCGGTTTTGAAGTGGGTCATGCCACACGATCCCTTAAAGAATGTGTCAAATTAGCTATTGATGACATCGAGGTTTTGACGTCCCTTCTGGACGCACGTTTCGTATGCGGCATGTCGTTGTTGTATTCGTCTTTGATGGAGCATCTTCGCAAACGGTTTAAAAAGAAGCATTCGACTAAAGTTATAAAGAAATTGCTCGACATCAGCCAAAGCAGGCATGAATGTTTCGGAGATTCGTCCTATCTGCTCGAACCCAATCTCAAGGAAGGCCAGGGTGGATTGAGAGACTATCACACCATGCTCTGGATCGCCAGGCTGAAATCGAATCTCACACAATTCAGAGACCTCGAGTATTATGGTTTTTTGTCCCATGATGAATTTGAGGCCATGAGGCAGGCGCTTGAGTTCATCGGTAATGTGAGAAACTGTCTGCATCATTTGTCCGGCAGGAAATGTGATCAGCTCTATTTTGAATACCAGATCAAAATGGCTGATGCCCTGAAGTTTGGCAAAAAAAACGGACAGCAGCCGGTGGAACGCTTTTTGAGCAAGCTTCATGGCCAAATGGAATATTTAAAGCAGCAGCACCTGATGTTTCTATACGAGCTGGGGTTGATTAAGGATGTTAAACGCTCGAGAAAGGCCGTAAAACACACCCTCATTAAGGGGCTCGAAATTACGGAAAATGGGATGATCAACTTTGTTTCATCCGAAGACATTCTGCGCGATCCGAACCTTTTGATGAAAATATTTGAAGAAAGTGCGACTCTGAATATTCCATTAAGTGCAGAGGCTAAAAGGCTGGTCAGGGAATTTTCCTTTCTTGTTGACGAAAAATTTTCTTCTTCGACGTTAAATCTTGAATCATTTGAACGGATTTTAGCGAAACCGTCATCGACATTTAATGTGCTCAACGAAATGCTAAATACCGCTTTTTTAATCCGATTTATTCCTGAATTTAAAGAAATATCCGATAGAATTCAATATGATGAGTACCACCTTTATCCGGTTGATCGACATTTGCTGAGGACCGTTCAGAATATAAAAAAATTCGGCACATCCGAAGGAATTTCAGAATATCCCTTATGCAGTGATATTTTTAAAAGGCTTAAAAAACGTAACCTTTTGTTGTGGGCGGCGCTGTTGCACGACATCGGTAAAGGTGAAACCGGTGGGAGTCATTCCATCAGCGGTGCCGAGATTGCAGCGTCGATACTGCTTAAGAAAGGCTACCCCACCGAGGATATTGAAACGGCCTCTTTTTTGATAAAAGAACATCTATTATTGATTAAGACCGCCACTCGAAGAGATCTCAATGATGAAGAGACCGCCATCTCTTGTGCAAGAAAGATAAAAGATATCGATCGTCTAAAAATGCTTTATTTGTTGACTGTGGCTGATTCCATGGCCACCGGTCCAAAAGCCTGGAGTGACTGGACCGCTACACTGTTAAGAGATCTTTTCTTTAAAGTTTCAAATGTCCTTGAAAAGGGGGAATTTGCATCAAAAGAAGCTGTTGAAGCTGTTGAGAAGAAAAAAGCCGAAGTTCTCGGATTTGCTATAAATCACTATGCCGAGAATGATATAGAGGCGCTTTTCAATTTCATGTCTCCTCGATATCTTCTTTATACGGCATCTGACAATATCATGGAACATATCGAACTTTACAAAAATATGGGAACAGCGGACTTTATCTGGAACGTTACAAAAACTCCGGATTCCAATACCCGAACGGTCACCATTTGCGCACAGGATCGTCCTGGTCTTTTTTCAAAGATTGCGGGGACATTTACGCTGAACGGGCTGGATATCCTCGATGCGCAGATTTTTACATGGCGGAATAA
>Ga0316188_10001786_pt1 | contig 10246 bp, 5 predicted proteins | sample Phiworburrow1_MG_FD_204933 | JGI IMG/M metagenome (GOLD analysis project Ga0316188, IMG submission 204933) | Coastal sediment microbial communities from Maine, United States - Phippsburg worm burrow 1 | ecosystem: Environmental > Aquatic > Marine > Coastal > Sediment | place: USA: Maine... | reverse complement strand
CTGCCCGTGCGGTGGATGAGCAGCGTGGCCTGGCTCTGCGGCTCGATCTTCGCGCCCAGCACGATGTCGATGGTCTCGCTGCCGTCCAGGCCCAGCGACTGCCACGAATCGCTGCCTCGGAACTGCAGCGGCAACACGCCCATGCCAATCAAGTTGCTGCGGTGGATGCGCTCGAAGCTGCGCGCCACCACCGCCTTGATGCCCAGCAGTTGCGTACCCTTGGCGGCCCAGTCGCGGCTTGAGCCGGTGCCGTACTCCTCGCCAGCAAAGACCACGGTGGGCGTGCCTTCGGCCATGTACTTCATCGCCGCGTCGTAGATGAACATCTTCTGCTGCGACGGCTGGAACAGCGTCACGCCGCCTTCCTCGCGCGAGCCGTCGGCGCCGGCCGGGATCATCAGGTTCTTGATGCGCACGTTGGCGAAGGTGCCGCGCATCATGACCTCGTGGTTGCCCCGGCGCGAGCCGTAGCTGTTGAAGTCGGCCTTGAGCACCCCTAGGCCACGCAGGTACTGCCCGGCGGGCGAGGCTTCCTTGATGGCGCCAGCCGGCGAGATGTGGTCGGTGGTGATCGAGTCGCCGAACAGCGCCATGATGCGCGCGCCCTTCACGCCTGGCTCGGGCGCCTTGGGCTCCATCGTGAAGCCTTCGAAGAAGGGCGGCTTCGCGATATAGCTGCTCTTCGGCCAGTCGTAGACCTGGCCCTTGACGCCCAAGATGTCAGTCCACAGCTTGCCCGGCTTGGCGGCAACATTCTCGTAGTTGGCACGGAAGGCCTTGGGGTCCATCGCGAACTTCAGCAGCTTGTAGACCTCGTCGCTGCTCGGCCAGATGTCGCCTAGGTACACCGGCTTGCCGCCCTTGCCTTGCCCCACGGGCTGCGTCATCAGGTCGACCATGACGTTGCCGGCAATCGCATAGGCCACCACCAGCGGCGGGCTGGCCAGGAAGTTGGCCTTCAGGTTGGGGTGGATGCGCGCTTCGAAGTTGCGGTTGCCCGACAGCACGGCCGCGCACACCAGGTCGTTGGCGGTAATGGTCTGGTTGATCTGCGGCGTCAGGTCGCCTGCGTTGCCGATGCAGGTGGTGCAGCCGTAGCCGGCGACGTTGAAGCCGAGCTTTTCCAGGTAGGGCAACAACCCGGTCTTGGTGAGGTATTCGGTGACGATGCGCGAGCCCGGTGCCAGCGAGGTCTTGATGTGCGGCTGCACTTTCAGTCCGGCCTCGACGGCCTTTTTCGCCAGCAGCCCGGCGGCCAGCAATACGCTCGGGTTGCTGGTGTTGGTGCAGCTGGTGATGGCGGCGATCAGCACGTCGCCGTTGCCGATGGACAGCGGCTTGGGTGCAGGCGCGGCGCGGGTGTGCGCCGCAGCCATCGTGCTGCGGTTGTCGGCCATCTCGACCACGTCGCGCGGTGCACCCGGCTTGACGGCTGGCATCGCCTGCGCGGTGGCGACGGCGGCAGTCACCTCGTGACGCAGCGTGAGCCGATCGGCCGGCTGGTTGAAGCCGTTGTCGGCGGCCGGCGCGCTGTACAGCTGCGCGAATTTGCTCGACACGTCGGTCAGCGTGATGCGGTCCTGTGGGCGCTTCGGGCCGGCCAGCGACGGCGCCACCGTGCCCAGGTCGAGCTCGACCACCTGGCTGTAGTCGATCTCGCCCGGCATCGGAATGCCGAACAACTGCTGCGCCTTGAAGTAGGCCTCGAAGGCTTCGATCTCGCCCCTGCTGCGGCCGGTGCCCTTGAAGTAGTCAATGGTGCGCTCGTCCACCGGGAAGAAGCCCATCGTCGCGCCGTATTCCGGCGCCATGTTGGCAATGGTGGCGCGGTCGGGCAGGGCCAGCGTGCGCGTGCCTTCGCCGAAGAACTCGACGAACTTGCCCACCACCTTGTGTTGGCGCAGCAGTTCGGTGACGGTGAGCACCAGGTCGGTGGCGGTGACGCCTTCGCGCAGGCGCCCGCTGAGCTTCAGGCCGACCACGTCGGGCGTCAGGAAGTACACCGGCTGGCCGAGCATACCGGCCTCGGCCTCGATGCCGCCCACGCCCCAGCCGACCACGCCGATGCCGTTGATCATCGTTGTGTGGCTGTCAGTGCCGACCAGGGTGTCAGGGTAGTACACGCCGTCACGCCCCTTGTGCACGCCGCGCGCCAGGTATTCCAGGTTCACCTGGTGCACGATGCCGAAACCCGGCGGCACCACGCCGAAGGTGTCGAAGGCCTGCATGCCCCACTTCATGAACTGGTAGCGCTCCTGGTTGCGCTGGAACTCCAGCTTCATGTTCAGGTCGAGCGCATTCTTGGTGCCGTAGTGGTCGACCATGATCGAGTGGTCGACCACCAGGTCCACCGGCACCAGCGGCTCGATGGCCTTGGCGTTCTTGCCCATGTCGGCGGCGACGTTGCGCATGGCGGCCAAGTCGACCAGCAGCGGCACGCCGGTGAAGTCCTGCAGCACCACGCGAGCCACGACGAAGGGGATCTCGTCGCTGCGTGCTGCCTTCGGCTGCCAGTTGGCCAGCTGCTTGACATGCTCGGGCAGCACCTTCTTGCCGTCGCAGTTGCGCAGCACCGATTCGAGCACGATGCGGATCGAAACCGGCAAGCGCTTGACATTCGGGTAGGCCTTGGCCAGCGCGGGCAGCGAGAAGAACTGGCCTTCACGTCCCGAAGCGGTCTTGAAGCGCTTCAGCGTGGTGGCGAAGGCGTGGGCCGGCCGGGCGGTGCGCGGGCTGGTAGTCTTTGGCATGGAGAAACTCCCTCGATGAACTGCAGAACATTGTGCATGCGCGGCTGCGCCGGCGCGACAGTCTGTGGGCATGACCATGACCGGCGCAGCCGTGGCCGGTGGCCGATATCGCGGCGCTGCTCGCATGGCTGATCTGCACCCTGTCCTGTGGGTCATGCTGGCCGCGGTGGCGGCCCCGCTGTTGGCCGAACTGCCGCGGCAGGCGCGTGTGCCGGTGGTGGTGTTCGAGATCTTGCTCGGCATCGCGCTCGGGCCTCATGGCATGGGCCTGCTGCAGTTCGACGGTTTCGTCGCGGCGATGTTCGGTATCGGCATGGGCGCCACGCTGTTCATGGCCGGCATGGAGCTGGATTTCAATCACATCAGCGGCGCGCCGTTGGGTTTGGCGTTGGGCGGCTGGGGCTTGTCGCTGCTGCTCGGTCTGGCGGCCGCGGCGTTGCTGTACCTGACGCCGCTGGCGCATGCGCCGGTGGTGGTGATGCTGGCCTTGAGCACGACGGCACTGGGCGTTATGCTGCCGGTGCTGCGCGATGCTGGCCAGCTCGACACGAACTTCGGCCGCCTGTTCCTGGCCGCAGGCACGGTGGCCGAGGTGGGCCCCGTGGTGGCCATGTCGCTGGCCATGTCGCAGCAGTACAGCACCTGGCAGGAGGCCGGGCTGCTGTTGGTTTTCCTGGTGCTGGTGCTGTTCATGGCGCTGGCCAGCCGGCGCCAGCATCCGCCGCAGCTGGTCGAACTGCTGCGCCGCCATCTGCACGCCAGCTCGCAATTGCCGGTGCGCCTGGCACTGCTGCTGCTGGCCGGTTACTTCGTCCTGGCCGAAGCCTTCGGCTTCGAGAACATCCTGGGCGCCTTCGCCGCCGGCATGCTGGTGGGCATGGCCACCCGCGGCCACGAACACAAGACGCTGCGCCACAAGATTGACGCCATCATGTTCGGCTGGTTCGTGCCCTTCTTCTTCGTCGGCACGGGGCTGAAGTTCGACCTCAAAGCCATCACCCAAGACGGCCTGACGGCTTGGCTGGTACCCGCCTTCGCCTTGCTGTTGCTGGTCGTGCGCGGGCTGCCGGTGCTGCTCTACGGCCGTCACCTGCAGCGACATGAGCGATTGCCCTTCGCGCTGATGTCGGCCGTGGCGTCGCTGTCGCTGGTGGTCGTGATCACCGACATCGCGGTGCACACCGGGCACATCGGCGCGCCGGTGGCGGCGGCGATGGTGGGGGCGGCCGTGCTGTCGGTGCTGCTGTTTCCCGCGCTGGCCGCCCAATGGCTGGTGCGCGGGGCCAAGTAGAATGTGTATAGAGTCGCGTCACAATAGCCGCCGTCCGGGAATTCAATCGATCAAGTGACGTCTTCGTGTCCACCGTGACCGGCCCTTGTGCGTTGAGTCCAGGCGTTCGACAACGTCAAATAACACATCGTGCCTTCGGGCACCACTCAGGAGTAGACCCCATGAAGATGCAACACATCCTTGCCGCCGGAATGCTGAGCTTGTCGCTGGCCACGGGCGGCGCCTTTGCTGCCACCAAGGCGGAAAAGCAGGCCGAAGTGCAGAAGTCCACCCAGGCCGCGCTGGAGAAGTTTTACAAGGTCAAGCCCGAGCTGAAGGCCGCCGTCGCCAAGGCGCCGGGCTACGCGGTGTTCACGACTTACGGCGTCAGCTTCCTGATCGGTGGCTCCGGCGGTACCGGTCTGGTGCATGACAACAAGACCAAGAAGAACACCTACATGAAGCTGGGCTCGGCCAGCGTCGGCTTCCAGTTGGGCGCCGCCGAGAACGACTTGCTGGTGATCTTCAAGAACGCCGCGGCGGTGAACGACTTCATCGACAAGGGATGGAGCGCGACTGGCGGCGTTGCCGCGACGGCCGGCGCCGAGAACAAGTCGGTGGGTGGCGGCATGGGCAACAGTGCGATGGACAACAGCGAGACCTTCACACTCACCAAGAACGGCCTGGCAGCGGGCTTGGCCATCGAAGGCGTCAAGGCCTGGAAGGACGACGAGCTGAACTGATCGCTCGCCTGCTCTGCGAAGGGGCACCCTCAGGGGTGCCCTTTTGTCCTTCGGGCCTGTGCAAATTGCGCTTGGCGCGTGGCATGAAGCTCCACCGTCGTCTCCCGTCGCGTCTGCTGCATTTGCAAACCCCTGCACGACTGGCCCCAAGGCCTCGCGCACCCGATCTGACCTTGCGCCAGCACTCGCGTGAATGACCGCCGGCCGGCCAAGGCCCGGAAGCGCCGCTCGCCCGCGCTCGCCCCTGCTCAGGTGCCGGCCGCCAGCCGCCGCTCCACCAGCCGGGTGAAGAAGGCGGCACCCAGCGGCAGCGCGTCGTCGTTGAAGTCGTAGGCCGGGTTGTGTACCTCGCAACTGCCGTCGGCGCCGCCGTTGCCGATGTTCAGGTAGCAGCCGGGCACGCGCTCGAGCATGTACGAGAAATCCTCCGAGGCCATGATCAGCGGCGGGTCGCGTTCGACGTTGTCGGCGCCGACCAGCTCTGCGCAGATACCGGCGGCGTACTCAGCCTCTCGTTGATCGTTGACGGTCGGCGCGAACAGCTCGCGGAAGTCGAGTTCGGCGCTGGCGCCATAGGCCTGTGCGGTGCTCTCGACCACGCGCCGCATCGACCGGTGCACCAGTGCCATCACCTCACGCGAGAAGGCGCGCACCGTGCCACCGAGCCGAGCGGTCTGCGGGATGACGTTGTAGGCGTCACCGGCATGGATCTGCGTCACTGACAGCACGGCCGTGTCCACCGGCGCGACGTTGCGCGACACGATGCTCTGTAGCGCCACCGCGATCTGCGCCGCCACCAGCGCGGCGTCGACACCGGTCTCGGGCCGTGCGCCATGCGCTCCCTTGCCGGTGACGTGGATGTCGAAGAAGGCGCCGCCAGCCATCATCGGCCCGGCGCGCACCGCGAAGCGGCCCACCGGCAGGCTCGGCCGGTTGTGCATGCCGAAGATCGCCTCACACGGGAATCGCTCGAACAGGCCGTCGTCGATCATCGCCTTCGCGCCGCCCAGCCCTTCTTCGGCGGGCTGGAAGATGAAGTGCACGACGCCGTCGAACTGCCGGGTGCGCGCCAGCTGAACCGCCGCCCCGAGCAGCATTGCGGTGTGGCCGTCGTGGCCGCACGCGTGCATCACGCCCGCATTGCGCGAGCGGTGCGCGAAGCCATTGGCCTCGGCGATCGGCAGCGCGTCCATGTCGGCGCGCAGGCCGATGGCGCGTGTGCTGCTGCCGGCACGCAGCGTGCCGACGACGCCGGTGCGGCCCACACCGCGCGTGACCGCCATGCCCGCCGCTTCCAGCTGCTCGGCTACAAGCGCGGCGGTGCGCGACTCTTGAAAACCAAGCTCGGGGTGGGCATGGATGTCGCGGCGCCACGCTCGCATGCTGTCGTGCAGCGCAACCAGGGTGTCGGGCAGGGTGCTCATCGGTTTGTGCTCCAAGGCAGGGGTTGGCGGGGTGCCGGGCCCCGATGATCCCTCAGGTGTGCCAGGGCGCAGGGGCAGCAGGCTACATCCGTCGCTGGCGCGTCGCCACAGGCAGCGGCCAATCTGGCCATCATCGGCGCTGCCGGCGTGACGGTGTCGCGGGCCTCGGCCTGGCCCGAACCGATCGTCGGCCTGTGCATCTTCGCCATCCTTGCCGATGCCTCCCGCCAGGTGTGGTCCGAGGCTTGGCGCGACGCAGCCCAGCGCCCCGATCGACCCGGATTTTCGCAGGGCGACGACCGCAATCAAGGGCCCATCGGGAGCTTCGCTGCCATCGAGCGGCCGGGCATCGCTGAATCTGCGCAGCTGGTGGCACGTTGTTCGACCGATCGGACGCGCGTTGCCGGACGAAGATGGGCGAGCTATTCGTCTGCTCCATGCCCTCCCGACGCCTGTTCGCCTCGCTGAAATTCAGGATCGTTGCCGTGGCCGTGCTCACCGGCGTGGTGTCGGCCCTGGGCACCGCCATGTTCGTGCTCGATGCAACCGAGGGCGAGGTGCAGCGCATGCTGCTGGACAACGACCGCCGCGACCGCGAACGCACCGCGGCACTGCTGACTGGCAAACTGGAGACGCTGAAGAAGAGCCTCGCCGCCGTGGCCGCACGCGCAGGCGCCGACCTGTGGTTGGACCCCCGGCGGATGGAGGACTTCCTGCTCGAACTGCCGGCGCTGGGTGTGCTGTTCGATGCGGTCTTTGCTGCGGCACCCGATGGCTCGATGCTCGCGCGCATCGACCAGGGCCAGCCGGCCTCGGTGCTGCCCAGCATCGCCGACCGCGAGTACTTCCAGCGGGCCATGCAGTCGGATCAGCCAGTCGTGTCCGACCCGCTTCTGAGCAAGGTAGGCAACGAGCCGATGGTCATCGTGGCCGTACCGGTGCTGGGTGCCGACGGCTCGCGTCGTGGCGTCGTGGCCGGCGCCATCCGGCTGCGATCGAACAGCCTGTTTGCCGACCCGGCCGTCTTGGGCTACCGGGACGTGCGCGATCTGGTGATGGACCGAAGTGGCAGGCTGCTGTCGCACACCGACCCGTCCCGCACCTTGCGGCATGCGCAGCAGGAGGACGGTTTCGGCGAGGTGTTCGCGCGCTGGCAGTCATCCGGCAGCCCCATCGATACCCAGGCCACGGCCGAATTGTCGATGGGCCACCTGGTGTCCATGGCCGGGATTCCCTTGTCCGACTGGACGCTGGTTCGCCTGACGCCGCGCAGCCGCGCCCTGGCGCCGATGGATCAGGCCCGCCGGGCAGCCTGGCTGGCGACGCTGGGCGCCGGCGCCTTGGCGGGCCTGCTGGCCGGCTTGGTGGCCTGGGCCACGGTGCGGCCGATCGCGAGACTGCGCAGCCAGGCGCAACGCATGCTCGAAGCCGGCGACGTCTCGACGGAGGCCTGGCCGCACGGGGGGGGTGAGATCGGCGCGATGTCGCAGGCCTTCCAGTTGCTGTTGCAACAGCGCGAAAGCCAGCGCGAGACGGCGCAGGACCTGCTGCATCAGCTGCATGCCGTGCTCGACAACGCCGAGGTCGGCATCGCGCTCACCCGCAACGGCTGCTTCGAGATCGTCAGCCGGCAGTTCTGCAGCACCTTCCAGGTCGAGCGCGAGCAGGCGGTTGGGCAGCCGACCCGGATGATCTACCCTTCGGACGAGGCCTACGCCGAGCTGTCCAGGCGCGCCGAGCCGGCCTTTCTGCAGCACGGCATGTTCGACGGCAAGGTCGAGCTGATGCGGCGCAACGGCGAGGTCTTCTGGGCGCACATGCGCGGGCGTGCCGTCCTGCCCGGCGACCGCTCGCAAGGCACGATCTGGGTGATCTCTGACGTCACGCAGGACCATCGCCAGCACGAGCAGCTGAGCTGGGCCGCCAGCCACGACAAGCTCACCGGTCTGCGCAACCGCGCGGCCTTCGAGGTGCTGCTCGAGGAAGCCACCTTGCGCGCCGCCACGCAGCCCTTCTGCGCACTCTTCATCGACCTGGACCGCTTCAAGGCCGTGAACGACAGCGGTGGCCATGCCGCGGGCGATGCGCTGCTGCGCGAGATCGCCGCCAGGCTGTCGGCGCAGTTGCGCAGCGGGGACACGGTCGCGCGCCTGGGTGGCGACGAATTCGCCGTGCTGCTGCCGACCTGCCCGATTCCGCAGGCCACGGCGCTGGCCGAACGACTGCGGCGCGTGGTGGAGGAATACCGGCTCGAATGGGACGGGGCCAGCCACAGCGTGGGTGCGAGCATCGGCCTGGTGTCCGTCAACGGCACACACGCCACGGCTGCCGATGTGCTGAAGGCTGCGGACGCCGCGTGCTACCAGGCCAAGCGGCTCGGCCGCAATCGTGTGGCGCTCGCACCGGGCTGAGCATCGCCGGGACATCTCGTACCGCCGCCTTCGGACCACGCCTGTGCAATTTGTGCTCGTTGGCGGCTGCGTGGCGATGGACCCTCGCCGCAACTGGCGCGCGTGCAAGCGGCCGCCCGGCTGACCGCTTCGCTGCGCTGCTTCAGCGCAAGTTGCCGGTGTGCCCCAGGTTGTAGCGCCCGGGCTGTGGCCACACTGCCAGGCCGTGCGGCTGCTTGCCGACCTTGATGAAGTCGACCGCGCCGCTGCCGGTGTCGATGCGGTAGACCACGTCGTCGTAGCGGCCGGACAGCCACAGGTGCTTGCCGTCGGCGCTGACGCCGCCCATGTCGGGGCTGCCGCCGCCGGGGATCGGCCAGGTCTTGATCACCCGGCCGGTGGCGAAGTCGATCACCGAGACACTGCCCTTGCCCAGCGGCTTGCCATGCACGTAGTTGCTGCCGCGGTTGGCCACGTACAGCAGCTTGCCGTCGCGGCTGGGGTACAGGCCGTGCGCGCCGACGCCGGTCTTGACGAAACCGGTCTGCTTGAAGCTTTCGCCATCGACCACGTGCACCCCGTCGGCCATCATGTCGGCGACGTAGAAGGTCTTGCCGTCGGGTGAGGCGCGCACGTCCTGGGGCATGCCGGGCGTGACGCAAATCTGCCCGCCGATCTGCGCCGGGTCGGGCACGAACTTCGGCGTCTTCAAACCAGGCTGCAACTTGGCCAGCGCCTCGGGCCGGTTGAAGTACTGGCTCAGCTGGATCGTGCCCAGCACCTTGCGGTTGACCAGGTCGATCTTGGTGATCGCGCCGTTGAACTCGCAGGTGAACAGCGCGAAGCGCCCGTCGATGCTGAAGTCGGCGTGGTTGATGCCGGCGCAGTCGGGTGTTTGGATGCTGAAGGCCACCTGCTTGGTGGCGGCGTCGCGGAAGTCGAGCCGTTTGTGCGCCTCGGCCACGACGATCGCGTACTTGCCGTCGGGCGACCAGTACATGTTGTAGGGGTCGTCCACCGGAATCGTCTTGCCGGGTTGGGAGGTCAGCGGGTCCACCACGGTCAGGCTGCCCTTGTCGCTGTTCTCGGCGTTGTTGGCCACGTACAGCGTCTTCAGGTCCCAGCTGGGCACCACGTGCTGCGGGTACAGGCCGACCTTGAAGGTGTGCGTCACCTTCAGCGTGGCCGGGTCGATGACCGAAACGGTGTGCGCCATGTGATTGGGCACGTAGATGCGCGGCAGCGCGCCGGCCACGGCCGGGCTGAACTTGCCGGCAGCCGTCTCGCTGTACAGGTTCTTCGGGTCGGGCACCGGCGCCATGCCGGGCACGGTCTGGATGATGGCAGTGGTGGCGGGGGCGCTGGCTGCGTCGGAGGCGGCGCGCAGAGGCATGGTGATGGCCAGGCCGAGGCAAAGCCCGGCGGTGGCGATGACGAGAGGTGTGCGCATGAAAGGCTCGGGGTTTGAAGAGGAATCGGGGAGGGCGGCGTGTCAGCGCGGCATTGCCAGCGCCTTGCGAATGGCGGTGACGCTGTCGCGCACGATCAACTCCGTGCCCAGCCGGCCCAGCTCGGCGCTGGCACGGCCCGGGTCTCCATTAACGCCGGAGCCGCCCGTGCCGCTGACAGGCGCCAGCGCCTTTTGTGGCCAGACCTTGCTCGGGTCCAC
>Ga0316188_10001785_pt1 | contig 10250 bp, 9 predicted proteins | sample Phiworburrow1_MG_FD_204933 | JGI IMG/M metagenome (GOLD analysis project Ga0316188, IMG submission 204933) | Coastal sediment microbial communities from Maine, United States - Phippsburg worm burrow 1 | ecosystem: Environmental > Aquatic > Marine > Coastal > Sediment | place: USA: Maine... | reverse complement strand
AGCCCGCTGTCCTGTCGCCTGATGGTCGATGTCGGCCACAATCAGGATGCTGCGCGGGTACTGGCACAAAGCCTCGGGCAGCTCAGGTCAGCGCATGGCAAGGTCATTGTATTGCTGGGGATGCTGAAGGATAAGCAACCGGAGCTTTTTGTCGAGGCGCTCCGGTCGACGGTCGATGAATGGTGGCTGCTGTCACTGGGCTCTGAGCGGGGCTTGCAGGCTGGTGAGCTGGCCGCAAGAATCGGCTCGCAAGTTGTGCCGAAACTGCAGTTCGAGCAGGCGGGTGACGCGCTCGATCACGCACTGTCATCTTTGAGCAATCAGGATATAATGCTCGCAACCGGTTCCTTCTTAACCGTCGAATCGCTCCTTCAAGCACTGTCCGCCGCAGACGATCAAAAGTAAACATGGAACAAAACATCAAGAACCGCCTGGTTGGTATTATCGTGATATTTGCGTTGGCGGTCATTTTTTTGCCGATGATCCTGGATGGATCCGGGGTGCGTAAAGACAAGTTCGAAGTGGTAATTCCACCGCTACCGGAGGTCGAGTCAAATCCTGAATTTGATACGAAAATTGTCGAGTTGAATGCGCGAGTAGACGCGGTTCCCGAGCTGGAACAGCGCTTTGTCGATGAAGTCAGCAGTGACAACCAGGTAAAGCGGAATACGGTTGCCGATGAAACGGCTACGACTCTGGCACTGGATTCGGCACCGGAACCGGAAGCCGCTGCCGTTGCCGAGGCGAAACAGGAAGCGCCCGCTGAGACGTCGAAAAGCGGCGGTGATAGCTTCGTGTTGCAGGTGGGCAGTTATCGGGATCGCGGCAAGGCGCTGGCGCAGCGCGACAGGCTGCGGAAATCTAATATCGCGGCTGTTTTTATCGAGCAATTCGAGGTAGATGGCAAGCCCAGTTACCGGGTAAGACTGGGTCCCTTTATCAATCGCGAGCAGGCCCGCGTCGCGCAGAACAAGATCAAGGCCAAGCATGACATTGATGGCATTATTATGAAGTATGAAAGATAATCCCTGTTTTCGAGTGACTGCGAGCGGGTTCATGCCAAAGTGGAATTTGTATGACAGCGGCTGCGGTCGTTATGCCAGCGAGGTGAGCCGTGGCCTGGATTGACCTTTGCATTATCGGTGTGATCGTATTATCCGCCTTGATCAGCCTGGTTCGCGGCTTCGTCAAGGAATCAATATCGCTGGTCTCGTGGGTGGTCGCCGGTATTGTCGCGTTGCGTTATTACGCGCCGATGGCCGAGTTACTGGAACCATTCATTGCCTCGGTGACGCTGCGACAGTGGGTCGGTGGCGGTATTCTTTTCCTAATTACCCTCATTGTCGGCGCTATTGTTAATTTCATTGTAAGTCAGCTGGTATCAAAAACGGGGTTGAGTGGCACGGACAAGGCTCTCGGGGTGGTTTTCGGTGCTGCCCGTGGCGTGCTTATCGTTACCATGCTGGTGTTACTGGGCAGCTTGACGCCGATGCCTGAAACGTCCTGGTGGCAAGATTCGGCTATGATTGGTTTCTTTCAGGAACTGGCCGAATGGATCAGGGGAGTCATTCCCGCAGATGCGGTCGGAAAGTTCAGTTTTTAATCAGGCCGTACAGGCCAGGTAACAAGCGATGTGTGGAATAGTCGGATTAGTGAGCCAGCAAGCGGTTGCCCAGGTTATCTACGATGCCTTGCTGGTGCTGCAGCATCGTGGTCAGGATGCTGCAGGCATCGTCGTATGCGATCACAACCGACTGAACCTGCGCAAGGATAATGGCCAGGTTAGCGACGTTTTTCACACCCGCCACATGTTGCAGCTGACCGGGAACATGGGTATTGGCCACGTGCGCTATCCGACGGCCGGCTGCTCGTCTTCTGCGGAAGCCCAGCCCTTTTACGTGAATTCCCCCTACGGCATTACCCTGGCGCATAACGGCAACCTTACCAATGTCGAGAAGTTAAGCATCGAGCTTTACCAGTCCGACCTGAGGCACATCAACACGATGTCGGATTCCGAGGTTTTACTGAACGTTTTTGCCCACGAACTGCACAGCAGCGGTGGCCTGCATCTGACCGCGGAACAGATTTTTACCGCGGTCACGGAAACCCATAAACGGATCGAAGGCGCCTATGCCGTGGTCGCCATGCTGACCGGGAAAGGTATCGTCGGCTTTCGCGATCCCCACGGGATCCGTCCGCTGGTCTACGGCAAGCGCGAAACCGATAGCGGTTGTGAATATATGATCGCTTCCGAAAGCGTTGCCTTGCAGACCTCTGGCTTCGAGCTGGTTGCGGACCTGCAACCCGGTGAAGCGGTATATATCGATGCGGACGGCAATATTCACCAGCGTCAATGCGCTGCCGCACCAGAATTGAATCCCTGCATCTTCGAGTACGTCTATTTTGCTCGACCCGATTCGATCATCGACGATATTTACGTCTACAAGGCGCGTCTGCGCATGGGCGTCAAACTGGCGCGCAAGATCCTCAAACAAATGCCGCAACATGATATCGATGTCGTCATCCCCATACCGGATACCAGTCGCCCGTCGGCAATCGAGCTGGCCTACCATCTCGGTGTCAAATTTCGTGAGGGTTTCATCAAGAACCGCTACATCGGCCGAACATTTATCATGCCCGGGCAGAACCTGCGTAAAAAGTCGGTGCGCCAGAAACTCAATCCGATCGATATCGAGTTCAAGGGCAAGAATGTGTTACTGGTGGACGACTCGATCGTGCGCGGTACCACCTCGAAGCAGATAATCCAGATGGCTCGCGAGGCGGGAGCGAAAAAGGTTTACATTGCCTCCGCCGCACCGCCGGTGCGATATCCCAATGTCTACGGTATCGATATGCCCGCGGCGAGCGAACTGGTTGCGCATAACCGTAGCGTTGATGAGATCGCCGAGTACATCGGTGCAGACTGGTTGATTTACCAGGATCTCGAGGATCTCGTGGATGCGGTGCAAAAGGGCAATCGCAATATCACCAGGTTCGACTGTTCCTGTTTCGATGGCAATTATGTCACCAGTACCGTTGGTGACGATTATTTGAATAAAATCAGTAATTTGCGAAATGACACCGCGAAGAATGGCGGCGCCGATAGCGCCATTCTTGAAGGCATGGAATTGCACAACAACGCCTGATGCGTTGGCAGCAACTCAATCGTGAAATTGCCGATAAATTAAGCGCGGCCCCGGTGCCTGCGAATGAGCGTCCTATTATCCTGGTCGATTGCGCAACTCAGCGTTTGCACTGGATCGACGTCGAAGACGACAGGCATCAAAGCTACCCCATATCAACTGCCCGTAAAGGCATGGGTAATCGGCTCGACTCCTTCATGACCCCCGTTGGTATTCATCGCGTCTGCCAGAAGATCGGTGGCGATGCGCCCAGCGGCATGATATTCGAAGGTCGCGTCCCAATCGGTCAGATCGTCAGCAGCTTCGACAACCGCGACAAAGACGAGATTACCTCGCGCATCCTGTGGCTCGACGGACTGGAGGAGGGCGTCAACAAGGGCGGTGATAACGATACCTACGCCCGCTATATCTACATTCATGGAACTTCGGACGAGCAGCGGATTGGTCAGGCCGTGTCCGCGGGCTGTATTCGCATGAAGAATCGCGATGTCATCGAACTGTTCGATGCAGTCATGGTCGACGACATCGTGGTAATTAGATAGTCACAATGGCAAGACCGAAGATATTCGCCCGATTCATCCAGCGTACGATTCTGTAGCTTTAACACTTACCGATAGGCTGGGTAGCCCGGCGGCATACGAGTGTCGCTGATGCTCGAGCGGGACTGAACATACTGGCCTGGCGCCACTGGCTGTCATCGTTTTCCCTGGCGGCGTGGCGCGGTTCGCAACGGGCAGCGAGCACTGTCATAACGATTGCCCCGATCAACTTAGAATCACCCCGTGGCTGGATTTGCAATTGCTCTGCTCACCGCTGGGCAGTGCTGAAAGACTTGCCCGGTCGGCCATCTTGACATCGTTGCGGCGTCGGCATATCGTGCCAGCGTAGCGCCGATTTGTAACTCGGCTTGCAGGCGCTACGGAGGCTGGAAAGCTTCCGAAAATAAATTTGCTAAAGAGGGTGGTTCTGAATCGTTTCCGTACCTGCTCCCTTCCGAGTTTTTCGCTTTACTGGAGAAACTCCGTGACAGAACAAAACCTTGGATTTGATACCCTGGCTATTCGCAGTGGCCATCGGCGTACCGCAGAGCTTGAACACTGCGAGCCCATTTTTACCACTTCGAGCTTTGTGTTTGATAATGCCGCGCAGGCAGCCGCGCGATTCAATGGGGACGAGCCAGGTAATATTTACTCGCGCTTCACCAATCCGACCACGCGAGCATTCGAAGAACGCCTTGCCGCGATGGAAGGCGGGGCCAGCTGTGTCGCCACGGCCTCGGGCATGGCTGCTATCACCAGCATGTGCCTGGCTTTGCTGCAATCCGGATCGCACATCGTCAGTTCGCGCTCGATATTTGGCACTACCACGACCCTGTTCGAAAAATACCTGCCGCGTTTCGGCATCGACACCAGCTTTGTTGCACAGACCTGTCTGGCAGACTGGCAAAAAGCGATACGCCCGAATACGCGCATACTTTTCGTCGAAACGCCGTCGAATCCGTTGGCGGAAATCGCCGATATTCGTAAACTTGCCGAACTGGCACATGCCCACGATTGCCTGCTGGTCGTGGATAATTGTTTCTGTACGCCGGCGCTGCAACGTCCGCTCAGTCTCGGGGCTGATCTGGTGATACATTCGGCGACGAAATACCTGGACGGGCAGGGGCGCATAGTCGGTGGTGCCGTGGTTGGTCCGACGGACCTCGTTGGCGAGGAAATATACGGGGTAATTCGCAGTACTGGGCCGAGCATGAGCCCATTTAACGCATGGGTAGCCCTGAAAGGGCTGGAGACACTGAGCCTGCGGATGCGCGCGCACAGCGACCAGGCACTGCAACTGGCCCGGTTCCTCGAAGAGCACCCGCGAGTTCGCCGGGTTTATCACGCTGGACTGGACTCGCACCCGCAACATGAACTCGCAGCTGCCCAGCAAAGTGGCTTTGGCGGTGTCCTGTCCTTCGTCATCGACGGTGGTCGGGAAGCGGCCTGGCGGGTAATCGACTCGACCAGCCTGTTGTCGATTACCGCCAATCTGGGTGATGTCAAATCGACTATTACCCATCCGGCAACAACCACGCACGGCCGAGTGAGCGCAGAACTCAAATCGATTTCTGGTATTGAAGAGGGTTTGCTGCGCGTTGCCGTCGGCCTGGAGAATATCGACGACATCATTGCCGACCTGGCGCGGGGCCTGGATGCCTGACCTGTTTTCAGCTGTCGAAGCCGCGCTTGTCGAAACCGATGTCGTCCGCAAATGCGAGATGACGGCGGCGCTGCAGTCTGAATGGTGCGCCGGGCAGCTTGATCGCACTGGCGGGTCGCAGACTTTGCCGATCGACGATCCCGGCCGGCCCGCGCAGCCAGCCCTGGTCGATCCGCGCCAACTGGAGCGACGCAGTGTTGCGACCGAATCAGGTCGCATTCGCCTGCTGCATGCAGTTGCCCATATCGAATTCAACGCCATCAATATTGCGCTCGACGCGGTTTATCGATTTCGCGATATGCCTTTGCAATACGTGACTGACTGGTTACTGGTAGCCAGCGAGGAAGCGGTGCACTTCCAGCTGCTGCGGCAGGCCCTGCGCCAGCGCGGCAGCGATTACGGTGCGTTTCCGGCGCATAGTGGCCTGTGGGACATGGTTTGCAGGACTCGGCACGACCCGTTGCATCGCATGGCTTTGGTGCCGCGCGTCATGGAGGCCCGGGGACTGGATGTAACGCCCGCGATGATTGAGAAATTCAGGCAGTTCGATGACTTCGAAGCCGTAGCGATACTGGAACGTATCTATCGTGATGAAATCGGCCATGTTCGTATCGGCAATTACTGGTACCAGGAACTGTGCCGACAGCGGGCAATTGACGCCGAAACGACTTTTCAGGAGCTGCTATCGCGCTACATGGGCGGTAAGTTACGAGGGCCTTTCAACTGGGCTGCCCGCATCGAGGCAGGTTTCGACGAGCGCGAACTGGCGGCACTGGAACAGGCAGATTAAAGCGGTTACTGATGGACTCTCGGATCGTTCAGACGGAAGCCCTGCGCCTCTGTCCAGCTGAGGTAGCTGGGGTCTCGTACCCAGTCGCCGAGAACGATGCGCGACAGGTTGCCCGGGTAGGCATGGACTGCAGGTCGATGAGTATGGCCGTGCACGATGACGTCGGCACGGGTCTCCTCAAACAGGGTTGCAACCGCGTCTTCATTGACATCCATTATTTCGCTGGCCTTCATGCTCATCGCTGCGACGCTGTCGCGTCGCAGCTGCGCTGCGATCTGTTGCCGATCGCGCAGTGATTTCGCCAGAAACTCGGCCTGCCATTGTGGCTCGCGCACTACGCGGCGAAACGCCTGGTAATCGTGATCGTCGGTACACAGGCTGTCTCCGTGAAGCAGCATCACACGAGAATCGCCCAGCTGCAGCTGGTGGGGTTCGTGGAGGCGGGTAAGGCCAGCCCTGGAAGCGAAATCGTCACCAACGAGAAAGTCGCGATTGCCAGCCATGAAGTAGATTTCACAGGATTGCGCGAGTCGGCTCAGGGTGTCGATAACCGGAGCGAATGCCGATGCCGGGTCATCATCGCCGAGCCAGGCTTCGAATAAATCTCCGAGTATGTAAAGGTGGCTGGCCTGCGCTGCCCGCACCTGCAGAAAGTTGGTGAGCGCGTCTGTTATCTCCGGTCGCCCTGCATCCAGGTGACAGTCGGAGATAAACAGGCGCTCGTCTTGCATCCGGTATATCCCGGTTACTGGCGATTTGCCCCGGTAATGGTAATGGGTTCTACCGGCACATTCTGGTGGCCGCCCTTGTTGCCGGTTGCAACCTTGGCGATTTCATCGACCACATCCATGCCGTTCACGACTTTGCCGAAGACGGCATATCCCCAACCCTGCGGCGACTCGCTGGTGAAGTTGAGGAAAGCATTATCGACGTGATTGATGAAGAATTGCGAGGTTGCCGAATGCGGGTCGCTGGTGCGCGCCATCGCCAGCGTGCCGCGATCGTTCTTGATGCCGTTATTGGCTTCATTCTGGATTGGTGCGCGCTTGCTGGGCTTGTCGATCATGTCCTCGGTAATACCACCGCCCTGGATCATGAAATTCGGGATTACTCTGTGAAAAGTCGTACCGACGAAGTAGCCGTCGTCGACGTAGGCGAGGAAATTCTCGCTGGAATTCGGTGCATTTTGCATATCGAGCTCGATCGTAATCGCGCCCATAGTAGTCTCTAGAACCACGATCGGGTTGTCAGCAGTTGATTCATTCATTGGGGTTCCACCATTGATGTTTGGAAAAAATAACAGGGACAGGATGGCCGCGAGTACAACCCCGACAGGCAGTAGCGTTTTAGTCATCAGCGTTCCAGCAGTTACGAGGTTGCGGATTCTACTGATTTGTACTCGATTTTGGAAGCTGGACGGCAATTAACGGTTTCGCTCGATGTGAGCATCTTTTAAACTCGGGTCCCTGTTTCCGGCCACTTGGAATACGCGAGTCATGTTGAAGATTTACAATAGCCTGACCAATCGAAAGGAAGTGTTTGAACCGATCATTCCCGGCCAGGTGAGGATGTATGTCTGCGGTATGACGGTTTACGACTACTGTCATATCGGGCATGCACGCGTACTGGTCGTGTTCGATGTCGTGTACCGTTATCTGCAGCATCTCGGCTACGAGGTGAAATACGTGCGCAACATCACCGATATCGAAGACAAGATTATCAATCGGGCGAACGAGAACGGCGAAGAATATGGCCAGTTGACCGATCGCTTTATTCGCGCCATGCATGAGGATGCCGATGCGCTTGGAGTCTTGCGCCCAGATGTGGAGCCGCGCGCTACCGAGACCGTCGACGAAATGCTGGACATGATCGAGTCGCTGCTGCGACAGGGATATGCCTACCAGGCCGATAATGGTGATGTCTATTTCGCGGTCGCGAAATTTGCCAGTTATGGCCAGTTATCGGGCAAGAAAATTGCGGAGTTGCGCGCGGGTGAGCGAGTCGAGGTGGATACCGGCAAGCGTGATCCGCTTGATTTCGTGCTGTGGAAGTCTGCCAAACCGGGCGAGCCGAAATGGCCTTCCAAATTTGGCGATGGACGGCCGGGTTGGCACATCGAATGTTCGGCCATGTCGCGCAGCCTGTTGGGTAATCATTTCGATATTCACGGAGGTGGCCAGGATCTGCAGTTCCCGCATCATGAAAACGAAATTGCGCAAAGCGAAGCCTGTAACGGCGAAAAGTTTGTCAATTACTGGATGCACAATGGCTTCGTGCGTGTCAACGAAGAGAAAATGTCGAAGTCCCTGGGCAATTTTTTCATTCTGAGGGAAGTGCTCGAGAATTATCGTGCCGAGGAAATCCGCTACTTCATTATCAGTAGCCATTATCGCAGCCAGCTGAACTATTCCGACGAGCAGCTCGACAACGCACGGGCCGCGTTGCAGCGCCTGTATGCCGCTCTGCAGGACACCTGGCCGGCGGATGTTCCTGCGGACAGCGACTATCAGCGGCGTTTCGAAGATGCTTTGAACGACGATTTCAATACCGCAAATGCGATTGCAGTGTTATTCGACCTGGTTCGTGAGGTAAATCGCGCCAAAAGTGAGCAGTCACCTGAGCGACATGAGCTGGCAAGCCTGTTGCGCTATCTCGGCGGCGTGCTCGGCCTGTTGCAGGCGGATGCCGAGGACTTTCTGAAGTCCCGCGCGGGGGAGTCGGGGGCAGGTGGCCTGAGCGATACTGCGATCGATGAACTGGTAGCGGCCCGTCTGCAGGCGCGTGCCGACAAGGATTGGGCAAATGCCGATCGCATTCGTGATGAATTGAGCGCGGCCGGAATTGTTATCGAAGACGGCGCCGATGGTACTCGTTGGCGCCGTGCCTGAGGTAATTGATGGAGGTGCAGTTAATCATTTGACGGCGATTTTTGATCAGCGTATTATTCCGCGCCTTGCCAAGGGGCAAGCGTCGGGGTGTAGCGCAGCCTGGTAGCGCAACTGCTTTGGGAGCAGTGGGTCGGGAGTTCGAATCTCTCCACCCCGACCAGATTTAAACCGGCACCAGTGTTCGAGGCTCTCGGTCAAGTTACGAAAAGCCGAAATGTGCCTGCAGTGTGTGGATTGACGCGTTAATCCACTTACGTGTTGACGGCGTATATATGAGTATGTGTCGAGGAAAACCGGTAGGTAGCCTGAGCGCCCGTAGCTCATTTGGATAGAGCATCGGCCTTCTAAGCCGAGGGTAGCAGGTTCGAATCCTGCCGGGCGTGCCAAATTATGGTGGGCGTAGCTCAGTTGGTAGAGTGCAAGATTGTGATTCTTGTTGTCGTGGGTTCGATCCCCATCGTCCACCCCATATTCCGGGCGCCTGTTTCAGGCGCCCAGTTTTCTGTTCCGCTGTTACAGAAAAACCGGGATGGCAGGCCTGTAATTCGGATGTAAGATTTCTGCGAAAGTGGCGGAATTGGTAGACGCGCCAGATTTAGGTTCTGGTATCTTAGGATGTGAGAGTTCGAGTCTCTCCTTTCGCACCAGTTAAGGATTTCGGGAGTTACACAGCCCGTAGTCAGAAAAAACGGCATCTACTCGCTGCTGTTTTTTTGCCGGTAGGAAAATCTTGCAGGGTAACGGTTGTGTTCGTGCCAGCCAACAGCGACAGGCAGCGTGTGGAGTTGCTGTTAGCGACAAACGTGCCGGGATTCGAAAGTACTGCGAGCCGGCACCGTGTGCCTGCAGTTGCCCCCCGAATCCGATTTTGCTGTGCTCGACAGGACGTAATGTCGTCATAGAAATTGGCTGACATATGCCTGGGACCTGCGTATAATCCGCGCTCTTTGGATTGGTGCTCAACTCAGGCAGTGTTCCAAATTCTGCACAGGCGGTGCCTTTCGCACTGATCATAACCCATTGTTTATCTCTCTGAAGAACCCGCGAGATTTTAAAATGCAAGTATCAATAGAAGCCCTTGACGGCCTGGAACGTAAAATGACGGTGCAAATCCCGTCTGAACGAGTCGCTGTTGCCGTTGAAAAAAAACTCAGGGACCTGAGTAAAACCGTAAAAATCGACGGCTTCCGCCCCGGCAAGGTTCCATTGAAGGTGGTGCAGCAGAAA
>Ga0316188_10001784_pt1 | contig 10252 bp, 11 predicted proteins | sample Phiworburrow1_MG_FD_204933 | JGI IMG/M metagenome (GOLD analysis project Ga0316188, IMG submission 204933) | Coastal sediment microbial communities from Maine, United States - Phippsburg worm burrow 1 | ecosystem: Environmental > Aquatic > Marine > Coastal > Sediment | place: USA: Maine... | reverse complement strand
GTGCGGGCGCGTTGCCGACTGCGCACATCAGCTTGAAGTTCATGCGTTCGCGCTGCTTGCCGTAGAGCTTGCGCATGCGTATGGACCACGGCGTCGGACGGGTGACGATGCTCTGAAAATGCGGGCCGGCTTCAACACACTCATCCGCCGTTTCATACCAGGCGAGGTAGCGGATGTCGGACTTCTCAGAAAAATAGCGCCGGGTTTGCACGAATCCGGGCATCGCCGTCAGCTGCGGCACATGCTCGAGGTTGTACCAGTCGTTGAATTCCTCATCGTGCGCAGCGGCGACGTCAAGCCGGACCGTGATCAGTCCAGCGGCCTGCGGTGCGGTCATGCCGGCACGTCGAGGTCGACCAGCGGGCCGTACTGCTGGCCACCGAAGACATCGCCGTCATCGACATCACCGGAGATCACCGGACGCGGAATCGTGATCTTGATCGCGGTTGCCGCGTCGTAATCGATGATCGCGACGACTTCGGGCTTGAGGCGGTAGGTCTTGGCGAACCAGTCGGCATTGATGGTTTTTGCATCGCGCACTTTTTCATACGTCGCGCGGTCCTTGAAAATCACGTCGAAGGTCAGTTCGAACGGTCCCGAGTTCTTGCTGCGTATGAGTTTGGTGACCTGCCAGAGTTTGGTCATGGCTCAGACTTTCTCGTAGGCGATGCGGAACATCTCAAGCGGCGAATCCGGCTCGACGACGTGGTTCATGTTGAAGCGGTAGCTCGCACCCTTGTCGATTTCCGCAGGCGAGTAGGGGAACGCGACCGACGTGATCAATCCGGTCCATTCGGGCACAGGGTAATGCACGGCAATGTGGCTCAGTGACTTGGCCAGTGAATTGGCCAGCTTCTGGTTCGGTGCGGTGATCTGGAACAGCAGGCCGACCTCGTGGCCGATCGACATGTCCGGCTCGAGCACACCCATTGCCGCGTTGCGGCCGAACTGGCGCACGTCGAGACGATACTGGCTGTCGATGGCGTCCCCCATGACGGCGCGGATGCGGTCGCGCGCGGCATTGATCAGGTTTTCGAGCCAGTGGTCGAACTGGCGCAGGATGATCGGATCGCGCACGGAGCCGATGACGATGCTCTGGTAACCGGCGAGTTCCGCGCCCTCGAGCTTGATGGTGTAGCGGTCGGCTTTCTTGAAGGTGCTGCCGGAAACCTTGACCGCCCGGTCTGACACCGCCTCGTAGCGTGCGTTGACAGTGTTCAATACGCCCGAGGGTTCGACCAGTTCGTACGGCGTGGAGTTTTCATACAGGTTATGCGAGGCCACACTGGCCGGATCGCAGCGGTAATCCGGATTCGGCGGTTCGATGATGAAATGGTCGTCGGTGACGATGGCGAAATTGCAGTCCGGGTACTTGCGCAGCACCACGCTGGCTGCGCCGCATTCCATGATCTTGGCCATGTGCCAGACGGTTGCGGGATTGAAGCCCTTCATGACCGGCATTGCGGCGAATATGGACGTGTCGCTGGAGCGGCCGGCGATGACCACATCGGCGCCGTTCTGCAGCGCTTCGATATACGGCTCTGCGCCGCACATACCGACGATGTGCGCGCTGCGGTCAATGACTGCTTCATCGAGCAGCGGCGCGTTGGCCAGCGGCTTGATGCGGCCTTCCTTCAGGCGTTTCTTCAGATAGGCCTTGTCCTGTTCCGAGGCGATGGTCGCGAGCTTGAAATTCAGTTTTTCCTCGCGCGCGATCTCGCGGGCAATGCCGGCGAGGCGTTCCAGTTGCGCGTCGGTGCCGGCGGTGCAGGCCGAGCCGACAATCACCGGTATCTTTGCTGCACGGGCCGCGATGATCATCAGGCGCAGGTCGCGCTTGCACGCGGCGTCCGAGAACTGCGGTTCGCCGGAGCCGAGGTGGTGCGGGCCGGGATCGGTGGAACCGCAGTCGGCGCCGATGAAATCGGGCTTCAGCGTCATCGCCCGCTTCAGCGTCTCTTCACGGAAGCCCGAGCCGAGGATGCCGGTGGCGGAGAGTATGCGGATTTCTTTCATGACGGATCCAGTCGCAAGTTCAGACCGCAACGGTCCCGCGCACCGTGGTGCGGTAGAGCAGGCGCGGCAGCGGATCGTAGTCGAATGTCGCCTTGTGCTGCACGGCGACGTTGTCCCACATCAGCAGGTCGCCGGGCGACCAGTGGTGGGTGTAGATGAACTCCGGCTGCGTGATGTGTGCATAAAGCTGTGCCAGCAGCGCGTCGCCTTCCTCCTGCGGCATGTCGGCCATATGCGAGGTATGGCCTTCATTGACGAACAGTCCCTTGCGGCCGGTGACCGGGTGCGTGCGTACCACCGGCGTCGCCATGTCCGGTACGCTGGCCAGTTGTTCCGGGGTGGGCGCGTGTTCCTGCACCGTGCGGATGCCGCGGCGCAATTCATCCTGCTGCGCTGCGTAGTTCTTGAGGCGGTAATCGCGGTAGCTGTGGATGTTCTTCAGGCCCTGTAGCCGTTGCTTCATGGCGTCCGGCAGCGCATCGTAAGCCGCGGTGGTGCTGGCGAAATGGGTATCACCCAGTGGTTTTCCATCCTTGAGCGGGATCTTGACCGCATACAGCGCCGACAGCAGGCTGGGCTCGCGCTTATACGACAGGTCGCTGTGCCAGAAACGTCCGGCGTCCTGTGCCCCGATGGCCTTGCCGTTCTCGTCGAGGATGTTCGACAGGATGAAAATCTCCGGATGATTCCCCAGGCGCGCTTCTTTACGCACATGATGTTCGAGTACGCCGAAGCGCTGCGTAAACGCAACGTGCTGTTCGGGCGTCAGTTTCTGCCCCGGGAAGACGACGACTTCGTTGTCAAAGAAAGCCTTGCTGACGGCGGCGAATGTTGCGTCGTCGAGCGGCCTGGAGAGATCCACCCCGGTAATGCTGGCGCCGAGGTGCTTGCCGAGTTTGGTTACCGTAATCATTGGAGGGTCGGGACCGGTGAATGAAAGACGGATTGATACTAGCAGCGGGGCGGCTGCGTATAAAGCCGGATTCCATGTTGCGGATGCAGAGGGGCGGGCCTGTTAGAATTGCGGTTTACCGACGTCATATCTACTTTCAAATGGGAGTTGCACCAACATGAAGCTTTACGGCTCACTCACTTCGCCCTACGTGCGCAAGGCGCGCGTGCTGATCCACGAAAAGAACATGCAGGTTGAACTGGTCATCGAGGATCCGCATCCCGAAGGCAGCCCGATCATCGAGAAGAACCCGCTGTCGAAGGTGCCGGTTCTGGAGATCGGACCGGACAGCTACATGTTCGAGTCGCCGCTGGTCGTGCATTATCTCGATCACAGCGACGGCAAGTCCTTCACGCCGCGTGACCCGGCGGGTTACTGGCAGTCGCAGTGGTGGCAGGCACTGGGTCAGGGCATCATCGACGCCGCGATTGCCCGTGTGCTGGAAATACGCCGGCCCGAAGACAAGCAGATGCCCGAGAAAGTCGCGCGTGAAGAAGGCCGCGTTGCACGGGCCATCGATCTCGCCGAAAAAACAATGAAAGACAATGCGGAGTTCCTGCTGGGCAACCGCTTCGGCCTCGCCGATATCGCCATGGGCGTGGCACTGCAGTACGTTGATTTCCGCTACCCGCACGACTGGCGCAGCCGTTCGCCGAAGCTGACGAAATGGCTGGCCGGCGTGGCGGCGCGGCCGTCATTCGTCGAAACGCTGCCGCCCGGATTTGTCAGCCCCGAAGGGGCGTAGGTCGCACCACCAGAACGAAAAAAAGGGGCGCAGCGGCGCCCCTTTTTGCGTATCACAGCAGCCCACGATTTGCCTCTGAATCGCGGATCAGGACAGGAAGCCCTAGCGCATGATGAACGGGTTCGGCACCTCGGTGGCGGTCGAGATCCACACACTCTTGGTTTGCAGATATTCCTTGATCATTTCCTGACCGCTTTCGCGGCCGATGCCCGAGCGCTTGTAACCGCCGAACGGCGACAGATAGGACACGGCACGGTAGGTGTTGATCCAGACCGTGCCGGCCTGCAGTTTCTCGGCCATCGTGAAGGCGCGGCGCATGTTCTGTGTCCACACTCCGGCGGCCAGGCCGAACACCACGTCGTTGCCGATGGAGATGGCCTCGTCCTCATCCTTGAACGGAATCACCGACAGCACCGGGCCGAATACCTCTTCCTGCGCGATGCGCATGGCGTTATTGACGCCGGTGAAGATCGTCGGCTCGACGAACCAGCCGTTGCCGCATTCCGGCCGCGACGCACGGCTGCCGCCGAGCACTGCGGTTGCGCCTTCGCCTTTGGCGATGTCGATGTATTTGAGGATTTTTTCGAACTGCGGCGGATTAGTCACCGGTCCGACCTGGGTGTCCGTGTTCATCGGATCGCCCATTTTTGCGGTCTTCGCAAAGGCCACCAGCTTCTCAACGAACTGGTCGTGGATCGATTGCTGTACCAGCAGACGTGATCCGGCGATGCAGGTCTGGCCGGTCGCGGCGAAGATCCCGGAGATCACACCCTTGATTGCGTTGTCTATCTGGGCATCGTCAAACACGATGTTGGGTGATTTGCCACCCAGTTCCATGCTGACGCGCTTGAGGCCTTTTGCCGCTGCTGCGTAGATTTTCTGGCCGGTGGCATCGGAGCCGGTGAACGCGATCTTGGCGACTTTCGGGTGTTCAACGAGCGGTGTACCGACTTCAGCACCGAAACCGGTAACCACATTGACCACGCCCGGCGGGAACCCCGCCTGCTCGATCAGTTTCATGAACTCGAGCACGGATGCAGAGGTGTACTCCGATGGTTTCAGTACCACGGTGTTGCCCGCCGCAAGCGCAGGTGCGAGCTTCCACGCTACCAGCAGCAACGGCGAATTCCACGGAATGATGCCGACGACGACGCCGACCGGTTCGTAGCGCGTGTAATTGAAGGTATCCGGCTTGTCGCTGGGGATGACATGGCCTTCGATCTTGTCGGCCAGTCCGCCGTAGTAGTAATACCACTGCGCCATATAGGCAGTTTGTGCGCTCATCTCGGCAAACAGTTTGCCGTTGTCGCGCACTTCGATTGCTGCAAGGTCTTTCGATTTGTCTGCAATCAGATCGCCCAGCTTGCGCAGCAGCGCGCCGCGCCGGGTTGCCGTGAGTTTCGGCCATTCGCCTGTGGTCAGTGCCTTGTGTGCCGCTTCAACCGCACGATTCGCATCTTCTTCGCCGCCACGTGGAATCTCCGCCCAGGGCTTGCCGGTGTAGGGGTTGTCGCTGGGAAAATATTTTCCACCGGCGGCTTCCAGCCATTCGCCACCGACAAACATCTTGTAGCGGGTGAGGGATCCGGGCGCTTTATCCATATTGAATTCCCCTGATTATTCAAACGCCGCTTTGCCCAGCAGGGCTTCGCGGAAGCGATATTTGATGGCGGTGCCGTCGCGTACCGGCAGCTTCATCGGTGCCGGTACCGCTGACACCTTGATGTCGCCGAACACCGGGCCGGGCTTGCGGTGGAACACAGCGAGCCAGTGTTGCAGGTCGGCATTTGACGCAATGGTGGTGGCCGACGGAAACCCTGCCGCCTTGGCCATGCCGGTGATATCGACGCCGCGCGAGGTATGGGCGCGTTGCATGCCGGTTTCACCGTAGTGCCCGTTGTCGATTACGGCGATGGCGAGGTTTTTCGGCGCTTCGACGGCGATGGTAGCCAGCGAGCCCAGGCCCATCAGCATTTCCCCGTCACCGGTGATCACCAGCACGCGCCGCCTGGGCTGTGCCAGCGCCAGACCCAGGCCGATCATGGCGGCGCCGCCCATGCCGCCCCATAAATAAAAGTTCAGTGGATGATCACCGACGGCGTAGGCATCGTAGGTTGCCGAACCGAGGCCGGTGACGACCAGCGCATCGCCGCGGTCACGGACCAGTGCGGCCACGACTTTGCGGCGGTCCAGTGCTGCGGCGGGTTTGGTTGGATTTGCAGTTTTCTTCGTCATGTCATTTGCTCCAGTTCTTGAAGCCGATGACCCGCTGCTGGATTAGTACGGCAACCGGGCGACAGGTCTGGAAGGCGAGACTGGCCGAGGCATGGACGGTGTCCTTGATGTCTTCGGCGCGGTCCGCTGGATGGACAATGACTCCCGCGTTTTCGAGAGCCGCCGCAGCGCTACCGCCCATCGGTACCTGCCAGGGATTGAATTCACCCCAGACGCCGCGCATGGTCACCAGCATCAGCAGCGGCAGCCGGCATTCCTGGAATATCGACAGCATGTTGATGCAGTTGCCCACACCGCTGGACTGCATCAGCAACACGCCCCTGGCGCCGCCCATCCACGTGCCGGCGAGCATCGCGACACCTTCTTCTTCGGTGGTCAGCGAAACCGTGCGCATGCTTTTTTCGGCAAGGCAGCGGTTAATCAGCTTGCTGTGACCGGCGTCAGGGACGTAACAGACCTGGGTGACGCCGGCGCCCTTGAGGACATCGAATATCTGGTCAGGCCACAGCGTGGCGCTGGTTTGCTGGTCGGTTTTCACACGTTATCCTTTCTTTCGCAAGCATCCAGTGTAGACGCTTTGCGGCGATGCTCCAATCGGCAGGGAGTGTTGAGTGCGCTCGTTTATAATCGGTGCTCCCTATTTCCATCATGTGAATCCCATGTTGTCCATCCCCGATCAGAACAGCCATTCCGATTTGCGCGAAGGCGTACGCGCCGTGTGCAATGCATTCGACAATGCCTACTGGCAGCAGATCGACGAGGCGCGCGGATACCCCGAAGCCTTTGTTAATGCGTTGACCGAGGCGGGCTGGCTGTCAGCGCTGATCCCCGAGGAATACGGCGGCTCCGGACTGACGCTGACCGAAGCGTCCGTCATCATGGAAGAAATCAACCGCAGCGGCGGCAACTCCGGCGCCTGCCATGGCCAGATGTACAACATGGGCACCGTGCTGCGCCACGGTTCGGATGCGCAGAAAAAGAAGTATCTGCCCAAGATCGCTACCGGTGAACTGCGGCTGCAATCGATGGGCGTGACCGAGCCTACCGCAGGCACGGATACGACCAAGATCAAGACCGTCGCCGTGAAAAAAGGCGACCGCTACGTGGTCAACGGGCAGAAGGTGTGGATTTCACGCATCCAGCATTCGGAGCTGATGATCCTGCTCGCGCGGACGACGCCGCTGGCGGAAGTGAAAAAGAAATCCGAAGGCATGTCGATCTTCATCGTCGACCTGCGCGAGGCGCTGAAGAAGGGCATGAGCGTCAAACCGATCCGCAACATGGTCAATCACGAAACCAATGAGCTGTTCTTCGACAATCTTGAAATCCCAGCCGAGAATCTGATCGGAGAAGAAGGGCGCGGTTTCAAATACATCCTCGACGGCTTGAATGCCGAGCGCATCCTGATCGCGGCCGAATGCATCGGCGACGGCTACTGGTTCGTCGATCGCGCGACCAAGTATGCCAAGGACCGCGTGGTGTTTGACCGGCCCATCGGGCAGAACCAGGGCGTGCAGTTTCCGATCGCGCGCAGTTATGTCAACGTTGAGGCGGCCAACCTGATGCGCTACAAGGCCGCGGCGCTGTTTGACGCCAGTCAACCCTGTGGGGCCGAGGCCAACATGGCCAAGCTGCTGGCAGCGGATGCGTCATGGGAAGCTGCGAATGCCTGCCTGCAGACCCACGGTGGCTTCGGGTTTGCTGCCGAATACGATATCGAGCGCAAATTCCGCGAGACGCGGCTTTATCAGGTAGCGCCGATCTCCACCAATCTGATCCTGTCCTATGTCGGTGAGCACATCCTGGGCATGCCGCGGTCGTTCTGATGGCCGCGCTGCCGCTGCAAGGGATTACCGTGGTTACGCTGGAGCAGGCGGTGGCCGCGCCGTTCTGCTCGCGCCAGTTGGCCGATCTCGGCGCGCGGGTGATCAAGATCGAGCGGCCCAAAGTCGGCGATTTCGCGCGCGATTACGATCAATCAGTCAAAGGGCAGTCGGCGTATTTCGTCTGGCTCAACCGTTCCAAGGAAAGCCTGACGCTGGACGTAAAGCACGCGAAAGCGGCGGAAATCCTCGGCAGGCTGATCGCCGGTGCCGACGTGTTCATCCAGAACCTTGCGCCCGGTGCAGCCAAGCGCCTCGGGCTGGGCGCGGACGCGTTGCGGGCCAGACATCCGCGGCTGATCGTCTGCGACATTTCCGGTTACGGCGACACCGGTCCGTACTCTAAGAAAAAGGCTTATGACCTGCTGGTACAGAGCGAGGCGGGCGTGCTGTCGGTGACCGGTACGCCGGAGTCGCCGGCCAAGGTTGGCATATCCATCACCGACATCGGCACCGGACTGCACGCTTATGCTGCGATCCTGAGCGCGCTTTACAACCGCGAACGCACCGGGGAGGGCACGCGCATCGATCTGACGATGTTTGAAACCATGACCGAGTGGATGGGGCATCCGCTGTATTACACGCACTACTCGGGCAAGCCGCCGCGGCGCAGCGGCCCGGACCACGCCACCATCGTGCCGTACGGCCGGTTTAGGGCAAAGGATGGCGATGTGATGTTCGGCATCCAGAATGAGCGCGAATGGGCGAGCTTCTGTGCCAAGGTGCTGGATCAGCCGCAACTGGCGAAGGATCCGCGTTATGACAACAACACCAAACGCACGGCCGCGCGCGCTGAAGTGGTGGCGTTGATTGAGGGGGCGTTTTCGGCATGGTCCACGGAACAGGTCGTAGCGAAACTCGATGCGGCAGACATCGCCAATGCGCGGCTCAATGCACCGGACGAGGTCTGGAATCATCCGCAACTGGCGGCGCGTCAGCGCTGGCGTGAGGTTGAGACGCCGGCGGGTGTGATCCCTGCGTTATTGCCGGCGGCCTCATTCACCGGGGTCGAGCCGCGTATGGATCCGGTGCCGGCGGTGGGCGCGCATACCGACGCGATACTGGCTGAGCTGGGCTACGACGCCGCCGATGTCGCGGCGTTGAAAGCGGCGGATGCTATATAATTATATAATAAAAACAAATACTTACAGTTACTTATTCGCCTTGTTTCTGAAGATTGTGCTGCACGGCGCGCGGCACCAGACTGATTTTTCCCAGCGGCTGCAGCGACTTGTCCACGCTTTTCAGGCAGACCTGTTGGATGGCCAGAAACACTTTGGCCGCGGTGGTTTCGTGCCAGAACCAGTGGTCGATGTCTTTGGCTTGCAGGTTGCCGGGCTGCGCGGCCACGGCTTCGTAGTACCAGGCCTTCAGGTCATCGCAAACGCGTTTGAGCGCCACGCCCGCCGTGAGTCCGGCATACGGGGCTGCGGGCACATTCAGATACGACGCGGCATGTTTTGCTGCGTCCTCGACCTTCAAGCCGGATATGCCGAACGTGCTGCGTCCGCGTCGCTTCTTCGCGAGGTCGTACCACGGCGAGAGCTGCGCAATTTCCTGCTGCAGCGCTGTGGCCATATCGCTGTCATCCGCGGCGTCTTTGGCGAAACTGACCGGGCAGGCAAATGCGGTCACGGCGTCTCCGGTCGCTGTCGCTGGCGCATCCTCAGGAAAATCCGCGAGTACCGGCCCTGACCTGGTCTCGAACAGCCGCAGCAGCGCGTGCAGCACCTTGCGCTGGAACTCCGGTGCGTCCGGGGCGCCGAACGGGCGACCCAGCATGAAGGGCACCCACAACGCGCGTGGCGGCTTGATTGCCGCAGTCTGTTCGCGGATCAGGCTGATCTGCGCCGTCGCGATCCCCTCGCGCTCGAGGTAATGACCGAGTGCGCCCACGGCGCACGTGCAGTTGGGTCAGACGGGGCTCAGCAGTACCGCGTCCACCTTGTCCTTTTTCAGCAGCCCGGCGAGTTCGCGCGCCTTGGACTCGAGCGCGCGGATCGGCGCTGCACCCATGAATGCGTAATGAAAATCCGAGATCGAGCCGATGACGCCTTCGGCCTGCAGTTCATGCAACCGCGCCAGTGGAAAGACGACATTGACGTCTTCCTGAAATCCGCTGCGATCAAAATTGACCGACGTGTGGCTCATGACCAGTTCGGACGGCGGCGTGTCGCCGGGAATGACGCGGTAGTCCGCTGCGCCCGGATCGAAAGGCCGGTCGTTGCGTGCGTGCAGCCCGGCGGTGGTGATGATGGCGACGCGACGCTGCTTCAGCGGCGCGCCGGCAATAAACGGCGTTTCGCCGAAATCCGGCAGCTCGTGGATTTTGTCGAGATGATGCTGTCGTTCCCATTCGGGCAGGTCGTCTAGTCGCGCCACGTCATGCTCCTGGTCTGATCGAAAATCGCAGTAAGGCTG
>Ga0316188_10001783_pt1 | contig 10252 bp, 8 predicted proteins | sample Phiworburrow1_MG_FD_204933 | JGI IMG/M metagenome (GOLD analysis project Ga0316188, IMG submission 204933) | Coastal sediment microbial communities from Maine, United States - Phippsburg worm burrow 1 | ecosystem: Environmental > Aquatic > Marine > Coastal > Sediment | place: USA: Maine... | reverse complement strand
GCAGGCGGAACTGGATACATGCATGGAAACGTGGGAAGCTCTACAGCAACTTGTCGCATTGGGTGATTCGTCATGAAGCGATTGTTTGTGATTGCTGTTGCCAGTGAAAAGGGCGGCGTGGGGAAAACCACGATTGCCACCAACCTGGCGGTTTATCTCAAGGCGTTGCGTGAAGACCTGCCGGTGACTATCGCTTCGTTCGACAACCATTTCAGTGTCGACCAGATGTTTGCTCTGGGGCCACCATCGGAAAGAAATGTCGCTGCACTGTTTGAAGAGGCGCCAACGACAGACCTGGTCCGACTTGGCCAATACGGCGTCCAGTATGTTGCCTCATCGCGGCGCCTGCAACCTCCGGCTCATCCTCCCGAATGGCTCCGCCACAAGCTCGACTCCATGGACCTGGCTGGTATCCTGATCCTCGATACGCGACCGATTCTGGACTGGTACTCCGAAGCGGCCCTGCTGGCCGCTGACCTGGTGATTGCACCGGTCAAGGACCGCGCCGCATTGATCAACGCAGACGCCCTGCGGCAGGTTATGGCAACGGTTGGTCACACTGACAGGCTCTGGTTGCTTCCTAGCCTGGTCGATACCAGGGCGCGTCTGAATGCCGAAGTGCGCGTTCATGAATTCATCGCTTATGCTGCCCGCGAGCGGGATTACCAGGTCCTGGATATTTTTATCAGCAAGAGTCCGAAGGTTGAGAGCCTCGCTTCAGGTTTCTCAAGTTCTGTCAGGCCGGTCCTGACTCACGCCAGGAATACTGCAGTGCATCCCCAGTTCAAGCAGTTGGCCGAATTTGTTCTGAAGCGGTTTGATACCGGCCCGCCTGCTCCTGACAGCTCCATCAGAGAGCTGTTGCCGGATGAGACTGGTCTGTCTGTAAGCCACCGGCGCCGGGTCCTGGAATGTCCGGTCTGCTGCCAGGCATCCGATGCCATGGATGGGCATTTTTTCTTTGATCTTCGCAGCCGCCGGCGTGGATATCTTCACCCCGACTGTTTTGCAGAGATCTGTACCGCCATGAATCCGGAGATTTTTGACGATCGGGGCGGTGTGATTGCCCTGACTGTTGATGGCCCGGGCCTGGTGGGGCCGGATTGTCGACTTTCGGTGCACCTGTTTGATGACAATGGAGTACTTTTGGACAGCGAAAATCTCGTGATCGAAGAAGCCCCGACCCTTAAAGAATCAGTTGGCATCATAACCGGACAGCCACTAGATAATGCCTACAGAGAGTTGGTTTTTTTAAACGGTCGAGTTGAAACGGTCGAGTTGCAGCCGGGTCGGGCGGAAGGCGGGATTTTCCTGCAGAAACGGCGTAAAATTACCCGAGAACTGCGTCAGGCAGGATTGTTCTGAGCAGCACCTGATTGATTTGTATGACCTCTAACGAAACGGAGGCGCCACAAGGCGCCTCCGTTTTTATTCTCGTCGAGACATACAGAAAAGACCGCCGAGTATCTTGTTTGAACAGATTAAAGAGGTCAATCTTCTGATCTGGTGAGGTTCACGTCCCGCTGCGGGAACGGAATCGTAATCTGTGCTTCCTTCAAAGCTTTGTGGACGGCCAGATTGCCCCGGTAAAGCGTTTGAAAATACTTTTTGGTCGGCACCCAGTAACGCATTCCCAGGTCGATGGATGATTCACCAAAGGCTTCGATGCCGATCTGCGGAGGCGGTTCGCTGCAGATATCATCGATCCCAGAGAGAGCTTCCCTGATGACTTCGATGGCTTTTTCCGGGTCGTCCTGGTAACTGATCCCCACGGTGGATTCGATAATCCGGTTGTTGAAGGAGTTCAGCAGGATTTCGCCGATGATATGCTTGTTCGGGATGGTAATTTTTTCATCGTCCTCTGTTGTGAGGACGGTGGTCGACAGATGGATCTCATCGACGAGCCCACTGACGTTGTTGATGGTGATCGTATCGCCGATCACAAATGGTCGTGAAAGAATAATCACCAGACCCGCTCCATAGTTGGAGACCGGTCCGGAAATGGCGAAGCTGGCACCGAAAGCGATAGCCCCGAGAGCTGCGATGAAGGGCGCGATCGAAATGCCGAATTTACCGATCGCGATAATGATGACAAAGGTCAGTATGAGAATCTTGACGACATTGCCCAGAAACCTTGCCAGGGTAATGTCGACGTTCTTCTTTTCGCATAGATTGGTGACCAGGCGTCCCAGCCATCCGGCGAGCTTGGCACCGACAATCAGGATGATAATCGCGCCGAGGATCTGGAAGCTGTAGTTGATTATGAACTCAGCGACGACATTGTAAATCTGCTGGATAGTGTCCAGTTCAATCTCCATGATGCTCTCCCGGATAATGTTGGTTGGAAATATTTTAACAGAGACTGTGCAGGTTACCAGAAGCGGTATGGCAAGGCTTGTGACTAAACAAAGCCGGGGCACTCCTGCCCCGGCGATCAGGTGCTGATTGATGGACTGATCTTTGTTATGGTTTTTTTGCCGCGGTCAGTACGATCTGAATACGGCGGTTCTCAGCTCGGCCCTCGGCTGTGGCGTTGCTGGAGATTGGCTGGTACTCACCATATCCCACCGCTGACAGGCGCTCACCGGAAACCCCGACCTTGTCTTGCAGGAAGTGCAGGACAGTTGTTGCGCGTGCCGTCGAGAGTTCCCAGTTGCTCGGGTATCTTGCGGCGAGCCCGCCGCTTATCGGGACATTGTCGGTGTGTCCCTCGACCTGGATGTTCTTGTCGACCGCCGAGTTAAGAATGTCGCCTATCTGTTGCAAAACTTTTATGCCGGCCGGTTTGAGGGCGGCTTTCCCGGAGTCGAAAAGTATCTTGTCTACGACATTCACGGTCAGCTTCCCCTTGAGCTCGGAAATCCTGACTTCTCCCCTTTCAATCTCCTGCTCCAGTTTGCCGACCAGCTCATCGTATGTACTCTGGACTTCTGCGAGGCGGGCTTCACGTGCCTGAAGTTCGACTTCGAGCTGTTGTTGCAGAAGGTTGTTGCCCTCGACCAGACGGTCAATCTCCTGCCGCATCTCTGTCATCGCCGTTCCGGCTTCTGCACTGCGGTCTGCGAGCACCTTTTCGACTCGCTCCAGGTCTGCCCGTGCCCGCATCAGGTCCTCCTGCAAGAGCTTGTTGCGTTCAATTGCCTCCAGCACACGCTGGTTGAGGTTGTCGTTGCGGTCAGCCAGCTGAACTTTGTCGGCCTTGAGCCTTTCGTAATCTGCCTCGAGGCTCTTAATGACGGACTGCAGGTATGCATTCTCGTCAAGTTTCTGCTGGTGAACGGTTTCGCTGACGCAAGCAGACAGAATTGCAGAGACAAAGATCAATGTACTGATTCTGATGAAAACTCTCACGGTGGACTCCTTGGGGCTTCTGTAAAATATGGCTGACACTGGACATCCCTATTGTTGGCGATTTTGTGGAAAATGTAAAGGTCTGGAAATAGCCATGATTACGGGGTTTTCTGTTGCTTGCCAAAGTTTTGCTATGTTATAAAAAACCTTTTAAACCATACGGAACCTTGTCTTATGAATCCTTTTGTACTGGACCCAATCTTACGCCGTGTTCTCGAAGAGGATATCGGTACTGGCGACGTAACGACACTGGCGACGATCCAGTCCGGCACGCAGGCCAGTGCCGAACTGGTCGCCAAGGAGGATTTTGTCCTGTCCGGGATTGACGTTGCCAGGCGGGTCTTCCATCTCCTCTCTGCGGAAACCGCCTTTGAAAAACTCATCGAGGATGGCCAATCGGTCAAGCGTGGCGATGTGCTTGCCTGGATCAAGGGTGACGCTGCAGTGTTATTGCAGGGGGAACGTGTCGCGCTGAATCTCCTGCAGCGAATGTGCGGAGTTGCTACCCTGACTGCTGAGTTTGTCAAGGAAATTGGCGGCACCGGTGCGATTATTGTCGACACCCGCAAAACCACACCCGGTTTGCGGGTCCTGGAAAAATATTCCGTCCGCATGGGTGGTGGCGGCAATCATCGCATGGCTCTCTACGATGCCGTGCTGATCAAGGAAAATCACGTCGCCGCTGCCGGTGGGATTACCTCGGCCGTGAGCCGGGCCCGGCAAAATGTGCCGCACACCCAGAAAGTCGAAGTGGAGGTGCGAAACCAGGCCGAGGTGGCCGAGGCGCTGGATGCGGGGGCCGACATCCTGCTCCTCGACAACATGTCGACAGAGGAACTCCGGGCTGCCGTTGAGATGATCGACGGCCGGGCGATCACTGAAGCCTCCGGGGGGGTCAACCTTGAAACCGTACGGGAGATTGCCGAGACGGGCGTCCGACTGATCTCTGTTGGCGCTTTAACGCATTCCTACCGTGCCGTTGACATCTCCATGCTCTTCGTTTAGGGGCACCCGGGGTCTGCATCTTCTTATATGAAAAAACCGGCACCTCGCGAAACAATTCTTTCTCTGTTCAGCCAGACACCAAATGGCTTTGTCTCCGGTGTGCGGATCAGTACAGAGCTGGGCATCTCACGGACTGCTGTATGGAAGCACATCCGCAACCTGAGGCAGGCCGGCTACAATATCAAGGCCATACCCTCACGCGGGTACCAATTGATACAGTCCCCCGATATCCTGATGCCTGAGGCAATCCAGGCGGGTCTGGAGTGCCGGGTGATCGGCTCACGGGTCTGCTGTCTTGATGCAACGGACTCCAGCAATCTGCAGGCCTGCCGTTTTGGCGATGATGGTGAAGCCGAGGGTCTGGTTGTCGTTGCCGACCAGCAAAGCTCCGGCAAGGGGCGAATGGGGCGCCGATGGGAATCCCCGGCAGGGATCAACCTTTACGCATCGATTCTGTTACGGCCGACAATTCTGCCCTTTGATGCACCGAAATTGACTTTTCTCTCTGCGGTTGCCGTGTGTCGTGCCATCATGTCCTCGACCGGCTTAAAGGCGACGGTCAAATGGCCCAATGATGTCTTGCTGAACGGCAGAAAGGTCGCTGGCCTGCTCAACGAGATGAGCGCTGAAACCGACCGGGTTAATTACGTTGTCCTGGGCATTGGGGTCAACCTGAATATGCGAAATGACCAGTTCCCAGAGGATCTGCGTTACCCGGCAACCTCGCTGGCGATCGCCAAGGGACACCCGGTCTCGCGCCTTGACTTTACGCGTAGCTTGCTGCGGGAAATCGATGCTTTGTACCAGGTTTTCCTGGAACAGGGCAGTGAACCGGTTTTCGAAGCATGGGAGCATCTCTGCGATATGACCGGCAAGGCCGTCCGGGTTGACTGCAACGATCTGCTGATTGAAGGAGTTATGGCCGGCCTTGCTGACGATGGAGCATTGCTGGTTCGTACCGCAACTGGTAAGATGGAGCGCGTTTATGCCGGGGATGTCAGACCAGCGTAGCTGGTCGGGAGGCGCGAAGCGGGAAGTGCGAAAAGGCATTGAAAAGATCGCAATGACTTTGGTTTCTTTTGTAAGGTTTTATTTTTCGCGCCACGCGCCACGCGCCACGCGCCTCGGGTTTTTATGCTGCTCGTCATAGATGTTGGCAATACCAATACGGTTCTCGGCCTTTACCGGGGCGATGAGCTCGTTCGCAGTTGGCGCCTGACCACAGACAAGGCCCGGACCGCGGATGAGTGGGCGATGGTGATTCACGAGCTGTTCAGTCTCTGCGGACTGCATTTCCCCGATATCGACAACGTAATTATTTCCTGTGTCGTGCCGCCACTTCTGAATACCCTGGAGATGCTTTGCGACACATATTTCAAATTGCAACCGCTGGTTGTCGGTCCGGGGATCAAGACCGGTATGCCGATCCATTATGACAACCCGCGTGAAGTAGGCGCCGATCGCATAGTAAACGCAGTTGCGGCTTACGCCAAGCATCAGTCCAGCCTGATTGTTGTGGATTTCGGAACGGCAACAACTTTCGATTATCTGTCGAAGCGCGGCGAGTACCAGGGTGGCGCAATTGCCCCGGGTTTGAGTATTTCCGCTGAGGCTCTTTATGAAAAGGCCAGCAAGCTGCCCCGGGTCGAGATCACCTGCCCGCCGGTGGTGATCGCAAAGAACACGGTGAACAGCATGCAGTCGGGGCTGTTCTACGGTTATGTCGGGCTGGTCGACGGAATCGTCGGCAGAATGAAGCAGGAGTCCAGAGATTCTCCATGGGTGATCGCGACAGGCGGTCTGGCGAGCCTGATTGCCCCTTACAGCCAAACCATTGACGAAGTTGACAACAGCCTGACCCTGGAAGGTTTGCGGATCATACATGAGCGCAACCAGGCTGCTGAGAAATTATCCTGACAAATAAGTTATTTCGATTCCTGACAATCGAAACACCTCATGAAGTAGTGAAAGGAGAGATCATGGCAAAGTTCGAAACTGCTAAACTGCGCAACCTGGGTATCGTCGGACAAGGTGATGCCGGAAAAACTTCCCTGGTCGAGGCCATACTGTTCAATACTGGTATGACCGACCGCCTAGGCAAGGTTGATGACGGCTCGTCGAACATGGATTTTGAGCCCGAGGAGACCAAGCGCAAGATTACGATCAGTTCCAAGTTGCACCATTGCGAGTGGAACGGCCATGAACTGCATATTGTCGATACTCCGGGATATACCAATTTCCTGCACGATACCCGCGGCTGCATGCGTGTACTGGGCGGTGCCGTGCTTGTGGTCTCTGCCGTTGATGGTGTGAAAGCCCAGACCCAGACTCTTTGGAAATGGGCTGAAGAGTTCGAAATTCCCATGATCGCCTTTGTCAACAAGCTGGATCGCGAACGTTCCGATTATCTCAAGGCGCTCGATGATATGGAGAAGGCCCTCGGCTGTCGTCCGGTGGCGGTCAACATGCCAATCGGCCAGGCCGAGGATTTCAAAGGTGTCATTGATCTGATCAAGATGAAGGCCAGGATCTTCAAGTTTGATGACAAGGGCACCTACGACGAAGGAGACATTCCGGCAGACTACCAGGATGAGGCCGAGCGTCTGCATCTGATGCTCATGGAGGCCTGTGCAGAGGCCGATGACGAGCTGATGGAGAAATATCTCGAAACAGAAACATTAAGCGACGAAGAGATCCTGCGCGGTTTGCGTGAAGGTGTGCTCACAGGAGTTTTTGTCCCGGTCCTCTGTGGCAGTGCAACGGCCAATATCGGTATCCGCCAGTTGCTTGATTATATCGTCGTCAGTACTCCGTCACCGATTGACAAGGGCACCCAGTACGGCAAAAACCCGAAGACCGGAGCAGAGGAGACGCGTGAACCTGATCCGTCTGCACCTTTCTCGGCAATGGTTTTCAAAACCGTCAGCGACCCGTTTACCGGCAAACTGAACCTGTTCCGGGTGTACTCGGGCACGGTGAAATCCGACAGCACCGTTTACAACTCCACCAAAGAGACCAACGAGCGCCTCGGCCAGATTCTTCTGCCGGAAGGCAAAAAACAGAAGCCGGTCAGCGAAGCTGTTGCCGGTGATATCGTTGCCGTTGCCAAGCTCAAAGAGACGGAAACCGGTGACACCCTTTGTGATGCGGGACAGCCGATTGTTTACCAAAGCCCGGTCAGCATGAAGCCGGTTATCTCCTTTGCCCTGGAACCGAAAACCAAGGGTGATGAGGAAAAGATCTTCAGCGGCCTGTCCAAGCTGACAGAAGAGGATCCGGCGCTGCATATCCAGCGCGACGTGGAAACCAAGGAGATGATCATCTCCGGTATGGGACAGGTACATGTTGAGGTCGCTGTTGAAAAACTCAAACGTAAATTCGGCGCTGAGGTCCTCCTCAAGGCCCCGAAGGTGCCCTATCGCGAAACCATCAGGAAGTCGGTCGAGCAGGCCTACAGACACAAGAAACAATCCGGTGGCAAGGGACAGTTCGCTGATGTGACAATCAAGATCAAGCCCCTGGAGCGCGGTTCCGGCTACGAGTTTGTCGACAAGATTGTCGGTGGGGTCATCCCGCGCCAGTTCATCCCTGCGGTCGATAAAGGTATTCAGGAATCGATGGTGAAGGGAGGGCTGGCCGGTTACCCGGTTCAGGATTTCCAGGTGACCCTGTTCGATGGCTCTCACCATTCGGTTGACTCCTCCGAGATGGCGTTCAAGATCGCCGGCTCGATGGCGTTCAAGAAAGCCGTTGAAGCAGCCAATCCTGTCCTGCTTGAGCCGATCGTTGAGATGGAGATCAATGTGCCGGACGAATGTGTCGGTGATGTGATTGGTGACATGAACCAGCGCCGCGGTAAAGTGCTTGGCATGGAGCCGCAGGGCTCCAGCCAGGTCGTCAGAGCCCAGGTCCCCATGTCCGAAGTCCTGAAATATGCTCCAGAACTTCGTTCCATGACCTCCGACCGTGGGCTGTTTACCATGGAGTTTACGCACTATGAAGAAGTCCCTTCACACATGACGGCCAAGCTGCTTGAGGAACTCAAGAAGACTGAAGAATAGCGGGCGATTGTGAATCGTGGTAGTTTGGAGCAACTGAGTAGTTAAACGGGAGGATTCATATGTCTGACAAGGACCAGTTTACTTTTGATGACAACGATGATTTTCCGGAAGCTGACTTGAGTTCCGCTTTCTCAGATGGCGAGTTTGAGGCAGACAACCCGGCACCTGATGTTCAGGAAGAGCCTGAGCCGGTGGAAACACAGAAAAGCAGGAAAGCTGATAAGTCCTCAGGGTCTGGCGGTCCCAGGACACGAATCCTCCTGGTGGTCCTGCTGTTGGTGGTTGCCGCAGGTGCAGGAGCTTACTACTTCATGGACCTGGGCGGTACAACTCCAGTCGTGCCGACTGTCCCGGTGCCGGCACAAAAGTCGCAAAAAACAGTTGCCTTGCCGCCTCAGCCGGCGCAGGTGCCGCCAACCAAAGTGCAGCCTGCGGCCAAGCCTGTTTCCGTTGCCGTCCCGCCACCACCACCGGCTCAGCCGGCAACCACGCCTGCTGCCGAAGAGCCGGCCAAACCTGCCCCGGAGCAACAGGTTGCAGTCTCCAAACCAGAGCCTGCGCCCGTCGTCAAACCTGCAGAAAAGCCTGCACAGGAGGCATCCGCCAAGCCTGCCATGCCGTTGGCTGCCCCGACACCGAAACCGCAACAGGCTGTCCAGCCTGTTGCGCAAGCTGAGCCCGGGGCCACGGTCAAGCCTGCTCAACAAACTGCAAAGGCCAGCGTCGCTCCGGCATCGAAGCCCAAGCCAACTCCTGAGCAGACCACCGCACCCAGCCAGGTTGCAGGGGGTGGCTTTGCGCTTGATGCGGGGTCGTACCTTTTTGAGTCGAATCGTGATTCATTGATTACAAGGATCAAAAAACTTGGCTATGAGCCCCTTGTCACACCGGTCGATGCCAAAGTGGACATGACGAGGCTGCGCCTCGGAACCTACCGCAAGGAAGAGGTTCAGAAGGCTCTCGCATTTGCACGATCGATCGAACCTGGTGCATACAGTGCTCCTGCCGGGGACGGCTATGTGATTTACGCCGGGACTTTTCTCAGGCAGGGCACGGTAGACAAGTTGACAAAACGCTTCCTGGCTGAGGGGGTCAAGGTGCATCCTGAGCCGGTTCAGGTTGTAAGGACATTAAGCAGGATCCGTTTCGGCAGTTTCGCAACCAGGCAAGATGCAACAGCAGCTGTAAATGCCGCTGTCAAGGCTGGGGTGAAGGCCGTCGTTGTGACTGCCAATTAAGATTTACGATTAATGTCCAGATATTCATAAACGGAGTTAGCTGTTTCATGACACAAGCTGAATCAACCAGCGTGCGCCTCAAGGTCTCTCCCGAGGTTGCCCGGTTAGTCAGACCAGGAGCCCCCCGTGACGCCCAACTGGCGGCAGCACGAGGGGCTCTTCCCCTTGCCGGCAAGGATTTCCTGACGGTGCTTTTCTTCCTCTGCAGCAGCTCCGATGCGGAGATCAAGACGAGTGCGGTGAAAACCTTGCGCGAATTGTCCGGGACAATTCTGGACGCCGTCCTCAAAGATTCCACTTTGCATCCGCAATTGCTTGAGTTGCTGGTCAGGGCCAGGATCGCCGATTCCGAGTTGATGGGGTCGGTCATCATGCACCCGTCCACCGCTAGCAAGACCCTGCTCTACCTTGCCAACAAGGCCGATCAGGATGTCCTGGAGCGTTTGGCAGGAAACCAGAACAAACTGGACGAACATCCAGAACTTGTCGAGGCGATCATTGCCAATCCCAATGCGAATAAAGAACTCAAGTTTCGGCTGGGCTGGCAGGATCCTGAACCGGATTCTGTTACCGAGACGGGAGAAAACCAGGCTGCGC
>Ga0316188_10001782_pt1 | contig 10258 bp, 6 predicted proteins | sample Phiworburrow1_MG_FD_204933 | JGI IMG/M metagenome (GOLD analysis project Ga0316188, IMG submission 204933) | Coastal sediment microbial communities from Maine, United States - Phippsburg worm burrow 1 | ecosystem: Environmental > Aquatic > Marine > Coastal > Sediment | place: USA: Maine... | reverse complement strand
CGCACACACCGTTCCGTGCGCGACGGCTTCGATCGCGTCGAGCACCTTGACGTAGCCGGTGCAGCGGCACAGGTGGGCGCCGAGGTGCGGTGCCATGCCCTCGCGGGTGAGCGCGGAGCCCTTCTTGTCGATCTGCGCCTTGGCGCGCATCACGATGCCGGGGATGCAGAAGCCGCACTGCAGTCCACCGCACGCGGCGAACGCGTCGGCGAAGGTCTGTCGCTCCGCTTCGTCGACGCCTTCGAGCGTGACGACGGATGACCCTTCGACCTTGTCCATGTCGCACTGGCAGGCGACGATCGCTTTGCCGTCGACGAACACCGTGCAGCACCCGCACTGCCCCGATGGTGAGCAGCCGTCCTTGGGCGAGGTGATGTCGAGTTCCTCACGCAACGCGGCGAGAAGGTGCGGGTGTGACCGCCGGACGGTGACTGCGACGCCGTTCACCTCGAACGACACCCGCCCGTCGAGATCATCGGTCGTGGGCGCGTCGGCAAGCTCGGTCACGTTTTACAGTTTGTCAAAGCCCCCGCCCGGATGAAAGACACCGGGGTGAACGGCCTGTTACGAGCAGGCGGGGCAGCGGACGGAGAGGGCGAAGTGGCCGAGCGAGAGGCGCAGGCCGTACTGCTCGTCGAGCCGTGTCGCCAGCGTGTCGAGTTCGGACGCCGGGATGTCGGTCACGGCTCCGCACTCGTCGCAGACCGCGGCGATCGTTCGGGCGCCCGCCCATCGGTAGGCGGCAGGTCCGTGGCCGAGGTGCACGTGTTCGATCACCCCGACCTCCTCGAAGTGCGCGAGCGACCGGTACACGGTCGCGAGGTCGATGTCGTCGTGACGTTCGGCCAGTTCCTCGGCCGTGACCCGGCCCCCGAGGTCGTAGAGATCCTGGAGCAGCACCCGCCGCGCGCGGGTGATCCGGCCGCCACCCTCGCGTACCCGTTCGACCGCCTCGTCGAACGCCACGGTGGTCGGCACCTGGGAGTGAGGTGTCGTCACGCCGTCAGGGTAGACGGCACCTCACCGATCTGAGGGTGCCTCACGGCAGGTCATAGGTGACCCAGCTGTCACCGGTGTTGACGAGCACTCGGTTTCCGTTCGTCGCCAGATTGATCGGTCCGCCGTAGCCGGCGCCGTCGTCGAGGTCGGTGACGAGGAAGCGCTGGCCGTCGCGGGAGCCGAACAACCACAGGTCCGGGCTGTACTCCGATTGCGTGGCGTCGTCGGACGTCGCCTGCGACGCTTGGTTCAGCACATCGCTCGGGAACGCCACGAGCACCTCGCCGCTGTCCGGGTCGGTCACCGTGATGCCGTCGGGTCCGAAGGTGAAGCTCGAGTTCGCGTCGAGGGCATTCCGCCCGAGATTCTCGGTGACGATCACCTCGCCGGTCGTTGCGTCGCTGAGTTCGAAGGTGCCCGACACGCCGATCGTCAACCGGTACCCGTCGGCCTCGACGCTGATCGGCTGCGGTGGCGGCCCCTGATCGCCTGCATCGACGATGACCGCCGATCCGGGCGCGGACTGCGACGAGAATCCGGATTGGCCCGACGACGGCAGACCGGGAACATCGAGCAACTCCGCAGACCCACCGGTCGCGTCGAGCCGATACACATCGGTGGTGCCGTCATTGCCGGTCGACAACGCGATCACCCCACCGTCGTACGCAAAGGCCGACGTGACGTAGCCATCGGGGTCCGGCAAGGGGCTCGAGGTCCACGTGAGCCCATCGGGCGAGAACCAGGTCGTGTCGGTCCACTGCAGGAATCCCGCCGAGGTGGCGACCAACTGGCCGGACGCCGGCTCACCATTCGCCGTCACGGCTTCACCGTCCCACGCCGACGCCCAGACCTGGGGTGTGCCACCACCGTTCAGGAGGTCGACAGCCTCGGGCGGCACGCCGAGCTCGGCCCACGTGAACCGCGTGCTCTCCTGCGGACCGGAACCTGTCGGGTCGGTTCCCACCTGGATCTCCATACCAGTGTCGTCGTAGGTGACCCCGAAACCGGCGTTCTCGGACAATCCGGGCACTTCCAGGCCGGCCGCTCGCAGCAGCTCGAATGGGTCCGCCGAGACCGAATCGTACGCGATCACGGCCCACCCGGACTCGGTGGCAGCGAGGCCCTGAGCACCGATGCTCCGCTGCACGCCGGACGGAAGATCCACCTCGAGGGGTGCGAGCGCGACCTCTTGTGTCGACCAGTTGCTCAGGTCGGTCGTGACCGCGACGGTGAACCGATCACTGCCGCCGATGGTGGTCGGCGAGTCAGCGGGGCTGTAGAGGATCGCAAGGCGATCGCCGACTGCGGCCACTCCCGAGAGATAGCCCGCTCCGGCCGGCAAGGTCATCTCGACGGGCTCCCACGTGATGCCATCCGTCGTGAAGCGGGCCTCGACGGTCGGCAGTTCGGTCGATGGAGTGCCGTAGATCGCCGCCGACGCCTCCGGATGTTCCTGGATCACCGCCGACACCTCGTCGAGCAGGCCGGCATCCGACAACATCTTGGTCGCCTCGTCGATCGTCGCGGGCAACGTTCCGGCGAAGAGGTCGACCACCTCTTGAGGGAACAACGCGACGACATCAGGCGGCAGTTCCGATGGCAGCGGCTGCGGTTGGTACACCGTGGAGCCGACCAGGAATCCGTCGCGCCACGGTGTCATCCACTCGGCGTACTCCGGGGCGCCGTCGATCCCGGGTGCCGCTCCTGCAACGCCCGGAACATCGACGACCTCGACGGTCAGCGCCGTCGACACCGGGTCCGCGGGGACCGAGGTCGTCTCGGTGACGGCGTCTGTGTTCTCGGTGGGATCGGCGGTGACGAGCGTGTCCGGGTCATCCGGTCCGGCCAGCGCGATGACCGCGGCAGCCCCGAGCGCGACCACCGCGACGAATCCGACCAGCGCACCGGCGCGGTTGCGAACCTGTCGTCGTCGCGCGGTTGCGCGAACGCCGGCACGCGCCGAGTCGAGGTCGCCTGCATCGATCGACGCCGCGGCGTCGTTCAATCCGGATCGGATGTCGTCATGGTCGGCCATGGCCGTCCTCCATCAGTTCTGCGAGTTGTGCGAGGGCGCGACTCAGGCGGCTCTTCACCGTGCCCGGCGCGATGTCGAGGGCAGCGGCGAGTTGTGCCTCCGACCAGTCGAGGTAGTAGCGGCCGACCACGACGGTTCGGTGATCGAGCGACAGTTGTCGGAGCGCCGCGATCAGCGCGACGTCCCTGGTGGGTGTCGCGGGTGCGGGGGCGTCGACAGCGAGGCCGATCCGTTCACGTCGGGTCTTGCGTCGACGCGAGCGCGCCCAGTTGAGCCCGACCCGGTACACCCACCCGGAGGGGTTGGCGTACGTCGACACCTTCGACCACCGTTGCAGCGCTCGGGCGAAGCCCTCGGCGGCCGCGTCCCGGCCGAGTTCGACGTCGCCGAGCGTGAGGGTCAGCGCACGCACCATCTCGGTGTGGTGCCGCGCGCAGAACGTGTCGAAGTCGACCGCGACGACCACGAACGGATCACCGGCAGTCTCTGCGTTGATCCCCACATCCGCGATCGTCACACACCCAAACGCACGAGCACACGATTCGGTTCCCTTCCCACCCGAAATTCGGAGGGGATGTTGCGCTGAGCGCAACATCCCCTCCGAATTTCGGGGTTAGCGGGGGAAGATCGGGCTGGGGGGATCAGTGGTGCGGAGCGGCGAGGGGGCCGTAGAGCTCGGGGCGGCGGTACTTGGCGAAGTCGAACAGGGTGCCGGTGTACTGCGCGCACCAGTCGAGGTCGCACTCGGCGACGATCACTTCGTCGTCGTTGGTCTCGGCCTTCGCGAGCAGCTCGCCCGACGGAGCGAAGATCGAGGAATCCGCGAGCGAGTCGACGCCCTCCTCCACCCCGCCCTTGGCGACGCCCACGACGAATGTGCCGTTCTGGTACGCGCCGGCAGACATCACGAGTCCGTTGTGGAATCCCTGGAGCGGGTCCTGGCTCGGATCGGGTGCGTAGTGCAGCGGGGTGTTGTAGCCGCACAGGATCATCTCCACGCCCTGCAGCCCCATCAGCCGGTAGCTCTCGGGCCAACGCCGGTCGTTGCAGATCATCATCCCGACGCGACCACCGAACGCATCCCACACGCCGAAGCCGTCGGGCGACGGTTCGAAGTAGTAGCGCTCGGCGTGTTGGAAGGGTCGGTCGGGCTCATTGGTCTCATGACCGGGAATGTGGACCTTCTTGAACGTGCCGACGATCGATCCGTCACGTTCGACGAGGGTCTGAACGTTCCAGCGGTGCTGGGTGCCATCGGGGGCGTCCTCCAGCAGCGCATACCCGAGACAGAACCCGATCTCGAGATGCCTGGCCTCGTCGAAGAGCGGTTGCGTCGCCACGTTCGGCATCGAGCGTTCGTAGAAGTGGTCGGTGGTCGCGATGTCGTCGACGAACCAGCGGGGGAAGAACGTCGTGAGCGCGAGCTCGGGGAACACGACGAGATCGGCGCCCTGGCTCGCCGCTTCCTGGAGCAGCACGATCATGCGCTCGACGACCGAGGCGCGGTCATCCGCCAGCTGAACCGGCCCGAGCTGAGCTCCGGCCACGGTGACGATGCGAGTCATGTGGGCATTCTGGCAGCGACCTGCACGAGACGATGCCCCTGCGCGTCGATCATCCACGCGAGTCCCGGACGAGCCGGGATCACCGAACGTCGCGGCAGCGCGACACCGAGCAGCTCGCCGTCGACCTCGCCGACCGACGTCATGATCAATCCACAACGGCTACGTGTGAGGTCGCGCACCCAATGGCCGTAGGCCACGCGCACCGCGTCGAGCCGCGCGGCAGCGATCACGGTCGCTCCGCGATGTCGACCGGCGACGACTGCCCCAAGGTGTCCGTCGGTGTCGTCGACGCGATCGGCGTCGTCGACGACGATGAGCACGGGCAGTTCGTCGGCACCGTCCGTGGGGCCGAGCACCCGTTCGTCGAGCGGATGATGCCGGTCGACGTGCACCACGTCGCCCGCCGGGTGGACCTCCCGCCAGGCTCGTTCCAGTTGCCGCAGCGCCGTCGACTTCCCGGTGGCGGCGGCACCTCCGATGAAGACGTGATCACCTGCGGGCACCCGGAGCGCCGCGGGGAGCAGATCGTCGGCAGCCGTTCCGACGAGCAGGTCGCGGCACCCCACATCGGCGATGAGGCCATCCGCGTCGACCACGGCCGGCAGCACGCCGATCGCCGGAGGTCCCCAGCCGTCGGCTCGCCGCGGCAAGCCCGCGAGCGGCTCGGGGTCGAAGGCGACCTGCGCCGTCAGGCCTGACTCGACGAGGCACAGCCGTCCGGGGATCGCCGGAGGTGCGGGCGCGCGCAGGCCGGCCGCGCGTGCCGTCGACGGATCGTCGACGTGCAGGATCCATCGGTCGCCACCCGCGGCGGCGATCACCGCCGGCGAACTGCCGTCGGTCGTGGCGCAGGTGAAGATGCCGACAGCAGGCCCCTCCTGCATGACCCGTTCGAGGCGTGCCGCCAGGTCGATGCGCTCGATCGACGACAGCGCGGTACGAAGCACGTCGAGCCCATCGACGATCAGGACCACCGACGGGCGGCGAGCATGGTCGACGGTGCGTCGGTCGATGTCGTCGGTCAGGCGCCGCAACAACCGGTCGAGCCGCTCCGCCTCACTGCAGCGGACGACTCCCCCACAGTGTGCGACGGCGGCGAGCGCGTCGAGTTTCGCTTCGCCTCGACCGTCGACGACATAGAGGTGGAGGTCGTCGGGCCCGTTGTCGCGCAGCCGCGCTGCGGCCAGCGCGATGGCCGTCGACGTCGTCCCCGACCCGTGGGCGCCGATCACGACGAGATTGCCGCTCGTCCACTGCAGCGGGCGACGGCGCTGTCTCGCCGGATCATCGACGACGCCCACCGCCGACGACTCGGTGCCGAACTCCGCGGTGACGAGCGAGCGAGCGATCACACCCGGCAGCGGGTCGACCCAGGGACGTCGCGGCGCGGCGATCCCACCATGCTCGGCAGCCGCCACGATGGCGGCCACCAGTGCCTCGACCTCGGTGATCATCGAGGTGGGTTGCGACCGAGCGACGCTGCACCAGTCGACGATCAGCCGGTCACGCACGGGCACGACCGCTCCGGTGCATGACGCCGCCTGGAACACCACGAGGTCGTCCGGACCGAGCCGGAGGGCCGCCCGTCCCGGCGTGTTGCGGTGGAACGTCGCCGGGAGCCGATCGCCGACGACGTCGAGGGCATCGGCGCGATCATGCACGCGCAACGCAATCCGCAGGTTCGTGTTCGCCCGGATCTCGTCGGTGACCACCCCTGCCGGCCGCTGCGTCGCCAGGAGCAGGTGCACACCGAGGCTCCGACCGCGCTGGGCGATCCCGACGAGCGCCTCCAGGACGTCGGGCAGGTCCTTGGCGAGGGTGGCGAACTCGTCGACGATCACCACGAGTCGCGGCAACGGTTCGGTCGAGTTGCGGCGGTACACGGTGAGATCGTCGGCCCGTGCGTCGCGCAGGAGCCGTTCGCGTCGGCGAACCTCGGCGTCGAGGCTCACGAGTGCCCGCTCGGCCAGTCCGTCGTCGAGATCGGTGACCAGACCGACGGTGTGTGGCAGGAGCGCGCACGCATCGAACGTCGCACCACCCTTGAAGTCGATCAGCACGAACGACAGATGCTCAGGGCTCACCCGCGCCGCGAGCGAGACGACGAGCGTGCGCAGGAACTCGCTCTTGCCCGCACCCGTGGTTCCGGCGATCAGGCCGTGCGGCCCGTCTCGCACGAGGTCGATCTCGACGACCCCGTCCGCCGAACGGCCGATCAGCGCAGCGGGCGCGGGGTCGGATCCGCCCTGGCTCCAACGGCGGGCGATCGCGCGGGCATCGACCGGTCCGAGGAGATCGCCGAGGCGCACGTCGCTCGGTGCGCCGATGGCGGTGTCCGTCGCGTCCTCCGGATCGATCAGCGGCGCCAGATGCCGAGCCACCCGTTCGGCGACCGACCGGGACACACCTGCGAGGTGGATGCACGATTCGCCGAGCGACTCCTGACTTCTCCAGTGGCCCAACCCGCTCGGTCCCAGTTCGAGTACCCGGTCGCACACCGCAGGGGCGGTGACCGTCGACGGGGTGACGACGATGCAGCGCGCCGACGTCGCATCGAGGAAACGGCGAAGCGCGCCCGTGCGGACCGCCAGCGCGGCAGGGACGTCGGTGACCACCAGCGTCGCCCTCGGGTCGGCGACCGTCAGCTCGGCGAAAGCGGACCCATCGCCCGGTTCGATGACCACCGTGTCGGACACGCCGTGCGGCAACCAGTCGGCCCACGACCATTCGTCGGCCGCCCCGGTCACGATCACGAGCCGCAGGTCCGCCGGCCCGTGCGCGGTTGCGAGTTGGATGACGATCGAGCGGGCGACGGCGATCGCCGCCGCGGTGTCGCCGTGCAGTGCGATCACACGACCGGGCGGAAGCTGGAGCGGGACGTCGACGTCGGTGAGACGCTCGCAGCGTTCGACCGCGGCGAGATGATCGGGATCGAGTCGGCGACGTTCGTCGGCACCGATCGGGACCACCCAACGAACGGTCCCCTGCCCGAGGCAGGCGACGAAGGGATCGTGTTCGCCGATCCGCCGTGCCCAGACACGCTGCTCCCATTCGCGGTTCGCCCCGCTGTTCACGGCGTCGACGACCGACCGGTGGGTGACGCGATGGTGGAGTGCGGCCGCGGCATGCGCCGCACCGAGCTGCTCGACGAACCGTGCCGTGTCACGCCGGTGGACTGTGTCTGCCCGGCGCCGACGGCGCCTCGACCCGAGTGCGCCGACCGCCCAGGTCGCGAGCGTCGCGGCGGCACCGATCGCTGCGAAGAGGGCGAACATCGCTTGACCGAGCACCACGGCCATCAGCCCGGCGCCGGCAACCGTGACCCCCGCACCCACGAGGCCCCCGAGCGGCGGCGACCGATGGTCCGGGGGCGGTTGGGGAACGGCGATCTCGACGATCTCGCCTCGCACCTGCATGGTCGGGCCGCGCCGCACGACGCGTCGCCAGGGATCGCGCTCCGACTGGACGATGCTCCCACCCGGAGATGCCGCTGCGCTGTTCGCCGTCGGGTTCGCCTGGGTCGGGGCGTTGCCGAACTCCAGGCGGCTGGACCCGATCTGGAGCGATCGGCCGGGCTCGATCGACTGCGCCGGCGCACAGGGCATCGCGTCGATGCGCGCCGGCACGCGACCGGTCAGCTGGGTGAACGCGATCCTGCCCTCGGCATCGATGTCGAGCACCCCGTGATGGAGCTCGACATCAGGATCGTCGACGTGGACATCGGCCGTCGCGGCGCGACCGACGACGTGTCTCCCGCTCGTGAGCGGGCGCCAGGGGACGCACGAGGGCCCTGCGACGACGGAGACACCGGTGAGCCCCTCGGCGCCGTGGCGGCCAGGGATCGGCGGCTTCCGAGTTGCGATCGACGAGCCGACACGCAGACCAGAGTCGACGAGCGTCGTTGCCGACGGCCGGTGTGTGCCGTCGATCCACAGACCACGCTCCGGGTCCGAGCCGATCGCGCGGGCGAGGTCGGCCACGAGGTCGGTGGCGGCGTGCGGGCGAACGGTCGCCCGCCGATCGTCGATCGTGACGTCACAGGACGGGATCGGCTCGGTTGGTGATGTCTGGCGTTGCTCCACGCCCGAGAGTGGGCACCGCGAGCCGCTCGGCGGCAACGATTCCTGCGGCGACGGCGAGCGTCACGAAAACAGCTGCTGAGCAGGGACTGTGAGTCGGTCGAGCGCAACCACGGCGGCGAAGTGCTCGACCGTGCCGTCGCCGGTGGCGGCACCGGTGAGACGTGCGGTGAGGCCGTCTCGCGATCGTGCCTGCCATGACCGCTGCCAATTCGCACTTCTCATTCCGGCTCGACACCGAGTGGACCCATCTTCGCTGCGCCCGTCGCAGCCTGCAGCGAGCCCGCTCGTGGGCGGACGACGACCCGGCACACCCGCTTGCGCGGTTGGTCGGCGACGCAACCGACCTCGACATCGTGATCCGGGCGACGCAGCGCGGGGTGTCGCCGGCAGGATCCGACGATCTGATCCTGCTGCGTCTCGTCGAACTCGCCCGCCACGACGAACTCGCCGGGCGGATCGTGATCCAGCGGCTGCTCCCCGGCCTGATCAGCCAGGCCGTGAGCTATCGGGACTTCCACGAGACGATCGATCCGATCGAGGTCGTCGTGCCGGCCGCCTGGTTGGCGCTGCGGGCGTTCGACACCGAGCGGCGTCGGCATCACGTCGCGGCGTCGCTGATCTCCGACGCGATCTACACCGCATTCCGCGCCCCGCTGCGCCGACGATCCGCGACCGAGGAGATCAGGTCGCCGGACCGGTTCATGCAGCTCGCCGGACCGATCGACTCGCGGAGCGCGTTCGAGGAACTCGCTGTCGTCGTCCGCGACGCTCGCCAGGCGGGCGTCCCCGCGGTCGACATCGACCTGCTGCGCCGGCTCGTCCAGTTGGAATCCTCCAGCCTGGTGGCGCACGAGCGCGACGTGACACCACGCACGATCCGCAACCACCGCGACCGCGCCGTCGATCGCGTCCGCGCCGCCCTCGCCGCGTGACGTCAAGGGTGTTGGGTGAAGTTCGGGTGGCGCTTCTCGAGGAACGCGGCGAAGCCCTCCTGGGCATCGGCGATCATCGCGGCGCTCGCCATCGCATCGATCGCCGTCTCGTACGCCTCGGGTTGGTCGAGGCCTGCCTGCGCGTAGAAGCCACGCTTGCCCAGCGACTTCGACAGGGCGCTTCCCCGAGTGGCGCGCCCGATGAGATCGGCGACCGCAGCATCGAGTTCCTCGTCGGGTACCGCTCGGTTGATCAGGCCCCAGTCGGCCGCGGTCGCGGCGTCGATCACGTCGCCGGTGAGCGCCATCTCGAGTGCCCTCTTGCGACCGATGTTCCGAGAGACGGCGACGAGTGGGGTGTGACAGAACAGGCCACCCTTGCCACCGGGAATCGCGAAGCCGGCCGACTCGGCGGCGATCGCGAGGTCGCAGGTGGCGACCAGCTGACAGCCCGCGGCCGTGGCAAGCGCGTGCACACGGGCGATCACCGGCTGGGGGATGCCCTGCACGGTGTCCATCATGTAGGTGCACACCTCGAACAGCCGCTGGGCGTCGTCGAGACTGGCGCCGACCATGTCACCGAAGTTGTGTCCGGCCGAGAACACCGGCCCGTTGGCCGCGAGCACCACTCCGAGGGCGTCGGTC
>Ga0316188_10001781_pt1 | contig 10259 bp, 11 predicted proteins | sample Phiworburrow1_MG_FD_204933 | JGI IMG/M metagenome (GOLD analysis project Ga0316188, IMG submission 204933) | Coastal sediment microbial communities from Maine, United States - Phippsburg worm burrow 1 | ecosystem: Environmental > Aquatic > Marine > Coastal > Sediment | place: USA: Maine... | reverse complement strand
ACCCAGGCTCTTATTTTTTCCCGCGAGCTCGGGCGTTATCGGCAAAAATATCGAATAAACAGGCCGGATACATTTCGGACCCTTTGGGAGGGGCGCTTCAAACCCTCCCTGGTGGACAGCGAAGACTACAGCCGCTACTTTGGGGTTAGCTTTAGCTCTCGCTTTGCCAAATTCCGGTCCGCGAATGAACGCCACCCTGGGCTTGTCACCCAACCCGTCAGCCAAGGTCCAGTGCTTGCTGTGCAACTGGCGGCCCGCGCCGCGGCACGATCCAGCTACGGTATTTGAAGTTTGCTGCAAATACACCCTGAAAGCGGGTCAAATGGAATCTGGGGCGCGGAACGAGTGCCGCCAGCCTGGCGATGGCCGCTCCTGCGCATTTCTGCGCCCGCGGCATACCGTATATCGTGTACATAAAGTCCAATGGCTCCAGGATCATGTGGGTCGACCCGTCAAGGCGGCACGACAGCGTCATGTATGGCCTGTAGAAAAAGGACTACGTCATTCGGGATCGCTGAACGGGCCCGGGTCAGGTTACCCGCTCGGCTGGGACATGTACGGCTGCCGGACCGTCAAGCCCGCGGCCTCGGCCGTATTCAGCATCAGCATGGCGCGCGTCATCGGCCCTACCCCACCGGGTACCGGGGTGATCCACGACGCGCGTTTTGCCGCCGACTCGAAATCGATATCACCCACCAGCCGGCCATCCGGCAGGCGGTTGATCCCCACGTCCACGACAATCGCGCCGCGGGGTATCCACTCCGAATCGATGATGCCGGGCTTGCCGATCGCGCTGATCAGGAGTTCCGCGCCACGCACGTGTTTGTCGAGGTCATGGGTAAACCGGTGACTGACAGTGACCGTCGAACCGGTCAGCAGCAGCTCCAGCGCCATCGGCCGGCCCACGATGTTGGAGGCGCCGACGATCACGGCGTGCATGGAGCGATTGGCGATGCCGTAATAATGCAGCAGCGCCATGATCCCGCGCGGCGTGCAGGGCCGCAGTCCGGGCTGGCGCAGCGCGAGTTTGCCTACGTTGAAGGCATGGAAGCCATCGACGTCCTTGTCTGAGCAAATGCGGTTGGTGACCGACGTCTCCTCGATATGGTCCGGCAGGGGCAACTGCACCAGGATACCGTCGATTTGCGGATCCTCGTTGAGCCGGTCGATCAGGCCCAGCAACTCATCCTGCGTCGTGGTCGCGGGCAAGTCGAAATCGCGTGCCAGGATACCGGCCCGCTCGCAATCGCGGCGCTTGGCGCGGACGTAGATGGACGAAGCAGGGTCGCTGCCGACCAGCACGACCGCCAGGCCGGGGCGCCGCCCACCACCTAGCACGTGCGCCTCGATGGACTCCCGAACACAGCCGATGATGGCTGTGCTCACCTCTTTGCCATCGAGGATTTTTGCATTGGGGGGCTGATCCGGTGTATTCATGGTGTCTGGGCCGTGGCTCGCTTGTTGTTCATTGTGCCCGGCATTGTATTTTATTTAGCGAGGTATACGCCATGCGCGTTCACGAATTTGCCTTTCGTTCGGTAACCGGCGCCAGCATGCCGCTGGAACGCTGGAAGGGCCAGCCGCTGCTTCTGGTCAACACCGCATCGGAGTGTGGCTTCACCCCCCAGTATGCGAAGCTGCAGGCCGTGTGGCAGGAATATCGGCACAGCGGCCTGGTGGTCATCGGCATCCCATGCAACGACTTCGGGGCCCAGGAGCCGGGAGACGAAGCAACCATCCACGAGTTTTGCAGCAGTCACTTCGGGGTGACTTTTCCGATGACGGAAAAACAGTCCATCCTCGGCCGACGCCCGCATCCGCTGTTCATCGCCATGCGCGAGGAATTCACCAGCGACATCCTGCCCCGCTGGAATTTCCACAAATACCTGTTTGGCCGTGAGGGTGACCTGGTTCACCACTGGCCCTCGAAGGTAGAGCCCGATGAACCCGGCTTTCGTCACGAAATCGAAAGGAATCTCAATTCCTGGACGGTCTGACGGCGCAAGCCGTTCGGCACTGCGGCCGCTACTTGCGGCCCTTGCGCGCGGTGAATTTCCTGAGGCGCCGTCGTTTGTCGAGCTGGCGCGGTGTCAGTTTGTTCTTGCGGTCCTTGTAGGGGTTGTCGCTGTCCCGGAAATCGATGAACAACGGCGTGCCCTTGAGCTTGAAGTGCTTGATGAAGCGACTGGCCAGGAAGCGCCGGTATGAATCGGGAATGGTATCGGTCCGGCTTCCATGTATGACGATGCGGGGCGGCAGCTTGCCGCCGGCGTGGGCATAGCGCAGCTTGGCCGTCCGACCCTGGCGCATGGGCGGCTGGTGTGCTTCGAACGCGGCCCTGAGCACGCGTGTCAGCTCCGGCGTACTGAACTCGGTCATGGCGCTGCGCCAGGCACGCTGAACCGCATCGAGCAACTCCTGCAGACCCGATCCGTGCAGCGCTGAAATCGTCACCCGCTGCGCCCAGTCCACATAGGTCAGTTTGCGCTCCAGTTCGGTGCGCACCGCTTTGCGGTGGTCCGCGTCCAGACCGTCCCACTTGTTGAGCGCGATGACCAGCGCCCTGCCCTGCGTCAGCGCATGCCCCAGCAAGGTGGTGTCCTGGTCTGTGAGGCCTTCGCGGGCATCCAGCATCAATACCACGACGTGGGCGCGGTCGATGGCCTGCAGCGCCTTGATGGTGCTGAACCGCTCGACCGCATCGGCGATCTTGGAGCGGCGCCGGACGCCGGCGGTGTCGACCAACAGGTATTTCTGCCCGTCGCGCTCGAGTTCGACGCTGATGGTATCCCGGGTGGTACCTGGCTGATCGAACGCCATTACGCGCTCTTCCCCCAGCAAGCGGTTCACCAGGGTGGACTTGCCCACGTTCGGGCGCCCAACGATGGCCAGCCGGAGACGCTCCGGATCTTCCTCCGCAGTCTCTTCTTCTTCGGTTTCGGGCAGGCAGTCGTCGACCGCGTCCATCATCGCATCCAGACCGCGCTGGTGCGAGGCCGTTACCAGGTGCGCCTCGCCCATACCCAGGCGGGCGAACTCGACCGCAGCTACGGATTCGTCCATGCCGTCGACCTTGTTCGCCACCAACAGGACTTCCTTCGAAGCGCGCCGCAACAAGGCTGCGATCTCCTGGTCCTCGCCGGTGAGTCCGTCGCGCGCGCTCACGACGAACAAGACCAGTTGCGCTTCATCGATAGCCTGGTGAACCTGCCCGGCGGTCAGGTAGTCGATGCCCTCGGCCTGGGAAACCAGCCCACCGGTATCGACCAGCAGACAGGGACGGCGCCCCACGCGCGAGATGCCGTACTGGCGATCGCGCGTGACGCCCGGCACGTCGGCCACCAGTGCGTCGCGTGTTCGGGTCAGCGCGTTGAACAGGGTGGATTTACCGACGTTCGGCCTTCCGACTATGGCGACAACGGGTAACACGGGCGATGCCCTGCCGCCGGGCTACAAGGCGGAACCGGCACGGAAGGCGATCAGGTCGCCCTTCTGTGTGAGAACGTACATGGTCGTGCCGACGGTCAGCGGCGCAGCCGCGAACCCTTTCTTGCCGGCCCTGTTTCGGGCCACGAAGGAGCCGATCTCACTGTCGAGCCAATGGAGATAACCTTCCTGGTCGCCCACGACCACGTAGTCGCCGTAAAAGGCCGGCCGCGTCAGACCGCGGTTGGTCAATTGGTCGACCTTCCAGATGGTTGAGCCGTTGCGGCGATCGAGCATCCACAGGTCATCGTTCTTCTCGCTCACCGACAGGTTGGTGCGATCAACCACGACGCCGGTTGCCGACGAGATGTCCTTGAACCACAGCAGCCGGCCAGAGTCGGCAGCCAGCGACACGATCCGGGATTTGTAGCTCGACACGATCAGGTCCGATGCCACGATGACCATCTGTTGCCCGATATCCGCCAGGCGCTCAAGTTCCGTACGCCCTTCCTGCGAGGAGATGGCCTGGCTCCATACCACGCTGCCGTCGGCCAGCCGCAATGCGACCACGCTGCCATCGTCGTAGCCGACAAAGACGATACCTGCCCGAATCAGCAGGTCGGCTTCGCCGCGCAGCGCAAGCAGGGGAACCTTGTGATCGTAGATCCACAAGCGCCGGCCACTGACCGCGTCGAGCCCGAACACGCGGCCGTCGATGCACCGAACAGCGACGATTCCGTCGGCGGATGCGGGCGGCGACAATACTTCCGAGGAGACCTGGGCGTTCCACAGCTCGGCCCCAGCCGAGCGGTCGTACGCAATCACGCGGCCGTCGATGGTGCCCATGTAGATGTGATCATCGTCGAGCCCCGGTCCGCCGGAGAACGGCTGCTTGGTCTTGAGCTGCCATTTCATGCGGCCGGACTCCGCATCGACCGCGGCCAGACGGCCTTCGTAGTCGGCCGCGATCAGGATACCTGAGGAGTAAACCGGCGCCATGCTCAGACCCTGCTTGCCCATGCCGTCGCCAATACTGGTCGACCAGATCTTGCGGACCTTGAGCGACTCCTCGAACTCGACCAGCGGCGCGGGATCGCCCGGCTCCGGATCCCCCCAGCTGCGAATCCAGCTGCAGCCCTGCAGCAGGACAAGCGCGAGGGACAGGGCCAGAAACGGCTTGGCGATCAGCCGCCAGAGATTCACGATTCGGTGCCGTCGTCAGGTAGCTCGGCGCCCAGGGCCTGTAGTTTCATGCGCAGTTTGGCGCGGTCGCCGACGCCGCTTTCCAGTTGCTGCAGCGCTTCCAGGTAGGCAGCCGCGGCCTCGTCGGTTTGGCCCTGTGAATAATGGATATCCCCGCGGACCTCGGCGAAACGGGATTCAAAACCACTGATTTCCGTCGCGCCGTTGAGGACCTGCAGCGCCTCATCCGCCCGGCCCAGGTCGAGCAGGACGCGAGCCAGGCGCTCCCGCGCGACCGTGGCGAGGGCCTTGGGATGACCGTTATCCATCACTGACCGGTAGAGTCCGATCGCCAGGTCGGCCTGGTTCAAGTCGATCCGGGCGCGCGCCATTTTCAGCGCAGCCATCGAAGTGTAGGGGGACTTGGCAAAATCGTCCTGTAAATTCTGGAAGTTCTCCATGGCCGCATCGACCTGCCCGGCCGAGAGCAGCTGATCCATCACCTCGAATTCGGTGGCGGCCCGCTGCCGGCTGTTTTCCTGCCAGCTCTGCCATTGCTTGAAGCCAAACAGGCCGCCAAAGGCGATGACCAGGCCCATGACAATGGCGCTGCCATTTTCCCGCAGCCATTTCTTGACAATCTCGCCCTGCTCGTGGGCGTCGTAAATCTCTACCATGATAGTATCCAGGGGGTCGCGAAAACTGCCTATCTTAGCATGAGCCGGCCATTCCGGGTCCTGCCTGTTTGAACCAATCTTTCAACCAGTCGGCAAGACGATCCAGCGGGATCTGCTGCTGGGCTTCCTGCGAACGCAACGGCTTCACCGTTGCCTGCCCTTGCCTGATTTCATCTTCGCCGAGCACGACGGCGAGGCTGGCGCCGCTGCGGTCAGCCCGTTTGAATTGGGCTTTGAAGCTGCCACCACCCAAATTGGACTGGATGCGCAAGCCCGGCACGTTCTCCCGCAAACGCTCGGCGATTGCCAGCCCGTCCTCGACGGTACCCTGCCCGGCCATCACGAGGTATACATGGGGGGCTTCCGCCTCCGCTGCTACCTGCATGCGCATCAACTCGACCAGGCGCTCCTGGCCCATTGCGAAACCGACGCCGGGCCAGGCTTTGCCGCCCTGGATTTCGACCAGTCCATCATAGCGGCCTCCCGCGCATACCGTGCCCTGGGCGCCCAACGCGTCCGTGACCCACTCGAAAACGCTGTGGCAGTAATAATCCAGGCCACGCACCAGCCGCGGGTTGACCACGTATGCCACGCCGAGCCGCTCCAGCAGGCGTCGAAATTCGTCGAAATGCGCGAGCGACTCGGCACCGAGAAAGTCGTGCAACAACGGCGCCTCGCCCAACAACGCCTGCATTTTGGGATTCTTGCTGTCCAGTATGCGCATCGGGTTGCGATCCAGCCGCCGGCGGCTGTCTTCATCCAGCTCGTTCTTGCGTCCGGACAGAAAGGCATGCAGATCGGTGCGGAAGGCCGCGCGCTCCTCCGCCGAACCCAGTGAATTGATTTCCAGCCGCAGCTCGTCCAGGCCCAACCGCCGCCAGACCCTCTGGGCCATGGCCAGCAGTTCGGCTTCGGCGTCGGGGCCAACCGCGCCGAACACCTCCGCGCCTACCTGGTGAAATTGGCGGGTGCGGCCTTTCTGCGGCCGTTCCCGGCGGAACATGGGTCCCATGTACCAGAGCCGCAAAGGCGCGCCGTACAACAGGCCGTTCTGCAGAACCGCGCGGACCACGCCGGCGGTTCCCTCGGGTCTCAGGCTCAGCGAATCGCCGTTGCGATCCACGAAACTGTACATTTCCTTCTCGACCACGTCGGTGGCGTCACCGATGGCGCGGGCAAACAGTTCGGTCTTTTCCACGACCGGGACGCGAATCTCGTTGAAACCATACGCCGAGAATACGTCCCTGATGGTCTGTTCAAACCGGTGCCAGAGATGCATGTCCTCGGGAAGCAAATCATGCATGCCCCGAATTGAATTGATGGTCGAAGTCACAGGTGATTCAGTTCTCTTTGCAACCGTCGCGCTGAGCGGATCGGCGACTTACCGGGTTTCATCGGAATGGGGTGTGCCCTGCCCGCTGATTTTCAACGCTTCACGGAATCAGCGGTTACGCTGTCGTCCGGGGCTGATTCGCCGGCCAGGGTCAGGCGCGCGACATCTCCGCTCGTGTGCGGAGCCAGGTCGACCGGTTCACCGTCCAGGGTCAGCTCGACGGCTGAAGCGCGCCCCAACATCACCTGGAATGGCCCGGAACCGCTGTAAGTTCGTTCATGCCCCGCCCTGATCAGGTCGAGTTCCATCTGGGCGCCCTGGCCGTCGAGAATCTCCACCCAACTGTCCGCGGAGGTTTTGACCATGATCTGATGAGCGCCCGGCTCGAGCCCGGTCACCTCGGCCTTGCCGTCGATCGCCGCCCAGGCCTGTTCGGCGGCAGCCGCACCGCCGCGTTCGCCGCGCTGCTGCATCACTTCGACGGAGGCAATGGACGCGCTCAGATGGGTACTTGCCGGGCGGGTCGGCACAACGCCCTCATCCTTGCCCGTGGGCGCGGATTCAGCGGGCGCAACGGCCGCGGCGGTCAGCTGGGAATCGCCCTGGGAAAAACGTACGGCTTCGTGCGTGAACTGCCAGGCCAGTGCCGCGATGATGGCAGAGGCCGCCAGGTAACTGGATGCCTTGAGCCACGTCTCGGTGCGGCCGCGAGTCGACTTGACGCTGAAAACGGACTGAACGGTCGGCTCCGCACCCCGCACGTGTTCCATGCGCTCTTCGATGTCGGCGAGGTCCACGGCCAGGGCGCGGGCATAGTTGCGTATATAACCGCGCAGGTAAACGGAGGGGATGCCGGCGGTTTCACCGCTTTCGATCGCTGCGAGCACGGAGGGTTTGATCCTCGATATCTCGCCGGCCCGCTCGAGCGTCAACCCTGCCTGCTCGCGCCGGACCCGAAGGAGATCGCCAGGCTGCATCGGTATCAGTTCTTTCTGATTATTCATTGCTGCTCCTGGCTGCCTGCCCCACCTGTCGCCATGGCGCCCGGGTACCGTTCCATGAGTTCGAGGCGGTAACGTTCCGCCGACGCCTGGTCGCCCAACCGGGTTTCGATGTTATACCCCAGCGACAAGCTGTCCCGGGTCGTCGGACTGACGGCTTCGAACCGCTGCAAAAATGCCCTCGCGCGCAGGTACGACTCCTTTCGATAACTGACTTCGGCCATCGGCAAAAGCGCAGCTCCGAGCTGATTATCATATTCAAGTGATTGTCTCAAATAGGTTTCCGCTTTGTCCAGATCGCCTATCGCCAGGGCGCAGGCGCCCGCGTTGGAGAGCGCGACGGCGGGTGTATCGTAGAACGGATCGTCTACCGCGGTCAGGAAATAGCGTTCGGCCTCCTTCTGCTTGCCGGTACCGCACAGAAACGCCCCGTAATTGTTGTTGACGGACCCGTCCTTCGGGTCGTACTGGACCGCCTTGCGATATTCCACGCCGGCCTCATCCATTTGGCCAATCGTCTCGTACAGCACCGCCAGCATGGTGTGCGCCGGCGCGTAGGTTTTGTCATAGGCGACGGCGCGCTTCAGTTTCTCGAGGGCGACTTCATACTCACCCCGGTCCATGTACTGGCGTCCCAACGAGGTGTTGGTTTCCGCCGCCCGGCGCAGCTCGGTGTCCGACTTCTTTGGCGATGAAGAACAGGCCACCAGTAGCAGCGCCAGGCCAAGTATTGTCAATCGCGACGTGGTCTTCACCAGTTCAAATCCTTTGCGTCTGTTCGCGAATCCGCTGACTGCGGCGAGTGCGGTCCAGCACCTTGCCGACCAATTGTCCGCAGGCTGCATCGATGTCGTCACCACGCGTTTTGCGCACGGTGGCGATGAGCCCTCCTTCCATCACGATGCCCTGGAATTCGCGGATCCGCCGTTCCGGCGAGCAGCGGTAGCGGGTGCCGGGAAACGGATTGAAGGGGATCAGGTTCAACTTGCTGGGCAGGCGCCTGAGCAGCTTGACCAACTGGCGGGCATGCTCCGGATGATCGTTCACACCGTCGATCAAGGTGTACTCGAAGGTCACGGTGCGCTTGTGCTTTTCAGAAACGTAATCGGCGCAACTGCGCATCAGTTCGCGGATCGGGTATTTGCGATTCAGAGGCACCAGTGTCTCCCGCAACCGGTCCTCCGGCGCGTGGAGCGAGACCGCCAGCGCCACGTCGATCGTGTCACGCAAGCGGTCGATGCCTGGAACCAGGCCGGCGGTGGACAAGGTCACGCGCTTGGCCGCCATCCCGAAGCCCAGGTCATCCCGCAGCAAGGAAAGCGCCGGTACCACGGCGTCGAAATTCAGCAACGGTTCGCCCATTCCCATCAGCACTACGTTGGTGATGCGACGCAAACCATTGCGCTCGTGCCCGAGTGACTGCGCCGCCTGCCAGACCTGGCCGATGATTTCAGCCGTCGTCAGGTTGCGGCTGAAACCCTGGGCGCCGGTGGAACAAAACGTGCAATTGAGGGCACAGCCAATCTGCGAGGAAATACACAGAGTGCCGCGATTCGGCTCGGGTATGAATACCGTTTCCACGGCATTGCCGCCACCGAAACCCATCAGCCACTTGGTGGTGCCATCGGCCGATACCTGTTCGCTCAGAATCCTGGGCGGCTCGATTTTGGCCACCTGCTGCAGCTGCTGCCGCAGCTCCAGGCCCAGGTTGGTCATGGCCGCAAAATCCGTCACGCCCTGGTGATAAACCCACTTCAGTACCTGCTGAGCCCGGAACGGTTTCTCACCCAGCGAGCCGAAGAACGCCCGCAACGCGGCCTGGTCCAGGTCCAGCAAGTTGATTGGGCGGGCGATTGCGTTCATGGTGTGCTCAGCTGACACGGGCCTCAGCGGGGACAGATCTCGTCTTCGCCGAAGAAACAGGCGATCTCAACCGCTGCCGTTTCCGGCGCATCGGAACCGTGGACCGCGTTGGCGTCAATGCTTTGGGCGAAATCCGCGCGTATCGTTCCGGCCGCGGCCTCCTGCGGGTTGGTTGCACCCATCAGTTCGCGGTTCAGGGCAATCGCATTCTCGCCTTCCAGGACCTGGATCATGACCGGCCCCGAGGTCATAAAGGCCACGAGATCGTTGAAGAACGGGCGCTCGCGGTGCACCGCGTAGAATTCTTCCGCTTTGGCGCGGTCGAGGTGTTTCATTTTCGCCGCAACGATGCGCAAGCCGGCGCCCTCGAAACGGCTGTAAATTTGCCCGATCACGTTCTTGGCGACGGCATCCGGCTTGACGATGGATAATGTTCTCTCGACTGACACTTATGAACTCCTTATAACTGATTGTATATTAAAAATAATCTAAAAGGCGGGAAAGATTGAAAAAAGCGGCCGCAAATCAGAACAATTTTACGGACAAGTCAGGCGGGGCGCAATGACGCCCCGGTCCCCGCTAAGCGGGCGAGTCCGTGTGCAACACGCGGCCTTGCTTGACCCTCGCTTCGCGGGAAACTTATGATGAGGCTCGACTGCCGAACCGCAGTCGGGAGCGCATGTCCAGGGATGGATGGTATTAGAGCAATGCAGGAGCAATTGCCGAGGGACGCGAGACTCGTAAAGTACAGAACCAGAAGAATAACCGCACCCAGAG
>Ga0316188_10001779_pt1 | contig 10262 bp, 9 predicted proteins | sample Phiworburrow1_MG_FD_204933 | JGI IMG/M metagenome (GOLD analysis project Ga0316188, IMG submission 204933) | Coastal sediment microbial communities from Maine, United States - Phippsburg worm burrow 1 | ecosystem: Environmental > Aquatic > Marine > Coastal > Sediment | place: USA: Maine... | reverse complement strand
CTCAACATGACCTACCCTCTTTTTGTTGCTGTGTTCTCATGGCTTTTTCTTCGCGAACAACGCGACCTGCTGTCACTCATGATCGTTGCGGTGGCATTTACCGGGGTCTGGCTGATTGTTTCGCCAGGGGACATTCAGCCGAGCTGGGGGAACCTGTGGGGCTTATGTTCTGGCGTAACCGCGGCAGCGGCGATTATTTACCTTAATATCAGTAGGCGCCACCACGATTCACAGACCATACTTTTTTTCATGTTTGGCATCGGAACAGTCTTGATGCTAGTTTTTTTCCACGACGCCATCTTTATACCCGATGCCAGGGAGCTGTTTTTTCTTTTGGGCTGTTCTGCTGCCGGAGTGCTCGGTCAGTATCTGCTCACCTACGGTTTTTTGTATGTCACCGCAGTGGAGGGGTCCATCATTTCTTCGAGCAGAATCTTGCTGGCTGCCCTACTCGGCCCGGTATTGGCATCTGACCCGGCGCTTACCGCCGCAGGTTGGTGTGGTGCGCTGCTGATTTTTTCTGCCAATGCGACGCTGGCGTTGAGAAAGGCCTGACACTTCATGTCAAAGACGACGAGAGCCTGTCGCAAAAACAATGGCCACCTGGGTGCTAACCCTGGTGGCCATGATTCTGAAAAGTAAAGGGCTTTTAAACCATCAACATCAAGATTTTTTAGTCTCGCAATTCGTCGGTCGAGAAAAGCCCCATCGGAGCGAGGACTGATGTAGATACACAGCAAATCAGGCCCCCTACGCCTTTTTTTTGCGCTCGGCATGCCACCACTGCAGACATTCCCTCAGAGTGTTCAGGTGGGCCTCATCTTCGCGGCCGAGCTGATTGAACAGTTCAGCCAGTTTCAAGTTGTGGAAATGCAACGCATTCTGTACGTGGACTTTGATGAACTGCTGCTCCATATCCACGGCTAATCGCAAGGCATTTTCCTCACCCAGCTTTTCCCTTTCAACCTTCTGGAAAAAAGACTCGGCGAGGGTCACCGCTTGACTGATTTTTTCGCCGGCAATCATTTGGGAGGCATCAACTTCTTCTTCATTCCCTTGCAGCACCAGGTCAATATGCCGCGCATGGGCCCGTTCATCATCACTCAGCTTCTGGAAAACCTTGCGGACCTCATTGGCATAAGCCTCGTCATCGCCCAGGAGCTTATAGATTTTACCGGCAAGCATTTCTATTTTCTTGCAATCAATCAATAAACTTCGCATAAAGCCATCTCCTCCCCACGGTAAAATGATCTCATTGATGGTACAATCTTGATCACCTTATATGCCAAGACGCCCTGGCAAGCAAAAAGCCACTGGCCAACGAAATGCCTACAACAGGGGCTGAAAAGACCCTGCGATCATGACAGCCCCCCTTTTTTAGCACATGTCAAAAGACCGTTTCAATCTAGCGCAATATGAACCTCAGGTAAAGTGTTTCGGACGATAGACCTGCCTGCATAGCTGATCCGGTAAATCATACCGGCCTTGTCGTCACTGACGTACAGAGCACCGTCCGGCCCGACAGCGAGCCCGACCGGACGCCCGGACACCCTGCCTTCCGCAGCATCTAGCCAGCCAACGGCAAAATCCTCCAAAGGCCCACGTGGCTTGCCGCCCTGCAGTGGCAGGCGAACCACCTTGTAACCGGTCGGCACACTCCGGTTCCACGAACCGTGGAAAGCGATAAAAAGGTCGCCATGATACTCCCGGGGAAAACTTTTACCTGTATAGAAGACCAGGCCGAGCGGCGCTGAGTGGGCCTGCATGTTGACAATCGGGACGGCGACGTCGCGGCAGGCGCCCGGTTTGCCGTATTCCGGGTCAACGATGGTGCCGTTATGGCAGCGCGGCCAGCCGTAATCGAGCCCATCTCGGACGATGTAGAGGGCTTCCGGCGGCAAGTCGTCGCCGAGCAGATCCCGGCCGTTGTTGGTGGCCCAGAGGTCCCCGCTGTCAGGATGAACGGCCAGACCAACAGCGTTGCGCAAGCCCCTGGCAAAGACCCGTTCCCCCGTGGCTTGAGGACCATCGTAGATCAGCACGGCAGCACGCCGCTTGTCGTTCTCCTCGCAGACGTTGCAGCTGGAGCCCACAGAGACCACCATGCGTCCATCCGGCAAAAATTCAACAGTGCGCGTACTGTGGCCATCGGTCGGGTAGTTGTCGATCAGCATCTGGCGCTCTTCGGCTGACCCATCGCCGTCGTTGTCCCTGAGGCGCACAATGCCGCTCGGGACACCCACAAACATGGCATTCTGATGAAAGACCAGGCTATGCGGCCGCTCCAACTGCGCGGCGAAGACGCTGGTCTGGTCTGCAACCCCGTCACCGTCACGGTCGCTCAGCGCCACGATGCGGCCCGCTCCACGCTCGGCGACATACAGGGAACCGTTCGGGCCGAACCGCATGAAACGCGGGCCCTGCAGACCTGAGGCAAAGAGGTCGACGCGAAACTCGGGTGGCACTTTGACAGTGCTCAAGCCTGCTGTGCTGACCAGAGACTTCAGATTGGTCTGCCCGAGGTAAGGGTGTATTAGAAACCAGCCGAGCAGAACAAGCAGCGCAACCATGATCATGAGGCTCGGACGAGACCAGGGTTTATATGCAGTCATGATTTGATCCTTGTCTGACGATTCGACCAGAATTCTATCATTATTTCCGTACGACGCGCGCTCAGGGCTGTCGGAGGAAGGGCCGTCTTGTCGCGGGAGCACTTGCGAAGAGCCAGGATTTGTTAAAATGGGAAGAGAACAAACAAGGAGATCAACGAGCAGGCGAACAGGACATCAGGACAAAGGAGGAATTCATGTCAACCAAGGTGCATATCGTCTTTTACAGCATGTATGGACATGTCTACAAACTTGCCGAGGCCGTGGCGGAGGGCGTGCGCGAAGTCGAAGGCGCACAGGTCAAGCTTTTGCAGGTACCGGAGCTCATGCCGGAAGAGGCCCTCGAGAAGAGCGGAGCCAAAGCTGCCCGGGCAGAGTTTGCAGTAGTGCCCACTGCCGCTCCGAGCGATCTCGCTACGGCCGATGCCATCATCTTTGGCACCCCCACCCGATTCGGCAATATGTGCGCCCAGATGCGTAACTTCCTGGATCAGACCGGTGGGCTGTGGATGTCGGGAGCCCTGGTCGGTAAAATTGGCAGCGTCTTTACTTCGACAGCCACCCAGCATGGCGGACAGGAGACCACCATTACCAGCTTCCATACGACCCTGCTGCACCACGGCATGGTGATCGTCGGCGTCCCTTACACCGAGACCCGGCTGATGAAGATGGACCAAATTACCGGCGGCACACCCTATGGTGCATCCACCTTGGCCGGCGGTGACGGCTCACGCCAGCCAAGTGACAACGAGCTTGCTATCGCCCGCTTCCAGGGGCATCATGTCGCGGAAATCGCCCACAAGCTAAACCGCTGATCGGAGAGGCAGGGTCTCTGTAGGTTAGAGACGAAAGGACAGGCTGATCGAACCGAACTCGGTGGCAGAGCTCTGTCCCTTGAATTCGTCGGTGCGGAAGATATTGGTAAAGCTCATGCGGAACTCCCTCCAGGTCAGCACCAGGCCAACCTGGACATCACCGACCAAGGGTTCACGGTCAACGCTGTGACTGTGACTGAAGGTATTGCCGTCGAGGAAGATGCTGTGCGCAACATAACGCCCCTCCACCCCGGCGAAGAGATACCAACCAAAATCACCGGTCGGCCGGAAGAACCCGGAACCGGGGAGACTCGGACGAATCGATGGCGGGCCATAATCGCTCGGCAGGTCGCGTCCGACCCGCACGGTCGTACCGCAATTGACGCTGGTCATGACATTACCGAGCGTCCCGCCAACATGGGGTGAGAGGTCAACGCCGAGGCCCCAGAATTCGGAGTTGTACTGGGCCTGCCACTGCCGGTCGTAGACCAGCATGACCCCCAATTCGTTGTCCAGTTGATGGCTCCATCCTTTCGGTTGCGGGGAACCGACAATCTTGTGCACGGTTGTCTGGGTTTCTTCAGCGTAGGACGCCGGGCCAACCACCCCGACGTTCAATTCGAGGGAATCAAGCCGTTTCGATTGCAGGCCGCCGTCGCGCAAGCGGTGATCGGAGATCAGGCCGATCGCCCCGTACAGCCACCCGGCATAGGGGCGATCATCTCTGATCAGTTTCTTTTCGGAGATGTCTTCCGGTGTGAAGATGCTTTGGCCGACAGCATAACTGGTCCGCAGGTGACCACGCCGACTGAAGAACGGCACATAGGCAGAAGCCTTCTCCAGCCAGACCGGGGTGGCTTCACTGGAAAGATAGGAGAACCGGGTGCCGTGGGTGTAATGACGGTCGGTCCCATTGCCCCACAGGTCGTTTTCGACCTGAACGCTGAAAATCCCCGCGAGGTCAGGTTTTGCAGGATCCTGATCGGCAAACGCAGCGGAGGGGAAAAGCAGCAGAAGCATCAGCAGCAGGCTCAATCGCAGCCACGGGGGGCAGTCATGTCGGCATATCTCAGAACTTGGCAGGACGTTTCTCCAGAAAGGCACTGATGCCCTCTTTGCAGTCTGCCGTCGTGAAACAGAGGGCAAAGAGGTCCGCCTCGTAGCGTGAAGCGCGCGCAAATTCCATCTCCAGGCCGTTATCGATCGCTTCCTTGGCAAACTTGATTGCCGAAGCGCTCTTGTCGCACATACTCAATGCCAGGGCGCGGGTCTCTGCCAGCAGCCGCTCACTGGCCACCACACGGTTGACCAGGCCGATGCGACAGGCTTCTGCGGCATCGATCATCTCACCGGTAAATATCAGTTCCTTGGCCTTCCCCTTGCCGACCAGACGCGTCAGGCGTTGGGTTCCGGCAAAACCGGGGATAATACCGAGTTTGACTTCCGGTTGCCCGAACTTTGCCGTATCGGCGGCAACCCTCAGGTCGCAGCCCATGGCGAGTTCACAGCCGGCGCCGAGCGCATAGCCGTTGATGGCGGCAATCACCGGCTTGGGGAAATTTTCGATCCGGTCGATGACTCGCTGCGCCAACAGGGCAAAGTCACGGGCGCTGTCGGCATCAAGAGACGCCAGGTGATTGATATCACCGCCGGCAACGAAAGCTTTATCGCCGGCGCCGGTGAGGATCACCACGCGGATACCGGCATCCTGTGCCAACTCATCGAAGAGCTTTTCCAGATGCTCGAAGGCCGCCACGCTCAGGGCATTGAGAGCCTTGGGGTTATTAAAGGTTATCGTCGCAAGGGCGCCGTCTTTATGTAGTAGCAGCTTTGCTTCAGACATTTACACTCTCCTGATCAACAATCTTTTCGTAATCTTATGGCAAACAGATGTCTCGGCTCAAAACTGTCTGCAGTATACCCATTGAATGTCTCCAGCGCCATACTTCAAGCATATCGCACGCGAATGGACATTCTGCAGATCGCAACCACTTCCGGATCCATGGACAGTGAGGTCTTGTGCAGGGTTGAGCAGCTCAGGAACGGCAATCGGGCCCGGCCTGCCGAGCATGCCAGAAGTGGACAAGCCAGATCGCCAGGCCAAGCACAGCAATCCCCATCATGATCCAGAGTTCAAGGTGCTTCAAGCGGCCGAATAGGGTTTCAAGGGCCTGGCCGAACAGGTAGCCGGCCCAGCCGATAGCAACAGACCAAATCGAGGCCCCCAGAATATTCAGTGGGATGAAGACTCTGCGCGGGACACCGGCAAGGCCCAGGGTGAATGGCGTTACAGTGCGCAACCCGTAGAGGAAACGAAAACAAAGGATGATCAGGATCTGGTGCGTGGCAATCAGTGCCTGTGATTTTTCAACCTTAGCTCGCCATGATGGCCGCCGATTCAAGACAACCTGGCCGTGTGTGCGGCCGAGATAATAAAACAGCTGATCGCCAATGACCGTTCCGGTGAAAGCGCTGCAGATCACCAAGGGTAGGTTGAGGTAGCCACGATGGGCGGCAAAGCCAGCCAGCACCAGCACGGTTTCACCTTCTAGGAAGGTGCCGAGAAGGACCGCCAGGTAGCCGTAATGTTCGATATACGCTTCCATGACGGGTCGGCTATGCGCCCGTCAGCCATTGCAGCGCGACCTGTTTGTCATGGTAGGCAAAGTGCTTGACCTCTGCCTTGATGAAATGACTCGCAACCGCTGGCAGGATGGCCAGGAAGCCGCTGTCGGTGACGGCTGCAACCTTGCGGATTTTCTGATGATGCGCCTTGACAAAACGCCAGTGCGAAAGCAGGGCGGCAAAGTCGTGCCACCCAGGAAAGGACTCCGTCTCTATGAGCAGACCGTTAAGCTCCCCGGCATCCTCGAGGTAGGGATCGACTTCGTTGGCCAGCCGGGCAAAGTCCTCTGCTGCAAGCTTCCCTTGCGGTCTTAGAATCAGAATTTTCTCCTTGAGCAGCCATTCAGTGCTGAGCATGTTGTCCTCCGTTTGCTTCCCTGAACAGATGAGTAGCTACAACCATATTGCGTCTCGAGTCACGAAAGAATCATACCTGAAGAAGATGATCTTTGCATTCGGCCAAGTGCCCTTTGCCATAAAAGAGGACTTAAAGGGGAGTCACGGCAACAGCGCTGAGCAAAGAAGTAAGGAGGGATTCCGAGAAGGCAGCGGAATCAACAGGACAAGCCGCAGCGCCGGCAGCCGGGCCGGCAGACATAGCCGGGGCGGGCTGCCAGCGCCTGTTCATATTCCGTGCGCAAATGTCCGCGCTGCACCCCCTGCGCGATGATGTCCCAGGGGAAGAGCTCGTCCGCGCCACGCTCGCGGTGCAGGTAGAAGTCGGGGTCGAGACCGATTTGGCGACAAGCCGCCTTCAAACCGACGCCCGCGGCCATCAGCGGTAGGACGCGCCCGATACGGCGGTCGCCTCGAGCCAAAAACCCCTGAATCTCGGCATGCCGCAATGATTCGAAATTCAGCTCGACATTCGGCAGTGGTCGCAGGCGCTTCTGCAGCAGGCGGTATTTCTTTTCCAGCGCTGCGCGTCGCTCCATTGGCGCCCACTGCAACGGAGTCCAGGGCTTCGGTACAAACGGGTTCACCGACAGGTGGAGGCGCCCGAGGCGGCCACGCTGCTTGCCGATTTCTTCCCAGACCTGGCGGATTTCCATCGTTAAATCAGCGATTTCATCAACATCACATGCCGTTTCCGTGGGCAAGCCGATCATGAAATAAAGCTTGAGGTTCGGGATGCCGCCCTCAGCCAGCAGCCTGACGGCAGCGAGGATCTGCACTTCATTAATCCCCTTGTTAATCACGTCCCGCATCCGCTGGCTGCCGGCCTCCGGAGCCAGGGCCAGCGTCTTGTGCCCGGCATCGGCGAGGACGCTGATTTGGGCGGCGGTGATAGCGTCGATGCGCACGCTCGACACCGACACCTCGCCGCCATGCGCGAGGATGTCACGGCCAATATCAGCCAGTTCTCCGTAATCTGAGACCGCGGCGGCCACCAAGCCAACCCGGCCGACCGCGCCATTCTCCTGGAGAATCTCGCGGCGCAGGTGCGCAAGGGAATGTTCGCGAAACGGCCGGTAGATGAAACCGGCGGCGCAGAAGCGACAGGCGCGTGGGCAGCCGCGAGAGACTTCCACAAGCTGCATGCTGCCGAATTCCGTGTCCGGCGTCGCGACACAGGTGCGGCTCTGGCTGTCGTCGAGATCGTGCTGCCACTGGCGCTGGACGTGTTCCGGGAAGGCGGCGCGCGGGGTCATCTCCTGCAGTTCGCCGGTGTCTGCATAACTGACGGTATAGCCATCAGGCAGGTAGATCCCCGGAAGTTGCGCCAGCTGGCAGAGCAACTCTTCCCGGCTGGGCCGTTCCACAGCGAGTAAACCGGCCAGCAGCGGCGGGAGGATGACCTCGGCTTCGCCCACCGCGAAGAGATCCATAATCTCGGCCAACGGCTCCGGGTTGAGGAAGGCGCAGACCCCGCCGCACAGCACCAGAGGGTGGCGTTCGTCGCGCTCCCCGCGCCACAGGGGAAGGCGGCCGAGCTCGAAGAGGGCCGGCAGGTTAAGGTAATCGTTTTCGAAGGAGACGGAGAAGGCCACCAGGTCGAAATCACCGAGCGGCCGCTGTGATTCTACCGAGACCAGTGGAAAGCCGGTACGGCGATGCTCGTTGAGGTCATCGGGGTCCGGGAGGAAGAAGCGCTCGCAGCGCGTATCCTCGCGGCTATTGAGCATGCGGTAGACGGTCTGCAGCCCCAGGTTGCTCATCCCCTGGTGATAGGTGTTCGGATAGACCAAGGCCACGCTCATGCGCCCGCCCCGGGGATTAGCCATCGCCCCGGCTTCCTGGGCAAGGCGTAGGCGGTATTTTTCGATCAAGTGATGAGACATCGATCACATTCTACGGTGAAGAAGACGGAGATATCAATCGATCTCTCGCAGCAGACCTGTCCGAGAGAAAAAACAAGGGAGACGGAGTCACGCTCCGCCTCCCGGTCACCTGCCACCTCGTCGTGCCGCTTTGCTGTACTACTGGTTGTCCTTCATGTAGGCGTAATCGGACACGATCGACCAAGCCCTAGCCTTGGCCAGGTAAGCACGCTGGGAGTCGAGGATCTCCTTGAACTGCGGGTCCTTGGCGGCGGCCTCTTCGAGCAGGCGGTTGTTTGCCGCCTTCATCGCCTCAAGTATCTCCGGGGAGAAGGTCTTGACCTTGACCTCGGGGTAGTCGGTGCGAATGGCGGCGAAGTTGACCGCGTTGTCGTTGAACATCCGCGCGTATGCATCCAGGGTCTCGGCCTTCATGGCGGTGACGAGAATCTCCTGAAGGTGCCTGGGCAGCTCTTCGAAGGCCTTGCGGTTGACCAAAAACTGCAGCTCGGAGGCCGGCTCATGCCAGCCGGTGTAGTAGTAGGGGGCGATCTTCTGGAAGCCCATCTTCAGGTCGAGGGCCGGGCCGACCCATTCGAGGGCGTCGATGGTACCGCGGTCCAGGGAGGTGTAGAGCTCGCCGGGGGGGATGTTGGTCACGGTGACACCCAACTGGGAGAGAATCTCACCGGCGAACCCGGGGATGCGCATCTTCAGTCCCTTGAGGTCATCGAGAGTTTTGATCTCTTTACGGAACCAGCCACCCATCTGCACGCCGGTGTTGCCACCGGGGAAAGAGTAGACGCCGTGCTTGGCGAAGACCTTCTGCATCAGGTCCATGCCGCCGCCGTAATAGAACCAGGCGTACTGCTCGGGGGCGGTCATGCCGAAGGGCATGGTGGTGAAGAACATCGTGCTGGCATCCTTGCCCTTCCAGTAGTAGGACGCGGTGTGCCCCATCTGGTACTGGCCGGCATTGACCATGTCGAGGATGCCAAGCGGCGCCTTGTGCTTGTTCGCCCCGTCAATGTCGATGAGCAACTCACCTTGGGACATGATCTTGACCTGCTCGGCCACGTGCTTGACCGCATCGCTGAAGATCGGGAAATTGTCGGGCCAAGTCATGGCCAGCTTCCACTCGTAAACCTGCTTGGCCGGTTTAACGGCTTTCGGTGCGGCTTCCGGCGCAGCGGCCTGCTCGCTGCAGCCAATCAGCAATGCAAGGCAGGTGAGGATCGAAAAGAGTTGCAGATAACGGATAAACGGTGTGCGCATCGCTAATCTCCATATCTTGAGGGGGGATGAAATGATGAACCGCCAACGATTCAAAATGATACCTCGTTAAAGCTTGCTGTCTATCGTCTACAGATGACAACCACGAAAGACGGAGTGGCACTGGCCCAAGGGTTGCGGCTTTGCCATAATTCCTCCAACGATTTGAACTCAATAGCAAAACAACATCAAAAGATTGATCCATGGGACATTAAACTGTTACAAAAATCAAGAGATCAATCAATGCGTCAAGAAAATGGCGCAGGGGCGAAGATAAAACGCGGGAATCAAGCGGGATCGGCGTGTTACACATCTGGGAGGAGGTCCTTCCATCCGTATGATTTTCCAGACCAATCAATCGAATAAACCGTTAGTCGATTCATACTTATTAGACCGCTATTTTTCCATCTATTTACTAGTTAGCTGTCTGAAATTGATTATAGCCCAAGAGCGCTAGAGTGTCATAATGGAAAAATATGCATTTATTTTGCTGATTTTAGTCGCAGCAATCTTCTTTATTGCAATCGTATGGCGTCTTGCGTCCCGTCGTCATTCTCTTACATGCCAATGTGGCTGCGCTGGCTCGTCGAATTAGACAATCCCTTTACCAAAACTAACCGTGCCGCGGTGATTATACAAAACCTGGATCTTCGCCCTGGCATGTCCGTGTTGGACGTTGG
>Ga0316188_10001778_pt1 | contig 10263 bp, 8 predicted proteins | sample Phiworburrow1_MG_FD_204933 | JGI IMG/M metagenome (GOLD analysis project Ga0316188, IMG submission 204933) | Coastal sediment microbial communities from Maine, United States - Phippsburg worm burrow 1 | ecosystem: Environmental > Aquatic > Marine > Coastal > Sediment | place: USA: Maine... | reverse complement strand
AGGTGTTCTTAATTCTTCTGGAAGTGTGTTTTTTACCACTTCTTCAAACTTCTTTTTGAAGTTTTCATAATCTTCTACTTTCAACGTTAAGCCGGCAGCGTATTTATGCCCACCAAATTGTTCAATTAATTCCGTGCAAGCTTCTAATGCATTGTACACGTCAAATCCTTTAACTGAACGCGCTGAAGCGGCTAATTTATCACCACTCTTTGTGAATACCAGTGTTGGGCGGTAGTAGGTTTCTATGAGTCTAGAAGCCACAATACCAATAACACCTTTATGCCAAGTTTCACTATAAACAACAGTTGAAAAGTTTTGTTGTTCATTATGTTCTTCAATTTGCTGTAAAGCTTCATAAGTAATGGTTTTATCTAAATCTTTTCTGTCGTTGTTATTTATTTCAATTTCAGCAGCAAACTTTGAAGCTGCCTCAAAATCCAGCTCAGTTAACAATTCAACAGCATCATTTCCATGTTTAATTCTGCCTGCTGCATTGATCCTTGGCGCAATTATAAAAACAACATCGGTAATGGTTAACTCATTTTTTTTAAGCTGATGAATCATCGCTTTGATACCGTTTCTTGGATTGGAATTGATTACCTGCAAGCCAAAATAAGCCAAAATTCTATTTTCACCTGTGATTGGAACAATATCTGCAGCAATAGCAATGGCTACCAAATCTAAATATGGAATTAAATCGTCAATTGTTTCCCCTCTTTTTTCTGCTAAAGCCTGAACAAGTTTAAACCCAACGCCACAACCACACAATTCTTTGTACGGATACTCACAATCATCCCGTTTTGGGTCTAAAACCGCCACTGCTTTTGGAATTTCGGTTCCAGGACGGTGATGATCACAAATAATAAAATCAATGCCTTTACTTGTCGCATATTCTACTTTATCAATGGCTTTTATACCGCAATCTAAGGCAATAATTAAGGTAATATTATTGTCTTCGGCATAATCAATTCCTTGAAAAGAAACACCATAACCTTCAGCGTAACGATCTGGAATATAGGTTGCAATGTTTGGATGCAATGTTTTTAAATAGGACGACATTAATGAAACCGAAGTTGTTCCATCAACATCATAATCGCCATAGACTAAAATATTTTCATTTTTTGCAATGGCTTGTTCAATTCTTGCGACTGCTTTATCCATATCTTTCATTAAATATGGATTGTGCAAATCGTTTAAATCAGGACGGAAAAAGGCTTTTGCTTGGTCGTAATTTTCAATTCCACGTTGCACCAAAAGTTTGGCCAACGTGAAATCTATGCTTAATTCTTGTGCCAGATTTAACGTAATTTGAGGATCGGTTTCAGGTTTTAATTTCCAACGCATTTCATAACTTTTCCTCAAAAATAAGTAAAAAATCTATTGTTCTATGTATAAAATTTCAGTAGTTACTTCAGCAAATTTTCTAAACATTTCCATAACGCCGCAATAACGTTCAACAGACAGATTTACAGCTTTTTCTACTTTATCTTTTTTAAAATCACTTCCATAAAAACGATAAATCACATGAACTTTATCGTAAAATTTAGGAGGTTCATCGGTTAAATTCGCTATAACTTCAATTCTAAAATCATCTACTTCTGCACGCATTTTTTTTAACAATGAAACAACATCCATTGCCGAACAACCTGCTAACGAAGCTAACATCAACGCCTTTGGACGCAATCCTTTTCCTTGCCCTCCAACTTCTTCTGCAGCATCAATCATTACATTTCCTTCAGGTGCAACAGATTCAAACAGCATTTGCCCTTTCCAACTTAATTCTATCTTATTTGTCATAATTTTTTTTGATATTTATATTCACAAATTTAACAGAATTTTTATCCTTATACCGTAACAATTTTTACAAATTATAAACTTCTAAAATGGCAGTAATAAAACAATCTAAATTTTAGCAAAAATTCAGTATCTTTAATAGTGATTTAAATAAAATGGAAAAGCTAAACGAATTTATACAGAGTTTTAAAATTGAAGAATCTGGTGCGTTGCTATTCGTGCTGCTGCAATTTGCATTTTGGATTGCTCTTATTATTTTAACTTCTTGGCTTATACGAAAAAGAGTTAATAAAAAAGTCATAGATAACACTACCCGATATCGTGCAAAAAAAATTATAAGTCTTATTAGTTACGCCCTTATTATTTTGTTAACTATTATTTCTTTTACAGGAAAAGTTCAATATTTTACAGTTTCAATTGGATTGATAAGTGCCGGAATTGCCTTTACCTTGCAAGAAGTTATTTTAAGTACTGCTGGATGGTTTGCCATTTTTAGCACAAATATTTACAAACCTGGAGACCGAATTGAAATGAATGGCGTTAAAGGCGACGTTATTGATATTGGTATTACAAAAACAACATTGATGGAAATTGGTAATTGGGTGAGCGGCGATAATTACAGTGGCCGCATTGTGCAAATTAGTAATTCCTTTATTTTTAAAGGAAGTGTTCACAATTATTCAACCGATTTTCCATTTGTTTGGGATGAAATAAATTTGCCCATAAGATATGGTTCAGATATTGTTTTAGCCAAAGAAATTATTTTGAATGAAGCTAAAAACTCATTGGCATCTTATGCTGAATTTGCGAAAAAACACTGGCAACATATGGTGCAAAAGTATATGATTGAAGATGCTATTATTACCCCAACACTTACCCTTAAATTAACCGATAATTGGATTGAATTTAACTTGAGATACATTGTTGATTATAAAAAAAGAAGGCTTACAAAAAATGAATTATTTACCAATATTTATAACAAAATAAATAATACCAACGACAAGGTAATACTTGCTTCAGCTACTTTTGAATTGGTAGGAATTCCTAATTTAAATGTGAATCTAAACGATAAACAACAATGAGTTTTGGTGGACATGTAAACGATATGATGAACCGCATAAAGCAAAATACTGATTTAAAAGATGCGCGTAGAAGAAAGTTTAAAGGAGGAAATAATTATTCACATATTTCACTGAACAAAACTGAATACAATTTTCCAAAACTTTCATCAAAAGAACTTGAAGAATTTAAACTGAAGGTTCAAAAAGAAGCTAAAAAAGAAAGAATAAAACAAATTAAGTTTTGGGCTTTTACCGTTGTAATCTCATTAATTATTGGCTTCTTAATCTTTAATTATTATTAAAAAATTAGTTTTTATAATTCATAGACAGTTGAATGCGCTTGCGGGCAACATCAACTTCCAATACTTTTACAATTACTTGTTGGTGTAAACTCACAATTTCGGAGACATCACTTACAAATTTATCCGATAAATTGGATACATGAACCAAGCCGCTTTCCTTGATTCCAATATCAACAAAACAACCAAAATTAGTAATATTATTTACAATTCCTGGCAGTAATTGCCCTTCATGTAAATCGTTAATTGTGCGAATATTTTGATTGAAAGTAAAAACTTTCGCAGTTTGGCGTGGGTCTAAACCTGGTTTTTCCAACTCTTTTACAATGTCTTTCAACGTTGGAAGCCCAATAGTTTCAGAACAATAATTTTCTAATTTTATTTGTTGAAGCGTTTCTTTATTACCTATTAAATCTGCAACATTTAACTTTACATCTTTCGCCATTTTGGTAATAAGCGAATAACTTTCAGGATGCACTGCGGAATCATCTAGCGGGTTTTTAGCATTTTTAATACGCAAAAAACCTGCGCCCTGCTCAAAAGCCTTGTCACCCAAACGCGGTACTTTTTTAATGTCGCTTCTTGAAGTAAAAGCACCATTCTCTTCTCGATAATTCACAATATTTTTAGCTAATTTAGGTCCAATTCCCGACACGTAACTTAGCAGGGAAGTACTTGCTGTATTGATATTAACACCTATTGAATTTACGCAACTTTCTACAACCGTATCTAGTGAATTCTTTAATTTGGTCTGATCAACATCGTGCTGGTATTGCCCAACACCGATGGATTTTGCATCAATTTTCACCAACTCAGCCAAAGGATCTGCCAAACGGCGACCTATGGAAACCGAACCTCTAACGGTTACATCGAAATTTGGAAACTCGTCTCGAGCAATTTTTGAAGCCGAATAAATACTTGCACCTGCCTCACTTACCACAAAAACCTGTACATCTTTGTTAAAACGCATTTTGCGAATGAGTTGCTCTGTTTCTCGGGAGGCAGTTCCGTTACCAATAGCAATGGCTTCAATTTTATAGGCATCAACCAGCGAATTAATTTTTTTCATAGCACCAATACTATCGTTTTGTGGTGCGTGCGGATAAATGGTTTCATTATAAGCTAAACCGCCTTGCGCATTTAAACAAACCACTTTACAACCAGATCTAAAACCAGGATCAATAGCTAAAATATTTTTTTCACCCAAAGGAGCTCCCAACAACAACTGCTTTAAATTTTTCGCAAAAACTTCAATCGCTTTTTCGTCGGCTTTCTCCTTTGAAGTGTTTAAAATTTCGTTTGATAAAGCCGGAAATAACAATCGTTTATAAGCATCTTGAATGGCTAATTTTATTTGTTTTGAACAGCTGTTGTTTGAGTTGATAATTCGGTCTTCAATTTTTGAAATGGCTTTTTCATCATCAATTTCTACTTTCAAACGAATAAACCCTTCTTTTTCTGCTCTTAAAATGGCTAATAATCTATGTGACGGACAGCGATTTAAAGGCTCTGACCATTCAAAATAGTCTTTATATTTCTGCGCTTTTTCGTCATTTTCAACAGCTTTTACAACTTTACTTTTAATGGCCGCAAATTTATCTAATTGATAACGAATGCTATTTCTAACATCAGTTCGTTCATTAATCCATTCAGCAATTATAAAACGCGCACCTTCTAGCGCTGCTTCCTCAGTTTCAACTTCATTATTCAAATATTTTAGCGCAATAGATTCAATATCTGTAGCGCGCTGACTCATCATAATCTTAGCCAAAGGTTCCAATCCGTTTTTACGAGCCGTTTCTGCTTTTGTGTTGCGTTTCTTTTTATAAGGAAGATAAATGTCTTCTAATGAAGTTAAGTCTGTTGTAGCTTCTATTTTTTGCTTTAATTCAGCAGTTAAAACGTCTTGTTCTTCCAAGGTCTTTAAAATAGTAACCTTTCTTTTTTCCAATTCTTCAAACTGCGCTTTACATTTTAAAATATCGCCAATTTGAACCTCATCTAAATTTCCTGTACGCTCTTTTCTATAACGTGAAATAAACGGAATGGTACAATCTTCATTTAATAACTGAATGGTATTTTCAATTGATTTTTGAGGAAGTTGTGTGTTTTGAAGAATGTATTGTATCAATTGCATAATTTTAATTTGAAGTTTACAAATATATTGTTTAACAAGTTATTTAAATGCAAAAAACCAATGAAATTGTATTCATTGGTTTCTATGCTTAATCCTAAAAAATAGGTTTTATAAATCGAATCGCACACCAAAAGAAATGTTATTTTCTTTGATATTTGGGCTGTTAAAAATAGTGTTTAAATCGTATTTTACATAAAAAGAATAATCATCGGCACCAATATAACTGCTCAACCCATATATAAAATTAGCGGTGTTGTAACTTTGTTTGAATTTGTCTTTTTGTTTGTCACCATTTTCTGAATATTTTAATTTTTGACGGGTTCCCATATTAAAACCTGCATAACCTCCAATTCCAAATTTGAATTTTCGCTCGGTTGAATATCTAAAATAAGTGTCTCTTTCAATCTTTTTTGAAGGTCCAAATTCAAAATGTATTGGCACTACTAAATTATCCATACGCAATTTCGATTTGTCTAAATTTATTGGGTATTTCTCTAAATAAGTGTCATCTCCATCTTGAACAAAGTAATGATTATCAGTAGGATTTAAACCGTTGAAAGTAAAAGAAAATCCGTATCTAAATCGCACTGCATTTGAATTTTCTAATAATCTTGTACTCCACACCCAACCCATTTCATAAAACTTACTTTTCCCCACTTTATAAGGCGAATTATCAAAAGATTGTCCTTCAATAATGGCGTTGTTAAAACCAAAAGCGACGACTAAATTTGAAAAAGTTCTTTTATCAAATTTTTTAGGCTTGTTGTAATCTTTTAAAGCAACAATGGAGCCTTCATTAGGGAAGTCGAAAAAAATGAGTTTATAATTTACACCATCTTCATCTTCTTCAGTTGTATTGGTTTCGCCACGCTCCAACAAAGCAATTGAATTATCAATAATTGCCGTTTTATTTTCAATATTTAATGCCCGATTATCGGCAGCTTCAAGTTTTAATTTATCAGCTTGTTCAGCGGTAATTTCACCTTTGTTTAGTTTTACATTGATATTGATAATATCTTGTTTTAAAGCTGCTTTTTCTTGATTTATAACTTGCGCTCTGTTTTGTTTTAATTCGATTATTTTTTCAGTATTGGTTTTGTTTTCCTGCGCAAATACTTGCTGATTAACAAATACTATACTCAATAATAGTCCTATAAATAATAATTTTTTCATAAAATTCATGTTTTTTGGTTAAATTCCTCGATCCGATATGTTGATTTCTCTCGGTGTTTTTAGGTTAGTAACAATGGTTTGTAATAATTTATCTTTAAGATTTTTGTCTAAATCATCTTCAACTTCAACTAAAAGGGCTTGTGCACTTAGGCCTTTTTTATCAAAATTTTGAGAATCATTTTGTGCTTTTATTTGGGCATTCTTTAACAATTGTTCAATTTCTGTATTTGTAACTTCATTATTTGTTACAGTAATGATTGCTGGTTTTGCTTCAATTTGATTTGAAATAATTGTATTTTCAACTAATTCATTTTCAAAAACCACTACTTCTTCAATAGGTTGGTATTCCTTTTTTGTATTTTCCTTTTCTTTTATTGGTTGAACTGGCTCTGAAACTGCTTCAGCATCAGCCATGAACGTCTCCATTTTTCTATTTATAATGGGTTCCTTTTCTAACTTTTCTTTTGAAGCTGGATTTTCAATTTTTTCTTCGGAAATAATTTCGTTTTTTGGTTGAAAAAAATAAAATCCAACAGAAGCAACCAATAAAATTGCAGCAACATATTTTAAAAAACTCCATTTTTTAGTTTTTCGCAGCTTTTCATGAGCATCCAATTTTTTACTCAACTGTTCCCACGAGCCTTCGGAAGGTTGTATACTCCTACTTTGAATTTCTTCTCTGTATTTATCTTGATCTTTCATGATATGTTTTCTGATTTATGGAAATCATTTTTTGCAATGCTTTCCTTGCTCTTGACAACTGTGTTTTTGAAGTGCCTTCGGTAATTTTCAACATCTCAGCTATTTCTATATGTTTGTAACCTTCTATGACGTAGAGGTTAAAAACAACTTTACAACCTTCGGGCAATTCATTGATAAATTGTTGTAAATCTTCAATTGCTATGTTTAATTCCACTTCATTTTCAAAAGGCTGTTCATATGTTTCAATTTCATCAGTAAAAAAAAGCTGGTCTTTTTTACGCAAATATGAAATACTTTCCCAAACCATTATTTTTCGAATCCAACCTTCAAAACTGCCTTTATTTTCAAACTGAGATAATTTTGTAAATACTTTAAAAAACCCACTTAACATTACTGCTTCACTTTGCTGAATATCTTTTATATAATAGGTGCACAAACTCAGCATTTTGGGCGCATACTTATCGTACAATAATTGTTGCGCTTTGCGATTGCTTTGAAGCGATTGCTCAATTAATTGGTTATCGTTATTTAGTTTTATGACTTTCAGCATGCGTGTTTAAGGCCTTACATATATAAAGACGATTTAAAATTGAAAAAGGTTGACAAAAAGAAATATTTTTTCATTTTTACATAAAAAAACCATGAAACAAGTTACTTATTTCATGGCTTAGAATAAAATTTTTAATTCAATTAGTTGCTAACTTACCTGTTCTCCATTGGCAACAGCATCATTTTCAGGTTCAATAAAAGCTAGTTTTCCATCAGTTGTATCGGTCATTAAAATCATTCCCTGACTTTCAATACCTTTTAAAACACGAGGCGCTAAATTTACCAAAACAGTTACTTTTTGTCCGATAATATCCTCAGGGCTAAAACTTTCAGCAATACCAGAAACGATGGTTCTAATATCGATTCCTACATCAACTTTTAATTGTAATAATTTTTTGGTTTTAGGCACTTTTACTGCTTCTAAAATAGTGCCAACACGAATATCTAATTTGGTAAAATCATCAAATTGTATGGTTTCTTTTTGTGGTTCTACCATTTTATTTTCAGCCTCGTTGGCTTGTTTTGTTGCTTCCAATTTATCAAGTTGTTTTTGAATTTCTTCATCTTCAATTTTTGAAAACAACAATTCTGCTTGTCCAATTTTGTGGTTAGGTGCTATCAATGTTTCAGTTTTAGCAATTTCATCCCATTTCACACTTTCAGAAATATTCAAAATTCCTTTCAATTTAATTGAAGTAAAAGGTAAAAACGGTTCACAAACTATTGATAATCCTGCAGCAATTTGCAAGGCAACATACATAATTGTTTTTACTCGTTCTGGGTTTGTTTTTATAGCTTTCCAAGGCTCTTCATCAGCCAAATATTTATTTCCTAAACGCGCTAAATTCATCAACTCTTGAGACGCTTCTCTAAAACGATAACGGTCTATAGAGCTAGCTATAACTGCTGGGTATTTTTGTAATTTCTCCAAGGTTTCATTGTCCAAATCGCTCAACTCATTTGGTTCTGGAACAACTCCTTCATAATATTTATTGGTCAACACAACAACTCTATTGATAAAGTTACCGAAAATGGCCACCAACTCGTTGTTATTTCTCGCCTGAAAATCTTTCCACGTAAAATCGTTGTCTTTTGTTTCTGGTGCACTAGCTGTTAAAGCATAACGCAATACATCTTGCTGATTTGGAAAATCAACTAAATATTCATGCAACCACACTGCCCAGTTTTTTGAAGTTGAAATTTTATCGCCCTCTAAATTTAAGAACTCGTTTGCAGGCACATTTTCAGGTAAAATGTAACTTCCTTCGGCTTTTAACATGGCAGGGAAAATAATACAGTGAAACACAATATTGTCTTTTCCTATAAAGTGAATCAGTTTGGTGTCTTTATCTTTCCAATAAGGTTCCCAGTCTTTTCCTTCACGCGCGGCCCATTCTTTAGTTGAAGAAATATACCCAATAGGCGCATCAAACCAAACGTACAATACCTTGCCTTCTCCTCCTTCAACAGGCACAGGAATTCCCCAATCTAAATCGCGTGTTACAGCTCTAGGCTTTAAACCATCGTCTAACCACGATTTTACTTGTCCTAAAACATTTGTTTTCCAATCGTTTTTATGACCTTCAACAATCCATTCGCGCAACCATTGCTCATATTTATCTAAAGGTAAATACCAATGTTTTGTTACTTTCATAGTAGGAACATTTCCTGTAATGGCAGATTTTGGGTTGATTAAATCGGTTGCATTATGACTAGTTCCGCATTTTTCGCATTGATCGCCATAACTTTCTTCGTTGCCACATTTTGGGCACGTTCCAATTACAAACCTGTCTGCTAAAAACTGATTGGCTTCTTCATCATACAATTGCTCTGAAGCTTCTTCAATAAATTTACCTTCGTCATATAATTTCTTAAAAAATTCTGAAGCTGTTTTATGGTGAATTTCAGCCGACGTGCGTGAATAGTTATCAAACGAAATCCCAAAGTCTTCAAAAGATTTTTTGATGATGGCATTGTATTTATCTACCACATCTTGAGGTGAAACACCTTCCTTTTTAGCTTTTATGGTAATTGGCACACCGTGCTCATCCGATCCGCAAATGTAAATTACATCGTTTCCAGTGGCTCGTAAAAAACGCGCATAAATATCAGCTGGCACATAAACACCTGCCAAATGGCCAATATGAACGGGTCCATTGGTATATGGCAATGCTGCTGTAATGGTATATCTTTTTGAATTAGTCATCAAAATTTGTTTAAGAAAGTGCAAAAATAAGGATTGTTTATTAGAAAAGTGAATAGTTGATTCGGTTTTCGTAATTTGCAATCTGATTTATTTAGATTTCATATGATTCAACCCAGATATTTACAAAAAAACGATACTGTTGCTATTGTTTCGACTGCACGAAAAATTTCACTTGAAGAAATTCAACCAGCTATTGAATTATTAAAAAGTTGGGGTTTAAAAGTAATTGTTGGAGAAACAATTGGTTTAGAAGCAAATCAGTTTGCTGGAAGTGATGCACAACGCACCTCAGATTTTCAAAGAATGCTCGATAACCCAACTATAAAAGCCATTTGGTGTGCA
>Ga0316188_10001777_pt1 | contig 10264 bp, 2 predicted proteins | sample Phiworburrow1_MG_FD_204933 | JGI IMG/M metagenome (GOLD analysis project Ga0316188, IMG submission 204933) | Coastal sediment microbial communities from Maine, United States - Phippsburg worm burrow 1 | ecosystem: Environmental > Aquatic > Marine > Coastal > Sediment | place: USA: Maine... | reverse complement strand
CCGAAGGTCGCAGGTTCAAATCCTGCCCCCGCCACCACTTGGAAGGCCCGGAAACGATGCGTTTTCGGGCCTTCTGCGTTCTCAGGGCACGTGGCCCGTCGACCGGGTGTCTACCGTCGTCCGCGGACGTGAGTCGCTGACCTGGGAGTGGAGCTAGATCGGTCCAACGGGCGATGCCGGCTCGTCGGGCGTCGGCGGCCTGTTGGACCCGTGCTCTGAAGATGCGCCAGCGCCGTTCGTTGTCGTGGACGAGGCCAGCGAAGTCGCTGAGGAGATCGGGTGCGTGGTCGATCATCTCGGCAGCGGAGTACTCGTACCCCACAACGGCGCGGCCGCAATCGAGGTCGGCGCGCAACGCTGCCGGGGCGAAGTCGACATGGTCGAGCAGATCGACGGCACGCGACAAGATGTTCCCGACCAGGGTGACGATGGACGCACCCTGCCAGTTGTTGGCGATGATTCGATGCCGCTCACCGGGGAGATCAGCGAGTTCGTCGACGTCGATGAGCGCCGGCACGATCGACCAGGCCGACTGCATCGCCGTCGCCAGCCAATCGCCTGCAGCCGTCGAGTCGTCGGCGAAGGTTCGAAGGTCGCGTTTGAGCCTCGCGATCTCACTCGGTTCGCCCTCACCCTCCATGAACAACACACCATCGAGTTGGAGCGCCACGTTCGCGTTGAGGTCCTCGGCTCCCTCGCACGGACTGAGCGCTTGCCGCGTCGGCGGATCGGTGACGCTCCACCGATCCGCGAGCGCGTGAAGCGTTCGCGAGTGTCGCTGCAATGCGTTCACGACCTGCGACCGACGGCCCTACCGCATCACGCCCGAGTCGCGCGCTCAGGATTCCGCAATGGAGCCGATGGTCCTGAGCCCTGGCTCGGTGATACGCCCTCGACGAGCAGCGGAACTCGACGCACCAGAAGCCCCGCCGACCGACCGATCACGGTGCTGCAGTCCTGGGCGGGACCTACTGGACTCCGATGGCGGACAGCTTGTTGGTGGCGACCGCCGTCATCCAGTCGAACATCGGGGTGTCGAACGGCTGGAAGACGGCGCCGAACTGAAGTTGAGCCAGAGCACGGCCGCTGCGCACGTACACGAGATCGAAGTACTGGGTGACGGTGAGACTTCCGATTCGAATGGGCAAGGTCGTCCTGAATGCGACCACCTGATCGCCGACGGGGGACACATTGAGCCTGGCGACGGTGACGTCTCCGATGCTCGCACCCTCGGGGAGCGTGTCGCTCGGATTCGGTGGATTGTCGATAACGGTCTGGACGAACCAGCGGAACACTTCTTGAAGGCATGCCGGAAGGTTCGGATCTTCGAGCCCGGCCATCGCCGCTGCCGCAGCTTGCGCATCCCGTGACAGTCCAACGCTGTGGTTCACGGTCGAGTCGGTATCTGGCGCTGTGAACGTCCCGGTCTCCGCCTTGGCCTCACCGACAACTGAGACCATCAGGTTCTCCGACCCCACGCTCCCACTGCATTCGGAGAGCCGACGGTCCCTCTCGTCGTCGAGGTCTTCGAATGGATCTCCGGGATCGGCCGGAACCTCCGACCAACCGGGTCCGAAATCGGTCAGGGCCAGAAGCGCGGTTCCAGCCAGCTGCGCATCCTGCTTCGTACCCGGTCGCGTGGTGGTGGACACTTCGTTGGCAGCGATGCCGGCCGCCTCGTCCTCAGTCTGAAGAAGCGAGCAGCCGTTGAGGACGAGCGACACGCCGATGACGAGCGGCAGGAACCGTTTCGTGCTCGTTCTTCATGCCTGCGTGGGGGGACCCTTGGGTGATCGTTTCAGCGGTGAGTCGGTCAGCACGCTCAGTCATCGGCACTGTCCGCCAAGACTTGACACATCGGCTGACCCAAACGGCGTCGCTGGCATGGGGACGACGAGCCGATGATCTTCGAACACTGGTCGGTAGCGACGCTCGAGAAGTGGACACCCGAAGACGGGAGCGTGATCACGGTGGACTCGGGTGTTGATTCGGAGGCTCGCTGCGGAGGGGGCGCCCGAGAAGCAGATCGCTGAGCCGTTGGGATGCGATCGATGTTGCGATCGTTCTTCTCGATTCCCTCAAGAAATTGGTCGTGGATGCCGAGGTTCTATCGGACGTACCCGGCATGACTCTCCTGCTCCGCACCCCGACGGTCGATCGACTGGGCCGAACCGTTCTCGCGGTCCTCGTCGTCGCGACGACACTCGTCTTCGCCGGCGTATCGCAATCGCCCACGGCATCGGCTGCCGAGCTGTGCGCGCGACCTCCGCTGAGCGGGACGGCGACGGTCACGGGGACGGTCAACACGTACTACCCGGGGCTCACCGCAACCTTGTCCGCAGGCCAGGCGGGCACCACCGTGAACGTCGGCACCGCGACTGGCGCTGCGTCCGCGCTCGCTGTCGACGACCTGGTGCTCGTGGTGCAGATGCAGGGCGCCGAGATCAACTCGACCAATACCGGGGCCTACGGCGACGGCGTCACCGGCGACCCCGCGCAGGGCAACCTCGCAACCAACCTCTCGGCCGGACAGTTCGAGTACGCGCGCGTGACGTCGGTCGCGGGAGCGACGATCGGTCTCGCCGGATCCGGCGTGAACGGCGGACTGAACAACACGTACCGCAACGCGGCCTCGACGGCGACCGTCGGCGCGTACCGCTACCAGATCATCCGGGTACCGCAGTACTCGACCGCAGTGCTCTCGGCCGCAACGCCCCCAACCGCGCTCGCCTGGAACGGCACGACCGGTGGCATCCTCGCACTGGACGCAGCGTCGACGGTGAACCTGAACGGCGCGACGATCAACGTGACCGGCCAGGGATTCCGTCCGGGCTTGCAGCGGGCACGTTCGGGCACGGCCTCGGGCGGCTATGCCAACACCGACTACCGCACGCCGACCTCGGCGCCGATCAACGGCCAGAAGGCAGAGGGCATCGCCGGAACGCCTCGGTGGGTGACCGGCAACGCCGACACGGTCGGCGACGGCTATCCCAACGGTGACTTCGGCCGCGGCGCACCGGGCAACGCCGGTGGTGGCGGCACCGACGGTCTCCCGTCCAACAACGGTGAGAACTCCGGTGGCGGTGGCGGCGGCAACGGCGGCGCCGGCGGTCGAGGCGGCAACACCTGGAATTCGAACCTCCCCCGCGGTGGCGTGGGCGGTGCGGCGGTCGCCGCAGGGCCGACGAGCATCGTGCTCGGCGGTGGCGGCGGTGCAGGCTCGGACAACAACGCCGTGCTCCAGTCCGGTGGCGGTGCCGGCGGTGGCATCGTCTTCGTGCGGGCGGGCAGCCTGTCGGGCAGCGGCACGATCATCGCCAACGGCAACAACGGACAGATCAGCGGTCAGGACGGGTCGGGCGGCGGCGGGGCAGGCGGCACGGTCGTCGTGGTGACCTCGGCCACCGGCGCGACGAGCGGGCTGTCAGGCCTGACGATCACCGCACGCGGCGGCGCCGGCGGCGACGAGACCCACCCCGCCCAACACGGTCCGGGTGGCGGTGGCGGCGGGGGCCGCATCATCACCTCGGTGGCACCGGGCACCGGCGACGTGTCCGCCGGCGTCAACGGAACACATGTCCCGACCTCGAGCGCATACGGCGCCCAGCCCGGTTCGGCCGGTGTCACCTCCATCGCCACGGTCGCCTCCATCCCGGGCGCGAACACCGGTTCGCAGTGCATCGACCTCTCGGTGACCAAGAGCGTCAGCCCGGCCACCGTAGTGCCCGGCCAGAACGTCACCTACACGGTGGTCGCCACGAACAACGGACCGTTCCCGCGCACCGGCACCGCACCGATCACCGTGACCGACGCAGTACCGGCGGCGATCACCGGCGTGGCGTGGACCTGTAGCGCATCTGCCGGCTCGAGCTGTACCGCATCGGGAAGCGGTTCGCTGTCGACCACGGCCAACCTCGCGATCGGGGGAACGGCCACCTACACGATCACCGGCACGCTGTCACCGTCGTTCACCGGCACGTTGTCCAACACCGCGACGGTCACGCCGCCCTCGGGTGTCCCCGAGTTGAGCCCGCTCGACAACACGGCCACCGCTTCGTCGGTCGCCGCTCCGCGAGCCGACCTGTCCATCACGAAAACCGACGGCGCGACGACAGCGACCCCGGGCACGAACGTGTCGTACACCATCGTGGTCGCCAACGCCGGTCCGTCGTCGGTCACGTCCGCTCCCGTCACCGACGCGCTCCCCGCCGGCACCACCACGGGGTCGTGGACGTGTGCTCCGGGTGCGGGTGCCATCTGTGGGTCGGCCGGTGGAACCATGCCGATGTCGACCGCGGTGTCGCTCAGCCCAGCGGGTACCGCGACGTACACCGTGGTGGTGGCCGTGCCACCCACCGCAACCGGTTCACTCGTCAACACCGCCCAGATCGCGGCCCCCGCGGGCGTCGTCGACCCCACGTCGTCCAACAACTCGGCCACCGACGCCGACACCTTGTCCCCGCGAGCCGACCTGTCGATCACCAAGACCGACGGCGTCACCACGGTCGACGCCGGTACGTCGCTCACCTACACCATCGTCGCCACCAACACGGGACCGTCGTCGGTCACCGGTGCCACCGTCGCCGACACGCTTCCCGCCGGACTGTCGGACGCGACGTGGACGTGCGTCGCGAGCGCGGGTTCGTCGTGTGCCGCGGGCGGCAGCGGCAACATCAACCAGACGGTGAATCTCGCCAGCGGGGGAACGGCGACGTTCAGCGTCGTCACATCCGTCGATGCTGCCGCGAGTGGCATCATCTCGAACACGGCGACCGTCGCCGCGCCGGGCGGCGTGACCGACCCGACGCCGGGGAACAACGCGGCGACCGACATCACCACGATCTCGCGACGTGCCGATCTCCGGATCACCAAGACCGACAGCCAGACGACCGCCGTGCCCGGCCAATCGGTCACGTACACCATCGTCGCCTCGAATCCCGTCGGCCCGTCGGCGATCACCGGCGCCACCGTCGCGGACACGTTCGCGGCGGCCCTCGCCGGGGTCAACTGGACCTGTTCGGCGTCGCCGGGCTCGAGCTGTCCTGCGTCCGGCAGCGGCAACATCAACGCATCGGTCGACCTCGCCGTCGGCGGTACCGCCACGTTCGCCGCGACGGGCACGATCGTCTCCACAGCCGTCGGATCTCTCGCGAACACCGCGACGATCGCGGCACCCGTCGGAACCACCGACCCCACGCCGGGGAACAACGCGGCGACCGACACCGACACACTGGCCCCGCAAGCCGATCTCTCGATCACGAAGACCGACGGCGTGGTCACCGAGATTCCCGGAACCGTCGTGACCTACACGATCGTCGTGCGGAACAGCGCGGGTCCGTCGGCAGTGACGGGAGCAACCGTCGTCGACGCCTTCCCGGCTTCGATCACGTCGCCGACGTGGAGCTGTGTCGCAAGCGGTGGGGCCACGTGTCCAGCGGCCAGCGGTTCGGGCAACATCAACGCGACGGCCGATCTTCCCGTCGGCTCGTCGCTCACCTACACCGCAACCGGCACGATCGGTGCGGACACAACCGGAGCGCTCGTCAACACGGCGACGGTCGCCGCGCCGGTCGGCACCACGGACCCCACCCCCGCGAACAACTCCGCCACCGACACCGACACACTCGACCCCACGGGCGACCTCGCGATCACCAAGACCGACAGCTCGACCTTCGCGGTGCCCGGGTCACCGATCTCCTACACGATCGTGGCGTCGAACCCGACCGGACCGTCGAGCATGGTCGGTGCCGTCATCGCCGACACGATCCCGGCCACGATCACCGGCGCGGCTTGGACGTGTGCGGCATCCGGCGGTGCCACCTGTGGAGCGGCATCCGGCTCGGGCAACATCATCAACACCACCGCCAACCTCCCCGTCGGGGCCGCGGCGACCTACACCGTCACCGGCACCGTGTCGGCCGGCGCGGTGGGAACCCTGACGAACACGGCGACGATCGCCGCTGGGCCCGGCAGCACGGACCCCGACGGTTCGAACAACGCAGCGACCGACATCGACACGCTTGCGCCGGCGGCCGACCTGTCGATCACCAAGACCGACGGCCAGACCACGGCCGTACCGGGATCCACGGTGACGTACACGGTCGTGGCGTCGAACCCGACCGGGCCGTCGAACGTGACCGGCGCCACGATCGTCGACAACTTCCCGGCAGCGCTCAGCGCGGCCGCATGGACGTGCGCAGCGGCCGTTGGCGCCACGTGTGGAGCGGCATCCGGCTCGGGCAACATCAACACCACCGTCAACCTCCCGGTCGGTGGAACGGCGACCTACACGGTCACCGCCACCGTGTCGTCCACAGCCACGGGCGGTCTCGTCAACTCTGCCTCGGTGTCGGTGCCCGGCGGGGTCACGGACCCCAACCCCGCGAACAACTCGGCGACCGACACCGACACGCTGTCGCCGGCGGCGGACCTGTCGATCACCAAGACGGACGGTCAGACCACCGCCACACCCGGCCAGGCGATCACCTACACGATCGTCGCCTCCAACGGTGGCCCGTCGACGATCACCGGAGCCACGGTGGCCGACGCGGTCTCCGCGGACCTCGGCGGCGCCACCTGGACATGCGTCGCGTCGGCGGGTTCGTCGTGTGCGCCGACCGGTTCGGGGAGCATCGATCAGCCCGTCACGCTCGCGCCGTCCGGCACGGCAACGTTCACGCTCACGGCCACGGTCGCACCATCGGCGACGGGCTCGCTCGCCAACACCGCGACCGTCACGCTGCCGAGCGGTGCCACCGACCCGACGCCCGGGAACAACAGCGCCACCGACACGGACACCCTGACGCCGCGGGCCGATCTCTCCGTCACGAAGACCGACAACACGACGTCGGTGATCGCGGGGACGTCGACGACCTACACGATCGTCGTCACCAACAACGGCCCGTCGGCAGTGACCGCAGCAACCTTCGACGACCCCCTCCCCGCCGCTCTCACGGCCGCGACCTGGTCGTGTGTTGCGAGTGCAGGATCGACGTGCCCGGCGACGGGATCCGGAAGCATCAGCACCACGCTCGATCTGGCGCCGCTCGGTACGGCGACCTTCACCCTCACCGGCACGGTGGCTGCGTCCGCCTCCGGCAACCTCGTCAACACCGCAACCGTGGCCGTGCCGTCGGGCGTCGTGGACCCGGTCAACACCAACGATGCGCAGACCGACACCGACACGATCACCCGCAGCCACGATCTCAGCATCACCAAGACCGACGCGTCGGCCACCGCCGTCCCCGGTGCGTCGATCACGTACACCGTCGTCGTCTCGAACCCGACGGGGCCGTCCGACGCCTTCGGCGCATCGGTCGTCGACCTGCTGCCGGCATCGCTCACCGGTGCGACCTGGACCTGCACCAGCGCCGGTGGCTCATGTCCGGCATCGGGGAGCGGCAGCATCGACACCGCCGTCGACCTCCCCGTCGGGGCCGCCGCGACGTTCACCCTGTCCGCCACGGTGTCGCCGACTGCCACCGGTTCGATCTCGAACACGGCGACCGTGGCACCCGCGGCCGGCTCGATCGATCCGACGCCCGCCGACAACTCGGCCACCGACGTCGACACGCTGACCCCTCAGGCCGACCTGCAGATCACGAAGACCGACGGTGCGGCGACCGCAGTACCGGGCAGCGCGATCTCGTACACGATCGTCGTCACCAATGCCGGACCCTCGGCGGTGATCGGCGCCGACGTGATCGACACGTTGCCTGCCGCGCTCACCGGAGCGACCTGGACCTGCACTCCTGCAGGTGGTGGATCGTGCGCGGCGTCGACCGGTGGTGGCGACATCGCAACCACGGTCGACCTACCGGTCGGCGCGGCCGCGACCTTCGTCGTGTCCGCAACGGTGTCACCGACGGCGACGGGCAACCTGGTCAACACGGCATCGGTGAGTGCACCGAGCGGCACGACCGACCCGGCGACCGGCAACAACTCGGCGGTCGACACCGACACCCTCACGCCGCGGGCCGACCTGTCGGTCACCAAGGACGACGGTGTCGCCACCGCCACGCCGGGCGGCACGACCGTGTACACGATCGTCGTCCGCAACAACGGCCCCTCGGCCGTGGTCGGCGCGCCGCTCACCGACACGCTGCCCGCAGGTGTCTCCGCAGCCGCGTGGACGTGCTCGGGCACGGGCGGCGGCGTCTGTCCCCCATCGGGGAGCGGCGACATCAACGCCACCGTCGACCTTCCCGTCGCGGCAACGGCGACGTTCACGCTCACCGCGGACATCGCGAGCGGTGCCGTCGGCACGCTCGCCAACACGGCGTCCGTCTCGACGCCGGGTGGAGTGACCGACCCCAACCCCGCCGACAACAACGCCACCGACTCCGACACGCTGACGCCCGTCGCGGACCTCTCGATCACCAAGACCAACGGCCAGAGCACGACCGTCGCCGGGGATCCGACCACGTACACGATCGTCGTCACCAACCCTGGTCCGTCGACGGTCACGGGCGCCGTCGTCACCGACAACCCGCCGGCGCTGCTCAGCGGGGTGACCTGGACCTGTGCCGCCACGGCCGGCTCGAACTGTACCGCGTCGGGATCTGGTTCGATCTCGGACACCGTCGACCTCGCTCCGGCGGGTACCGCGACGTACACACTCCAGGCAACGTTGTCGGCGGCCGCGACCGGAACGGTCGCCAACACCGCGACGGTGGCCTTGCCGGTCGGCACCTCCGATCCGACTCCGGACAACAACACCGCGACCGACACCGACACCATCGCACCCGAGGTCGATCTCTCGATCACCAAGTCCGACGGCGTCACCGCCGCGATCCCCGGCTCGACGACGACCTACACCGTGACCGCATCGAACGGTGGTCCCTCGGATGTGCTCGGCGCGACCGTGTCCGACCCGATACCGACCGGCATCACCGCGTTCTCGTGGACATGTGCGCCGACGGGAGGCGCTACGTGTGCAGCGTCCGGAACGGGTGCCATCTCCGAGTCGGTCGATCTGCCGAGCGGCGCCTCGGTCACCTTCACCGTCGTGGCCGCCGTCAGCGCCGGCGCCAGCGGTTCGCTCTCGAACACCGCGACGATCTCCGCGCCCGGCACCGTCACCGACACGAACCTCGCGAACAACACCGCCACCGACACCGACACCCTCGGACCAGAGGCCGACATCGCGGTCACCAAGACCGACGGTGTCACATCGGCCACGCCGGGCCTCACGACCACGTACACGATCGTCGTGAGCAACAACGGACCCTCCGCGGCGACGGGCGTGACCGTCGACGACCCGCTCCCCACCGGGGCCACGGATCTGACCTGGACGTGCACGCCCTCGGTCGGCGCCTCGTGTTCGACGGGCGGTGGCAGCGGGGCGATCAGCACGACGCTCGACCTGCCGCCTCTGCCACGTTCTCGGTCACCGCGTCGATTGCCTCGGCCGCAACGGGCGCGTTCTCGAACTCGGTCAGCGTCGCCCCGGGTGTCGGGATCTCCGATCCCACCCCCGGCAACGACACCGCGACCGACGTCGACACGCTGACACCTCGGGCCGACCTGGCGATCGTCAAGACCGATCTCCGGACCACCGCGATTCCCGGCCAGCCGTTGACGTACACGATGACTGCCCGCAACGACGGTCCGTCGGACGCGAACGACGTCGCCGTCAACGACACGCTGCCGGCTGCGCTGCTGAGCGCAACCTGGGTCTGCGTAGCGGCGCCCGGGTCCAACTGCGACGACCCGTCCGGTACCGGCGACATCTCGACGACCGTCGATCTCCCGGCCGGGGGCACGGCAGTGTTCACGCTCGATGCCACGATCGATCCGAACGCACTCGGCGACCTGATCAACACCGCCTCGATCGCCGCGCCGTCCGGCGTCACCGACCCGACGCCCGGCAACGACTCGTCGACCGACACCGACACGTTGACGCCCCGCGCCGATCTGTCGATCACCAAGACCGACGGGGTCAACTCCGCCGCACCGCTGTCGACGACGACCTACACGATCGTGGTCGCCAACGCCGGCCCCTCGTCGGTTGCCGATGCCCCGGTCACCGACTCGATCCCCTCCGATCTCACGGCCGTCACGTGGACGTGTACGAACGGTTCCGGTGGCAACTGTGACGATCCGTCGGGCACCGGTGACATCGCGACCACCGTCGACCTCGCGCCGGCGGGGACCGTGACCTTCACCGTGAGCGGCACGATCATCGGGTCGGCAACGGGCACACTGTCGAACACGGCGAGCGTCAACGCCCCTGCCGGTGTCGACGACCCGACGCCAGGCAACG
>Ga0316188_10001776_pt1 | contig 10264 bp, 10 predicted proteins | sample Phiworburrow1_MG_FD_204933 | JGI IMG/M metagenome (GOLD analysis project Ga0316188, IMG submission 204933) | Coastal sediment microbial communities from Maine, United States - Phippsburg worm burrow 1 | ecosystem: Environmental > Aquatic > Marine > Coastal > Sediment | place: USA: Maine... | reverse complement strand
GGCCCGTGATCCAGCCCCACCACATCGGGGACAAGCACCCCTGGTATCGCGAGCCGCTCATGTGGTTCGTCGTCGGCCTGCCTGCGACCGTTGTCGTCGCGGCGCTGTTCACCCTGTACCTGGCCGCGCGCGGCAGCGACGATGTCGTTCGCGATGATTTTCGCAAGGACGGCCTGGCCATCTACGTCGACCCTGCACGTGATGCCGCAGCAGTCGCTGCCGGGGCGCACGCGACGCTGGTCATCGATGCGACCCGGGGACATATTCAAGCGACCGTGACCCTGCAACACGGCGCGCCGCCCGAGACGCTGCTCGTGCTGCTGTCGCATGCAACCCAGGCGGAATTCGACCGCCTGCTGACGCTGCCCGGCACCGGTGGCAGCTACGAGAGCCGCATGGAAGCCCTGCCCGCCGGGCACTGGTACGTCGAAATCACGCCGCCGGACCGCAGCTGGAGGCTGCGGGGCGACTTCCAGGATGCCACCGCCGCCATTGACCTGGCGCCTGGAGTATCCTGACGCCATGCAGGCGACAACGCAGTGCTTCCACTGCGGCGAGCCCGTCCCAGCCGGCCTGCAGCTTTCGGTCCGAATCGCCGGCGAGTCCCGCCCGATGTGTTGCGAAGGCTGCAAGGCGGCAGCGGAGTTCATCCGCGACGCGGGGCTCGCCGACTATTACCGGTTCCGGGACTCGCCAGCGCCACGCCCCGAGGCCGCGCCCGACGACACCTGGACCACCTATGACCGTCCCGAAGTCCAGCTGCCGCTCCTCGCCCGGCGCGGGGAATCCGCCAGCGTCAACCTGCTGCTGGAAGGACTGCGCTGCTCGGCCTGCGGCTGGCTGATCGAGCGGCGACTCGAGCGACTCTCCGGGGTCACCTCGATTGCCGTCAACCCCGCCACGGGTCGTGGCCATCTCGAATGGCGCGCCGCCGAGCTCTCGCTGTCGTCGATCCTGCGGGCGATCCACGGCCTGGGTTACCGGCCGCACCTGCTCGGCGCTGCCGATACCCTCGAGGTTGCCGTCCGCGAGAGGCGCCAGGCCATGAAGAGGCTGGCCCTGGCCGGACTCGGCATGACGCAGGTGATGATGTTCGCCGTCGCCCTGTACGCCGGCGCCTTCGACGGGATGGATCCGATTCTCAGGCAGTACCTCAGGCTCGTCAGCATGCTGGTTGCGACGCCGGTGCTGCTCTACTCCGGCCGACCGTTCCTGGCAGGAGCCTGGAGCAGCCTGCGCTCCGGGCAGTTCGGGATGGACGTACCCGTCACACTGGCCCTGCTGCTGGCCTGGAGCGCCAGCACCTTCAACGTCTTCGCCGGGCAGGGCGAGGTGTACTTCGACGCGGTGACGACCTTCATCTTCCTGTTGTCGCTGGGCAGGTTCGCCGAGATGGCGGCACGGCACCGTGCCGGCAGCACCAGCGATGCGCTGCTGCGCCTGCAGCCGGCGAGCGCCATCCGGCTCTCGGGAGACGCCACCGAGCGCGTGCCCGTGGCGGATCTGCGGGTGGGCGACACGGTGCTGGTGCCTGTCGGCGAGAGCTTTCCGGCCGACGGTACCCTCGTCGGCGGCGCCACGATGGTGAACGAGGCAATGCTGACGGGCGAGGCGCAGGCGCTCAAGCGCGACCTGGGCGAGGCAGTGCTCGGCGGGTCGGTCAATGTCGCGCAACCAGCGCGAGTCAGGATAGATGCGCTCGGTCACCAGACTGTGCTGGCAAGCATCGTCAGGCTGCTGGAGCGCGCGCAAACGGAACGTCCCGCGATCGCCAGGCTGGCCGACCGCTGGTCGTCGTGGTTCGTCGGCGGCGTGCTGCTGGCCGCCACCCTGGTGGCCGTGGCCTGGCTGCTGGTGGATCCAGCGCGCGCATTCGGCACGACCCTGTCGGTCCTGGTGGTGACCTGCCCCTGCGCCCTGTCCCTGGCCACGCCGACGGCGATCACGGCGGCGACTTCCTCGCTGGCCCGCCGCGGCCTGCTGATCACGCGTGCCGAGACGATCGAGACGCTGGCGCACACCAGTCGCGCCGTGCTGGACAAGACCGGCACGCTGACGCTCGGCGAGCCGCTGGTGAATCGCTGCACGCGGCTGGGTTCCGTGGACGCCGACCGCTGTCTGCAGATCGCGGCGGGCCTGGAACGGACATCGACCCACCCGATCGCGCGCGCGTTTCGCCAGGTGGCCAACCCCCTGCCGGCGCCGGCCGATGCCCGCGGCGAAGCCGGCGAAGGGCTGGAGGGAAGCTACGGCGGCATCCGCTACCGGCTCGGGCGACGTGATTTCGTGGCGGTGATCGCCGGGACGGCCGACCGGCGGGACGCGGGAACCTACCTGGGCCGGGACGGCGAATGGCTGGCGGAAATCGAGATCACCGACACCCTGCGGCCGGGGGCGCGCGCGGCCATCCTGCGCCTCGCGCGCCAGGGCATCGCTACCGAGATCGCCAGCGGCGACCATGCGGGGGCGGTCGCCGACATCGCTGCCCAGGCCGGCATCACGGAGTATCACGCCAGGTTGAGGCCGGAAGACAAGATAGCGCTGGTCAGAGCCCGCGAAGCCGAAGGCGATACGGTGCTGATGGTCGGCGACGGCATCAACGATGCTCCGGTGCTGGCCGCCGCAAGCGTGTCCATCGCCATGGGCGCGGGGACCTCGCTGGCCCAGACCAGTGCCGGCGCCGTGCTCATGGCGGCGGACCTGGACATCATTCCCGCTGCCGTGGAGACGGCGCGCAGGACCGTCGGTGTGATCCGCCAGAACCTGGGCTGGGCCGTCGCCTATAACGTCATCGCCCTGCCGCTGGCGGCGCTGGGCTACGTTCCCCCCTGGGCGGCAGCGATCGGCATGTCCACCAGTTCCCTGCTGGTGGTCGCCAACGCGCTGCGATTGCGCAGCGATACCACGACAGCGCGCGCTGCCCCGGCAGTGCCGGCTCGGGTCACGGGCACCGCCGCATGAGCATCCTGTACATCCTGATACCGCTGGGCCTGGTGCTGGTCGCCTTCGGCGTCTGGGCGTTCTTCTGGGCCGTCGGCAGCGGCCAGTTCGACGACCTGGAAACGCCGGGCTGGTCCGTGCTCGTGGACGAGCACTCCGGCCGGGAAGATGGCAAGGAAACTGGAGGCGAGGAGAGCGAACCATGACGCCGGCGCTTCCATGGCCCGTTCTGGCGGCCGCTGCCACGCTCGGACTTGCCGGTAGCGTCCATTGCCTGGGGATGTGCGGCGGTATTGCCGCCGCTGCCGGCACCCGGCTCGGAGATGCCGGCGGATCCGCGGCCATCCCGCGAGGCATCGCGTTCAATGCCGGCCGCCTCCTCAGCTATGCGGCGCTCGGCGGGCTCGTCGGGGCGCTGGCGGGCGCCGCGGTCGGGCAGTTCCCGGTTCGTCCCCTGGTCATCGCCCTGCGGGTCCTGGCCGCGCTGCTGATGCTGGCCATGGGCCTGTCGCTGCTCAGCGGTCGCGACCTGCTGTCCCTGGAACGACTCGGCGGCCGCCTGTGGGCGGGGTTGCGGCCCCTGGCGGGCCGCACCCTCGGCCTGCCGGGACCACTGCGTTTCGGGGCACTCGGCCTGCTCTGGGGGTTCCTGCCCTGTGGGCTGGTCTATTCCGCCCTGGCCCTGGCGGCCGTGACCGGGTCCGCGCTTGCCGGAGCCGGCACGATGCTCGCTTTCGGCGCCGGAACACTGCCTTCGATGCTGGCGGTCACACTGGCCGGCACGGCCATCACCCGGCGATTTGCGGGCACCCGCACGCGGACCGCGGCGGGTATCCTGATGATCCTGTTCGCCGTCTGGACCGCCCTCGGACCTCTGGCCCCACACGGCGGTCATCGGCCCATGCAGCAACAGGAAGGCGTCCACGTCCATCCCTAGCGGCGGTCTGGCTGCGCGGACCTGGCTCAGCGCGGCCCACGGGATGCATCAGCGCTGCGCGAACTCCGCACAGCGAATACAGTGGTCCGAGTGGGGCAGCGCGGCAAGGCGCCTTTCGTCGATGGCCTGGCCGCAGACCGTGCATTGCCCGTAGGTGCCGTCGTCAAGCCGTCTCAGGGCGCCGTTGATCATCGCGATTTCAGCGGCCGTGGACTCGCTCAGCCCGGCCAGCACAGCGTCGTTCTCCATCTGCACGACCTGCTCGGCGAAGTCCTTCTCCAAAGGGCCGGAGGCACGGGTGATGTCCGCGTGCACCTCGCCTGCCCGCACGAGCAATTCGCGTTTCCGGTCGAGCAGTCTCTGGCGGACCTTTTCCATGTCATGTACCGGCCTGGCGGTGCTATTGCAGCTCCCCAACCGTCGATGTTGCGGGATAACGCCGGGGCGGCATATGCGTAGAGCCTCTTAGCGGAGTACGCAGCGAGCGCAAGATTCAGCCCTTCAGGCGCTCCGGACGCTCCTCGACGGTGCCCAGGACGAGGCAATTCGGCATCGTCCGCCTGTCGGCCTGTCCCGCGGCAGCCAGGATTCGACCGCCGGGAACGAAGCGCTGGCCCGCCAGCGCGCCATCGTTGCTTACGTCGCACCGACGCCCGTAATATTCGTTGCGGGCCAAGCGCCCCAATCCGCACAACCCGTAACCGAGCAGAGGTCGCCCTCATGGCCAGAGAACACAATCCCGTCAAGGGCCAGTGGTACGACAACCTGGAGGACGACGACAGCTTCCAGGTCCTGTCCATCGACGAGGACGCGGAGTTGATCGAAATCCAGTACGTCGACGGAGATATCGAGGAAATCGACTACGAGACGTGGCACGAGCTCGACCTCGAGCTGGCCGAGGAGCCGGAGGGCTGGGCGGGATCCGAAGACGAGGACGAGGACGATGAAGACTGGGACGATGACGAAGACGACGACGAAGATGACGAGGACGACGACTGGGACGATGACGAAGACGACGACGAAGATGACGACGACGGGCGTTATGGCGACCGGGACGATTACTAAGCAGCTGGCCGCGGCGCCTTCCTGGCGCCTCGCGGCCCCGATACCGTTCACGTGAGTTCGCAGGCGGGAACAGACGGTCTGGTTTCCCCTGCCAGCGTTGCGGAACTCGAACTGCGGGCGGTGCTCGACGCCGCGGTCGATGCAGTCATCATCATCGACAGCCGCGGCAACATCGAGACCTTCAGCAACGCGGCCGAGAAGCTGTTCGGCTACACCTCGACCGAGGTCGTCGGCCGCAACGTCAACACCCTGATGCCCGAGCCGTTTCGCAGCCAGCACGACGGCTACCTTCATCAGCACATCCGCACGGGCGAACGACGCATCATCGGCAAGGGCCGCGAAGTCGTCGCCCAGCGCCGCGACGGCACGCTGTTCCCGGTCTTCCTGTCAGTCGGGCGCATCGCCAAGCTCGATCCGCCGCGCTTTGTCGGCCTGATCAGTGACATCAGCGACCGCAAGCGGGTCGTCGAGGCCCTGCGGCGGGAGCGCGACCGCGCCCAGGCCTACCTCGACCTCGCCGAAGTGATGCTCCTGGCGCTGGATTCGAACGGCACGATATCGCTGGTCAACCGCAAGGGCTGCGAGATTCTCGGCTGGCCCGAGGACGAGCTGGTTGGCCGCAACTGGTTTACGACCTGCCTGCCGCCGGAACTGGGACCCGAAGTCCAGTCGATGTTCGACCGGTTCTTCTCCGGCACGGCCTCACCGGCGTACTACGCTGAACACGAGGTGATGACTCGAAGCGGCGAGCGCAAGCTCATCGCCTGGCGCAACGTGGTACTGCGCGACGAGCGCGGCCTCATCAACGGCACCCTGTCGTCGGGGGAGGACGTCACCGACCAGAGGCGCGCCATCGAGGCGCTGCAGAAGAGCGAGCAGCTCCTGCGCGATGCGCAGTCGATCGCCAATCTCGGCAACTACGAGATCCACCTGCGCGAAGGCCGGGCGTCCTGGTCCAGGCACTTGCACTCGATCCTCGGCACCGACCCGGAATACGGACCTTTGACCACCGAGGAGTTCCTGGACCGCTGCGTCCATCCGGACGACCATGACCGGCTGCTGGCCGCCTGGGGCCGGCTGACCGCGGACGAGGAGCCGATGGACGTCGAGTACCGCATACGGCGCCCCGACGGATCGATCCGCCACGTGCACTCCCTCGCCCGTCTGACGCACGATGCCGACGGTAATGAACTGGTCGTCGGAACCCTGCACGACATCACCGAGCGCAAGCACACCCAGGAAGAGGTTCGCCAGACCCAGGAGCGCCTGACCCAGTTCGCCAGGCTTTCGACCATGGGCGAGATGGCGGCAGGGCTTGCGCACGAGATCAACCAGCCGCTCACCGCCATTGCCAACTACTCCCAGGCCCTGCAACGGCTGCTGGCCGCGCCGGTGGCGGCCGACCCGGCGGACATCAAGCTGGCCTTGTCGCAGATTTCCGCCCAGGCCCTGCGCGCGGGAGAAGTCATTCGGCGCCTGCGGTCCTTCGTCAAGAACCGCGAGGCACGCACCGAGACCATCGACCCGGGCCGGCTGATAGCCGATCTGCTGGTCTTCGCGGAACCGGATGCCCGCGTCAACGACATCCGGATCCGGGTCGAGCACGACGAGGACCTGCCCCAGGTGGCCTGCGATCCCGTGCAGATCCAGCAGGTTCTGCTGAACCTCATCCGCAACGCCATTGATGCCACCAACGAGGCCGTGGCGGCCAATCGGGAAATCAGCCTGCGTGCCCGGAAGGACGAATCCGGGGCGATCGAGATCAGCGTAGAGGACCACGGCATCGGGATTTCACCCCAGGTTGCCGAAAGCCTGGGGAACCCGTTCTATACGACCAAGTCGTCCGGAACCGGGCTTGGAATCGCCATCAGCCGCTCGATTCTGAGGGCCCACGGCGGTCGCCTTGCACATCGTCCAACACCTGATGGCGGCGCCACGGTATTCTTTACACTTCCTGCAATGCCTGGGAGCGAAAAATGAAGGAAAAGCCGGCAACCGTCTTCGTCGTCGACGATGACGAGGCGGTCAGGACATCGCTGCGACTGCTGCTCAAGTCGGTCGGACTGCCTGTTGAGACATACGCCGCAGCGCAGGAATTCCTCGACCAGTTCGATCCCGATCGCGCCGGCTGTCTCGTCCTGGACATCCGCATGCCCGGGATCAGCGGGCTGGAGCTGCAACAGCACCTGAACGACCAGCACTCCATCATGCCGATCGTGTTCATCACCGGCCACGGTGACGTGCCGATGGCGGTCGAGGCGATGCAGGCTGGAGCCGTGGATTTCATCCAGAAGCCCTTCCGCGACCAGGACCTGATCGATCGCATCAACCGCGCGCTCGAGAAGGACCGGGAAATGCGCAATGCGCTTCGTGAACGCGACGAGATCCGGCGACGCATGTCGCAGCTGACCCCGCGCGAGCGCGAGGTGCTCGAACTCGTCACCCAGGGCAAGGCCAACAAGGTGATCGCTGGCGACCTGAATGTCAGCCAGCGCACGGTCGAGATTCACCGGGCCCGGGTGATGGAAAAGATGGGTGCGAATTCCCTCGCGCACCTCGTGCGAATGGTGATCGAGGCGCATCGCGACGGCTGATGCACCCGGCCAGGCCGAGCCTGACAGCCTGCAGCGAGACCGACGGTAGGGGTATCCACCTATTTTGGGGCCCGCAACGGCCCGCCGATACTCGCCGCAGCCAGCGCCCTAGCCCGCTTTGTCGAGTGGGACCGCGCTGCGGACTGCCATGGCTGTCGCTCCTATCAATATCGAAAAAAAAAGTCCCGGGGCCATCGTCTGTATCGTCGAGCCCGATCCAAAGGAAGCGGAGCGCATCGCAGGCTGTGTCGGTACGGCCGGCGCGGCCGTGCGCCGTTATGGAGACGGCCAGTCGCTGCTGGCCGACCCGCTCCAGGACGCCCTTTGCGTGATCAGCGAGATGACCCTTCCCGACATGACCGGCGCCGAGCTGATTGCGGCGCTGCGCGCGCGCGGCAACCATACGCCGGTGATCCTGCTCGCGGAGGAAAGTGACGTGGCCTCCGCCGTTACTGGCATTCGTGCCGGGGCACTCGACTACCTCGACAAGACGCAGATGGAGCGCCTGCTCAGGTTGCACCTGCAACGCCTCATTCACGAGAACGGCTCGGACGGCGGCCGGCGCGAGGACTGACCCATGGCAGAAGATCCCCGGGAAAGCTGGTTCCATGAGCGGCAGTCGGCCTGGCTGTATCGCCAGGTCGCGGCGGTCGAGGCGGACCCGCCCAAGATCCACCTCTTCGAGTCGCTGGCGGTTGCGGCCGAGGAACAAGCCGAAACCTGGGCGCGGCTTGCCGACCTGGGGCCGGCAGAATCGTTTCGTCCCTCCACGCGCGCCCGCGTCACCGCCGCGCTGGTCAGGCGCCTGGGCGTGAAACCCATGCGCGCCGTGCTCATCGCCATGAAGATGCGTGGCCTGTCCGTCTACGACAGCCCGGCGCTGGACGGTCATGCCATGCCGACACGTGTCGAGCAGGTCGGCGCCCGCCATCGTGGTGGCGGCGGCAACCTGCGCGCCGCCGTCTTCGGCGTCAACGACGGGCTGGTATCCAACGCCAGCCTGATCATGGGCGTGGCCGGTGCCGGTGTGGCGCCCGGCGGCGTCCTGACGACCGGCATCGCCGGGCTGCTGGCCGGCGCGCTGTCGATGGCGGCCGGAGAATACGTGTCGGTTCGCTCGCAGCGGGAAATGTTCGAGTACCAGATCGGCCTGGAAAGGGAGGAACTGGCCGAATACCCGGACGAGGAAGCCGAGGAACTGGCGCTGATCTACGCGGCCCGTGGCATGGATATCGAGCGGGCCCGCCAGGTAGCCCAGGACCTGATGAAGGACCCCGAGCACGCACTCGACACGCTCGCCCGCGAGGAACTCGGCCTGAACCCGGACGACCTGGGGTCGCCCTGGGGCGCAGCGTCATCGTCCTTCGTCGCCTTTGCCGTGGGCGCGATCGTGCCGCTGCTGCCCTTCGTCATCCCGTTTGGCCGCGCCGGCGCCATCAAGGTCGCGATATTTCTCACGGCCGCGAGCCTGTTCGGCGTGGGGACGGTGCTGTCGCTGTTTACCGGGCGCAACGCGGTAACGGGTGGCCTGCGCATGGTCGCCATCGGCGGCGGCGCCGGACTGATCACCTGGTTCATCGGGCGGCTGATCGGCGGCGGCCTGATCTAGGGAAGCCTTGTATGGCTGGCCGCGGCGCGTTCCAGCCGCAGTACCCGGCGACGCAGCGCATCGCGTTCCTCCAGCAGTTCGACCAGCAGCACCGCCGCGGCGGCGTGCAATTCCAGCTCGTCGGCGAGCCGCAGGGCCCGCGAGAGACGCGCCAGGTCGCGCACCGAAACCGACAGGCGATTGGGGCAGAAACGGCCCGGGCCGGCCAGGCCGAGCTCCAGGTATTCGGCGACCACACCCGCCCCCACGCCCAGCGTCTCTCCCAGATCTTCTACAGGGACCGGACCGATCCCGAGTTCCGGAACTTCATGTGGCATGGGCTGCTCCCAGTGCCGCACGCGGATCAAACTGCAGTTCCTGCCGCATGCGTTCGTAAAGCTCGCGCGCCGCCGGGCTGTCCGCCGGCGGCAGGACGACCTGCAGCACGACGAACTGGTCGCCTGGCGGGGATCCCGGCAGGCCGCGTCCTTTCAGGCGCATCTTCTGTCCGGCACGGCTGCCGCGCGGAATGCGCAGCTCCACCTGCCCCCCGAGCGTCGGCACGAGCACAACCGCCCCCAGCGCAGCCTCCCAGGGGGCTACCGGCAGTGTCAGCGTGACGTCGCGGCCCTCGACCGTGTACAGGTCATGCGGGCGCAGGACCACCTTCAGGTACAGGTCGCCGCGCGCTCCGCGGCCGACACCGGGTGCACCCTGCCCCGTCAGCCGGATGACCTGCCCGTCGGTCACGCCGGCTGGAACGCGCAACTTGAGTTGCCGCGAACGCATCTCGACGCGTCCGTTCGGGCCCTGCTCAGGGTGCTGGAGCGACAGCGAGTGTTGCCCGCCGGCATAAGCCTGCTCCAGGGACAGTTCCATCTGCGCGTGATGGTCCTGGCCGCGCATGTCGAAGCCACCGCCGCCGCGGCGCGCGCCGAACGGGCTCCCCGAGCCGAAGAGCTGCTCGAAAAAATCGCTGAAGCCGGCGGCACCGCCCGGACCCGAGAATTCGAACCCCGAACCCCAGTCCGGCGGCGGCCGGAAATCCTGGCCCGGGCGGTAATCGCGACCCAACTGGTCGTAGGCGGCCCGTTTCTCGGGATCCTTCAGGACCTCGTAGGCTTCCTGGACCTCCTTGAA
>Ga0316188_10001775_pt1 | contig 10266 bp, 8 predicted proteins | sample Phiworburrow1_MG_FD_204933 | JGI IMG/M metagenome (GOLD analysis project Ga0316188, IMG submission 204933) | Coastal sediment microbial communities from Maine, United States - Phippsburg worm burrow 1 | ecosystem: Environmental > Aquatic > Marine > Coastal > Sediment | place: USA: Maine... | reverse complement strand
ATTGGTGCCATCAGATGCACTCTATAAAGTTTACCACATGCCTGCAAGATTCCATTCCGACTTTTATGCTTCTTCTTTACTTTGTGATATTCTTGGCAGAGGACAATCTAGTCGACTCTACAGAGAATTGGTGCAAAAAGAAGAAATTTTTACCACACTCTCCTCAGGCACTTCGGGTACTATCGATGATGGTTTATTGGTAATACATGGAATGGTGAAAGAAGGAATTGATATTTATCACGCCGAAAAAAAGATAGACCAAGTGTTGCAAGAGGTAATTAATAATGAGGTTTCAAATCAGGAGCTTCAAAAAGTTAAAAATCAGGAGCATTCCTCTTTAGAGTTCGACCAAGTGGAGGTTATAAACAGGGCTATGAATTTGGCTTTTGCTTCCTTGTCGGGCAATCCAAATAATGTTAATCTTGAATCTCAAAAGATAGAATCTGTCACCACAAAAGATATTAAGTCTATGGCCAACAATATCTTAGATGAAAAAAAATCTAATGTTCTATACTACAAATCTACAGGTTATAAAAAATAAATATTGCATTAAATGAAATTTCGAGTCGGTTACGGGTTTGACGTGCATTCATTAGAAAAAGGTCGTGAACTTTGGATTGGGGGAGTCTTAATTCCTTCCGCTAAAGGAGCTGTGGGTCACTCTGATGCCGATGTTCTGATTCATGCGCTTTGCGACGCTCTACTTGGTGCTAGCAATAATGGAGACATAGGCACTCACTTTCCCGACACCGACCAAAGATGGAAAGGAATGGCAAGTAAATATTTTTTGAAAGAGGTTATGAATATGTTGAAAAGCAAAGGGTGGAAAGTAGAAAATGTTGATTGTACCTTGTGCTTGGAAGAGCCTAAAATTGCTCCTTATATACCAACTATTAAACAGATGTTGGCTTCAATCATGCTTATTGATGTTGGGGATATTTCGATTAAGGCCACAACCTCAGAAAAACTAGGTTACGTTGGACGTAGTGAGGGCGTGAATGCTTCCGCTATTGCTTTGATTTCAAAGAATGACTAGGATAAATTTTGGCAGAGATATTGAATTTTTAAAAGATAACAATTTATAATTATCTGAAATACAGATACTTAAGTATTGCACTGTATCCGATTAAATATAATTCAGCAACTAAAAGGTTGTTCCAAAGTATTTTCTTAACACCCACTCAAGGCTGACAATGATAAGTAATAAATAGAAAACTATTTTTAGGTTTATCAATTCAAGGAATGATTCTTCTGTATGGATTGTTTTTTTTGTAGAACGCTTTGATAACCAAGTGGGTATGTTGTTTAATTCTTTCAAAGTAGAAAATTGTCCGCCCGTTTTTGTTGCTAGGCTTTCCAACAGTGCAAAATCTGCTGTAGTGTTTTGAGCTTCTTGATTTTGTGAATTGACAAAAAATTGCCCACTTACAACTTCATTTTTGTTATTGATTTTTGTCATTGCCTTATAGTGATACACTCCTTCTTTAAGTCTGGGAATACTATATCGCTCATTACCTAAACTGGTGATAAAGTGAAAAGAGGAGAGTTTATCTTGTTCGTCTTTAAGTTCTAAATCTATAGAGTGGCCGTAGGAGGGTTCATATAAATCATTGAAAACTTGACTCTCAAATACCACAGACTCGTTCTGATTAAATTCTTGTTTAACCGTAAACACTCTAAATTTCTTTCTGTCATTGTGAGTGCTCAAATACTGGATAAGGCTAAAAAACAGTTCATCAAAAGTGTCCGTTTTGTTGGTTTCTCGAAATTCATTTATCCGCCATCTCCAAATACCATCACCTAGAAGTACTGCCATTTTCTGTTTTTCAATTTCCCATGAAAAAAGCAATGGTCTGTTTGTAACTATCGTCCCTATTTTTTGATTTAGAATTACTTGAGCATTGGCCGGATAAGTAAATTCGCCAAAGGGAACCATAACAGGCGGGAATCTATTAATATTAAACTGCATGTCTTCTTTAAAACCTAAATCATGGAAGTTAAGATTCAATGTGGTCTGTACCTCAGCCTTTTGATTTGAATATTCAAATTTGATTTGTGGCCACATCTTAGACAGCAATTCCGTTTTGGTGTGACCGCCAACAATTAGTAGTACCGATGATTTAGCATTCAAAAAATTTGACAATATTGAAGTCGTTTTGCCTTCAATATCAGGGCTTTGGAAGGCAATAAGCAGGTCAATTTTATCAGGTGAGAGAAACTGAGGGTCAGCTTCATTGACGTTGGGAATGTGCAAAATAAATTCAAAATTAAGTTTATTGTATATCACCATCCGCAAAGATTTAATGTCGGGATGTGGCGACGGAGACAAAAGCAAAATTTTCTTTTTTCCGCCCACTACTTCTACGAAAACATTCGCAAAATTATTGGAAACATTAACTTCGCCGGGCATTACCGATACTTGTATTTGCCACCGTTGTAAACCTATAGTTGAGGCCTCAATTTGAAAGTCAAAATCTAGAAACTTGTTGTTAGAAGAATTTTTCTTAACCTGATGCAATACCTTGCCTTTGTTCAAAACCGAAACCGTAATTTCTTGATTTGGTAAGTTCGATAGACCCACTTCCACCTCAAGTCGGAATTTATTTCCTTGATAGGCAACGCGATTGTATTTAACGTTTTTCAGAAATGCATCGGTATGCTTAACCGTATCGCCTACTGCCACTGTGTAAACGGGAATGTGTATTGGCAGATACAACGGCGAAAGTCCTTGATTGTAGATTCCGTCTGAAACAAAAACAATACCACTTAAATTTCTACCTTCATATTGGCTAATGGTTTCTTTTATTGCCGTGGCTATGTCAGAGCTGTTTCCATTGAAAACGATACTGTCTGTCCTGCCAAACAAATTATACCACTCAACGTCTTGATTCTCACTTATTTTTTGACTTAACTGAGAAAGCTGAAGTTGAAGGTTTGTAGTATCTACCGTTTTTCCAAGTGACTTAGAATTATCTACCAAAAATGCTACTGTTGGTTTTAAAATAATATTTTTGGTATGTTTTACAATTGGGTTGAGAATTACTATTAATAAGGTGGTAACAAGAATAGCTCGCAGTGCAAACAATAATCTATTCATACCTATGCCCCAACTATTCTTTGCCGAGTACAATATGATTGAATATGCTATTCCAATTGCAAGGCATACAATAATAAAATAAGGTGAAGATTTGAAAATCAGTTGTCCCATTTTAAAAACTGCTTAATTTTATTTTAGTAATCATATTTCTGTTTCCATAGTTTTTTTAAAAATTGGCGCAACTCCGATTCTCTTTGATTATAAGATGGATCATAAAACTTTGTTCCTGCAATAGCTTCGGGTAAAAATTCCATTGCCACAAAGTTATCCTTATAATCGTGTGCATATTGATAATCTTTTCCGAAATCTAGGTTTTTCATCAATTTTGTTGGTGCGTTTCTCAGTGAAAGGGGTATTGGCAAATCCCCCAATTCTCGAACTTTCTTTTGTGCTAACCCAATGGACACTGTACAGGAATTGCTCTTGGGCGAGCATGCCAAATATATAGTACATTGGCTTAATATCAAGTTAGATTCGGGGTATCCAATTATATTGACAGCTTGGAAAGTACTAGTTGCAAGTACCAATGCATTAGGGTTGGCATTGCCAATATCCTCACTTGCGAGAATAACCAGACGTCGGGCTATAAATTTTACGTCTTCGCCGCCTTCTATCATTCTGGCCAAATAATAAACAGCTGCATTGGGGTCGCTTCCGCGGATAGATTTGATGAAAGCAGAAATAATATCGTAGTGTTGTTCTCCTTTTTTGTCATAAATGGCAATATGCTTTTGAGCAATATTCATGACCATAGCGTTGGTAATTTCAATTTCTTTTGTTCCTGATTCAGAAATAATTTCCACTAGGTTCAAAATTTTTCTCGCATCACCACCTGATATTTTTATGAGTGCTTCATATTCTTTAACAAATATTTTTTTTTGTTTTAAAACTTCATCTTTTTTCAAAATACGTTCAACGAGTTGTATCAAATCCTTTTCTTCCAATTGATTTAATACATACACTTGGCATCGAGAAAGTAGCGCAGAATTGACCTCGAAAGAAGGATTTTCCGTCGTTGCTCCAATTAAAGTAATAGTCCCTTTTTCTACTGCCCCTAGTAGCGCGTCTTGCTGAGATTTGTTGAAACGGTGAATCTCATCAATGAATAGTATTGCCCTAGAGGCAAATTGAGCTTTTTCAATTATTTCACGTATATCTTTCACACCGGCATTTACTGCGCTAATAGTATGAAATGGTCGCTTAACTTGGTTGGCAATGATATTTGCAATGGTTGTTTTACCTACTCCGGGTGGTCCCCACAAAATCATAGAAGGTATATTTTTTGATTCTATGGCTTTTCTAAGTGCCCCTTCTTTTCCGATTAGGTGTGACTGACCAACCAAGTCTTCAAGACTACTTGGTCGGACTCTTTCAGCAAGAGGTGGTATTGAAAAATTTGCCAAACTCATTTTGGGATTAAGTTATCAGCGACTTCAATCATCCACAAAGAGCAGGAATAGTTTATACTATGGGTGGCTATCTCCAACTTGCCCGACACTTTTCTATCTTTCATGTTTACATATATTTAATTTCCTTAGACATTTTTTAATCAAATTTTCTTCCGCTATTTTACTATTATTATATTGAATTTCAAATCCGGCATGTTTACTTTTTGTTTTTAATTTCCTTGAAGAAATTTATTAAATGAAATCGTAAAGCCAAATTTTAGTGCTCTTCCCGTGGGAAAATACAGTGCCGGAACTTTCTCCATATTTTCTGTTTTTTCATCCAAAGTATTGATTTTGAATTAAATACAATTTTGAACACTCAAACAAAGGCATATTCAAATTGGAAATATTAATGCAAAGTATAGTACAATAAGTTGATTATCAAATTTATAGGAGCCTAGCAAGAGGTGACTAAATAAATAGCCTCACTCAGACCGAAATCGCTTATGGCAATTACATATACAATTTTATCACTTTTCAAAAAGGTTTTTACTTAAAATAACTTACGATACAATTGTTCTGAAAGTCAAATTTACCCTTGGTTTGGTTATCAGCTTTGTTTGTGGCAAACGATGTAGCCAGTTACTTTGGGTCGTATCTTTCATTACCATTAAACTGCCATGTTCCAAAACTAAAGACACAACTTCTTTAGTTACTTTGTGTTTGAATAAAAATTTGCGTTCAGCCCCAAAACTTAATGAGCCGATGGCACCATTTTTTTTCAAATCTTTTTCGCCGTCGCTGTGATATGCCATTCCTTCTTTGCCGTTGTGGTACAGATTTAGTAAGCAAGAGTTAAACTTATTGTCTGTTTTTTCTTCTACCATCGACTTTAATTCTATCAGTTCCTTAGTCCACGGCAGGGCTCTTTTGGTGACGTTAGAATAGGTGTATTCAAAATCAATGTCGCCATACCAAGCAACCATACGTTTTGTTATTATTTTTTTTCCGAATACTATAGCCTCGTCGTTTCTCCATTCAATTGTTTTTAGGAGGCATTCAAGATAATGGTTTGCTTCTTTGATTGCCATTAACCTTCCGAAATAATTTACGGTACCGTCTTTAGGTAATAAATTTTTTGTACTGTCTATTGAATAACCGAACAAGTCCATTTTCTATATTCTATTTTCATACAATGTCCACAAGGCCGATAACTATATTTAACAGCCTCTTCTTTTGAGGCAAAGAAAATTCTGTTTTCTCGTTTCATTCTTTTACCCGAACGACATTGTAGCGTTCCGTATATTTTCAATTTTTTATTTCCGCCAAAGCAAATTTCATTTTGCCCAATTTTTCTTCTTAAATCGTTATCTTCAATGTGACTATGTTCTAACATTTTCTAACTCAAGGCATCGTGAAAAATAATTCCTAAAGTATGTCTTTCTCCGCTATGAACTTCACTCACACCGTGTTTCATATTCACACGATGGTAGCCTCTTGTACCTCTAATAGGTCTGAAATTAGTTGTAATAATTAACATATCTCCTTTTTTAGGTTTTAATACAATGGCTTTTGATTGAGCTCTTGGTACTTGTTGGGTCAAAACAAATTCGCCACCTTTAAAATCCTCATCGGCTTCATTGAGAAACAGGACTGCCTGAATCGGAAAGTAAACCTTTCCATACAAATCTTGGTGCAAGTTGTTGTACCCTCCGGCACCATATTGTAATATTAAAACGGTTGATTTGGTTTGATTATGTTCTCTACACAGTTTCAAAAATTCTTGATGGGAGTCGGGGAACGTAGTATCAATATTTAATGATTTCATCCATTCATTTGCAATTTTAGCAAGTTGAGGATAAACGTTTTCTCTAATGTTTTGAACAACGTTTGGCAATGGGTAATTGAAGTATTTATATTCTCCTAAACCAAAACGGTGGCGTTCCATCACTATTGTTTTCCTATAGCTATTTGAATTATCATAGTTACTAATCAATTCTTTACAATGTTGGTCGCTTAAAAGTTTAGGGACGATAGCATATCCTTTTTGGTTCATTTCAAGGGCAATGTTCGGCCAATCAATTGCCTTTATTTTTTCCTTCATATCATTGGGTTTCATATTTTAACTTGTTGCAATTTTCAAAAAACATAGTTTTGTATCTAATCCGGGTCGGCATGAATTTTGGCTCCTTCCCAACCTATAATGGCTACTTTTCGTGTACTACCCCACAAATACCCTCCTATTGCTCCTGATGATTGGATAACCCTATGGCAAGGGATTAAAAAGGCAACCGGATTACTTCCGATGGCAGTCCCTACAGCCCTTGAGGCCTTTTGCTTCCCAATATTTTTGGCAATAGCACCGTATGTAGTCAACTGCCCAAGCGGTATTTTTAAAAGTGTTTGCCAAACTTTAAGCTGAAAATCAGTTCCTTTTAGGTGCAGTTTTATTTGCTTAAGTTCATTCCAATCATGGGTGAAAATAGAAAGGGCGCTCTGCTGAAATGAATCAACTTTTTGCTTGAATCGCGCATTTGGAAAATTCTTTTGCAAAGTCGTAAAGGCTTGATTTTCAGCATCCACAAAGCCCATATAACATATACCCTTTTGGGTAGATGCAACTATAATTTTCCCAAAGGGACATAATGCGAAACTGTAGCTTATAGATAAATTTTTGCCCCCGTTTTTATATTCTGCCGGTGTCATCCCTTCTATGCTGATAAATAAATCATGTAACCGTCCGGTTCCGGACAGACCTGTTTCAATGGCAGTATCAAAAAGGGTTGCTTGATGGTTTTTTAATAGCATTTTGGCATACTCAATGGTGGTATATTGTAGAAATTTTTTTGGGCTTGTCCCTGCCCATTGGCTAAAAAGGCGTTGAAAATGGAACAAACTCAAATTGACTTGCTTAGCTATTTCATCAAGTTTCGGTTGTCCTTTAAAGTTTGTTTTGATGTACTCAATCGAATCTGCAACTCTTTTATAATCAATATTTTGCTGTTCGGTCATAGAATTAAAATTTTATAAGGCAAAAATCAGTATAAATACGTCTCAATAAAATCCGAAACTTGCTAACTTTAAGGGAGTAATCCATTTTATAATAATATACCTTATTTTCGCCTTTATCCTTCTAAATAGCAATATTTATAAAGAAAATAAAGAAATCTCACGTTCAATTTTTCTTCATTATGGAAGCTATTCAAACATTTTTAAATTTTTAGTAATTAATTGATTTTCAGAGCTTTATACTTAAAACAATTGTAATACTCAAGTATTTAGTTTTCTAGTAAATCTTTTATAGCTTGATAATTACTTTTTATGCACCTAAGCCGGATGTTTTTTCAGATTATTTAATTCCAAAACCATTAACAAGCTAAATATGCAATTTCCAGTCAAAGATATCCATTATTTTTTGTTATTTGTCGCTATCCTTTCACCTTAATAAAATGTTTGTAGTAAGTTTGCCATCGGGGCTAATATTCAGCAAGTATATAGAGCCATAATTTAGGGAAACTCAACCAAATTGAATTAGTAAATGAATTTCTTTCAAACTTTATTCTTTCAATAACTCATTCTTAAATTACCTTTGCCTTTTGATTGTGTAAACACAGAATGAATTTAAAAGCCAAATACATATTCGTAACGGGTGGCGTGACCTCCTCATTGGGCAAGGGAATAGTGTCTGCCTCTCTTGGTATGCTGTTGCAAGCCAGAGGATTTAAGGTGACCATCCAAAAATTTGACCCCTATATCAATATTGACCCCGGTACACTTAACCCATTTGAACACGGCGAATGTTACGTTACCGACGACGGGGCGGAAACGGATTTAGACTTAGGTCATTATGAGCGATTTTTGAATATTACTACATCGCAAGACAACAACATTACCACCGGAAGAATTTACCATAATGTAATTCAACGGGAACGAAAAGGAGAGTTTTTGGGCAAAACCGTTCAGGTCATTCCCAATATTACCGATGAAATAAAAAGAAATTTTTTTCTTTTGGACTCTGATAACAAGTATGATTTTATTATTACTGAAATAGGCGGTTCGGTTGGGGATATTGAATCTCTGCCATTTATTGAGGCTGTTCGTCAGGTGCGATGGGAAACCGACAATAATCGGTCTGTAGTAATTCACCTCACCCTTATCCCATATCTAAAAGCGGCAAAGGAATTAAAAACTAAACCTACTCAACATTCAGTTAAAAAACTCTTGGAAGAAGGGGTTCAGCCTGATATTTTAGTGTGTCGCACCGAATTACCATTGCCTTTGGAAATCAGAAAAAAAGTGAGTCTCTTTTGCAATGTACAACTCAGCTCAGTCATTGAGGCTATGGACGTAGACACTATATATGATGTCCCGATGCTGATGCGAAAAGAAAAACTTGATGAGCAGGTGTTGACAAAGCTAAATACGCCGATGAAAAAAGATCCCGACTTGACAGAGTGGGTGTCTTTCTTATCAAGGCTAAAAAAACCAACTAAAAAAGTGAATATTGGTCTAGTCGGCAAATATGTGTCTCTACATGATGCCTATTTATCAATAGTTGAGGCTTTCATTCATGCAGGGTCTGAAAACGATTGTAAAGTAAACATTCGATGGATATCGGCAGAGGAAATAACCAAAGAGACCGTGTCGGAACTCCTGCAAGGGCTTCAGGGTGTGCTAGTTGCACCCGGCTTTGGTGAGAGAGGTGTGGAAGGAAAGATTGTAGCAATACAATATGTTAGGGAAAAGAAGATACCATTTTTTGGAATATGCTTGGGCATGCAATGTGCGGTTGTGGAGTTTGCCCGTAATGTGCTAAACTTAGATGCAAACACAACAGAACTAAACCCCGATTCTAACCACCCCGTAATTGACATGATGGAGAACCAGAAGCTAATTACTAATAAGGGGGGGACTATGAGGCTTGGGTCTTATGAGTGTAGTTTGGTCAAGGATAGCAAAGTCAGCGAAATTTACAATTCAACAACCGTGTTTGAACGCCATCGCCATAGATATGAACTAAATAATAAATACCTTGAAATCATCGAAAAAGCGGGTCTCAGAGCTGTGGGCATCAATCCGCCAACGGGACTTGTCGAAGTGGTAGAACTGACTGACCACCCTTGGTTTATAGGCGTACAGTTTCATCCCGAACTAAAAAGCAGAGTCATCAACCCCCATCCCCTTTTTGTGAATTTTGTTGATGCTACACTAAAAATAAATTATCATTAATCATTTAAATCTTACATAATTATGGATCGAAATTCAGCCATTGGGCTAACGCTTATTGCTGTGCTGGTGTTGTTATATTTTAATTTCTTCGCCCCCAAACCCGAAAAACCTCTTAATAAAACTGAAAATGTTGTTAAAGAGGCAGTTGATACTCTTGCTACAGCAAAAAAAGTTGATTCTGTGGAGTCTAAGGTAGAAACACTAATTACTATTTCCCCGACAGAGGCGGAAAAAATAACCAACGTGGAAACGCAAGATTTGAGGTTGGCTTTTTCCAATTTTGGTGGTGTGATTAAGAATATTGAATTAGTTAAATTCAAGACTTATTATAAAAAACCTCTTGAACTAATAACCCCATCTTCGAACCAGTTTAAATTGACGACAACAGTCAATAACCAAGTCGTTGATTTTTATTCTCTTCCCTATTTGATAGAAATGCATACGGTAGCCGGTGTCAGTGATAAGGATAATCCCTCTATTGATAGCACTGTGGTTGTTTGCACCGCTAATTTGCCTATGGGGCAAACCGTGAAACAGATTTATTCTATTCCC
>Ga0316188_10001774_pt1 | contig 10266 bp, 7 predicted proteins | sample Phiworburrow1_MG_FD_204933 | JGI IMG/M metagenome (GOLD analysis project Ga0316188, IMG submission 204933) | Coastal sediment microbial communities from Maine, United States - Phippsburg worm burrow 1 | ecosystem: Environmental > Aquatic > Marine > Coastal > Sediment | place: USA: Maine... | reverse complement strand
CCAATAATTTGAAGCCAGATTTTTGATGACCATACCACGGTCATTAAAGATCTTAATATTACTTTGCCATCCTCCTTCATCTAAATTAAAGTGGATATGAAGCAAGTCCATATCTCCATCATTATTCGGAGTAAATAATTTAGGTTCTAATTCAATTTGAACATTTCCTTCTCCTCCACTCCAAAAGTGAGAATTTTGATAACCCGGACTGGCGAATTGCACCTTTTCAGATGCCGATACCCAGGATTCCGCAGCATTACTAGGTCGATCCGGATGAATACGTTCCAACGAGATCCCATCCAGATCTTCCAATAAAGAAAAATGCATCTTCTCCGAATAAGTTAAACTATCGATCGTAATGAGATCCGCGTTTACAATGCACACTTTTGCCTCATCATCCGGGAAATTTGGGAGATCGTTTATACTTCGTAATTGTTCCCTTTTTGCAGCTGAATAATAAAAAGGCAATTCTTCAATATCTCGACTAAAAGCCAATATTTCATTTGGAGCGATCATCAAAGTGCTTTCCGAGATCCGTGCATCTTCCACTACAATCCCCTCTTCTTTTTCAAGAATTCTCCAATTTTTAAGGTCTATAAAAAAAGGGCTTCTATTAAAAATTTCAATAAAATCATTCGCTCCCGAATAGGCATTAAATAATAGTTCATTAATAATTATATCGCCGGGTTCGGCTACTTTAGGAAATGAGAATAAGATCTCGTCAGGAATAAAATCACTACCCTGACAAGCCCTTAGTTTATCAATTTCTAAATGATAGATCAATCCTGACTCCAATTTTGGAAAGCACTCAAATCTGATTCCCTTTCCATCTGCAATTGCAGCTTCCCAATCGATGGTGAAAAAAGGGTCTGAAGAACTATTGATATACTTAATTTCCGAGGTGTCGAGTTCTCCATTAATTTCCATTTCTACCCATGAACTATCGATGGGATAGACCTGTAGAATGGAGATCTCATTATCTAATTCACTTGAGATCACTGAATTTATTTTCCCGGGTGTTCCACCAAAAACACTTTCACTTTCCTTCCAATTTACTTTTCCAAAACAAGGGACTTTAAGATCCATCCTTTCCAGTGACCAGCCTCCTTCTGCTTTTAAAGGATCCTGAAACCAGGAGTTTAAATAGTATACATGATCAAGTCGAAGCCCTGATTTATTCTTCAATTCTAAACTGTCTCCACTATTTAATAAAGTATGCCAAGTATTTAAACCCATCACATTTCCATAGGCTTCAAATAGGTTCTGATCGACCGCTTTGCAGATAATTAAAAAGGAATCAGGTAATAGATCATACTCATTTAAATAAAGAGCATTGCCTGAATTAATAATGGCATATGAATTTATGTTTATAATGGAATCTGAAATGTTACAAATTTCAATAAACTCGGCATTTGGTAAAGCGACTGCCGGACTAGGATCGGCCATGATCTCCGAAAAACGGAGTTCACCTGTCTGCGCTTCATATAAGGGTCCATAAACGAATTCAATATTTAAAATACTTGCCACATTTGCGTTCAGATCAGGGAGGTTTTCGATCTGTAAATGAAGTGCACTCCAATCCGGAAAAACATCTTGAAAAGAGAGAAGGATCTCATTTTGTGAAGAGTTTAAAAAGATCACTTCATAAGGATGACTTCCATTTTCATTTATTGCATAAAGAGCAGGATCGAGCGCCATGCTATCCAGGGCTTCCATAAACGATAATAAAAGCTGAGCTTCATTGATCACCTCAATTTCATTTAGCTGAGGGGGAATCGTATCCGGAACATATTCAGCTACATAAATATCATCGAAAGTGAATCCGTCGGTATTTGAAGAGGTATAATTTAATTGCAAAGCGAAAAATGCTTCTCCATTCATTGTAATTGTATCAACTCCAACTGCCTCTGTATAATAATAGGGTGATGAAGCTGCTGCCGACTGTATTTCCCAAAGACCATCAGAATAAAACACTTTATACTTTCTATGAAAAGAGGAGGCGATCAAGGCATCTTGTCCACGACAAATAAGCACTTCTATTCCGGCTTCCTTTTTCCAAAGCTCCACTGCATCAGCACTTCCATTTTCACCAAAATTTAAAAAATAGAGGAGGCCCTCACTATTCCAAAAGAGCGTATCCTGACAAAAAACTACGACTTTTAACTTATTATTTATTGAAGGGGCAAATTCCAGTTCCAGATCAAAACTCCATTCGAATGAATTTGAATTTTCAAATAAAATTCCTGCATAAATCTGACTCATTCCTGCTTCAGGGGCCATTAATTTTAAGCTTTCATCCTCGATTATAAAATCGACGGTATCGCTGTACCATTGAGGATTACTAAACAAATTTTGATCGCTAAAATCATCGAACCACTGCGCAGATAATGAAAGGCTTTGAAAAATAAGGATCGTAATAAATAAAAAAAACAACTTTTTCATGATTAGTTATATAGGCTTTTAGGAAGTTAACTAATTTTACAGCTCAATAAATACGTACTTTATGCGATTAGCACTAGTTGGCGCAAGTGGCCTGGTAGGTCGGGAAATGATAAAAGTGATCGAAGAACATCGATTAAAAATTGATGCCTTTTTTCCGGTAGCATCGGCTGCAAGTAAAGGGAAAATGGTTTCTCTAAATGGAATCGATTATCCAATAATCACAATGGAAGAAGCAATCGAAGCCAGACCTGATGTTGCCATCTTTTCGGCCGGAGGAAATGTTTCGACTGAATGGGCTCCGAAATTTGCCGAAGCAGGTTGTAAAGTAGTGGATAATTCTTCGGCATGGAGAATGGATCCTTCGAAAAAACTAGTGATTCCGGAAGTAAATGGATCTGTTTTAGAAGAGAAGGATATGATCATAGCAAATCCAAACTGCTCGACGATACAATTAGTAATGGTTTTAGCTCCAATACATAAAAAGTATGGTGTTAAACGGGTAGTCGTTTCAACCTATCAGTCGGTAACCGGTACAGGTAAAAATGCCTTAGAGCAAATGAACAATGAAAGAGAGGGGATCTCAGGAGAAATGACCTATCATTATCGCATCGACAAAAATTGCATTCCTCATTGCGATGTATTTACCGACAATGGCTACACCAAAGAAGAGATGAAATTGGTCAATGAAACGCATAAAATCCTTGATCCGGCTATAAAACTTACTGCTACTGCGGTTCGTGTTCCGGTAATGGGAGGACATTCCGAAGCCGTTAATATTGAAACGCAAAAGGATTTCGACTTAATGGATATTCGTAAAACATTGGCTGCAACGGATGGAGTAACCCTTCAGGATAATCCTGACCTGAATATTTATCCAATGCCATTTTATAGTCATGGAAAAGATGACGTTTTCGTAGGTAGAATTAGAAAAGATGAGAGTCAGGAAAAAACACTTAACCTTTGGATCGTCGCCGATAACTTAAGAAAAGGAGCCGCTACCAATGCCATTCAGATCGTTTCTTATTTAAATGGAAAATCCTGGATAGGAAATAAAAACTTGCATAAAGCATAAACTTTTTTATTAAATATTTTATAAAAAATACTAGGCTTTATATCCCTATTTTTGCGCCTTGAAAATCAAAAATAGATTTTCCAAATAAAGGATGAAGAAGATCGATCTGAAGAGAATCCCGCAAAAAAGTATTGTCGCTTTTATTCAGGAACAAATGGATAATAGTATACTTAGTTTTAGCGAAGTAAAATCTACTTATACTAAGGGTGAAGATCTTTCCCAGTATTTGATCCACGAAGAAATTTATAAAATCCCTCATCCTCCTGAAAAAGTATGGGATCATTATATGACTGCCAATCCAAATAAGGTATGGAAAGGAAAAATGCTTTCTTTTGGCGTGATGATCTCTAAAGAAGATGAAGAGATCATGTATTTTGGAGAGGAGTATACAAAAGCAAAAGTTGGACAGGTTTTCTATGTTGAAATAAATGTTTTTGGATTAAAAAAAGTAGCTGTTTCACATGAAATTATCGCTGTTGATCAAGATAAAATGTATTTTGAAATAAGTTATATTGAAGGTGGTAAATCAGCCGGAAAACAGCGTATCACTTTTTTCAGAACAGGAGATGGAGAAACACGCGTCGTTCATACCACGTATTATAAAAGCGATTCTGTTTTTAGAGACCGCTATATCTATCCTTACTTTCATACAAAAGCGATCAACGAATATCATACGAACATGATGAATTCTATTGATTAATTGATTTTCTCCTTTCCTATCAATTACTTCCCACTTTCTTATTTATCTTTAACAAATGACCTTTCTTAAAGAAAAACATATTGTCGTTTCCATTAATAAGAAAATACGTCTCAATGACTATTTAGAAGGGGTATTTAGCTCTTTACCGAGCAATAAAAGCATTAAAAAAGCGCTTTTGAAAGGAAGGATCCTTGTTGATGGAAAAGTTGCAACAAGTGCTTTATGGGTTGAGACTAATATGAAAATAGATCTGCTTGAAGATAAAAATATCGAAAGGAGAAATTATGACTTAGAATTAGAAATTATTTATGAAGACGATGATTTTGCCATTGTAAATAAACCTGCCGGATTAGTCTCGAGCGGAAATCAATTCCGAACTTTACAAAATGCAGTAGCAGGCAATTTAAAAGCTACATCCAAAATAAATTCTATTCATCCTCCAAAATTGGTTCATCGCCTCGACAGTGCTACAAGCGGACTTGTCATTATCGCAAAGACCTCCGAAGCCGTTCAATTATTTGGGAATCTATTAGCTGAAAAACAGATCCACAAGAAATACATTGCGATCGTAAAAGGCGAGACCGAAGACAGTACTACTATCGATAGTAAAATCGGAGACAAGGAAGCATCTACCTTATTAATCAAAAAGGAAACGATGGTCTCTGACACATTAGGAAGCCTTTCCTGGCTTGAATTGTATCCTCAAACGGGAAGAACACATCAATTGAGAATTCATCTATCTGAAAGAGGTCATCCTATTCTTGGCGACCGTATCTATGGAGATAAAGAAAAGGATGTAAAAGGAAAGGGACTTTTCTTAGCTGCTATAGCTTTAGAATTTTATCATCCGATAACGAAAGAACAGATGAAATTCGAAATTCCCATTCCAAAGAAGTTTCAAAAATATTGGGATGGCGTTAAAAAAAGAAATGCGACCTCAAATTAAATCTTTACTTTTTTACTATTAAGCAAACATATTTCTCGTATCGATCCTGATAAACAAAACTCGATAATAATTTAAACTGATTTCGCATGGCAATCTCTCCAACTTGCTCTGCGCCATAAAACTTAAAAAGATCACTTGGATAAGCAGAAGGATTCATCTCTTCCTTTGGATTAAAAGAAATGATAAAATGTCCATCCTTTTTGAGTACCCGATGAACTTCTTTAAAAACCTCATCCGGATCATTCCAAAAATAGATCGTATTGATGGTATAAAAAACATCCACACTAGCATCTGCTAAAGGCAACTCAGAGATGTTTGCATGATATAGTTTTAAACTTCCATTCTTAATAATCTTCTTATTCCTTGAGCCTGCCGCTGAGATCATCAATTCAGAAATATCTATGCCATACATCATCGCCTTTGGAAATCGCTTATTGCAAAGCTGAAGCGCCATTCCGCTTCCAATGCCTGCTTCAGCAAGACTATCAATCTTAAAATCAGAAATTTGCTCTAAGGTGAATTGAATAATCCCTTTATTAAAATGGTTCATAAAACGCCCCATCAATCTTCCAAAGAAGCCTTTTGGCTGTTTTAAATTTTCTGCTATTTTTCTTCTTAATCGCTCTCTCATTCGAATTACAAAGCTCCATTAATATTTTCGAAAATCCATCCTTTAAAAATATTTTGACAGAGAATATTAATAAAAGGATATAAGTCAATAATCAATCAGAATTGATTGTTTTTTTTAAAGGCAATTAAATAAATCAAAAACGATATTTTCAAAACTTTTGATGTCATATGAGTATTTAATCATTTCAATGCGTATTTTCACTTGCATTTATAAGATTAACTTTATTTCTCAATTATTAAATTGATGTTAAGATATTCTATTATCCTTTTGTTATTTATTTCCCAGGTCGGATTTTCTTTTTCTCAGGAAAAAGGAAAAGGGATTGTAAAAGGACTTCTAACGGATAAAGAAACTGGAGATCCGCTGATCGGAGCAAATATTTATCTTAAAAACGATATAACCTTAGGTACTACATCCGATTTTAATGGTAACTATAAGTTAGAATTAGCTCCCGGAGATTATGAAATCGCCTTTTCGTATACCGGAATGAAGGTGGAGACAAGAAAAGTGACGGTTGTAGAAGGAGAAGTGATTGATATTAACTTAAACATGCTTCCTTTTAGTTATGAGTTTGATGAGATCACGATAAGCGCAGGAAAGTACGATCAACGGCCTGAACAACTAATGGTTAGTACCGAAGTGATCGGAAAAGCGGTTATCCAAGGTAAAAACACTACTGATATTTCAACCATTCTGAATCAGGTTCCGGGTGTAAATATATTGGATGAAGAACCTCAAATCAGAGGAGGTAGCGGTTTCACTTTTGGGGTAGGAAGTAAAGTTGCGGTTATTTTGGATGACATGCCAATGATCAATGCATCGGCAGGGAAACCGGATTGGCGTCTCGTTCCTGTTGAAAATATTAAACAGGTGGAAGTAGTAAAAGGTCCGGGGTCTGTTTTAACCGGTTCGAATGCAATGTCGGGTGCCATTTTTTTTAGAAACGAATACGTTGGAGGGAATCCAAGAACGAAAGTTAGCATGTATACAGGTATGTATATCGCCCCGGAAAAGGCGCAAAAATGGTGGAGCGGAATCAATTATATTACCGGTCTCAGTTTCTTAACCGCACAATACCTTGATGTTGCAAAAACTACTGAATTAGTTGTTTCAGGAATGGGGAATTTTGAAAAAGGATATCAGGGTGCCCCAAAACCCGGGGACTATCCGATAGGGGATAATAATATTACGGATTCAGACATTAAAGATTATAGTGGTCGATTAAACTTCAATTTTAGAAAACAGTCACAAAAAATTTCCGGTTTGAGTTATGGACTTAATGGAAGTCTGATGTTAGAAACTTCTCCTATGGTACTTGCATGGTTTGATGATACAACCGGATTTTATAGAGGTTATCCGGGTACTGTACTCCTTCAGGACAAACTTACTTATTATATCGATCCAACGATCCAACTCCTAAGTCAATCGGGGAATAAACACCAATTGATGTTTCGAATCATGGGAGAACAAAATGAATTAAGCAATAGTCAATATACCAATACAACCTCACTTTTTGGAAAATATGAATTGAGTAAAAGATTTAAAAACATTGAAGATCTTGATTTAGTTGCAGGGGTCAGCGGACAAGGCACCTATTCCAACTCTAATATTTATGAAGCCGCAGGATCGACTAAAAATAAAGTAAATAATGTTTCTATCTATCTTGAATTAGAGAAGGAAATAATGAAGGCGATTACCTTTAACATTGGATTTCGAGGAGAATACTATTCATTAAATGAAGCCGATGATTATATCATTCCACTTTTGCGGACCAGTTTAAATTTCAAATTAATGCAAGAAACCTATTTACGTGTTTCTTATGGACAGGGAGCCCGTTTTCCAACGATTGCAGAACGTTATATCAGAACTAATTTAGGTGCTTTTGGTGTTTTTGATAACCCCGATCTGCAACCCGAAACCGCGTGGAATTCTGAAATAGGAATAAAACAAGGGTTTAAATTCGCTTCCTTTTATGGGTTTTTAGACATCGCCGGATTTTTACAAGAATATGATAATACAGTGGAATATTTATTCGGTTTTTGGGACCCTACTTACGAATTTGCATTAGCAGGATTCAAATTTGTTAATACTGGAAAATCAAGAATTACCGGAATAGATGTATCCCTAAACGGACAAGCAAAATGGGGCAAGAAACAAAGCCTTAATATGATCGGAGGTTACACTTTTATTCTTCCGGTAACCCTTTCACCTGACTATGTATTTGCCGAAGACTATAACCCGGGAGGAGCTACAGAATTTAGCTATGAAACAACAAGTGTAGATCCCTCAAGTAATATTCTTAAGTACCGCTTTCAAAATACCTTCAAGATTGATATTGAATACACTTATAGTCGGTTTTCTGTAGGACTAAGCGCTCGTTACTTCAGTCGAATGGTAAATCTGGATAAAGCCATTTTTGATTTTGAAGAGTTTACAAGTGCTATTGGCGGGAAATTTCCTCCTATTTTATACAGTGATTACTATAATACTAAAAATAACGGAAACCTTATTTTTGATGCCAGAATCGCTTTTGAGATCAACGAAAAGAATAAAGTTTCTTTATTAAGTAACAATCTATTTAATAAAGCATATTCTTTAAGACCTCTTAAAGCTGAAGCAATGCAAAATGTGACTTTACAATACCTTGGTTCATTTTAATTTTAATATTTTTAATCATAACAATACCACTACGCTATGAAAAATATTTTTACTCTTTCTATTTTGCTTTTATCATTTCCTTTATTTTCTCAGGTGATTGAAAATCCAAGTTTCGAAGATTGGGAAACGACTTCGGGTCCAAATAGTGAGCCTACCGATTGGAGTTCTATTCAAACCGGAACCCCTGATAATTTAGCAAGTTTCGCTCCTCAGGTAATGTTTCAAAGCACGGATGCTCATACAGGATCTTACAGTATTCGATTAAAAAATGCTTATGTAGCCATCGCTAATACAGTAGCAAATGGAATTGCAAGCAATGGAGAGTTTCTTTTGAATTTTAATCCTCAATTAACCAATACGCATACGAATGGGAGTGATGCTGGTCAATATACTTATTGCACTAATCGTCCCGATAGTATCGTTGGCTATTATAAATATTCTCCGATGGATGATGATGTGTGTCAGGTACAAGCCTTATTGCATACAGGAGCTGATGATTTTCTTCCTGACCCTGATAGTACAGGATGGATAGCTATGGCAACTTTTACAAGTCCGAATGAGACTGTTACCGATTGGGTACGATTTTCAGCTCCCTTTGAATATTTCGAAGAAGGAAATCCTAATTACATACTCTTTAATGTAAGCTCAGGTAATGGCTACTTTGCAGTTGCCGGAAGTGAAGCATGGTTCGACGATTTTGAATTGGTTTACAATCCGGTTGGAATAAACGAAGAGCTTGCGAGTAATTTACTTAATGTTTATAGTTCCGATAATCAAATATCAGTAGACCTTAAAAAATTCAGTCGGGGAGAAACCATGAATCTTGAAATCTATAGCGTTTCCGGTCAACTGATCATCACTGATCAAATCCTAAGCGGAAATGAAAAATCATTTTATGTTGAAGAAAGTGGAATTTATATTTGTAAACTCCAGGATAAAGAAGGATTAGTATTGACTAAAAAAGTAGTTGTAAAATAAGCGCTAATCGTATAAAATCCCTAAAAAAAACTAGCCGAAATATACAGATTATATAGGATTGCAATGAATCATCTAGTGCCGTTAGGCACGATATATCGGTAAAACAAGATGCCAAAATTTCTATCTCGTCCCGGATGGGACGAAACATTCAACTCAAAACTGATTTGCTACCTATATAAAATCCCTACGGGATCTATAAAGAAACTAACAACATGATCTAGTGCCGTTAGGCACGATATATCGGTAAAACAGGATGCCAAATAAAGTCCCTTATGGGATTTGCCATAATATTTTAAATTTGAAATAGTTTCAACCTTCTTCAAATATGGCTAATACTTATACACAAATACATATCCAGGTAGTATTTTCTGTCCAAAACAGGAATTGCATAATTAAAAAATCATGGAAAGATGAATTATACAAATACATAACCGGTATTATTCAAAATCATGGTCATAAAGTACTTGCAATAAATGGTATGCCGGATCACATACATATATTTTTTGGAATGAGGCCTACCCAATCATTATCCGATTTGATGCAAGATATTAAGGGCGATTCTTCGAAATGGATTAACAAAAATGGGTATATGAAAGGCCATTTTTCTTGGCAGGAGGGATATGGCGCATTTTCATATAACAAATCGAATGTGAAAAATGTGATTCAATATATTAAAAATCAAGAGGATCATCATCTTAAAAAGACATTTGTAGAAGAATATCAAGATTTTTTAGAAACATTTAAGATTGATTTTGATGAGCGATATGTTTTTAAGCCTATCGACTGGTCGGAGGATTGAATCATCAAGTGCCGTTAGGCACGGTATATTGGTAAAAAAA
>Ga0316188_10001773_pt1 | contig 10266 bp, 7 predicted proteins | sample Phiworburrow1_MG_FD_204933 | JGI IMG/M metagenome (GOLD analysis project Ga0316188, IMG submission 204933) | Coastal sediment microbial communities from Maine, United States - Phippsburg worm burrow 1 | ecosystem: Environmental > Aquatic > Marine > Coastal > Sediment | place: USA: Maine... | reverse complement strand
CCGGAAGCCGTGTAGAGGGCGTGCTCGCGACCCGAGGCGACCCATCGCAGGTCGGATCCGGCCGCGCTGCCGCGCTGTTCGATGTCGAGACCCACCCGGCCACCCGCCGGGGCCAGTGCACAGCCTGAGCGGAGCGCCGTGTGGGCAATGCTGAAATCGGGCCCCGCCGGCCAGAGCGGCTTGCCGTGCAATGGAAACTCCAGCAATCGCGGCATGGGGGGCTCGAGGCCGGCCGATCGCGCGCAATCCAGCAGCAGCGCAATGCCGAGCAAGCTGGCCGCCCGGTCGCGCAGCTCGCGCATGCGACCGATCCGCGTGGACAGCGCGGGCGGGAGCAAGGCCAGCCAGCGCTTCTCAAGCGCCGCGTCCAGCCCGGAGGGCACCCGGGCGTGATGTAGTAAAATCGGGCGACCGGTCATTCGCTCACTCGCCGGGCTCAATGGGAACATCATGATCGAAGCCAAGACCCTGGTCGAATTGCTGCAGATCAACGCGGCGGCGGACAGGCGAATCACCTACATCGAGGGAGACGCGGTCGAGCGCCAGGTGACCTTCGGGGAACTGCAGCGCCGCGCCCTCGGCATCCTGCGCCGCCTGCAGCAGCTCGGGGCCTCGCGCGGCGACAAGATCATTCTTTTCCTCAACAACAACGAGGCGTTCATTGACGGCTTCTGGGCGGCGCTGGCCGGCGGCATCGTCCCCGTCCCGCTTGCCGTCGGCATCAGCGACGAGCATCGCTGGAAGCTGCTGCGGGTCGCGAAAAAGCTGGGAACGCCCTTCCTGTACACCGACAGGAAGACCCTCGACCGGCTGCGCGACTTTGCCGACTCCGTGGGGGAAGCCGCCACTTTCGCCAGGTTCGACTCCCGGGTCTTCCTGATCGATGCGCTCGAAGACGTCGGTTCGCCTGGGCGAGCCGCAGCAGTCGGACCCGACGATGTCGCGTTCATCCAGTTTTCTTCGGGTTCCACCAGCGAGCCGAAAGGCGTCGTGCTCACCCACCGCAACATCCTGGCCAATGCCCGCGGCGCTGGCCAGGCAGCCCACCTCAGCGACCGGGACATTGCCCTGTCCTGGATGCCCCTGACCCATGACATGGGCTTGATCGGGATGTTCATCATGATTTTCGCCAAGCAGGCGGAGATCAACCTGATGCCGACCGATCTCTACATCCGTCGGCCGCTGCTGTGGCTCACGCTGGCAACGCGCAAGCGCGCGACCATCCTGGCGTCGCCGAACTTCGGCTTTCGCCATTACCTCAAGGTACTGGGGGAACGCGACCCGGCGGAAGTGGACCTGAGCTCAGTCCGCCTGGTCTTCAACGGCGCCGAGCCGATCAACGTGGCCTTGTGCGACGAATTCCTCGCCAGGATGGCGGGCAGCGGACTGCGTCATTCGACGATGTTGCCGGTCTACGGCCTGGCCGAGGCATCGCTGGCAGTCAGCTTCCCGAAGGTCGAGCAGGACTACCGCTCGCTCGTGCTGGACCGGAAGTCCCTCAGCATCGGCGGCCAGGCCCGCAAGGCGGTGCGGGGTCAGCCCGACGCGCTGGAACTGATGTGCGAAGGCCGTGCAGTCCCTTACTGCGAAATGCGGGTCGTCGATGACGCCGACCTCCCGTTGCCGGAAATGCATGTCGGCCATGTGCAGATTCGCGGCGAGAACGTGACCCGGGGCTACTTCGAGGCGCCGGAGATCAATGCCGCGGCGTTCACCAGCGACGGCTGGCTGCGCACCGGCGACCTCGGCCTGATCGACGCCGGCGAGCTGGTGATTACGGGGCGGGCCAAGGAAATCATCTTCGTCAACGGCCAGAACTACTATCCGTACGACATCGAGGCGATCGCCGAGGGCATCGAGTCCCTCGAGCTCGGCAAGGTGGCCGCGGCGGGCTGCCGCCCCGCCGGTGCGGAAACGGATGAACTGACGATATTCGTCCTGCACCGCGGCAGCATGGAGGAATTCCTGCCGGTCGCCAGCGAGGTAACGCGCCGGATCAACGAGCATGCCGGGCTGGAGGTCGCGCAGGTCGTGCCGGTGCGGCGAATCCCCAAGACCACCAGTGGCAAAGTCCAGCGCGTCGCGCTCGAGAACGCCTTCATGGCGGGCGAATTCGCTGCGGAACTGGCCGAACTGGCACGCCTGCGAGAAGCCGCGCACGTCCACACTCACGAGGCCACCGGCACGGTCGAGCAGCGCATCAAGGCAATCGTGGACGATGCGCTGGCGGGCAGGCGCGTCGAGGTGGACGACAACCTGTTCGAGATCGGTGCCAGTTCACTGACGCTGATACAGATCCACGAAAGGATTGACCGCGAATTCCCCGGTCTCGTGGACCTGACGGAGATCTTCGACTTTCCGACGGTCGCGGAACTCGCCAGCCACATCGAGGCCAAGCTCGCCCAGGGCACCGGCTGACCCGCGGAACGCGGACGCAAGAACGCCCGCGACGGCGCAAACCGCCGCGGGCGTGAGCGTCGATGCAGCCAGAGTGGCTGTTACTTGACCGGTTCGCTGCCGTTCTGCGGGACTTCCGATTCTTCGAGGTCGATAGATCCCGACTTTGCCGGCGCGTCCGTATTCGTCATCAGGCGCGCCAGCTTCCATACGCCATCCACCTTGGCGAACACGGCCATCCACTTGCCCTGCTCGATGAAGGCGTTGATCGTCTTGTTGCGGATGCGGTAGGTACCCTCGGCCACGGCCAGGTCGGAGGTCATGCCGGATGCGTCGCGGGTCCACTCCCACTCGAGTTCGTCGGAGAGGGCGCCCTTGTAATAGTCGACGATGTCATCGATGCCGGTGACCGACTCGACGTTCGGCGGCATGATCTTGGCATTCGGGGACAACAGGCCGCGGATTGCCTCCGGGTTGAACTCGCTCATCGCAGACAGGAACTGGTTGACCACCTCTTCCGGGACCCCCTCCGCAATGGCTGGCGGGGCCTTCTGCCCGCCGCAGGCGGACAGCGTCAGGAGGGCAGTGGCGGCAATGATCGCTAGGTTTCGGCTGATCTTCACGGAATTCTCTCCACGGTTGGGAATCTGGACGGCGGCCAACGTAAGCAGCGCTGGATCCACGCGGGGAGCCGTCCGTAAACGATAACGATAGCGGCCCGCGGCCCGCCGCCGCAACCTCGGCGTCACCCGCCGTCAGCCTGGGCCACCGACTCGGCCGGCTTGCGACGGCGGGCCTTCCACCGCCGGTAAGCCCATAGCCAGTCCGAAGGGTGTGCCCGAATCTGCGCCTCGGTCCGGGCCGCATAACGGTCGATCATCGCGCCTTCCGGCAGGCCCTCGTCATGGCCTACCAGCGGCTCCATCGTTACCGTGTAGTGCCCCCGGCGCGCCCTCTGCACCGCTACGTAGAAGATCGGGCACCTTGCGGCGCGGGCGATCGCCTCCGGACCCATGAAGAAGGTCGTTTCATGGCCAAAGAACAGCGTCTCGTGGCGAATGGCCCTGAGGGTCGGGTCCTGGTCCGCCACCATGGCGACGGCACGCGGCTGCTTGCGGCGGCGGAGTACGTGCATCAGCAATCGCTTGTCGGGCACCATGATGGCGCCGAAACGCGACCGCAGGGTCAGGAACACGCGGTCGGCCCACTCGCTGTGCAGGGGCTTGTAGGCTGCGTCCATCGGCGCCCCGAGGTTCTTCGAGACGGCCTGCAGCGTCCACTCCCAGTTGCAGATGTGCGACGTCACCAGCACGACACTCCTGCCCGCGCGGATGTGATCGCGCACCAGGTCCAGGTCCCGCAGGTCGACTCGCCGATCGAGCTCGTCGCCGTCAATGGTCAGCGCCTTGATCGACTCGACGGCGACATCGGCGAAGTTGAGGTAGAAGCCCCGGCGTACCCGGGTGATCTGCGCATCGTCGAATTCCGGGAAGCACTTGCGCAGCTGCATGTCCACGACCTGGCGTCGATAGCGGAAGACATGCTCGCCCAGCCAGGCCACCGCCGAGGCAAAGGCATACCAGGCCGGAAAGGGAATGGCGGCCAGGAGGCGCAGGTACCAAGGCAGTTCCGCAATGGCCTTGCGGTCCAGGGAGTCTGCCGGCCGGCGGTTGCGTTCTCTGTCCGTCATGGGCCCGTGAGCTTACTGGAAGGCCGCCCCGTGCGCACCCAAGGCGAGCGGACTGTCCAGCGGTCCCGGGGTGAGAAAACGGGCGCCGGGCCGCCCCGGCGCCCGCTGCGGCCTGTCAGATGACGGACGGCCGCGGTCGGAGCAGTTACTGAATGGCTACGTGCACCGCCTCGGTCTTCCTGGCCTTCGCCAGGCGAGGCAGGTGGACCTTCAGCACGCCGTCCTTGGATTCCGCCTTGATCTTGCCGACATCCACGTCCTCCGGGAGAATGAATGTCCGCTCGAACTCGCCGTAGAAGCGCTCCATGCGCTGCATCTTCTCCGACTTGTCCGTCTTCTCGTACTTGCGTTCCCCGTGCAGCCGCAGCACGCCGTCCTCGATGTCGATATGAATGTCTTCTTTCGGCACCTCGGGCAGCTCTGCCTGAACGAGATATTCTTTCTCGGTCTCGATGATGTCTGCGGTGGGCATCCATTCCACCTTCATGCCGAGATCACGAGGCCAGGCGAACGGAAGCTGCCTTTCGTTGGCGAACAGCCGATCCATCCGTCCAAAATAGTCCTCCAGCCGTTTCATGGGGAGGAAATCCTTTGTCAACATGACATCCTCCTGCACACCGGAAAAATCCTGGGACGTCCCCACCGGGTGCCCAACCATTGTGAACCGCCTGCCAGGCTTTCGTAATTGCCGCGGGCGCTATGCAGCTTCACCAATTCCGTACTTGAATTGACGCCGGCCCGCGGACCGCGCACTGCCAGCGTCAGGCAATCGAGCGTGGCAAACCATAGAGCAGGCCGCGACGGACCAGGGCTTTCTCGATTTCGACGACCAGGATGACCGCCATGGCGGCGCCGAAGGCAGCCAGCAGCTCACCCGGTGCCAGCGGCTGGACGTTGAACCATCGGTTCCCCAGCGGCGTGTAGACGATGGCAAGCTGCAGAAGCACCGAGCAGGCGACCACCCAGGCCAGCGGGGCATTGCTGCCGATGCCGATGGCCATGAGCGACTCGCGTTCCGAGCGAATCGCCATGACATGGCCCAGCTGCGCGAACACAAGCGTCGTGAATACGAGCGTCTGCCAGGACGACTCCTCGACGCCGAAGTCCCAGGCCAGGCCGAGCAGGGCCAGCCCTGCCATGAACGCGCCGACCCAGACCATGTGCTGCCACATGCCGCCCCGGAAGACACTCTCGCCCGGGGGCCTGGGAGGTCTGCGCATCACGCCGCGCTCGGCGGGCTCGATCGCCAATGCCAGTCCCGGCAAGCCGTCGGTCACAAGGTTGATCCAGAGGATGTGAATCGGCAGCAGCGGCAAGGGCAACCCCAGGAACGGTGCCAGCAGGATTGTCAGGATCTCCGCCGAGTTGCTGGTCATGGTGTATTTCACGAACTTGCGCACGTTGTCGTACATGCGCCGCCCCTCCTCCACCGCGTGCACGATGGTCGCGAAATTGTCGTCGAGCAACACCATGTCCGATGCCTCTCGCGCAACATCCGTTCCGGAACGACCCATGGCGATGCCGATGTCTGCGCGCTTGAGCGCCGGCGCATCATTGACGCCGTCCCCGGTCATGGCCACGTATTCACCGCGCCGCTTCAGCGAATCGATGATCCGGATCTTGTGCTCGGGCGACACGCGGGCGAAGGCGACTGGCGCAGCCAGCGCCTGCTCCAGCTGCGCGTCGTCGAGCCTGTCCAGTTCGAGCCCTGCGATCACTCGTCCGCCCTCGGGCAGCAGGCCGACCTCGGTGGCGATGGATCGTGCCGTCGCGGGATGGTCGCCGGTGATCATCACGGGTGTGATACCGGCGGCGCGGCAAGCCGCCACGGACTCCCTGGCCTCGGGCCGCGGCGGGTCCTCGAGGCCGACGAGGCCCAGAAATGCAAGCGACCGCTCCCATTCCTGCTGCGCAACCTCGGGGCCGACCAGTTCCCGCATCGCAAAGGCAATGACACGCCGCCCCGACTCGGCGATTCGCTGGGCGGCCGCCTCTATATCGCGCCTCGCGGGCTCGCCGAAGTCGCACAGCGGAAGCACGGACTCCGGCGATCCCTTGACGAAGCTCAGCCATCGGTCGCCCGCTGCGCTTCCGTGGACCGTGACCATGCGCTGCCGCAGCGAGTCAAAAGGCAACTCGGCGTGACGAGGCAATCTGGCCGCGGCTTCCGACTTTTTCAGGCCGAGGGCCGCCGCCGCCTCGTACAGCGCCACTTCCGTCGGGTCACCGACCGGCCCTTTCGGTCCGGCCTCGACGTCGTTGGAAACGGCCAGCGCATCCCGCAATCCCAGCCACGTCGGGTCGAACTCGGCCGGCGGGCCGTCGCTGTCCTGGCCGTTCACGTGCCACGCACGGACCTGCATTCGGTTCTGGGTCAGCGTGCCGGTCTTGTCGGAGCAGACGAAGGTGACCGAACCGAGCGTCTCGACGGCCGGAAGCCGCCGCATCAGCGCGTTTCGCAAGACCATTTTCCTCGCGCCCAATGCCAGGGAAATGGTCACTACCGCCGGCAATGCCTCCGGGATCGCGGCAACAGCGAGGCTGATAGATGTCAGCAGCATGAGCACGACGTCTTCGCCGCGCAGCATTCCAGCAGCGAAGACGAGCATGCAAATGCCGATTACGACCAGCGACAGTCGCTGCCCAAAGGTCTTGAGTCGCAACTGGAGCGGCGTCTGACCGGCTTCCGCCTCGGCCAGCAACTGCGCGATCCGGCCGAGTTCCGTGTCCATGCCGGTCGCCACGCAGATTCCCACGCCGCGGCCGCGGGCCACGATGGTGCCCTTGTAGACCATGTTCAAGCGGTCGCCGACGGACAGGTCCGTACCGTCCAGACGCCCGACCTGTTTGTCTACCGCATGGGACTCGCCGGTGAGGGCCGCTTCCTGGGCCGCGAGTTCAGCGCACTCGACCAATCGCAGGTCGGCCGGCACGATGGCGCCGGCCTCCAGCAGCACGACGTCTCCCGGCACGATGCCTTCGGCCGGAATGACCTCGACCCGACCGTCCCGTCGCACGCTGGCGGACGGCGCGGCCATCCGCCGCAGCGCGTGGATCGCCGCCTCGGCCCGGAATTCCTGGATGAAACCGATCACCGCGTTCAGCACGACGATCGCCAGGATCACGACGACGTCCTGGAAGTCGCCGGTCAGCCCGGCGAGCAATGCCGCGGTCAGCAATACCAGGATCATGAAGTCCTTGAACTGCCCCAGCAGCAACGCCGACCAGTGGCGCGGAGGCGCCTCGCGAATGGCATTCGGGCCGTGCAAGCCGCGCCGGCGTTCGACCTCGCCGGCCGGCAGTCCGCGAGCGGCCTCCACGCCCAGTTGCGCGGCCACCTCCTCGACCGGCAGCGTGTACCAGGGCGGCTGGGCCGGACTCGCGGCCGTGGCGCGTTCCTTCTTTCGGGCAAGGTCGTTCATCACTGGCCAATCAGGAACAGGACATAGGAGTTGATGACGTAGATCAGCAACAGGAACAGGCCGGTCCAGCCGAAGGCCCGGAAGGTCCGCTCGGCCGGTCGATAGAACAGGGCCGCGATGACGGCACCGCTCATTACCATGGCGCTGATGGCCGTGCCGGCGTGGGCCTTGCTGGTGACGCTGAAGAGCGGGCCTCCCTGGTAGGCCAGGTCGTCCACCGCGATGATCGCCATGTCGAAGAGGTTGCTGCCGAGCAGGTTGCCGATCGCCAGATCGAGCGCGCCGAGCTTCAGCGCGGACACGGCCACGGCCAGCTCCGGCAGGGAGGTCGAGAAGGCAACCAGCAGCGTGCCGACGAAGCTGTTGTTCCAGCCCATCGCCTTGGCCAGGGACGCCCCGATGAACGGCAGCGCAGCGCCGGCCCCGACCACGACCACGGCGGCGAGACCGTAGCCGATCAGCGCGTGGCGCAGGGAAATGTCGGGATGACGAAGCTTCTTTTTCGGGCGGGCACGGGCCTCGCGCAGCTCGTACTGCAGGACGATCCGCATTGCCAGGATGTAACCGATGAAGATGACCGGCGTGTACAAGCCCACGTGCCCGATCGCCGGCAGCTGCTCCCCGACCAGCACGGACAGCGCGACGATGCCGATCAGGATGACACCAAAGCCCGCCGAGAGGATGTGGCTCTGTGCGGCAAGCGTGTAGATCGATGCGCGCGGATGACCCAGCTCCAGGAACAGCAGGATCAGCAGGTTGAAGATGCAGCTCCCGAGGGCATCGCCGACGGCGATGTTCGGCACTCCGGCGACGGTCACTGAACTGATGCCGGTGACCAGTTCGGGCAGTGAGGTGACCGTGGCCACCATCACCACGCCGATCAGCGTGCGGCCGAGGCCGGTCCGCTCGGCGATGACGTCGCCGTAACGGGACAGCTGGTAGCCGGCGCCGCCGATGACCGCCGTACATAGCATGAATTCGAGCCAGATGAGGTACATCGCCATTCCACGCCATCGCGCGACAGGCCCGCATGGCATGCCGCCTGTAAAGACTATGCGAGCGGCCGGTCACAACAATCCGCAATGCCCGCCAAGGGATCGGCCGCCCGCCTTTGTGCGAGAATTGCCGCCATGAAATTCACCGCAACGTCCGCCGCGCCCCGGACCTGTGTCATCGGCGCCGGCTCCAGCGGGCTGCCGGTCGTCAAGGCGCTGAGGGAGCGTGGTGTCCCCGTGGTGTGCTACGAACGCACGCAGAACGTCGGGGGGCTCTGGTGCATCGACAACAAGGCGCAGGGAGCCAGCGCGGCCTACGACTCGCTGCACATCAACACCGACACGCGGATGATGGAGTACCAGGACTTCCCGATGCCGGCGGACCTGCCCGCCTACCCGAGCCATCTGCAGATCCACGAGTACTTCAGGGATTACGTGACGCACTTCGGGCTTGCGGAACACATCCGCTTCGGCACGGAGGTTCAGCAGTGCCGCAGGATGGACGACGGCCGCTGGCGGGTGACGCTTGCCGGCGGCGAGATCGAGATCTTCGATGCCCTGGTCGTGGCGAACGGTCACCACTGGGACCCGCAGGGCCCGGACCCGGCGCCGCCAGGGCATTTCGAGGGCCCGCAGATTCACTCGCACGCCTATCGCAGCCCGCAGGATCCCCTCGAGCTGCGCGGCAAGCGCGTGGTCGTCGTCGGGCTGGGCAACAGCGCCGTCGACATCGCCACGGAGCTCGGCAGCCGGGCCGTGGCGGAGCGCGTATTCCTGGTCGCGCGCCGCGGCGCCTGGATCCTGCCCAAGTGGTTCGGCGGCACGCCGATCACCCGCCTGCCGCAGCCGCAGAACCGGTTCCCCTGGATCCCCTGGCAGGTCACGTCCTTCATCATGGGCCTGGTCATGCGGCTGCAGTTCGGCACACCGACCGACTACGGGCTGCCGAGGCCGGATCACCGCCCCCTGCAGGCCCACCCGACCGTCAGCCAGGACCTGCTGTCGAGGATCGGTCACGGCGACATCGTGGTGAAACCCGCCATCCGCGAACTGCGGGGCGCGAACGTGGCCTTCGAGGACGGCTCGGAGGAGCGCGCTGACGCAATCATCTGGTGCACCGGCTACCGGGTGAGTTTCCCGTTCTTCGAGCCGGATTTCCTGGCAGCGAAGGACAATGTCCTGCCCCTCTGGAACCACACGATCCTGCCCGGCGTCGACAACCTGTTCTTCGTCGGCCTCTACCAGCCACTCGGATCGATCATGCAACCGGCCGAACTGCAGGGCCGGATCATCGGCGAGTACCTGCTCGGTCACATCGGCTTCCCTGATGAAGCCTGCATGCGCCGGGAAATGGCCGAAGAACGGCGACTCATGGAGCGGCGCTACCTGAAGTCCCGTCGGCACACGATGCAGGTCGATTTCGGTCCCTTCATGCACCGGCTGCGGAGGATGTTGAAGGGGTGGTGAGTCGTGAGCAGTGAGCAGTGAGTGGTGAGTGGTGAATGGTGAGTAGTGAGTAGTGAGTAGTGAGTAGTGAGTAGTGAGCAGTGAGCAGTAAGAGACGGCGGCGGCGGCAGTAGCCTCTTTCGACTCACGACTCACGACTCACCACTCACGGCTTCCGATCCGGCCACCCGCCATCCGCTGCCATTCTTGAACTCTCCCCGGCCCTCCTATAAACTTGCTTGCTGCTAACAAGTTTATACGGACGTGCCGATTGCCCCCAGCGAATACGCAAGCCGAGTCTGCCCGCCGGCGCACC
>Ga0316188_10001772_pt1 | contig 10267 bp, 7 predicted proteins | sample Phiworburrow1_MG_FD_204933 | JGI IMG/M metagenome (GOLD analysis project Ga0316188, IMG submission 204933) | Coastal sediment microbial communities from Maine, United States - Phippsburg worm burrow 1 | ecosystem: Environmental > Aquatic > Marine > Coastal > Sediment | place: USA: Maine... | reverse complement strand
CGGCGCGTTCGACTACCTGTCCAAGCCGGTGGCGCTGGACGCGTTGCGCAATCTCGTCCGCTCGGCGATCCAGGTGGCGCCGTCGCAGTCGCCGCAGTCGAGCGACGCCGGGGCGGCCGCCGCTCCCACGCGCGACCTGCTCGGCGAGTCCCAGGCGATGGAGGACGTCCGCCTGGCGATCGCCCGGCTGGCGCGCAGCATGGCGCCGGTGGCGATCACCGGCGAATCGGGTTCGGGCAAGGAGCTGGCGGCACGGCTCGTCCACCTGTCCGGAGTCCGTGCGCGACAGCCCTTCGTCGCGGTGAACTGCGGTGCGATCCCCGAAGCGCTGATGGAGTCAGAGTTCTTCGGGCACCGCAAGGGCGCGTTCACCGGCGCCGACCAGGAACGCGACGGCTTCTTCCAGGCGGCCAGCGGCGGTACGCTTTTTCTCGACGAAGTGGCCGATCTGCCGCTGCCCATGCAGGTGAAGCTGCTGCGCGCGATCCAGGAAAAGCGCGTGCGCAAGGTGGGGGCGACGATCGAGGAGCCGGTCGACGTGCGCATCATCAGCGCCACGCACCAGGATCTCGGGCAGTGCGTGGCGGCCGGCCGCTTCAGGCAGGACCTTTACTACCGGCTCAACGTCATCGAGCTGAAGCTGCCGCCGTTGCGTGACCGGCCGAGCGACATCCCGGTGCTCGCCGAGGCGATCCTCGTGCGTCTGGCTGAACGCGCGGGGCTGGCGCAGGTCCCGAGGCTGGCGTCGGTGACGCTGAAGTATCTGTGCAGCTACTCGTATCCCGGCAACGTGCGCGAGCTCGAGAACATCCTCGAGCGGGCGCTGGCCTTTTCCAACGCAGAGGTGATCAACGTCGAGGACCTCGGGCTGCGCCCGACGGTGAGCGACGCGACCGAGAACGAGCGGGCTGGCGGCGTGGAGCAGACCGCGCCGGTCTCGACGCAGCCGCGGCCGGTGCGCATGAGCGAGGAAGGGATTCCGGAGTCGCTGCCGGACTACCTCGACCAGATCGAACGCGAGGCGATTCAGCGGGCGTTGGAGAAGACCCGCTTCAACCGCACCGCCGCGGCGAAGCTGCTGGGCATCACCTTTCGCGCCTTGCGCTACCGGATGCAGCGCCTGGGCATCAATTGAGCCGGGTGGCGTTGAGCTGGCCGCCCGACGGTGGCGACTGGCTGCGTGGCGCGCGACGCGTCGCTTCACCGAACTTCGATCGGCGGCCGCCAGGCACGCCGATCGACCTTCTCGTCGTCCACTACATCAGCCTTCCTCCCGAGCGTTTCAGCGGCGACGCGATCGAGCGGTTCTTCACCAATCGCCTTGATCCCCGGGGCCATCCGTTCTTCGAGTCGATCCAGGGGCTGCGCGTGTCCGCCCACTTCCTGATCCGGCGTCGCGGCGAACTGCTGCAGTTCGTCGGATGCGACGCCCGTGCGTGGCATGCCGGCCCCTCGGAGTTCCGCGGGCGCAGCCGCTGCAACGACTTCTCGATCGGCGTGGAACTCGAGGGCAGCTCGAATGCGCGGTTCACCCAGGCGCAGTACCGCAGGCTCGCGCGGCTCGCGACGCTGCTCTCGCTGCGCTATCCGCTGCGGTGGGTCGCCGGCCACAGCGACATCGCGCCGGGAAGAAAGGAGGATCCCGGTCCGCTGTTCGACTGGAATGGTTTCATGTCGAGCGTCCGTCATACAAGGCTCGCGAGGCCGTTTGCGGCCACAGACCGCGTCAATACGCGATCTGAAAGATGACAGGAAGATGACAGCGTGATTTCGGCGCGGAATGCGCTGTCGATCCGCATGAATCAAGACTCCCGCCGCAGGAATCCCGCAACCGAGCGGCTTTGCGAGCAATCACTCTCAAGTGATTGTTTCCGAACAAATTCTGAACTTGCGCCGCGCCTCCGCTAGCCACTAGAATTAGTGCCGACGGAGCAAAGAGCCACCATATGTAGTGGTTTCGTTGCCCCTTCGTTGGGAGGCGTGTCGCGCTGCCGGTCGCGCCCTCCGACGATCCGAATACCAATAAGCTGTTGGAGGATGATGAGATGCAATGGGTTGGTGAGAACCTGACGTCGACACCCGTTTCCCCGGCCCGGCAGTGGCCGCAAGGCGCCGCCGACGAAGGAGGGCTCGCGCCCAGTGTCGGCTTGTCCGATTTCAAAGTGATCCGCCGCAACGGCGCCGTCGTGGCGTTCGAACCGGGCAAGATCGCCGTCGCGATGACCAAGGCGTTTCTCGCGATCAGCGGCGGACAGGGCGCGGCCTCGGCGCGCGTGCGTGAGATGGTCGACCAGCTCACCACGATGGTCGTGGGTGCGCTCACGCGCGGCAAGCCCGCCGGCGGAATCTTTCACATCGAAGACATCCAGGACCACGTCGAGCTCGCGCTGATGCGATCGGGCGAACACGAGGTGGCCCGCGCCTACGTGCTGTATCGCGAGCGACGCGCGCAGGAGCGCGCGGCCCGCCACAAGGAGGCCCCGGCGCCCGACCAGCCCGCGCTGAACGTGGTCGACGCCGGCGTGCGTCGCCCGCTGGATCTCGGGGCGCTTCGCGGGCTGATCGAGTCGGCCTGCGTCGGCCTGACGGAGTTCGTCAGCGTCGAGGAAGTGCTGTCGGAGACGGTGAAGAACATCTACGACGGCGTGCCGATCGAGGAGGTCTACAAGTCGGCGATCCTGTCGGCGCGCGCGCTGATCGAGACGGATCCGGCGTACAGCCAGGTCACCGCCCGGCTGCTGCTGCACACGATCCGTCGCGAGGTGCTCGGCGAGGAGGCCTCGCAGGCGCAGATGCAGACGCGCTACGCCGAGTATTTCCCGCTTTTCGTCAAGCGCGGCGTCGAGGCCGGGCTGCTCGACGATGCGCTGCTGCAGTTCGACCTGCAGCGGCTCGGCGCGGCGCTCGCGCCCGAACGCGACCTGCAGTTCTCCTACCTCGGCCTGCAGACGCTGTACGACCGCTATTTCCTGCACGTGCAGGAGAGCCGCATCGAACTGCCCCAGGCCTTCTTCATGCGGGTCGCGATGGGCCTGTCCCTGAACGAGATCGACCGCGAGGGACGGGCGATCGAGTTCTACGAGCTGCTGTCGCGGTTCGACTTCATGAGTTCGACCCCGACGCTGTTCAACTCGGGCACGCAGCGCTCGCAGCTCTCCTCGTGCTACCTGACCACCGTCTCCGACGATCTCGACGGCATCTACGAGGCGATCAAGGAGAACGCGCTGCTGGCCAAGTACGCCGGCGGCCTGGGCAACGACTGGACGCCGGTGCGCGCGCTCGGAAGCCACATCAAGGGCACCAACGGAAAGAGCCAGGGCGTGGTTCCCTTCCTGAAGGTGGTCAACGACACCGCGGTCGCGGTGAACCAGGGCGGCAAGCGCAAGGGCGCGGTCTGCGCCTACCTGGAGAGCTGGCACCTCGACATCGAGGAGTTCCTCGAGCTGCGCAAGAACACCGGCGACGACCGTCGCCGCACCCACGACATGAACACCGCGAACTGGATTCCGGATCTGTTCATGAAGCGGGTGATGGAAAACGGCGAGTGGACACTGTTCTCGCCGGCCGACTGCCCGGATCTGCACGACAGGTTCGGCAAGGACTTCGAGCAGGCGTATCTGCGTTACGAGCAGAAGGCCGCCGACGGCGAACTGAAGCTGCACAAGAAGATCCCGGCGGTGCAGCTCTGGCGCAAGATGCTCTCGATGCTGTTCGAGACGGGCCATCCGTGGCTCACGTTCAAGGATCCGTGCAACCTGCGCTCCCCGCAACAGCACGTCGGTGTGGTCCACAGCTCGAATCTGTGCACCGAGATCACGCTGAACACCGGTGAGACGGAAATCGCCGTCTGCAACCTGGGCTCGGTCAACCTGGTGGCGCACATGGTGCCGGACGCGACCGGCCGGGGTTACGTGCTCGACCACGACAAGCTCAAGCGCACGATTAGCACCGCGATGCGCATGCTCGACAACGTGATCGACATCAACTACTACGCGGTCGGGAAAGCGCGCAATTCGAACCTGAAGCACCGCCCGGTCGGCCTCGGCGTCATGGGTTTCCAGGATTGCCTGCACCTGATGTGCATGCCGTACGCGAGCCAGGGGGCAGTGGAGTTCGCCGACCGCTCGATGGAGGCGGTCTGCTACTACGCGTACTGGGCGTCGACCGAACTCGCGAAGGAGCGCGGCCGCTACGCGAGCTTCACCGGCTCGCTGTGGGACCGCGGGATCCTGCCGAAGGACTCGCTGGAGCTGCTCGGCGAGCAGCGCGGTGGCGGCGCCGCCGGTGTGTCCGGGTCGCCCTATCTCGAGGTCGACATGTCGGAGTCGATGGACTGGGACGCGCTGCGGGCGCGCATCCGAGAGCACGGCATGCGCAACTCCAACTGCGTGGCGATCGCGCCGACGGCGACGATCTCCAACATCATCGGCGTGTCGGCGTGCATCGAGCCCACCTACCAGAACCTGTACGTCAAGTCGAACCTGTCCGGCGAGTTCACCGTGGTCAACGACTACCTGGTGCGCGACCTGAAGAGGCTCGGCCTGTGGGACGAGGTGATGCTCTCCGACCTGAAGTTCTTCGACGGTTCGCTCGCTCGAATCGATCGCGCGCCCGCCGAGCTTCGTGCGATCTACGCGACCGCTTTCGAGGTCGATGCGGCGTGGCTGGTCGAGTGTGCGTCGCGGCGTCAGAAGTGGATCGATCAGGCGCAGTCCCTGAACATCTACATGGCCGGCGCGTCGGGCAAGAAGTTGCACGAGACCTACACGCTGGCCTGGCTGCGCGGACTGAAGACCACGTACTACCTGCGCACTCTCGGTGCGACCAGTGCGGAGAAGTCCACGACCGAACGCATCGGCCAACTCAACTCCGTGTCGGCCGACGGCAGCACGCCGGCGGGCTTCGCGCATTCGGGTTCGGGCGCTGCGCAGTCGTCGCAGCAAGCGGGTGCGCGCAACGAGGACGCGACACCGAAGTTCTGCGCGATAGACGACCCGACTTGCGAAGCGTGTCAGTGATCGTTGGCGCGTGTGCAACGCCGAATTGACAGATGCAGTGTCACGTGGCAGCGCATTTTCGTTGTTGCGAGAACACCGACGCGCGCAAGAAAAAGTCAAGTCAGTGTTGCAAACACGTTGCCGTCTATCCACAGTCGTCGTAAGATTCTGTCTGTGTATAACAGCGGAATCTCGCGATAAGACAACGAGTTAGCTGTCTGAATTCAAGCGAGATATTAAATGCTGTCCTGGGATGACTCAGCTCCGATGACGCCGGCCAGAATGCCGGCAATGCCGATTCCGAATCCGACGGGGGTTTCGCCGACCCTGGCGAGCGCGGTTCCCGAGAGGATCGTCCCGGAGGCGGCCGACGCAGCGGCACGTCCGAATTCCGCGTCCGCGATGGCCGGCAGTGACCGTCGTGTGCGCGTGGAAGACAAGCGCATCATCAACGGCGCCTCCGACGTCAACCAGCTGGTTCCCTTCAAGTACAAGTGGGCGTGGGAAAAGTATCTGGCCACCTGCGCGAACCACTGGATGCCGCAGGAAGTCAACATGAGCCGCGACATCGGGCTCTGGAAAGACCCCAACGGCCTGACCGAGGACGAGCGCCGGCTGGTGAAGCGCAATCTCGGGTTCTTCGTCACCGCGGATTCGCTGGCGGCCAACAACATCGTGCTCGGCACGTACCGCCACATCACCGCCCCGGAGTGCAGGCAGTTCCTGCTCCGCCAGGCGTTCGAAGAGGCGATCCACACGCACGCGTATCAGTACATCGTCGAGTCGCTCGGACTCGACGAGGGCGAGATCTTCAACGCCTATCACGAGGTCAAGTCGATCCGGGACAAGGACGAGTTCCTGATCCCGTTCATCGACACGCTGATCAACCCCCAGTTCGTGACGGGCACCCCGGAGAACGATCAGAAGCTGCTGAAGTCGCTGATCGTCTTCGCCTGCCTGATGGAGGGGCTGTTCTTCTACGTCGGCTTCGTGCAGATTCTCGCGCTCGGCCGGCAGAACAAGATGACCGGCGCTGCCGAGCAGTATCAGTACATCCTTCGCGACGAATCGATGCACTGCAACTTCGGCATCGACCTCATCAACACGATCAAGCTGGAAAACCCGCACCTCTGGACCCCGGAATTTCGCGACGAGATCCGCGGTCTGTTCAAGCGCGCGGTCGAGCTCGAGTACGCCTACGCGGAGGACACGATGCCCCGCGGCGTGCTCGGCCTGAATGCGCCGATGTTCAAGGGCTACCTGCGCTTCATCGCCAACAGGCGTGCGCAGCAGATCGGTCTGGACGCGCTCTTTCCCCAGGAGGAGAACCCCTTCCCGTGGATGAGCGAGATGATCGATCTCAAGAAGGAACGGAATTTCTTCGAGACGCGTGTCATCGAGTATCAGACCGGCGGCGCGCTCAGCTGGGATTGAACGGAGCGGCGAATTGCCGCGATCCAAGGAACGATTTGAGGGAACTGGAAAAAGTCTGGTCGGACACGCGCAGCAGGATGGCACCCCTTTCGGTGGTGGCCAGCGGATCGGTGTCCTCCGCGCTTTTCGCCCCTCTGCAGAGAACGCCAGGCCTTCGCGCCTGGCGTTTTTCTTGCGCCGAATTCATTAGCGTAGGGATGCGGCCGGACGCCGCGCAAGTTCTTGCGCCGATGAATAGCTCGTGTGCCGTGCGCCGTTGGGGCGCGCAACCACGGGTTTCCATGTTCGCATTTCAACTCTAGGAGATTCCTGATGGCTACTGCCAAGAAACCTGCTGCGAAGAAGCCCGCCGCGAAGAAGAAAGCGGCTGCGAAGAAGCCCGCCGCCAAGAAAGCGGCTGCGAAGAAACCTGCCGCCAGGAAAGCGGCCAAGAAGGTTGTGAAGAGAGCAGTTGCGAAGAAGCTCGTGAAGAGAGCACTGGCGAAGAAGATCGTGAAGAAGGCGGCTGCCAAAAAGGTTGCCAAGAAGGTCGTGAAGAAGGCGGTTGCGAAGAAGGCCGTGAAGAAGGTTGCGAAGAAGGCCGTCGCCAAGAAGGTTGCGAAGAAGGCCGTCGCCAAGAAGGTAGCCAAGAAGGCCGTCGCCAAGAAGGTAGCCAAGAAGGCGGCCGCGAAGAAGGTAGCGAAGAAGGTCGTCAAGAAAGTGGCGAAGAGGCCTGCGGCCAAGAAAGCAGCGAAGAAGCCAGCTGCGAAAAAACCGGCCGCGAAAAAGGCTCCCAAGCCTGCTGCCGCTCCCGCAGCGCCGTTGAATCCGGCGGCGGCCTGGCCGTTCCCGACTGGCAACAAGCCTTAATCAGTTTTGCCGCGCAAGACCGCCCAAGGGTGGTCGACGAAGCGCTCTCGGACCCGCACCGGTTTTCCGGTGCGGGTCCTTTTTCCTGAGACAATGCGCTTGTCCTGAAACAGCGCGGCTCTCGCCAATCTACGCATGACACGCACCCTTTGGTTCCTGATCGAGACGTTGGGCAGCTTGCTGGTGTCGGCTTGCGTGCTGCGCGCGGTCGCGTGGCGCGTGAACCTCTCGCCGCACAACCCCATCAACCAGTTTCTGGTCGCCGCGACCGACTGGCTGATCAAGCCTCTGCGCAAGATGCTGCCCGCCGCCCGCCGTACCGACTGGGCGAGCATTGGCGCGGCGGTGCTGGTCTCGCTCGTGCTCGCAGTGTGCTGGACGCTGATTTTCGCGCGCGGCCGTCCGCCGGCCTTCGGCGGCGTGATGCTGCTCGCGCTGTTCTGGGTGCTGAAGTGGTCGCTCTATCTGCTGATCGCGATGGTGATCCTGCAGGCGATCCTGTCGTGGGTGAACCCGCACGCACCGATCGCACCGGCACTCGACCAACTCACGCGACCCTTTCTCGCCCCGTTTCGACGGGTCGTGCCGCTGGTCGGCGGCGTCGACCTGTCGCCGCTCGTGCTGATCGTGCTGGCGCAGGTGCTGCTGACCGGCCTCGAGTCGCTGTTCGTCGCGCTCGTCACGATTCCCTGAGCGCGTGGCGACGAGAAGGCCGCGTGCCAGCGACAGAGCCGGTCGCGACAGCGCGTCGCTGCATTCCAATGGAACGACGATCGGGCGCGCTGCCGAGCCCGAAACAGGCCCCGCGTGGCTGTCGGGGCAGCCGTCTCGCTGGGTGATCGCGGTGCGGGCGCAGCCGGGGGCGCGCCGTTCCGAGGTGGTCGGAGAGCACGGTAGTTGCCTGAAGATTCGCATCGACGCGCCGCCCATCGAGGGCCGCGCCAACGAGGCGTTGCTGCACTGGATCGCCGAGCGTCTCGGGCTGCGCCATGCGCAGGTCACGTTGCTCGGTGGCGCGAGCAGCCGAGACAAGCGTGTTCTGGCCGAGACGCCGCTGGGTCGCGCGCAGTTCGTCGAGCGCCTGCTCACCGGCCAGATCGTCTGAATGCCTGCGGCGGGGCCGCGCGCCAGCGCCGACGACCAGGCGCATGGCCGCCCCGTTCGACGATTGCGCGCTCGACCTCGGGTGTGTTCGACGCGCCGGCCGTCGGCGCGTCAGGCCGTCACCAGGGGCGCTCGCCGTAGGCCAGCGAGAAGCGGGTCGCGATCTCGCCGAGGTCGAAGCTGTGGTTCTGCGCGCCCTGCCGCTCGATCTTCACCGCGCCGAGCACGCTGCCCAGACGCGCCGCCTTTGACCAGGACCAGCCCTGCGCGATGCCGTGCAGCAGGCCGCCGCGATACGCGTCGCCGCAGCCGGTCGGATCGATCGCCTCGGAGATGCGGCACACGCCGATCGATTCGCAGCCAGAAGCCGTCCACAACTGCGACCCTTCGCCGCCGAGGGTGACGATCAGTGCCTGGATCTGCTGTGCGATTTTCGCCTCGGACCATCCGGTCCGCTCGCACAGCATCCGCGACTCGTAGTCGTTGACGGTGACCGCGGTCGCCGTTTCGATCAGCGAGCGCAGTTCACTGCCGTCGAACATGGGCAGCCCCTGGCCGGGGTCGAAGACGAAGGGCAGGCCGGCGTCGCGGAACTCGCGCGCGTGCTGGATCATCGCCTCCTTGCCGTTGGGTGCGACGATCCCTATCGCCGCGGGCAGCGCCTGCGCGGCGCTGACCCGATGCGCATGCGACATCGCGCCCGGATGAAAAGCGATGATCTGATTGTCCGCGAGATCGGTCGTGATGAAGGCCTGCGCGGTGTACTGGTCGGCGAGCCGCGCGACGTGCGAGGTGTCGATTCCCATCCGATGGATCCGCTCGACGTAGGCGTCGGCGTCGTGTCCGACGGCGGCCAGGATCACCGGTTCGCCGCCGAGCTGGCGCAGGTTGTACGCGATGTTCGCGGCGCAGCCACCGAACTCGCGCTTGAGGGTCGGCGTCAGAAACGCGACGTTGATCATGTGCACGCGGTCCGGAAGGATGTGATCCTTGAAATGGCCGTCGAACACCATGATGGTGTCGAAGGCCACCGAACCGCTGATCAGAACGCGACGCGACATGGAATCTCCTGTTTGCGGGCGCGGCTGCAGCCCGCCGCGGCTGCTCCGCGGGGCTATGGGTAGAACAGCTTGACCGAATACGCCGTGGGCTCGACGCCCTGCGGTTGGAGCGCGACGCGGACCGGCCACTCGGCGTTTGCGGCGACACCGTCGGTCTCGCCGCGCGAGGCGCCTGCGAGATAGTCGGCCGGCAGCAATACCTTTCTGACGACAACGGCGCCGCTGCCGTCGGTGAGAGAGAGCTCCATCGCGGGCCACCGGACCGGATGATCGACGGCATTGCGCAGCAGCGCGTTCATCGCGAGCAGCCCGCTGTCACCGGCGGACTGCAGCTCGAACGATTCGATCGTCAGTGCACCGAGCTGTCGCGGCGGATGGATCGACAGGCCAATCGGCGCCAGTGCCGCGACGAGCGCGGGCCGCAGGCCGGGAACTGCCGCTGCGAGCCAGTCGCGCGCGCCGATCGCCAGCTGCAGCGCGAGCGCGACGCCCAGCACCAACGCGGCCATGGCCGCGAAGACTGCGGAGCGGGTCGCGAACCCGCCCGCGCGCTCATTCGTCGAGAAGAAGTCGACCGCGTCCTCCTCCGGCGAGTCGGTCGCGTCGGCGCCGACGGGAACGGGCGCGGCGTGGCCGACGCTGTTCGCCGTCGTGGTCCCGAACGACGACGAGCGCGGCTGAACCGTGCGCTCGCCTGCGTCGTCGACGGGCGCGGCTTCGAATCCCGTTGACGTGTCGGTGACCCCACTGCTCCGGGTGTCGCGCACCGGGGTCTCGAACTCGCCGGTGTCGAGGGTCGCCGTGTCGAAAGTCGCTGTGTCC
>Ga0316188_10001771_pt1 | contig 10281 bp, 6 predicted proteins | sample Phiworburrow1_MG_FD_204933 | JGI IMG/M metagenome (GOLD analysis project Ga0316188, IMG submission 204933) | Coastal sediment microbial communities from Maine, United States - Phippsburg worm burrow 1 | ecosystem: Environmental > Aquatic > Marine > Coastal > Sediment | place: USA: Maine... | reverse complement strand
ATTACCTTATCTTCCAAATAGTCCATTCTGATATAGGCGACCCGGCCTATTTCCATCCCGGTTCGCCGCGGTTTATAAAGCATTTCTAATACCTTTCTAAGCCGCATATATTTCTCCCTGACTTCGCCCTGACCGAAAAAGATCGGAAAAGGATGCTCCACCAGGTAAACCACCAGTCCATCCTCGTCGTCGACATGCACCTCTGAAATCGACTGCACCGGCAGATTTGGGTTGTTCGCTCCCAGCAGGCGCAGCAAATGCAGGGGCTGCTGTAAAAGCTCTGACCGCCGGGTCTCATCTACCTGCTCCTCGAGGCCGGTGATAACCGGGTAATCGAGGTCCATCATATATGAGGTTTTGACAAACGGGGTGCCGATTCGATCGATATAGTGAAGTTTCGCGTTATCTTCTGCGCTGATCGCCATCAACGCATAAGGTTCATACTCATCAATCCGCAGCACCAGTGTATCGGGCCATTGACGGGAGACCGAGACATCCTTGACCCATGGATTCTTGTTTTTCACCGCTGTAGCGACTGCCACAGGATCAACCGAGAGGATGCTGGTGCTGACCTGTATGCCCGAGGAACTTCGTACCAGATCCACTGCGGAATTAACACATCCCTGTACCCGGATCGAGGTAATTCTGAAATAATCGATATCTCCGACCAGCCTGCCCACCAGGGTCAAACCACCACTCTGAAAAAACAGCATGAGCGCACCCGCCAGGAAACCGATCAGCACCACCTTGCGCCAGGGGCCTGGCTTCGGCTGACTCTGATAAGTCGGCTCCTGCTCCTTTTTGCTGCTCCAATAGAGGTTGAGTTTTTTCAGCAGGGTTCTTTTCTGCTTCTTTTCGCGCTCATCAAGCCTGACAAATGCACTTCTGCCTGCATCGACCCCACCCTTCGACTTGATATAGGGGCTTTTTTTGGCGCCGGTCAATTTTTTGAGCCAGTTTTTCATGTTCAAACGCATCTCAGATAAACTCGACTTCAGGCATCAGTTCAACGCCGCTGTGCATTCTCACCTGGTGCTGGATGTGCACAATCAGGCTGCGAATATCTTCAGCGCTGGCACCGCCGCAGTTGACAATAAAATTTGCATGTTTGTCAGATACTTCGGCGCCACCCACCCGAAACCCTTTGAGGCCTGCGGCATCGATTAGTCTGCCGGCACTGTCGCCTTCTGGGTTTCTGAAAACCGAACCCCCGCTGGCCAGGCTCAGCGGCTGCCGCTCCCGCCTTTTCTGCAGCAGGCTTTGCATGGTACAGCGAATCTGCTCGACCGATTCTTTCTTGAGTCGCAGCACCGCAGCGCTGACCACGCTGCCGTTCGTCTCACCGGCCAGATTATCGCAACGCCGGTAGCCAAACGATAACGTTTCGCCGCCTAGTTCCCGTACTCGCTCCCTATCGGTCAATTCAATCGAGACGACCACATCCGCCATCTCCCGTCCCCAGGCCCCGGCGTTCATCGCAACAGCGCCGCCGACCGTGCCCGGGATCCCGGCCGCAAATTCCATTCCGGAGAGCCCTTGGCCCGCACACCAGTCGGCCAGTCGGGCCAGACCCGTGCCGCCGCCGGCGCACACCTCACACAACTGGGCATCGATCTCGTTATGTACGTCGATTTTTTTAAAACCGTCTCCAAGCACCATAACGATGCCTCGAAAACCGTCGTCCGAAGCAAGGATATTGGATCCCCTCCCCAGGATTTTCCAGGCGATATGCTCCCGGTGGCACAAGTCCAGTACCGCCTGCAGTTCGCCTGAATCAAGCAGTGTGACCAGGGCATCAGCAGGCCCGCCGACCCTGAACGTGGTCCACGCCGACAGCGGCGCATCCCACCAGATCTTCCCGCTGACCACCCCGGTCAACACTGCTTGGAGGGAGGAGCTCATTGACATCTTCATCCTTTCCTGTACTACCGCTTCTCGAGCAGAGCCAGCAGGTCTTCACCGGCCCTGACGATATTTCCGGCCCCCAGTGTCAAGACCAGGTCGCCCGGAAGAAGTTGATCACAAATCGCTGCAGCCAGATCCGCTACCCGTGCGACGTGGGCGGTATGCCTCTGGCCATGCTGTTTTATCTGGGCAAGCAGCGAGATCGAGTCGACCCCTTCGATCGGCTCCTCACTGGCTGCGTATATATCAGTAAACACCAGCAGGTCGGCCCGGTGAAAGCAGGTCTTGAATTCCTCGAACAGCCCTTTGGTACGGCTGTATCGATGGGGCTGAAACAAAACCACCAGCCGCTTGTCGGGCCAGGCCTGCTTGATCGCCGCTAGTGTTGCCCGGATCTCGGTCGGGTGATGGCCATAGTCGTCCATCACCATGATGTCGCCCACCGTCCCCTTGTGCTGCATGCGCCGCTGCACACCGGCAAAAGAGCCCAGCGCTTCTGCGATCACCGCAAAGTCGATCTCCAGTTCCAGGCCGACGCAGATGGCTGCCAGGCTGTTGTATATGTTATGCAGACCGGGCTGGAGCAGTGCCACCTCGCCGAGTGACGTGCCTGCCTGGTATACCTCGAACCTGCTTTGGCCCGCCTCGAAGACGATATTTTCAGCATACAGATCGGACTGGCGGGTCAGGCCGTAGGTGATGACCCGCCTGCTTATCTGCGGCAGAACTGAGGCGATATGCTCATCGTCGAGGCAGATAATCGCCGCCCCGTAAAACGGCACCTTGTCGATAAAGGCCAAAAAGGCCTCCTTGACCTGCTCGATGTCGGCGTAGAAATCGGGATGCTCGAAATCGATATTGGTTACCACCTCGAGTACCGGAGAGAGTTTCAGAAACGAGCCGTCGCTTTCATCGGCTTCGGCCACCAGAAAGTCACCCTGTCCCAGCTTGGCGTTGCCGCCGAGACAATCGACCTTACCGCCGACCACGATGGTCGGGTCAAGTCCTGCGCTGGCCATCATCCAACTGACCATCGAGGTGGTGGAGGTCTTGCCATGGCTGCCCGCAATCGCAATACCATACTTGCTCAGGCGCATCAGCTCAGCCAGCATCTCCGCCCGCATGATCACCGGCACGCCGAGTTCGGCGGCGGCTTCGACCTCCGGGTTGGTTTTGGCAATGGCAGAAGATGCGACCAATACATCGGCCCCTTTGATCCAGTCACGGTGATGGCCCTCGTAGACTGTGCAGCCCAGTTCTTTGAGCCGCTCGGTGATGCGCGAACTGCTCAGGTCGGAACCGCTCACCCGGTAACCGAGATTAACCAGCAGTTCAGCGATGCCGCTCATGCCGATGCCGCCGATGCCGACGAAGTGGATATGTTTGGTTTTGCGATACATCAGCTCATTCTGCTCTGTGCAAGTTTCAGACAGATATCGACGATACGTGCCGCCGCATCGGGAATGCCGAGTTTTCCCATCTCAGCAGACATCTCTTCGATACGCGCCGGGTCAGCGATAATGGAGACGATCTCATCGGTCAACCGGGCGGCCGTCAGCCCATCCTGGAGCAGCACCACGGCTGCTCCGCTCTCCACGTACCAGGAGGCGTTCTTTTCCTGGTGCCGGTCCGCCGCAAACGGATAGGGAATCAGGATCGCCGGTTTGCCGACCACGCCAATCTCAGCCAGGGTGGTGGCGCCGGCCCGGGACACGATCAGATCGGCCTGGGTGTAAATACCTGCCATATCGTTAAAAAATGCTGATACCAGGTGGTCCATGCCGGCTTCGCGATAGGCCTCTGCCACCATCTGTTCATCATCTCTGCCGGTCTGATGGATCAAACGCAGCTTCGAGAAATCAGCCGCCCGGCTGCGCACCGCTTCCACCATCAATTGGTTGATCGCATGGGCGCCCTGGCTGCCGCCCAGAACCAGCAGCGTCGGTTTGTCCGAGCGCGACTGCCTGGCCGCCCTGCAGTCGATAATTTTTTTGCGCACCGGATTACCGGTCAGCACCGTTTTTTCGGCCGGAAAGAACCCCTGACTCTGGGGCAGCGACAGACAGACCCGGTTGACGAAACGGCCCAGCTTGCGGTTGGCCAGACCCGGAATCGAGTTCTGTTCATGGATGACCGCTGGTTTGCCCATCAGCCGGGCAACGAACACAACCGGCCCGGTCACATAGCCGCCCACACCGAGCACCACATCGGGGTTAAACTTGATGATCTGGTAACCGGCCTCGACAAATGATACCGGCAGAATCAGCAGGGCTTTGATCAGCTCCACAAGGTTCTTGCCCTTGAGCCCATAGGAGTGAATGGTTTTCACGGTAAAACCGAAATGCTCGAGCGCCTCCCGGTCCAGCTTTCGCCGGGTACCGATAAAAGACACCACACTCCCGGGCATCGTCGCAGCGACATGTTCTGCGGTGGCAATAGCCGGAAACAGATGTCCGCCTGTGCCGCCGCCGGTGAGCAGCAGCCTGAAATCCGGACTGGAATGTTTTTCACCACGCATCAATGCACCCCGGCGGACAGACGCTCTGCAATATGCTGAACCTCATTGCTGAAACTGACACCACGCTGCTGGTAGTTTTCAAACATATCGAAACTGGCGCAGGCCGGCGAGAGCAGCACCGTATCACCCGGCTTCGCCGCAGCCGCCGCCCGGACTACCGCCTCGGCCATCGAGGATGGGTAATCGATTGGCGCCAGATCGGCCAGCGCCTGCCCAAGTTTATCGGCAGCTTCACCGATCAGGATCAAGTGTTTGACGTGGGCGGCCACCGCATTGCGCAGCAACCGGTAGTCATCGCCCTTGTCACGCCCTCCGGCGATCAGTATCACCCGGCCGCCGACCTGGGTGATCCCATTGATCACCGCACCGGTATTGGTGGCCTTTGAATCATCGATATAGACAACGCCGTCGATTTCCGCGACCTTCTGAAGCCGATGACTTCCCGGCACAAAACTGCGCAGGACCGGCTCAAGCACGGATTGCTCGAGGTTGAAGCGGCTGATGGCCAGCAGCGCTGCGGCACCGTTGAGCAAGCCGGACAAATTTGCCATCGGGCTGTTGCTCAGATCAAAAACTTGTCTGGCGCCATTGCGAAACAGGCTTATCCGTGCCTCTTTGCTCACCCCGGCCGGCCCGGTCTGCTCGATCACCGCCTCGCAGGCCTGGTTGAAACCGAAACGGGCGCACCTTTTAATTCCGGCTTCCTCGAGATAACGTTTGCACAACTGATCATCGTCGTTGACCACGCAGCGCGTGTTCTCCGGACCGCCCTGGAACATTCTCAGTTTGGCGGCTGCATAGTTGTCCAGATTCTGATGGCGATCGAGATGATCGGGTGAAATATTGAGCAGAACGCCAACTTCAGGAACGAAATCACCGGACAGCTCGAGCTGAAAACTGGACAGCTCCAGGACGATGACATCACAATCCTGCTGAGCCAGCAGATACTCACCGATCGGGGTGCCGATATTGCCACCGACGAACACGCTTTTACCGGCGGCCTGCAACATCGACCCAATCAGTTCGGTGACCGTGGTCTTGCCGTTGGTGCCGGTCACCGCAATCACCGGCGCGCGGAATTTATCTGCAGCCAGGCCGAGTTCACCGAGGATTTCAATCTTATTCCTGCGAAGCTGTTCCAGCGCAGGATGGCGGTAGTCCACCCCGGGGCTGAGTATTACTTTCTCGGCGGCCGACAAGTACTCGGTGCTGTGGCCTCCGCCTTCGAACCCGTCGCTGCAGCGCTCGAGAAGTTCGCGTTCAGCATCACTCAACTCATCGAGTCTGCGCATATCGGAAACCAGCACGCGGGCGCCGCAGGCCGCCAGGTAACGGCAGACGGCCTGCCCCGCCCGGCCAAAGCCGACCACTGCGGTGGTGCTACCCTGCATGTTTGCTTTCTTGGTCCGCATCAGCGTGATTTCTGCAAAGCCCTAAAAGACCTGGCCAGTCTGCTCACAGGCCACCCTGTTGAGCATTGGAATAAAAATCCCTGAGCTTACTGGTAAATTGCTGATCAAACTCTTTGTTTTTTCTGCAAAGGCCCGACCAGGCCGCACCCAGGATAAAGCCAATACTTGCCGATATCGAAACAAGTATTAAGTAAGTCATAATCCCTCCTTGATTTCTATGAGTTTAGTTGGCTAAAACGTGACATTTTTACCCATCTATTCGGAAATGCAGCCATGACCTGCCTTGCCCGACCGAAACCGCGGGTCGTTATTTTATTCTCTATCGTTGCCCGTGCTATAATCATCAGCGCAGCTTTAATGTTGCCATAGCCAGGAACCCAAGAATTATCGAGACGATCCAGAACCGAACTACGACCTTGGTTTCATGCCAGCCTTTTTTTTCGAAATGATGATGAAACGGGGCCATGAGAAAGACACGCCTGCCCTTTGACATCTTGAAATATCCGACCTGGATGATTACCGAAAGTGCTTCCATCACGAAAATCCCACCGACAATGGCAAGCAGTATTTCCTGCTTGATAATCACTGCCACCGTGCCCAGCGCGGCTCCCAATGACAGCGAGCCCACATCCCCCATGAAAACCTGGGCCGGATAGGCGTTGAACCAGAGAAAACCGAGACTGCCGCCCACCATCGCCCCGCAGAACACCGCCAGCTCGCCGCTGCCCGCCACATAATGAATCTGCAGGTATTCGGCGATAACGATATTGCCGGCGATATAGGAAAATATTAGATAGACCGCCGCCGAGACTACGGTCGGCCCGGTGGCCAGCCCGTCGAGGCCGTCGGTCAGATTTACCGCGTTGGAGGCGCCGACGATAATGATCATTGCAAAGATTACATAAAACCAGCCCAGATCAGGCCTGATATTTTTCAGAAACGGTATACTCAGGTGCCCGTCGAAGCCCGGATGCAGGAAGATAAATAGACCGACCAGGGCCGCGCCGATAAACTGGAGCAGCAGCTTGCCCCGGGCACTGAGGCCGGCACTGCTCTTCTTGCTGATCTTCTGGTAATCGTCCAGCGCTCCCACCACCCCGAAAAATAAGGTCACTGACATGGTCAGCCAGACATACTCGTTGTCAAGCCGGGCCCACAGAAAAGATGATCCAACGATCGCCGAGAGGATCAACAGCCCGCCCATGGTCGGCACGCCCTGTTTGGCCATGTGCGTCTCGGGCCCGTCATCACGAATTACTTGGCCGATCTGCAGTTTGCGCATGGTCCGGATAAAGATGTTGCCCAAAATAATCACGATCAAAAATGCCGTCACCGCTGCCAGGATGCTGCGAAAGGTAATATATCTGAAGACATTGAAGCCGATGAAGCTGGTGTGCAGCGGATATAGCAGATGATAGAGCATAATCCTTACTCAGCAGCGGCGCGGCGCGGCGCCATTAATTGATCGACCACGGTATCCAGCGCCAGCCCCCTGGAGGCCTTGACCAGCAGCCAGTCCCCAGGTTGGAGCAAGCGCTGCTGCTGCAGTTCGTCTACCCAGTCAAGCACGAGAGCTTTATCTTCAAAAACCCTGATGCGCTCCGGCGCCATCCCGGCGCCCCTGGCGCCCAGACTGATCTGCTCAGCGAACGTCCCAACCAGGGCCAGATAGGAGAGGCCTGCTCCGGCGGCCAGCCTGCCGATCTCCTGATGCAACCCGGCACTGGCCTCGCCCAGTTCCAGCATATCGCCTAAAATAGCCATCCGCTGAACATCGCCGATCTCAGCCAGGGTCTTGAGTCCCGATGCCATCGAGGCGGGATTCGCGTTGTAACTGTCATTCAAGATATTGAGCCCGTCCGGCGAGGCAAGTCGCTCCATGCGATTGGCCGACGCACGAAAGTTCTGCAGCCCAGCAACGATGATGTCGAAATCGATACCCGCCGCGTGGCTGATCGCAGCAGCCGCACAGGCGTTAGCCGCGTTGTGCAGGCCGGGGGCCTGAATCTGCACGAGTCGGCTCAATTCACCCATATGCAGTATGAAACTAAGATCTCCATCTGCACTGCTGGTGATGTCTTCTGCCCAGATCTGCGGGCGGCGGGCCAGGCCGGTTTGACTTACCGCAAAGCCGATGGTAAAGGCGCTGCGTCTGGCAAGCCGGACAATATGCTCGTCGTCCAGATTGATTACCGCAACCGCATCGGCCCGGCTGTTGGCAAACAGCTCGCCTTTGGCCGCGGCAACGCCCTCGATGCTCCCCAGCCCCTCCAGATGGGCCTGATGGACATTGGTGATGCAACAGATATCGGGATCGGCGATCTCCGTCAACCGGGCGATCTCACCCGGCCGATTCATACCCATTTCCAGCACCAGACCACGGTGGTGGGCCGATACCGGCAGCAGGGACAACGGCAAGCCGATCAGGTTATTGAAGTTGCCCCGGGTTTTCAGAACTCTGCCCGGAGCCCGATCGGGCCGATCCGGCCAGCGCTGCTCAAATATCGCTGCAGTCATCTCCTTGACTGTTGTCTTACCGCAACTGCCGGTCAACCCGACCACGACCGGATCATTGAGTTTTTTTATCTGGCGGCGCCGATAAGCAGCCAGATCACCGAGTGCACTCAGGGTATCGGCCACCTCGACAACGCAGACCGTACCATCCATCGCCTTATCCGTCTCGGAAACCACCAGACAACCTGCCCCGCCTGCGATCGCCCGATCAAGAAAATCGTGGCCATCGAACAACTCACCCTTCAGAGCCACGAAAACATCGGAGAGGCCGACCGTCCTGCTGTCCGTCGAGATGGATCGGAATTTTGTTGCCACCGTTTTTTTGACGATGGTTCCGCCGGTGGCAGCCGCAACATTTTTCAAATCCCATTTCAAGCTGCTCTGCCGGGCCGCAAGTGCATCATCGAAAAAACGATACTGGGTACCGAAAATCTGATATTTTTCATGCCCTTTACCGGCAATCAGCACGATATCGCCGGCGCCGGCGCCGGTACAGGCCGCCTCGATCGCTTCGAACCGGCTGTCGTACTCCAGATAGCCCCGCTCGCCATGGCCGCGACTGTCGAGCCAGGCCGGGGTGCGTTTTTCGAGATCGTATCGGTTAATTCCTGAAATTATTGCGCTTCTGATCACTGCGGGGATTTCCTTGCGAGGGTTGTCATCTGTTACGATAACCACATCGGCCAATCGTGCCGCAATCTCACCCATCAAGGCACGCTTATCCTTATCCCGATCACCGCCGCAGCCCACGACACAGAATAGATTCCGATGTTCAAGCTCTTTTAAGGCCTGGAGAACTTTTTCGAGCGCGTCCGGCGTATGGGCATAATCGACAATCACCATCGGCTGCCCGCCCGCTCTGTCAGCCAGTTCAACCGGCTCTAGCCGCCCCGGCGCCCCGGTCGCCCGCGACAACGCTAGCGCGGCCAGGTCGGGTTCTGCTCCCAGTTTCATCGCGCAGACAAAGGCCGCCAGCAGGTTGGCTGCATTGAAAGTGCCGATCAGGTCGGACTCTATCAGATGGCCGCTGCCGTCACCATCCATGCAGCGAAATGACACACCAGAGACCGATGATGCCAACTGATCCAGTCTGAAATCAGCTTCGGCCGAAGTTCCGCAAGTGCAGAGGTTCAGGTTCAGCGAGCGGCAGCGTTCAATTAATTGCTCTGAGAAGCCCCTATGCTCTGTGTCCTCCTGCGGCTCGACTACCACCGCAAGCGCTCCTTCGGCCATATGCTTTTCAAAGAGCAGACATTTGGCAGCAAAATATTCAGCCATCGTCCGATGGTAGTCCAGATGGTCCTGGCTCAGGTTGGTAAACAGGGCCAGATCAAAAAGTATCGGTCCAAGCCGCTGCTGAGCCAGGGCGTGGGAGGATACCTCCATTATTACATGGGTGACGCCGCCGTCGGCCATCTCCCGCAAGACAGCATTGAGCGTAATCAGATCCGGGGTGGTTAGTGCAGCCGGGCTGACGACCTGAGTACCTGCCCTGTTCCAATAGCGATATTCGATGGTACCGATTACTCCCGGACGCATACCGGCCCCAACCAGAGCCTGTTCCAGAAGATACGACACGGTCGTCTTGCCGTTGGTGCCGGTAATACCGACCATAGTCATTTCTGCCGACGGGTTGCGGTAGAACCGCTGTACCAGGGGCAGCAGCAGCGCTCTGGTGTCATCCACCACGGCTGCGGCGATATCATGCCCGGCCAGCAGCGATTCATCGACCTTGCCCCGCTGGATGAGCAGTGCCGAGGCACCTGCCGCTATTGCCTTGTCGAGAAAAGCATGACCATCGTGTTCCTTGCCGCACAGTGCAATAAAGAGTGTTCCAGGAGAGATTTTCCCAGAATTATCGGAAAGTGATGTGACTAACACAGCCGCCGCCGTCCTGCCAATAAAGGTGCAGGGTAAACCGTCAAGCAGTTC
>Ga0316188_10001769_pt1 | contig 10284 bp, 6 predicted proteins | sample Phiworburrow1_MG_FD_204933 | JGI IMG/M metagenome (GOLD analysis project Ga0316188, IMG submission 204933) | Coastal sediment microbial communities from Maine, United States - Phippsburg worm burrow 1 | ecosystem: Environmental > Aquatic > Marine > Coastal > Sediment | place: USA: Maine... | reverse complement strand
CGGAACTGTTCCAGTGGTACTACGCGGCGGTCTACGGCACCGGCGCCTACCGCATCGGCGACGAAAGCGTCAGCGTCGTGCTGCTGCCGCTGGCCTACACGGTGCGCGAACCCAGCGCCGAGGACTGTGGCGTCAAGCTGACCGTGCCCGTTTCGGCCGCACTGGCCCAGTTCGACCTGTACGACTGGGATCTCGGCAACGTCAGGACCGCGGGCCTGAGCGTTCTCCCGGGTGTCGAGATCGAGATTCCGCTGCAGTCCAACTGGTCCGTCACGCCGTATGCCAACCTGGGCATCGGTCGGGAATTCACGCAGGACACGTCGGCGCTCATCTACGCGGCGGGCGTCTCGACCCTGTACCGGGTTCGTGCCGGTGGCGACATCCTCGCGGCGCTGGGGGCCAAGTTCACCTATGCGGGCTATCGCGCCGGTGGCGAGTCCAACACGCTGGGGGCGGTGTCGTTCGGCGGCGATCTCGGTGTCCCGGTCGAAGTGCAGATCGTCGGTCGCCCGTCGATCCTCGGGGCACAGCTGATCGGCACCTTCTACTTCAACCGGCTCGACTTCCTGCTGCCCGGCAGTCCGACCCAGGCGGTCTCGAACGAGATCGAGCTGGCGCTGACGCTCGGTGTGCGCCAGCCGGTGGATGTCTTCGGCATGCGGTTCGACCGCATCGGCCTGGGCTACCGACAGGGGTCGAACGGCCTGAGGGGCGTGCGACTGGCCACTTCGTTCCCGTTCTGAGGGCCGCCGCCGTGACGGGCAAGGCCGCGCAGGACGGGCGGGCGTTGCCGCGAGAAGCCGCCGCGCGATCCAGGCTCCCCACCCGGCGGTGCGGACCCGTGCAAGTCGGCCTGGCGGTCGTCAGTCGACGCGATCGTTCAAGGTGGCGGCGTGGTGCGCGAGGTGGTCGGCCACGAAGCTGGCGATGAAGTAGTAGCTGTGGTCGTAACCGGGATGGCGGCGCAGCGTGAGCGCCTGCCCCGCCTGGGTGCAGGCGGCTTCGAGCAGTTCGGGCTTCAGCTGTTCGGCCAGAAACTGGTCGGCCAGCCCCTGGTCGACGAGCAGTGGCGGCACGCGCGCGCCGGCCTTGACGAGTTCGGTCGCGTCGTGTCGCGCCCACGCGGCCCGGTCTTCGCCCAGGTAGCCGGCAAACGCCTTCGCACCCCAGGGGCATCGGGTCGGCGCCGCAATGGGCGCAAACGCCGACACGCTCTGGTACAGGCCCGGGTTGTTCAGTGCCAGCGTGAGCGCACCGTGGCCGCCCATCGAGTGGCCGAAGATGCCGACGCGGTCGCTGCGTGCCGCGAAGTGCCGGAACACCAGGCCGCGCAGTTCCCGCGTGATGTAGCTGCCCATGCGCCAATGCCTGTTCCAGGGCGCCTCGGTGGCGTCCAGGTAGAAGCCGGCCGCCGTGCCGAAGTCCCAGGCGGCGTCGGCGCCGGCCACGCCGGTGTGCCGAGGGCTGGTGTCGGGGGTCACGAGCATCAGGCCATGTTGCGCGGCGAGCCGTTGCGCACCGGCCTTGATCGCGAAGGTCTCCTCGGTGCAGGTCAGGCCCGCGAGGTAGAAGAGCACCGGCACCGGCGCTCGCCTGGCTTGCGGCGGCGCGTACACGCCGAACTTCATGGGCGTGCCGGTCTCGGCGGAGTCGTGGCTGTAGAAGCCCTGCACGCCGCCAAAACAGGCCTGCTCGCTGAGCGTGGAGAGGGTGCCCTCGTGTGACATGGGCCGCGATCAGTACATCACGACCGAGCGGATCGACTCGCCGCTCTTCATCAGCTCGAAGCCCTGGTTGATGTCCTCGAGCCTGAGCTTGTGCGTGATCAGGTCGTCGATGTTGATCTTGCCGTCCATGTACCAGTCGACGATCCGGGGCACGTCGGTGCGACCGCGGGCGCCGCCGAAGGCCGAGCCTTCCCACTTGCGGCCAGTGACGAGCTGGAAGGGCCGCGTGCTGATCTCGGCGCCGGCCTCGGCGACGCCGATGATGATGCTGCGGCCCCAGCCCTTGTGCGTGCACTCGAGCGCCTGGCGCATGACCTGGGTGTTGCCGATGCACTCGAAGCTGTAGTCGGCGCCGCCGTCGGTAAGCTGCACCACCGCGTCCACGACGTTGTCGACGGCCTTCGGGTTGATGAAGTGCGTCATGCCGAACTTCCTGGCCATGGACTCGCGTTCGGGATTCAGGTCGACGCCGATGATCTTGTCGGCGCCAACCATCTTCGCGGCCTGCACGACGTTCAGGCCGATGCCGCCAAGCCCGAACACGGCGACGTTGGCGCCGGCTTCGACCTTGGCGGTGAACAGCACGGCGCCGACGCCTGTCGTGACGCCGCAGCCGATGTAGCAGATCTTGTCGAACGGCGCGTCGCTTCGCACCTTGGCGACCGCGATCTCGGGCACGACGATGTAGTTGCTGAAGGTGCTCGTGCCCATGTAGTGCAGGATGGGCTTGCCGTCGATCGAGAAGCGCGAGGTCGAATCCGGCATCAGGCCCTTGCCTTGCGTGCCGCGTATGAGCTGGCACAGGTTCGTCTTGCGCGACAGGCAGAACTTGCACTGCCGGCATTCGGGCGTGTACAGCGGGATGACATGGTCGTCCTTCTTCAGCGTGCTCACGCCCGGGCCGACATCGACCACGATGCCCGCGCCTTCGTGGCCGAGGATCGCGGGGAACAGGCCTTCCGGGTCGGCGCCCGACAAGGTGTAGTAGTCGGTATGGCAGATGCCCGTGGCCTTGACCTCGATCAGGACCTCCCCCGCGCGGGGGCCGGCGAGGTCGACGCTTTCGATCGAGAGCGGGGCGCCGGCCTTCCAGGCGACAGCAGCTTTGGTTTTCATGACGGTTCCTTGATGGGCTCGGTGGCTGGGCAATGCGGGGCGGCGAAGCGCGGCGGGACCGTGGCGCGCGCGTCGCGCGCGACGTCGGCGCGCAGCGACCGGGTGATGGCCCGCAGCACGCAGGCTTCGCGCAATGTTAGCCGACGCCTGCCGCCCGTTCAGCGGTGCGGATTCGGCCCATGCAGCGCTGGCGTGCCGTCGTAGCGCTTCAGACCGGGTAGACGATGTCGCGCACGGCAGGCACGAAATCGGTCAGCGACTGCGGCCATGCGTAGCCCGGCCAGTGGTAGCTCATGGTCCGTCTGCGCGGCCAGTAGGCCGCGGTAAACAGGGTGCCGAAGCCGCGCTCGAAGGCGAGCGAATACAGGGGCGGGCGCAGGAAGGCGCCGATGAACTTGTCGGCGCTGTCGTCGTGCAGCATGAGGCGGCTCAGCAGGTAGCGTTCCCGCTCCACGGTGGCCGTCATCTGCGCACGGTCGGCCACCGGCCCGCCGGGCTGGTGGTTGGTGGCGACCGCGGCCGATGTGATGCGGGTGGCCTGGCCTGGCGTCAGTTGCGCCGTCAGCACCTGGCGCCGGGCGTCCACCACCGTCACGTTGTAGGCCATGTGGCTGGGAATGCGACGCAACGCCTTGCCCGCCTGCGCGGTGTTGACGCAGGTCTGCAGCACGTAGCGCAGGATGAGCGGCACGCCGAAGCCCTGGCCGACATCGCGTCGGCCGCCGAAGGTCAGCGACAGCGCCAGCCCCGCATCGTTGATGCCGTCGACCAGCCCGATCAGGCAGTCGCTCGTCCCCATCACCGTGCGGCCGCCCCACTGCGTGTGCAGGCACACGCCATCGAAAGCGAGCGAGGTGTAGTCGTAGTTGCGCACCAGCAGCGGCTCGGAGCCTGGCCAGACCGCCTGCGAGCATGCGCTCACGTAGGCGGGCGGATTCCACAGGCTCAGGAACCGCGCCACCCCGTCGCCGCCGCCGGCCAGTCCGACGAGTCGCTCCCACTCGGGCACGAACTCGGGCATGTGCTCGTGCAGCGCGACCCGGCAGTCGCGATAGGTCGGCCGGTTGAGCAGGCCCTGGCTTTCGTACCACCGGTGATAGGCCGGCCAGAGCTGCCGCGTCAGTGCCGTCCAGGCGGCACCGTCGGGGCCGTCGGCAATGGCATGAAAGCTCAGGCGCATCGCCGCGGGCCCGCCGCCATCACATGATCTTGAAGCTGTGCTCCATGGCCTCGACCGGCGCCGGGGCCGTCAGCGGCTTGGCGCGGTAGTGGGCGCGGATGGCCTTGATCCATTGGCGTGTGCGGGGTTGCATCCTGAAGTTGTCGTCCATGGCGCGCCCACGGGTCACGAGGATACCGAGGTCGGCACCTTCGTAGCGGTAGTCGCCCGGCTTCATGATGCGCAGGAAGAAGGCCTCGCGTTCGTTGGTCACCGCGCGCCGGTGGTAGTCGAAGCGGTCGTACTCGGCGGTGCCGTCGTTGTTCAGCTTCCAGATGCCGGTGGCCGGCGCATCGGTGATCAGGTCCACCGTGTCGTCGGTGTGCTTGATGACCATCTGGCACCAGCTGTCGATGTTGTCCTTCTCGGCCCAGCGCGCGTTCAGCTCGTCGATGTCGATGTCGAACTTCGCACCCGAGAACTCCAGCAGGTGGAACAGGAACAGCGGCGCGTCCGCGTGAGCAAAGGCGGCGTGGTTGGTCATCGAGCTGGCACCGGTGATGCGCGGGTTCAGCTCGCCCAGGTAGATCTCCCGGCTCTTCTGGTCGATCAGGAAGTCGAGCTCGAAGTAGCCGCGGTAGCCCTCCTTGCGCAGCTGCTCGCCGAACAGGTGGGTGTAGGTCTTGGCCTTCTCTCGCAGCTTGGCGGTGAAGGACGTGGCAAAGATCTCGTTGCCGCACCATCCGCCGCGGTAGGGCGTGAGCTCGCTGAAGCCCACCAGCTCCGTCATCAGCGGGCCGACGATGGTGCCGTTCTTGGTGGCGCAGGCCTCGATCGCCGAGCCGCGGCAGTTGATGCGCTTCATCACCTTGATCTCGCCCTGGCCGATGATCTCGTGCTGGTGCTTGCGGAAGTCCGAGGCACTCTTGATGAAGAAGGTCGTGTGGCCGGAGTCACCGTAGGCCGACTGCAGCACCAGGTCGGTGCCCAGCTTGGCGGCCTTGGCCACCTCCTGCAACTGCTCGTAGCTTTCGATCTCGCTCAGCGTGTTGGGCACGCTGGGCACGCCGGCCTTGTCGCCGATGCGCACGGTCTCGATCTTGTTGTCGATGCGGTTGCGCAGCGACGCCTTCGGGAACCAGACGTCCCAGCCCTGTTCCTTGCACAGGCGTTCCGTCTTCTCGTCGAACATCAGGAACACCAGCTTGGGCTTGCCGCCGCGGCCGGTGATGAAGTCGATCACTTCCTTGTGCTGCAGCAGGTAGTTGTTGATGTCCTCGATGCTGGTGAACTCGGCGTGCGGCTGCTCGCTGGGGCAGAACACGTTCGGGTGCTGGCCGTCGTAGCAGTCGATGTAGCTGATGTACTTGAAGTTCTTGCACCACTCGTCGATGCCCAGCAGATTGAAGTTCGTCGCGCTGACGAAGTACACCGGGTCTTCGTTGCGGTGGAAGTAGCGACGGATCTCGGAAATGTTCTTCAGTTTCTTTGCGGTCGTGGCCATGGTGTCTCCTTGTAGGGTCAGGTTTTTCAGGCAGTCAGCGCATCGAGCGCGGCCTGGGTGAACACGCGCATGCCGAGGTCGGCGCGGTAGCCGTGGATCTCCTTCACGTCCAGTGCGCGCATGAAGTGCAGGATCTCCTTGGAGATGACCTGCCCGGGCACCAGGATCGGGAAGCCCGGCGGGTAGGGAATGATGAAGGCGGTGGACACCAGCTCGCGGCCGCTGTCGATCGCGCCTTCCATGCTGTCGTCCTCGAGCGGGAAGTACTCGCACTGTTTCTCGTCGTAGGCCAGGAAGAAGGCCTTGCGCAGGTCGCCTTCCGGCGTGCTGGACGACCGGTCGGGCCGGAAGGCATCGTGGAAGCGCGAGAAGTCCGGCAACGGCGGCAACTCGTTCATCAGCCGATGCACGCGCTTGTCGAAGCCCTTGCGCTCGACCGGGCTGGCCTCGTCGAGCTCGGCGTCCAGGTCCTGCGCCACGCGCACCAGCACCTCGATCAGGTAGGCCACCGACGAGCGCGTGGTGCCGATGTTGGTCATGAACAGCACGGTGTTGCGGCTGGTCTTGTTGATCTGGATGCCGTACTTGTCCATCAGCACCTGGTTCTTGAAGGTGTCGCCGTCCAGGCCGGTGCCGCCGACGGCCAGCGTCACGCGCGTGGCGTCGAGCGCGAACTCGTCCACGGCCCAGGCGTCCCAGGTGTCGTTCCAGCCCTTGTCCGGGTCCCAGTACGACTCGATGCCCGACTCGCGGTGCTCGCGCGGGATCATGTCGCTGACCTTGAGCACCTTGAAGTACTTCTTCAGCAGCGGGTGCGAGTCGATCGCCTTGCGCATCGCCATGGCGCTCTCGACCTGCTTTTGCACCAGCTCGAAGCCTTCCAGTTCGACCTGCCGTCGGCCGATGTCCAGCGAAGCGATGATCTGGTAGTTCGGGCTGGTCGAGGTGTGCGTCATGTAGGCCTCGTGGAAGGCCTGTTCGACCTCGCCCTTGAAGTCCTGGTCGTGCACGTGGATCATCGAGCCCTGCCGCAGCGAGGTCAGCGTCTTGTGTGTCGACTGCGTCGCGTAGACGCGCACGCGCACACGGTCCGGGTCTGGCATCAAGCGGTGGTCGAGCAGTTCCTCGTCGCTCAGGCCCGCGATCTCCGCCTTGTGGGCTTCGTACTTCGCGCGGTAGGCCGGGTCCTTGTAGCGCTCACGCAGCAATTGGGCGTTGTGCATGCCGGTGCGCTGGCGGTAGGTCGGGCCGAAGCGGGCGAACGCGAACCAGGCCTCGTCCCACAGGAACACCAGGTCGGGCTTGATCGCCAGGCATTCCTCCATCACGCGTTCGACGTTGTAGATCAGGCCGTCGAACGTGCAGTTGGTCAGCAGCAGCATGCGCACGCGGTCGAGCTTGCCGGCGGCCTTGAGCTCGAGCAGCCGGTGCTTGATTTCGCGCAGGGGCACGGCGCCATACATCGAGTACTCGCTCAGCGGGTAGCTGTCCAGGTAGACGACCTGCGCTCCGGCCAGCACCATGCCGTAGTGGTGCGACTTGTGGCAGTCGCGGTCCACCAGCACGATGTCGCCGGGGCGCACGATGGCCTGCACGACGATCTTGTTGCAGGTGCTGGTGCCGTTGGTGGCAAAGAAGGTCTTGCGCGACCCGAAGGCGCGCGCGGCCAGTTCCTGTGCGCGCTTGATCGGGCCATGCGGCTCGAGCAGGCTGTCCAGCCCGCCCGAGGTGGCCGAGGTCTCGGCCAGGAAGATGTTCATGCCGTAGAAGTCCAGCATGTCGCGGATCCAGTTGGACTTGGACACCGACTTGCCGCGGCTGATGGGCATGGCATGGAACACGCCCGTGGGCTGCTTGGAGTAGGCCTTGAGCGCCGTGAAGAACGGCGTCTGGTAGCGCTGCTGCAAGGCGCGCAGGATGTTCAGGTGCAGCTCCATGTAGTCTTCGCTGTTGTAGAAGACGCGCTGGCAGCCGCCGAGGTCGCGGCCGGCGATGTCCTCCACCGAGCGGTCGGTGACCAGGAAGACGTCGAGCTCCGGGCGCACCTTGCGCAGCAGGCGGCACAGTTCGGGGCCGAAGTCCTCGGGCTCGATCTGGTCGATCTGCTCGCCGCCGACCGGGTGCAGGTAGCGGTTGAGCACCTTCAGCTTGTGCTGGCTCTCGAACGCGAAGTCGTAGCGCACGACCACGGTCTGGATGTTGTGGTTGAAGAGCACCGCGATCAGTGCGTCCTCGAAACTCGGCACCACCACGGGTTCGTAGACGAAGCCGTCGTCCTTGCGCCGCATCGCCCGCAAGGCGTGGCGCTGGGCTTCCTGCTGGCCGGGGGTCTGCTGGTCGACGATCAGGACCTCGAAGTAAGGGCGGGCCGTGGTCGCCGAGACGTCGATCTCCTTGGCCTCTTGCTCGGCGGTGCTCTCCTCCTCCTCGGCGCTGGACTCGGTGCCCTTGATCGCCTTCTGCCGGTATGCGCCGCTCATCATGGCGCGCACCGTGCGCGTGACCGCGGCGGCGAACTCGCGGTGGTTGTCGCGCACCAGCATCTGCGTCAGCGCGTTCAGCCCGCGCGTGCCGGGGTAGCCCCAGTAGGTCTCGATCGGCTCCAGCGACGTCAGCAGGCTGCGTGACTTCTCGATCATCTGGATGCGCGTGCGCTCGCGCGTGGTGGTGGCCAGCTGGTTCGCTGCGCCCTTGAGCTGGTTCCAGCGATCGTTGCGCAACTGCGATGCGCTGTAGTAGTCGCCCAGCGAGCCGGCCGGCGTGCGCGGCGCGATGTCCGCGGCGTCGTTCTTGCTGTTCACGGCAAAGCCCTTTCTAGGTCTCGATTCACTTGCCGGCCGGGCCGATGCGCGCCGACAGCAGGTCGGTGTCGATCGTGCCGCCGGTGCCGGCGATGATGGGTGCGGTGGCGACGATCGGGGTCAGGCCGCCGCCACGTGCGGGCATGGCCAGCGGCCCCAGCGAGTGCAGGTAGGCGTCGACACCCGAGGCCCGGTCGTAGACCTTGAAGTCCACCTTGCGGTCCCGGAAGCTCTTGAGCATCTGACCCAGGCAGCGGGTGCCGGCTTCGCGCTGGCGCCGCACCTGGGACAGGTCGATCTCGACCGGGATGATCTCCTCGCCTGCAGCGGCCTGGTGGATGACGGTGCCTGCCGGGTCGGCCACGCAGGATCGCCCGACGCCGCCGGACAGCAGCCCGTTGATGTCGAACACGTAGCACTGGAACTGCGCCGCCGTGGCGCGCGCCATCGCCAGCTCGACATCGCGGTCGATGGTGCCGGTGAGCACCGGGTGCAGCAGCACCTCGGCGCCCAGTGAGGTGAGGGTGCGCGTGGTCTCGGGGAACCAGGCGTCGAAGCAGATCGACAGGCCGAAGCGGCCGACGGCGGGCACGTCGAAGACGCAGAACTCGGTGCCCGACTCCACCCCGTGCTCGTACGGCAGGAACGGGAACATCTTGCGATAGCGGGTGACGACCACGCCCTGCGGGTTGATCACCGAGGCCGTGTTGTACAGCTTGCCGTCGGCCCCGCGCTCGAACGTCGAGCCGGTGATCACCCACACGCCCTGGCGCGCGGCGGCCGCCTGCAGCGCCTGCTCCTCGGGCCCGGGCAGCGACACGGGTGCGCTGGGCACCGGGCCGCTGCACGCCAGTTCGCTGAACAGGATCATCTGCACCCAGGGGAAGCGGGCCATGCACAGGTCGATGCGGTGCACCATCGCGGCGATGTTGCTCTGCCCGGCCGGCACGGCCATCTGCACGCCGGCAATTGAAAAGGGAACCATTCAGTGAGCCTCTGCCTTCTCTTTGTGCTTGCTTTTCAGCTGGATCAGTTCCTGGCGCACGATGGCCATGCCTTCGTGCACGATCTCGTCACTGGCGGTCAGCGGGGCCAGGAAGCGGATGACGTTGCCGCGCACGCCACAGGCCAGGATCACCAGGCCCTTGGCCGCGCAGGCCATCACCAGCGCCTTCGTCAGCGCGGCGTCGGGACGCTCGGCATCGCCGTCCTGTACCAGCTCCATCGCGATCATCGCGCCCAGGCCATGCACGTCGCCGATGACGCCGGCCAGCGCCGGCACCGCCGCGATCTCGCGCAGCTCGGCGCGGAACACCTCGCCCAGCGCCTGGGCCCGCTCGCACAGGCCCTCGGACTCGATGACGTCGAGCACCGCATGGGCTGCGGCGCAGCCGATCGGCGAGCCGGCGTAGGTGCCGCCCAGCCCGCCCGGCGCGGCGGCGTCCATGATCTCGGCCTTGCCGGTGACGGCGGCGAGCGGGAAGCCGCCGGCCAGGCTCTTGGCCATCGTCATCAGGTCGGGTTCGACGCCGGAGTGCTCGATGCCGAACATGCGCCCGGTGCGGGCGAAGCCGGACTGCACCTCGTCGGCAATGAGCACGATGCCGTACTGGTCGCAGATGCGGCGCAGCGCCTGCAGGAACTCGGGTGGAGCGACGTAGAAACCGCCTTCGCCCTGCACCGGCTCGATCAGGATCGCGGCCACGCGCTCGGGCTCGATGTCGGCCTTGAACAGCGTTTCCAGCGCTTCCAGGGATTCGTCCACGGTGACGCCGTGGTACTCGACCGGGAACGGCAAGTGGTAGACGTCGCCTGGGAACGGGCCGAAGCCGGTCTTGTACGGCACCACCTTGCCTGTCAGCGCCATGGCCATCATCGTGCGGCCGTGGAACCCGCCCGAAAAGGCCACCACGCCCGGCCGACGCGTGTGGGCGCGGGCGATCTTGACAGCGTTCTCCGCCGCCTCGGCGCCGGTGG
>Ga0316188_10001768_pt1 | contig 10287 bp, 8 predicted proteins | sample Phiworburrow1_MG_FD_204933 | JGI IMG/M metagenome (GOLD analysis project Ga0316188, IMG submission 204933) | Coastal sediment microbial communities from Maine, United States - Phippsburg worm burrow 1 | ecosystem: Environmental > Aquatic > Marine > Coastal > Sediment | place: USA: Maine... | reverse complement strand
GGCGCGCCTGGCCGAAGAGCCCGGCTTGGCCACGGGCACCATCGTCGCCCACGCCAGGGCGGGCGGTCGGCCGCCACGCGGTCGCGCCCCGCAAGCGGGGGCCGAGGCATGACCCGGCAGCGCTGGGTCCGCGGGCTGCTTGTCGGCCTGGCCGTGCTGCTGCTGCTGGCAGGCGCTGCCATCTTCACCGCGATCCGCTACTTCGACCGGGAACGCGTGATCGCCCTGGTGGCGACCGAAGTCCGAAAGACGACCGGGCGAGAGATCCACTTCGACGGGCCGATCGGCTTTCGCGTGATGCCGCCGTCCCTGGCCTTGCAACTCGAAGGGGTGCGGCTGGCCAACGCGGACTGGAGTGCCGGCACCGACATGCTCAAGGCCCGGCGGCTGGAGCTCGTGGTGGCGCTGGCGCCGCTGCTGCGCCGGCAACTGCAGATCCGCCGCGTCGAACTCGAGGGCGTCGAACTGAGCTTGGAGACCGATGCCCATGGCCAGGGCAACTGGGTCATGAAACAGGCGTCAGGGCCGCCCGAGTCCAAGCCGGCAGCGTCTTCCGGATCCCCGCTGGCCATCGACGTTTCGGCCATCGACATCCGTGACAGCACGCTCACCTGGCGCAGCGGCCAGACGGGCCAGACCGAGACGCTGGGCCTGGCCGAACTGACGCTCTCCGACGCGGGGGCCACCGACCAGGTCGATGCGAAGATCGTGCTGCGCGGGCAGCCGCTGTCGATCGAGGGCCACATCGGAGACATCGCCCAGGTGCTGGCCGGCAGCGACAGCTACCCGGTCGACCTGGCGCTGGGCCTGACAGGCGCCCGCGTCCATCTCAAAGGCAGCTTGGGCCTGGGGGCGAAGGCAGGCCGGGCCGGGCTCGATCTGGAGGCCGATGTCAGCCAGACGGCCGGTCTGGCCAAGCTGGCCGGCAGCAACCTGCCGCTGCCGCTGCCCCTGCGCTTTTCCGGCCGGCTCGAGCAGAACGGCGCGCGCAGCGTCCTGCCGGCGTTCAAGCTCGCCCTCGCGGGACAGGACTTCGCGGGCCATGCCGATCTCGACACCGGCGGCAAGCGGACCCGGCTCCAACTGGCCCTCAAGGCCGGCGCGGTCGACCTGGGTGCGCTGCGGCCGCCAGCACCGCCCGCCGCAGCCGGGAAACCGGCCCCCGCGGGGCGCGTCTTCAGCGACGACCCATGGCCCCTGACGGCCCTGCCCGCGCTCGACGCCCACATCGACGTCGAGGCGGGCCAGCTCCAGTGGCCCGGCCAAGGCACGCTGTCGGCGCTGCACGCGACGCTGGCGCTGTCGGACGGCCAGGCCGTGCTGCAGCCGCTGGCGTTCCGCATCGGCAGCGGTGGCGTCGAAGGTGCGGCGACGCTGCGCCTTCGGGCTGGCGGCGTGCCGGCCTTGTCGCTGCGCGTGCGTTCCGAGGGCATCACGCTGGAAGAGCTGTCGGCCCTATACGGCGCCGGCGGCGGGATCAGCGGTGGCCGGACCGAGCTGCAGGCCGACCTGACCGGGAACGGCGCCTCGCCCAGGCAGCTCGCGCGCAGCCTGACCGGCGAGCTGCGTTTCAAGGCCGGGCCGCTGCACACGACGGGAGGTGTCGGTGCGCCCGGCGGCGCCCTGTTGGCCAAGCTGATTCAGGCGATCAACCCTTCCTTCTCGCAGGCCCATGGGAGCAATGTTTCCTGCGCGGCGGCCAGGCTGCCGGTCAAGCAGGGCACCGTCGCCGTCGACCGCTCGATCGCGCTGGAAAGCGACCAGCTCAACGTCGTCGCAGCGGGGACCATCGACCTGGGCGCCGAGACCCTCGATCTGGCGTTCCGCCCGACATTCAAGTCGAACCTCGGGGTCGCTGCGTCCTCCGTGGCGCGGCTGGTCAAGCTCACCGGCACGCTGGCCAGCCCCCGCATCGGTTTCGACGCCAAGGGAGCGGTGCTCGAGGGCCTGTCGATCGGCGCCGCCGTGGCAACGGGCGGGTCGTCCCTGATGGGCCAGCTGCTGACAAACGCGCCGGCCGACCCGCATCCCTGCCTCACCGCCATGGGCGGCAAGGGACCCGCAGCCACCGCGCCCGAACCGGGGCGCGACGCGGCGAAGAAGGGGCCCTCGCTGCCCGATCTGTTTCGCGGCTTGTTCAAGCGTTGACGGACGATCGACGGGCCGCGGGCCCTGACAGAGGGCCCGGTAGGGTCTTGGATGGCAGCCTGTCCACCCATCGCGCGCCATGGATCCAGAATCAGGTCCTGGGCGCGCGAGAGGCAACGCCCTCCGTCTGCCGCCATTTGACAGGAGCCTGTCCATGACCAAGGAAACACGCCCGAACCGACCACGGTCCCTGGCGGCAGCGACGGCGGCCTGCCTGCTGGCCCTGGCCGGCTGTGCGAGCGCGCCCGCCGTGCGGGCCGACTTCGACCGCACGGCGGACTTCACGCAGTACAAGAGTTTTGCCTTTGCCAGCCCGCTGGGCACCGATCGCGACGGCTACCAGACCCTGGTCTCCGACTACCTGAAGGCGGCCACGCGGCGCGAGCTGGAGGCGCGGGGCATGCGACTCGACGCCGCTGCGCCGCAATTGCTGGTCAACTTCAACGCGTCGCTGAACGAAAAGCTGCGGGTGACCAGCGCGCCCGCGCCGGTGATGACGATCGGCGTCGGCCACGGCTACTACGGCTACCGTGCCGGCATGTACGGCGCCTGGCCGTTGTACGCCGACCAGACCCGGGCCACGCCCTACACCGAAGGCACGATCAACGTCGATGTCGTCGACGCCGCACGCAAGCAGCTGGTCTGGGAAGGCGTCATCACCGGCACCGTGACCCAGAAGACGCTGGACAACGTGCAGCAAGCGATCGACGGGGCGGTCGCCAAGGTGTTCGAGAAGTACCCGATCCCGGGGCCGGCTCCCAAGACGCCCTGAGGCGGGCGGCGCGCCCTGGCGAGGGCCGGTCGGTCGCGGTCAGACGGAGTCCAGCGCCTGGCGCCATGCCCTCTCTGCGCCATCCAGGTCGGGCGCATCCAGCGCCGCCACCACCAGGGCGGCCCCGGCATCTCGTGCCAGGTTGCGCCAGGTGCTGACGCGTTCCTCCAGCCGTGGCCCGGCGCCAAAGCGCCTGAGGAAGCCACTGCTGTCGGCCAGCAGCAATACCGGCGGCCCGCCGCGCGCGGCCAGCGCCTTCAGCAGCCGGCCATGGGTGTCGGGTTCCGGCGTGGCGGCCAGGTCCACCGTCACCAGCGGACGCCAGCCCTGCGGCGCGGGCGGCGGTTCGTCCTCGTCGCCGTAGGCCAGCGCGGGCGCGATCTGCAGCGCCAGCGCATCGCCCCACACGCGCGCCATCAGCGCGCGCAGGCCCAGCACCGCTGCCGGCTCCGGCGTGCGCGCATGCGGCAGCACCCAGACGCCTTGCGGTGCGTCGACCGGCCGCAGGCGCTCGAAGTACGGCCCTGTCAATGGCAAGGCAAAACGGGCTGCCAGCTGGCGCGCCCGCCAGGCGGCATGTGTGGCCAGCGCCAGCCTGGGCAGCAACACCACCAGCACGAGCTGGGCCACCATCAGCACGATCCACGGCGCGGCGCTGACCGTGGCCGGCTGCCCGGGCGTGACGCGCAGGGCGTCGAACGCCGCCGCATCGGGCGGGGCGATCCCGGTCACGGCCTGCGCCGGCGCCAGCCCCCAGTCCAGCGCCTGGCGCAGGGTGTCGGGCTGCAGCAGCGTGCTGGCCCAGCCGGCGCGATAGTCGAACACCAGTCCGCGCAGCATCAGGCCGCCGATCAGTCCCAGCGCCAGGCCGGCCGCGGCCAGGTGCAGCAGCACGGCGACGCGCCGTGTCCCCAGTGCCAGCGACACCCTGGCCCAGCGGCTGGCGAAGTCGGCCAGCGGCCCGACGCGGCCCAGCCTGCGCAGCCCGCGCTGCAGCCCCCAAGCCAGGCCGCCGCGCACCGGCCCGGCCGCGGCAGGTCGCAGCGACGTCACGGCCAGCAGCAGGTACAGCGCCAGGTTCCAGGCCAGCAGGCCCCAGAACAAGGGCGACAGCAGATTGAAGTACGGGCCGGCCACCAGCGCGTCGGACAGCACGCCCGCCATGGTGCCGACGCCCAGGGCGGCCAGCGGCCACCGGGGAGACCACAGGCGCTGCGCCAGTGCCCGGCGCACGCCGGCGTCGCGCGGCGCCAACCGCTGCAGCGCGAGCCGCGCGCGTTCGACGACAAAGCGCTCGGGCGCGACGGCGTCCGGCACGGCCTGACGTGCGGCTCGCGTCGCCCAGCCGCGGTCCTCTGCCGTCCACAGCGGCCCCTCGTCAGCGCACTCGAAGGCTTGCAGCAGGACGACAGCGCGGGCTTGGTCTTCGGTCATGTCGGGGCGGCAGCGTGCGGCCAGTGCCGAACGTCAGCCCAACGCCCGGCCGATCAGGATCTTCTGCACCTCGCTCGTGCCTTCGTAGATCTGGCACACGCGCACGTCGCGGTAGATGCGCTCGACCGGGAAGTCGTTCACGTAGCCGTAGCCGCCATGGACCTGGATCGCGTCCGAGCACACGCGCTCGGCCATCTCGCTGGCGAAGAGCTTGGCCATGGCGGCCTCCTTCAGGCAGGGCCGGCCGGCGTCCTTGAGTGACGCCGCATGCCAGATCAGCTGGCGCGCCGCCTCGATCTGAGTGGCCATGTCGGCGAGCTTGAACTGCACGGCCTGGTGCTGGAAGATGGGCTGGCCGAAGCTGCTGCGGTCCTTGCTGTAGGCCAGTGCCGCCTCGAACGCGGCACGCGCCATGCCCACGGCCTGGCTGGCGATGCCGATGCGCCCGCCCTCCAGCCCGGACAGCGCGATCTTCAGCCCCTGGCCCTCGTCGCCCAGCCGGTTCGCCGCCGGCACGCGGCAGTTCTCGAAACGGATCTGCGCCGTGTCGCTGGCGTGCTGCCCGAGCTTGTCCTCGATGCGGGCGACCACGTAGCCCGGCGTGTCGGTCGGCACGACGAAGGCGCTGATGCCCTTCTTGCCGGCCGCCTTGTCGGTCACCGCCATCACGATCGCGAGGTCGCCGTTCTTGCCGCTGGTGATGAACTGCTTGACGCCGTCGAGCACGTAATGGTCGCCTTCCAGCCGCGCCGTCGTCTTCAACCCGCCGGCCTCGGAGCCCACGTGCGGCTCGGTCAGGCAGAAGGCGCCCAGCATGTCGCCGCGCGCCAGCGGCTTGAGGAAGCGCGCCTTCTGATCGTCGTTGCCGAACGCCATCAGGATGCTGCACACCGGGCAGTTGTTGACGCTCACGATGGTGCTGGTGGCGCCGTCGCCGGCAGCGATTTCCTCCAGGATCAGCGCCAGCGCGAGGTAGTCGAGGCCGGCGCCGTCCCACTCGGGCGGCACCGCCACGCCGTAGCAGCCCAGCTCGGCCAGCCCGCTCAACTCGGCCACCGGGAAGTGCTGCGTTCGGTCCCAGGTGGCGGCCTGCGGCGCGATGTTGTCCTGCACGTAGGCGCGCACGGCGTCTTGCACGGCGCGGTAGTCTTCGTTCAGCAGCATGTCACCACGGGATGGGTGTCCCGTCGTAGTTGAGGAATCCGCCGTGGTCGGCCGGCCGCAGCGCCGCCAGCGTGCGACGGATGCCGGCTGCGCTGTCGGCGACGTCGAGGTCGGCGTCGTTGCCGCCCATGTCGGTGCGCACCCAGCCCGGGTGCAGCGACACGCAGGTCGCGCGGCCGGCGAGCACCAGCGACGCGTCCTTGAGCACGGAATTCAGTGCCGCCTTGGACGCCCGGTAGAGCCAGCCCGACGGCGAGCTGCGCCGGCCGATCGAACCCATGCCGGATGAGATCACCGCCAGCCGTGCGCCCGGTGCCAGCGCGCCGGCGACCTGCGGCAGCACGCGCATCGGCCCCAGCACGTTGGTGCGCATGACGAGGTCGAACTCGGCCTCCGAGGGTGTGTCCAGGCCACTGCTTCGCGGGCCGTAGACGCCGGCGTTGACGATCACGATGTCGAAGGCGAAGCCGTCCGCCGGCCCCGCCAGGCCGGCCGCGCTGGCGGCGTCGGTGACGTCCAGGCGCCATGCGGTGGCGCCCAGCGCGCGCAACGTGGCCAGGCCGCCATCGCTTCGCGCGGTGCCGGTGACGGCATCCCCGCCCTCCCGGTACTGCCGCACGAGCTCCAGCCCGATGCCGCGCGACGCGCCGATCACGAGCACGCGCGACATCGTCAGACCATCTCCAGCGCAAGCGCGGTCGCCTCGCCGCCGCCGATGCACAGCGCCGCGACGCCGCGCTTGAGGCCGCGCTGCCTGAGCGCCCCGAGCAGCGTGACGACGATGCGCGCGCCGCTGGCGCCGATCGGGTGGCCCAGCGCGCAGGCGCCGCCGTGCACGTTGACGATCTCGTGCGGCAGGCCGAAGTCGTGCATGGCCGCCATCGTGACCGCGGCGAAGGCCTCGTTGATTTCCCACAGGTTGACGCTCTTGGCGTCCCAGCCGGCCTTGTGCAGGGCCTTGGCAATGGCGCCGGCGGGCGCGGTCGCGAACCACTGCGGCTCCTGCGCATGCACCGCATGGCTGACGATGCGCGCGATCGGCGTGGCACCCCGCTCGCGCGCCGTGCTCTCGCGCATCAGCACCAGCGCGGCGGCGCCGTCGGAGATGCTGGACGCATTGGCCGCGGTGATGGTGCCGTCCTTCTTGAACGCCGGCTTCAGCGACGGTATCTTGTCGAGCCGGGCCTTGAACGGCTGCTCGTCGCGCCGGACCACCGTCTCGCCGCCCTTGCCGGCGAACGTGACCGGGGCCATCTCCCAGTCGAAGCTGCCGTCCTCGTTGGCCGCCTTGGCGCGCGTGGTGGAAACGATCGCGAACTGGTCCTGCGCCGCGCGCGTGAAGCGATACTTGTCGACGCACTGCTCGGCGAACGCGCCCATGGCCTTGCCGCGCTCGTAGGCGTCTTCGAGCCCGTCCATCGCCATGTGGTCGAACAGCGTCGCCGCGCCGTACTTGACGCCCTTGCGCGCAAACACCAGGTGCGGCGCCCCGGTCATGCTCTCCATGCCGCCGGCGACCATCACCTGCGCCGTACCGGCGGCCAGCATGTCGTGCGCGAACATGGCTGCGCGCATGCCGCTGCCGCACATCTTGTTCAGCGTGACGGCGCCGGTGGCGATCGGCAGGCCGGCGCGCAGCATCGCCTGGCGTGCCGGCGCCTGGCCCTGGCCGGCGGGCAGCACGTTGCCCATCAGCACCTCGTCGACCGCGTCGCCGGGCACGCCCGCGCGCTCGACCGCGGCGCGAATGGCGACCGCACCCAGCTCCCAGGCGGTCAGCGACGAAAAATCGCCCAGCAGGCCCCCGATGGGCGTGCGGGCGGCGGATACGATGACGATCGGGTCGTTCATGGGGAGGTCACTCCTTCCTTGGGTGAGTGCGGCAGCCTGAACCGCTTGTGCGGCTCGTAGGGGAACACGTCGGGCATCTGTCCGGCTGCGATGAGGTCCTTGTGATGCTGCCAGAACCCGACGTCCAGCAGGTCGGCATGGTGCGCCATGAAGGCTTCGCGGACCTGCGGGTTGCCCAGCAGAAAGGGCGCGAAGGTCTCCGGGAACACGTCGTGCGGGCCCACCGGGTACCAGACCTCGCCGGACATCTCGTCCTCCTCGTTGCGCGGCTCGGGCACCTTTCGGAAGTTGCAGTCGGTGACGTATTCGATCTCGTCGTAGTCGTAGAACACCACCTTGCCATGCCGCGTGACGCCGAAGTTCTTCCACAGCATGTCGCCGGGGAAGATGTTGGCCGCGACCAGGTCCTTGATGGCATTGCCGTATTCGACCACCGCCTGCGCCAGTTGCTCCGGGCCCGCCTCGTGCAGGAAGATGTTCAGCGGGATCATGCGGCGCTCGATGTAGACGTGGCGGATGACGATCACCTCGCCGTCGTCCTCGATCAGGCTGCCGCAGAACTGCTTCAGCTCGTCGATCAGTGCGTTGTCGACGCGCTCGCGCGGGAAGGCGACGTCGCTGTACTCCAGCGTGTCGGCCATGCGCCCGACCCGGTCGTGCTGCTTGACGAGCAGGTACTTGCCCATGATCTGCTCGCGCGTGGTGTCCTTCGGCGGCGGGTAGAAGTCCTTGATGACCTTGAAGACGTAGGGGAACGACGGCAGGTCGAACACCAGCATCACCATGCCCTTGATGCCGGGCGCGATGCGGAAACGGTCGGTGCTGTGCCGCAGGTGTTGCAGCAGGTCGCGGTAGAAGAGGTTCTTGCCGTGCTTCTGCAGGCCCAGCGCGCTGTAGATCTCGGCCCGCGGCTTGCGCGGCATCATCGAGCGCAGGAAGTGCACGTAGGCGCTGGGGATGCCCATGTCGACCATGAAATAGGCGCGCGCAAAGCTGAACAAGACCAGCAGGTCTTCCTCGCCGAACAGCGCGGCGTCGATCACCAGGCCGTCCCCTCCGTGCAGGATGGGCAAGGCAAACGGCGTCTCGGTGAAGCCGTTGATGATCTTGCCGACGAGGTAGGCGCCCTTGTTGCGGTAGAAGAGGCTGCTCAGCACTTGCAGCTGGAAGTTGGCGCGGGGCCGGAAGCCGCCCAGTTCCGACAGCATCGCCTGCAGCACGAAGTCGATGTCGCGCCCCAGGTCCTCGAACGGCACCGCCAGCTCGAAGTGCCGCACGATCTGCTGCCAGGTCTCGCGCAGCGTGTCCTTGGTCGGGTAGTAGGCGCGGTAGGTCGGCAGCGCCTGCGGCTCGTCGTTCTCGATGTACTCGGTGCTGACCGCCGGGCGCACGAAGATGAAATCGTTGCGGAAGTAGCTGCGGTGCAGCAGCCGGACCGTGACCGAGTTGAAGAAGGTCTCCGCCAGTTCGGGCTGCTGGTGGTTGGTCAGCAGCCCGATGTAGTGCAGCTTGACCTGCTGGCACTCGTCCATCGACAGGTCGTCGACGTGGTACTCGCCGCGCAGCGACTGCAGCGCCTCGGCGACCCGGCGGTCGTAGAACTCGATGCGCTCGCGCTGGGCGAGTTGCTGGCCGTGCCAGTCGCGTTGCTCGAAGCGCTGCTTGGCTGCAGCGCTGGTCTCGCGGAACAGCCGGTAGTGCTTGTCGAAGCCTTCGAGCAGCGCACGCGCGATGTCGAAGGTCCGGCGGTCGTTCAATTCGCTGGAGATCACCCGGCTCCGGCGCGCGCGGCGCGCCGCCGTTGCTCGAAGCGGGCCTTGATGCCGCCCAGCGCCAGCCCGTGGGCGGCGCCGACCTCGTCGGCCCCTGACACCGTCATCTGCAGGTCCTGCAGCAGGCCGTCCTGCAGGCCATAGACCCAGCCGTGCACGACGACCGTCTGCCCGCGCGTCCAGGCGTCGCGCACGACCGTCGTGCCGCAGACGTTGACGGCTTGCTGCAGCACGTTCAGCTCGCACAGCGCGGCCAGGCGGTCGTCGTCGGATGGCAGGCCGTCGAGCCAGCCGCGATGCTCGTCACGCACGTCCTCGACGTGGCGCAGCCAGTTGTCGGCCACGCCGATGCGCTCGCCGTGCAAGGCCGCGGCGACGCCGCCGCAGCCGTAGTGGCCGACGACGATGATGTGCCGTACCTTCAGCCGGTCGATCGCGAACTGCACCACGCTGAGCGCGTTCAGGTCGGAGTGCACGATCACGTTGGCGACGTTGCGGTGCACGAACACGTCGCCCGGCGACAGGCCCAGGATCTCGTTGGCCGGCACGCGGCTGTCGGCGCAGCCGATCCACAGGTACTGGGGGGTCTGCTGCGCCAGCAGCCGCGTGAAGAAGCCCGGATCGCGCGCAATCATGCTGGCGGCCCAGTGGCGGTTGCTTTCGAAGAGCTCGGCGAGGTCGGTGCTCACGGGCCCGCCCTTACATCGTCTCGGCAAACAACTCGCGGCCGATCAGCATGCGTCGGATCTCGGACGTCCCTGCCCCGATTTCGTACAGCTTGGCATCGCGCCAGAGGCGACCCAGCGGGTACTCGTTGATGTAGCCGTTGCCGCCAAAGATCTGGATGCCCTCGCCGGCCATCCAGGTGGCCTTCTCGGCGCACCAGAGGATCACGCTGGCGCAGTCCTTGCGCACCTGGCGCACGTGCTCGCTGCCCAGTGCGTCCAGGTTCTTGCCGACGGTGTAGCAGAAGGACCGCGCCGCCTGCAGCACGGTGTACATGTCGGCCACCTTGCCCTGGATGAGCTGGAACTCGCCGATGCTCTGGCCAAACTGCTTGCGGTCGTGGATGTAGGGCACCACCTGGTCCATCACCGACTGCATCAGGCCGATCGGCCCGGCGGCGAGCACCGCACGCTCGTAGTC
>Ga0316188_10001767_pt1 | contig 10291 bp, 11 predicted proteins | sample Phiworburrow1_MG_FD_204933 | JGI IMG/M metagenome (GOLD analysis project Ga0316188, IMG submission 204933) | Coastal sediment microbial communities from Maine, United States - Phippsburg worm burrow 1 | ecosystem: Environmental > Aquatic > Marine > Coastal > Sediment | place: USA: Maine... | reverse complement strand
ATGGTTTCTCGATCAATGTTATTACTTGATATGTATAAAAAGAGTTGCAATCTAAAGTGCTATCAACCGTTTTAGCAGAAGTTTAAGCCGACTGAATGTGACTGTTATGTATTAATTTGTTTTTTTGATTCGAGGTTAAATGCTTTGATCAGGCTATTCTTAAGTTCAACAAGTGAATGTTTTGTAACAGTAGAATTAGAAAAAAATCCAAAACCACCTAGACCGCCAAACGTCACACTGCCTTTGTAAGCTCCACCATCATGCCAGTTTTTCATATACTTTTTTAATATGATTCTTAATGCAGGCCCGTTGGATCTAACTAATATTTTACTTGGCAATATGCCATTCAATACGTTTTCAATAAACGCACACAAGAGCATTGCCTGGCGAGCATCTATTATAAGTGGTTTGCCGTAATCCCCCATTGCTTCTGAATATGTTGCTTCTGAAAATAGACTTATTGGTATTGGACTAACTGCAATCCCCGTAAATATATTTCCCTTCTGGTCTGACAAAGTAATAACTGATATCTGGTGAGAGATAAAAGAATGAGTGCTTATTACCTTTTCTATTTTATATTTAAACATGCTGGTCTTCTAGGCCGTAGAATATGAAAAAACCCACCTCAATTAATATAAAGTCAAGGAGCTGAGTAATACACTCGCTCAATCTGCAATAAACATGCTTCGTCCTGATGTTGTTATGGCTTTCACTGGATATTGATATAATGCTGAAAGGCTCTGCTCGGTAATCACTTGTTCGATCTCACCACTCTCAACTCGACCATTATCATGGAATAACAGGGCATGAGTGCAATAGCGCATGGCTAGATTGACGTCGTGGATGGTCATGACCATGGCCTTGTTTGATGCGTTGACGGTATTCACCAATGCTTCGAGAACGGCATGCTGGAATTGCAGATCAAGGTGATTGACCGGTTCATCCAGTAATAGTATCTGCGGATCCTGCACCAGTAACATGGCAATGCGCATGCGCTGGAATTCACCGCCGGATAAGGTTTGGATATCACGTTGAGTGAAATCTTCCAGGCCCACCCTTATTAACGCGTCGTTGACCCGGGCGTAATCCTGTTCGGTCTCCCATTGCAGGGCATGTAAATAGGGATGACGTCCCATTAAGACGTAATCCAGAACGGTGCCGGGGAAGGGGTCGTGGTAATCCTGTAACAGCAGTCCCAGTCGTTGTGCAATTTGTTTGCGCGACCAACTGGTCAACGTCTTACCCTGGAGCAGGATCTCTCCGCGACACTGTGGCGCAGTACATGCGCGAATGCCGGCGAGGGAATGCAACAGGGTGGTTTTGCCTGCACCATTGCGACCGAGCACCGCCCAGATTTCACCGGCTGCAGATTGCCAGTTGAGTTGCTCACACAATAACTTGTCGCCAGCGTAGAGCGTCAGTTGTTGGGTTTGCAATAGGGGCATGACTCAGAGTGCCTTGTTGCCGCGATAGAGCAGGAAAATAAAAATCGGCACGCCGATGGCGGCGGTCAATACGCCTACCGGTAAGGCCACATCCGGGATGGCGCTACGCGCCAGGGTGTCGGCGAAGACCAGCAGACTGCCACCGGCCAGCACACTGGCCGGGATCAAGTAACGGTAATCGCGTAACCCGGCCAGGCGTAATAAATGCGGCACAATCAGACCAACGAAACCGATATTGCCGACCTGCACCACCGCCATGGCGGTGAGCAAGGAAGCCAGCACATAGATCTGCCAGCGAAAGCGCTCGATATCCAGCCCAAAGGTCGCGGCCTGTTCGGCGCCAAGGGCGAGCAGATTGAGATTGCGTGCGGCGTATAAACTGGCAAGCACACCGATGATGAGCGTGATGAATCCTGGTGTAAGGTTCTCGGCAAAACTGAGATCGCCCATTAACCAGAAGATCAAACTGCGCAGTTGTCCCTGCGGTGCCACGCTCAAAATAAAACTGATGATGGCGCCCCAGCCGGAGGCGAGCACAATGCCGGTCAACAACAGGCGGGTTGGTGTCCAGCTGCCGGCACCGCGCGCCAGACCAAACACCAGTAACATGGCAAGCATGGCGCCGAAGAAGGCAAAGACCGACACACTCAAACCGCTTAATCCCAGAATGAGTGCCAGCAGCGCGAACACCGCCGAACCACCGGAAATGCCCAGTACATAGGGGTCCGCTAAGGGATTACGTAACAACACTTGCATCAGGGCGCCGGCCATGGCGAGCAGGGCACCGGTAATGAAGGCGTGGCTGGCGCGGGGCAGGCGTAATTCGAATACCACCCGTTGGCTTAACTCGCTGGCATTGCCAAACAAGACATCGAACACACCACGCACACCGATATCCATGCTGCCAGCGGTGAGGGCGAGCACGAAGCCAATTATGGCAATGATCACTAACACACCCAGACGCAACCAGGCACGCCGATGTCGTGACCGGCCAGGCTGAAGATGATTAGCGGTTGTCATGATGCAGTTGAATGATCGGCCAGTTTTTTGCGTTGGCGATGGCGAGAAGTTTTTCATCCGGATTGACGGCCACGGGATGGTCGACTTTCTCTAACAGCGGCAGGTCATTATGGGAATCGGAATAGAACCAGCTATCGATCAGGTCCTTGTTGTTTTCGGCTAACCATTTGTTCAGGCGCTTGACCTTGCCGTCCTGGAAACACGGAATGTCGATGACATGGCCTGTGTATTTGCCGTTTATCTTCTCTGGCTCAGTGGCGAGTAGATGCTCGATGCCGAATGCTTCCGCAATTGGGCCGGTAATAAATCGGTTTGTCGCGGTGATGATCATCAAGGTATCACCCTTGTCCCGGTGCCGATTGACCATGGCCCGGGCCTCATCGCTAATCAGCGGTGTAATGACCTGCTGCATATACGCCTGATGCATGGTTGCCAGTTCGGTCTCACTGAAACGCGTCAAGGGTGCCAGGCTGAATTCGAGAAAGGCCAGGATGTCGAGACTACCGGCCTTGTAATCGTCGTAGAAGCGTTGGTTGATGGATTCATACTCACAGGCATCAACGATGCCGTGCTCGCAGAGGTATTTTCCCCACAGGTAGTCGCTGTCACCGGCCAACAGGGTATTGTCGAGATCAAAAATCGCTAAACTCACGTCGCTGCACACTATATAGATTGAAAGTGGAGGGCATTTTACCGTAAATTGGGTCCTTCCTGCGCTAAATTGGATGTGTCGGCCAGATGAGTGTGAATACCCAGGTAGAATTTTATCAGCGTTTCCGCGGTGCCTTTTCCGGTATTCTCAAATGGGAGCAGTTGACTGAGTTTTGGCAGCAGTTAAAGGCACAGGCCGATGATGGCTGGTATGTCTACGCCCTTGGCGAGGCCGTACCGGATCAGCCGGTTAGTCACACGCAACTCCAGCATTTCGTCGATGAAATCGATGTGCTGCTGCACAAAGAGCACGATGAGGACTATTGCGGCATTGTGTATGTTGACGACAAGACCCACCCCAGTTTCATCAAGATTTATGACCCCGGCAATCTGGGGGTCGTCTGTGGTTTCAGTGATAACCCGCCGATGCCAGGCTGGGTCCTGACTCGCATCCCGCCCTTGCCCCTGAACGAAAAGACTTTTTTGACCCAGTCACGCCGGCGTTGGTGGCAACGGCTGTTCGGCTAAATTCGCCCCCAATTCTTGCCGCCTTCTGCTGGATTTTTGGCTTAAGTATTAGATTTTTCAGGGAAAATCTGCTTCATTTAATAGTGTTGTTGTACCATTCTTGGTATGAAACAATCATTCTTATCCAAACTGTTAAAAGAGCTAGCTAAGTGATTGATCGGCAAGGATTTCGACCCAATGTGGGTATCATTCTGTGCAATGAGGTCGGCAAGCTATTCTGGGCGCGCCGGGTCGGTGAAGATGCCTGGCAGTTTCCCCAGGGTGGCATTCAGCCCGATGAGACCCCGGAACAAGCGGTGTACCGAGAACTGGCCGAGGAAGTGGGGCTGCTGCCCGATGACGTCACCGTCCTGGGACGTACCGCTGACTGGTTGCGTTACCGAATCCCCAAACGCTTTCTGCGCTTCCATGCTCGGCGGGCCTCGCGCTATGTCGGCCAGAAGCAGATCTGGTTTTTGTTAAAACTGGTCAATCACAACGCCGATGTCTGCCTGACAAATTGTGACAAGCCGGAGTTCGATTCCTGGTGCTGGATCAATTACGAAGAGACCGTGAACCAGGTTGTGTCTTTCAAACGCGTCGTGTATCGCAAGGCGCTACAGGAATTAATCCCGTTGATTAAACCCATAGGTGCCAGCAAAATTGCTGAGCAACTCAAACACCGTTAATCCAAGCCGTCTCGCATGTTAGAAACGCTGCGCCGCATCATTAATGAGGTCAATGACGCCCGTGATCTCGATCAGGCCTTGGAGCTGATCGTCAGACGGGTGCGCGATGCCATGGGCGCAGATGTCTGTTCGATTTATCTGGCCGATGAGGTCTTGCAACAACACGTACTCATGGCCACCGAAGGGCTTCGGCCCGATTCGGTGGGAAATGTGCGACTCAGTTTTGATCAGGGCCTAATAAGTATCGTGGCGAGTCGCGCCGAGCCGCTCAATCTTGACAATGCTCCCTCACATCCGCGTTATCAATATTTTCCCGAGACCGCCGAAGAACAATTTCTGGGTTTTCTGGGTGTGCCGATCATTCATCAACGCAAAGTCCTGGGTGTCCTGGTCGTGCAACAGGTCAAGGCCATGGCCTTCGACGAAGAGCAGGAAAATTTTCTGGTGACCATCGCCGCCCAACTGGCTGGGGCCATGGCCCATGCCGAGGCCAGTGGCGAGATTGAGAAACTCCTGAGTCAACATGACGGGCACGATGCGCGGCCAATGCACGGCCTGCCAGGCGCCCCCGGTGTCGCCATCGGCACGGCCGTCGCGATTTATCACACTACCGAACTGGAAAAAATACTGGATCGCCCCATCGACGATCTGGATGCGGAGATCAAGTCCTTTCATGCCGCCTTGTCATCAGTCAAACAGGACATTACCCGGCTCTCCAAGCGCCTGCAGGAAGTCTTGCCGCGCGAAGAACACGCGCTGTTTGATGCCTATTTATTAATGCTCGATAGCCACTCGCTGCGCGGCGTCACCGCCGCACGGATCATGGATGGCAACTGGGCGCCGGGCGCACTGCGGCGCACGATAGATGAACAGGTGCAAAAATTCGCGGAGATGGATGACCCCTATTTACGCGAACGCGCCGAGGACCTGCGTGAACTGGCGCGGCGCATCCTGCATTACCTGCTACAAAATGCGAAACGGGATATAGAATATCCGGTGTCTACCGTGCTGGTCGGTGATGAGATCACGGCCGCGCAGTTAGCGGAAGTACCTCGAGAAAGATTATGTGGTGTCGTCAGCGCGCGTGGTTCGCGTACTTCGCACGTGGCCATTCTTGCCAGAGCCTTAGGCATCCCGGCGGTGATGGGTGCGGTGGACTTGCCTATCGGCCGCATCGATGGCCAGTTAATTATTGCCGATGGGTATAGCGGTAGCGTGTATGTCTCGCCGTCACGCCAGGTGCGTGAAGAATATCAGCGTTTGGCTAAAGAGGAGGAGATCCTCGCCGCCGAACTCGTCAATCTGCGCAATGATATTTCGCAGACGGAAGACGGCCATGTCATTCCACTATATGTGAATACCGGCCTGCTCTCGGACATTACACCGTCATTAAATAGCGGTGCCGAAGGGATTGGTCTGTATCGCACGGAGTTTCCCTTTATGGCACGCCAGCGTTTTCCCGGTGAGGAAGAACAGCTGCGCATTTATCGGCAGGCCCTGTTGGCCTTTGCGCCCCGGCCGGTCACGCTGCGCACCCTCGATGTGGGTGGTGACAAATCTCTGCCGTACTTTCCAATTGTTGAAGACAATCCGTTTCTCGGTTGGCGCGGTATCCGCATTACCCTGGATCACCCGGAAATCTTTCTGGTACAGGTGCGCGCCATGCTGCGTGCTTCATCGGGCTTGAATAATTTACAGATCCTGTTGCCCATGATCAGTCATCTCGCGGAACTTGATGAGGCCAATAAGCTTATCCTGCGTGCCTTCAATGAGCTGAAGGATGAGGGGGAGGAACTCACCATGCCGAAAATCGGCGTGATGGTGGAAGTCCCTTCGGCGGTATACCAGGCTAAACTCCTGGCCAAACGTGCCGATTTCCTTTCCATCGGCACCAACGACCTGACCCAGTACCTGCTGGCGGTGGACAGAAACAATACCCGTGTCGCATCTTTGTATGATGCCTTACACCCGGCCGTGATCCAGGCCGTCTATGATACGGTGCGGGCAGCGCACAGCGTGGACAAACCTGTCAGTGTTTGCGGTGAAATGGCCGGTGACCCTGCCGCCGTGGTGTTATTGGTTGGCATGGGCATTAACAGCCTGAGTATGAGTGCATCAAGCCTGAATCGGGCCAAGTGGGTGATCCGCAATTTGTCCCGGGAACGCGCCAAACAGTACCTTGACGAGGTGTTGAATATGGAAGATGCTCCCCACATACGCGAATATCTGCACAAAAAGCTCGAAGATGCCGGTATGGGCGGCTTAGTCAGAGCAGGACGATAATATGCAACCAGCCACATTTGATATCGATCATAAGCTCACCATCAAGGACATTATCCAGGGTCTGCTCGACGATGAGCGTCTGGATAAAAAGCTTGCCGACGATTTTTTGATTCCGGTGCGCAGCGGCCGTCTGGAGATCCATCCCCTGGTGATTATTTCCCAACAGGAATGGATCGATCAAAAGAACCCTAAAAAGAAACTCACTCTAGAAGTTTTGACCCAGTGGCTGGCAAAGCGTGCGGAGTTACCCTACGTGCGAATCGACCCGCTTAAGGTCGATGTCACCTCGGTCACGACGGTGATGTCCTCGGCGTATGCCACGCGGCACAAAATTCTGCCCATCAAGGTCGACGAGCATGTGCTGACCATCGCCACGGCCGAACCCGATGTGCGCAGCTGGGAAAAGGAATTAATACATACCACGGGGCTGAAGATCGAACGGGTGATCTGCAATCCTGTGGACATATCCCGTTATCTCAATGAATTTTACAGCGTCAGTCACTCCATCCGAGTGGCGACCTCCGAGAACGAAGATGACATTCCCGGCGTCACCAATTTCGAGCAGCTGATCGAACTAGGCAAAACCGGTCGCCTCGACACCAATGATCAATCGGTCGTCCACATCGTGGACTGGCTATTGCAGTTCGCCTTCGACCAGCGCGCCAGTGATATTCACCTCGAACCGCGCCGCGATATGAGCAATATCCGTTTTCGCATTGATGGCGTGATGCATACCGTGTATGAAATGCCGACCCCGGTCATGATCGTGGTGATTGCGCGTATCAAGGTGTTGGGTCGCATGGACGTGGTGGAAAAACGCCGGCCGCAGGATGGTCGCATCAAGAGCAAAACCCCCGACGGCGATGAAATCGAACTGCGTCTCTCCAGTATGCCGACCGCCTTCGGCGAAAAAATGGTCATGCGTATTTTCAGTCCCGATGTCCTGGTCAAGGACTTTTCCGGTTTGGGCTTTAGTGAAAAAGACGCCACCGACTGGAACAAGATGATCAGTCAGCCCCATGGGATTGTCCTGGTGACCGGGCCGACCGGTTCGGGTAAAACCACCACGCTGTATTCCACTCTCAAGCAACTGGCACAACCGGAAGTCAACGTGTGTACCGTTGAAGACCCGATTGAAATGGTCATTCCCGAATTTAATCAAATGCAGGTGCAACAAAACATCGGTGTGAATTTCGCCGCAGGTATTCGTACCTTGCTGCGCCAGGACCCGGACATCATCATGGTCGGTGAGATCCGCGATAAAGAAACCGCGGAAATGGCCACGCAGGCGGCACTGACCGGTCACCTTGTATTATCCACCTTACACACCAACGATGCCGCGGCGGCGATTTCACGCCTGCGCGAGATTGGTATCCCGGCCTACCTGATCAATGCAACGGTGATCGGGATTATGGCGCAACGCCTCGTGCGTACCCTGTGTCCCCATTGCAAGGAACCGACGGAAGTCGATCAAAACCTTTGGAAAACCCTGACCCATCCGTGGAAGTTGTCGGGTAGCGGGAAATTTTACAAACCGGTCGGTTGCGATGAATGTCGCAATACCGGATTCATCGGTCGCGTCGGTATCTATGAAATCATTCTGCTTGATCAGGATATGCGTAACCAGATTACCTCCGAAAGTGATTCGACCCATATCCGACGCCTTGCCGTCAAACGCGGCATGACCAAGATGCGCATCTCCGGGGCACGCAAGGTGGCCATGGGGTGGACGACCATCGAGGAGGTGCTAAAAGTTGTACCGCCGGATGAAGATCAGTTAGTGGAAACTATTTAGACATAGGTCCTGGCCACACTTCCTATATATCTCACCTGATTTTACAGTTCATCGATTAATTGACGCAGGCGCTTTTTTAATGATTCCGGTGGCGTTTCCTGGCCGGATTCCTTCATACGTTGGTTTAGTTCTCGTTCCATCTGTGCGCGTGAAAAACAACTCTTGCAGTGCGAGAGATGGTGTTCGATATTGGCGAGATCCGCCTGGTCTGTGATTTCATTATTGAGGTAAGCGTAAAGATGATCAAACGCCTCCAGGCAACCAATATTTTTCTCTTCCGGATTTTCGGATTCGTTTGTCATTTAAAACACTCCGTTTGGTGACTTTCATTAATGAGACCTGCATCGATGGCGTGTTGCCATAATGCCTTTTGCAACAGCGTGCGACCCCGATTCATGCGTGAACGTACTGTGCCAGGGGAGACGTTTAACACTTCGGCGGTTTCGTCGTAAGACAGCCCTTCCACATTAATCAGCAGGACTGTGATACGGAATACCTCAGGCAGACTTTCTATGGCGGTCATCAGGTCTTTTCCCAGTAAATTATTCGTGAACTCGTGTTCCGGGTTGGCCCACCAGTTAAGAAATTCATTGGGTTGTTGTATCAGCAGGGAGGCGACCTGTTCCCTGTATTCAAAATCCATTATTTCCTGATAGCTGGCTTCAACCGGGCGCACGGCCTTTTTTCGATAGTCGCTGATAAATCGATTGTGCAGGATACGGAATATCCAGGGGTGAAAACGGGCACGGTCTTCCAGGGTATGTATCACTGACCAGGCCTTGGTCACTGACTCCGCAACCAGGTCTTCCGCATCGGCACTGTTACGGGTCAGGCGTAACGCCAGGGCATACAGTGAGGGCATGTTCTCTTCAACACACAGGGAGAAGTAGGTTTTGGTGTCATCCTGTGGGCACATGCTGCGTTCCGGCATCATTTGATATTCCAGTATAACGAGTTTTATTTGGCATTGGTTATAACTAAAGACGCATAACATTGCCGCCAGGTCCCGAAATTTGGTAAAAATTTCGGGGCTGGCGGCATTTGTCGTCTAGAAAGTCAGTGTTTTGGCGCCTTCACTCACGACACCCAACATGGCAGTGGAGCCGGCCAGCATGGCACCCTCGATGAGGTTGTCCGGCTCATAGCCCCGAACTTTGGCGCAGGGCGGGCAAACCATAATGGTCCCGCCGCTTTCAATCACATTCTGGATCATCTCTTTGGCGGGGGGATCAAGCGGGTTCAGCCGGGCATGATCGGCCGCACCTTTGCGCGCCCAGTCGGCACCGGCACTGACCAGGAACATGGTCACGTGATAACCGGAGGCGATACCGCCGTTGGCCACACTCCAGGCAACCGATGAACGCTCGTCATCACAACCGCGGGTGACAATAATGACTAATTTTTTGGACTCAGACATAACACTCTCCTATCTATAGTTAAGGTTTGAAAACGTTGCTGCAGCATTAATTGTTAAGACGCAAGGGCCTCAAATTAGGTCCCGACAACTTAAAGATTGATGTAATTATTTATTCTGCACTACTCGCTGATATCCTGAGGCTCTAGATGCTGGATACAAAAAGGCTTACCTTCATACATATTAAATATTTTTGTTCATTACTGAATTGCTTAAGATTTATTGTTTGGTACTCGTTAGTCCAAAGTGGGAGTTGACAGGTGAAGCGTCCATGACAATATGGCGGAAGCGGTTGATATCACTTATGGCCATAGTGGTACCGATAACCATCGGCAACTCTTCGGCCGAAAAAGGGGTGACTGTAAGAAAAGGAAGGATAACCCAGCCCCCTTCGATTACCCGAGAGCCGGGGCCCGCCGCAAGCCGGGCTGTTTAGCAGGGAAATACAGAGAGATAAACTAGGAGGTTGTCAGACACGCAGGGCAAG
>Ga0316188_10001766_pt1 | contig 10296 bp, 10 predicted proteins | sample Phiworburrow1_MG_FD_204933 | JGI IMG/M metagenome (GOLD analysis project Ga0316188, IMG submission 204933) | Coastal sediment microbial communities from Maine, United States - Phippsburg worm burrow 1 | ecosystem: Environmental > Aquatic > Marine > Coastal > Sediment | place: USA: Maine... | reverse complement strand
CTGGCACATATCGATGCACTGCGTGTAGATTGTCAACATCGGCGATTTCACGCCACACTCCTCCCGCCGTGGACAAGCTCAGAGCCCTCCAGTACTTCATCGCAGCTGCGCAATGCGGCAGCCTGTCCGCGGCTGCGCGGCAGCAGGGCGTGACCTTGCAGGCCGTGGCCAAGCTGATCGGTGCGCTGGAGTCGCAACTCGCGACCAAGCTGTTCGAGCGCGGGAGCCGTGGACTCCAGCTGACCGCCGACGGGGTGCAGTACGCCGAGACGTGCGCGCCGCTGCTGGCGCAGCTGCAGGCAGCCGACGACGGCCTGCGGCAGGCGCTCCAGCGCCCGCAGGGCACGCTGATCGTCGGAGGCACGCCCTTCTTCTTGCGGCACGGCATCGTGTCGGCGCTGCCCGCCTTTCACGCGGACTACCCGGATCTGTCGCTCGACCTCCGTGCCCTCGTCCACCTGGACGATCCGGCCGCCCAGGAATGCGACGTCGTTGTGCTGTTCGGATGGTTCGAGGCCGACGACTGGGTGCGTCGCGAGCTGCCGTCCATGCCCCAGCTCACCGTGGCCACGCCTGCCTACTGGGATCGCCACGGCATGCCCAGTCATCCGAACAGCCTGGCTGGTCACAACTGCCTTTGCTACCGCAATCCCTACGGCAAGCTGCTCGACCTGTGGCGCTATCGTCAGATCGGATCGCAGGGCGAGATCGTCGAAGAGGTGGTCGTCCGTGGCTGGATCAGTTCGAACCATCGTGATCACCTCGTCGAGCTGCTTCTGCGCGATGCGGGCGTGATGCGCGTGACACATTTCGCCGAGCGGGCTGCGCTGGAGAGCGGCCGGCTGGTGCCGGCGCTGCTGGACTGGGAGCTGATGGATCCGCCGCCGCTGGCGATCTACTTCCGGCCGGCGCATCGCCGCACCCTGCGCGTGCGTGTCTTTGCGGACTTCGTGGCGGCACGCTGCGCTGAGCTGGCGCAACTGGCGACCTCGCAGGGACCTTCCAGCGTCGACGGCCGACCCGCATGGCATCACGGAAGCAGCCGTCGCGCGTCGAGCTGGCTGACCCATCGCCGTACTCCGTGAGTCAATCGATCGTGGCACCGGTCTCGCGAGCGAACTGCACGTACTGAGCCTCCACCTGCTGCAGCAGCTCGCGAGTCTCGCCCGGGCTGCGGGCGGTACCGACGATGAAGAGACGGTCCATCTGATGCTTGAAGTCGGCCGTCAGCGTGGCTTGACGGACTGATCGGGCGACGCGGTCGACGATCTCCGCCGGCAGTCCCGGCGGCCCGAGCAGGAAGTGCGCCGTGATCAGGGGGGCGGCCGCGACCCCCGCCTCGCCTAACGTAGGCACCGACGGCAGCGCGGCCAGCCGCTCAGAGAGGCTGCAGCCTAGCACCACCAGGCGCCCGGCGCGCACCTGGGGGAAGCTGGCGCCGATCGGCAGCACCGCAGCCTGGATCCGACCCTCGAGCAGATCCGGCATCATCTGGGGCACACCCTTGTAGGGCACCCGCTCGAGCGTGAAGCCCAGCGCGCCGGTGATCTGACCAGCGACCATGTCCTCCCCGACGTTGTTGGAGCCTCGCAGCATCGGCTTCACGCTGGTCTTGGCGTGCTCGGCGAACTCGGCCATCGTCCTGACCGCCAGGGTCGACGGCACGACCAGACACTGCGTGTTGCCCCCGATGGCGGAGATTGGCGAGAACTCCGCGATCGACTTGTACGGCGACGTCTTGCTCAGGTAGGGCAGCCCGGCGTTCGATGCCAGCGCGAAGAGCAGTGTGTAGCCATCGGGCGCCGAACTCAACACGGCGCCAGCACCGATGCCGGCATTGGCGCCTGGGCGGTTCTCGACCAGTACCTCCTGCCCCAGCGCCGCGCTCATACCCTTGGCCAGTGCCCGCGCCGCCATGTCGCTCGGGCCGCCCGCAGACACGGGGATGACTAGCCGGATCGGCTTGGCGGGGTAGGTGGCCTGCGCGCCGGCCGAGGCCGCCATCAGCGCCAGGGCGCCAACCATGAGAGATGTGGACCAGCGTGTCATTTGAAGACTCCTCCTAGTGGGTGACGCGCAGTTTCGTCTCACGGAGTCCTGTCGGGAATCAGTTGTCCGTTGCGGGCCGACTGAACTATTGGTTGAGGACATCCAGGGGTTGGACTTGACCGGTGTGCCGCTCTGATGGCGACTCCGCCGACGCCGCGGGGGGCCACCTGAGGTGAATGACGCTGAACGTCCCCTCCCACCTTCCACCGAGAAGACGCCTAGTGCGGCCGCCTTGGGGCCAGTTGCCGCTTCAACGTGATGGCGCCCGGGCTACAGGGTCGAAGAGCGCACGACGCTTTCGAATGAGATTGACGTGTCGTCTATGGCTCGGGAGGCCGCACCGGGGCGCCGCTCACCAGGCCCGGCCCGACGACCCAAGGTGCCGCCATTCGCGTCTTGCGATCACGATCGACAAGAGGTTCGTGCGTCGTCCTGACGGCAAAGTGGCGAGGTCCTATCAGCCTCAAGCGGACGACTTGCACCTCACTCACTGGCTGCTTGGGGGCCGTTACAGGCATTGGCTGGGAGCCACTCAATGGCGGGAATGCGTCGCAACCAGCCGAGCGGCCTGCGGCGCCCGAGGTCTGCTCTGCGTCGGAAGCGGCGGTCAGGGTCGCTCGCTCGAACGTCTCTTTCCGGCACGAAGCGGACGTCGCGCAATTCGGCGACAACGTCAACAGGCTGCCAGCGGAAGGCCTTGTTCGGCGGCACCACGCGCCGACCGCTTTTTCGGCCCCCCGTTAGAGCGCAAGCAAGGATGAATGCTTGACTCACCGCCGATGGAGCGACGTCGAGCGCTTCGCCGAGCGGCTCGAGGCGTACGGAGGCTAGCCGCTGCCCTACAGCGACCTGCTGGTCGCGGGTGGACGCACGCTGGCACGCTTCGGGCGCGCACCGGGAGACCAGCAGGTCCGCGCCGAGTTGCTTCGGGTTCGCGACCTGGCGCTTCGTGTCGGACTGCACGCGGCACGTCTTCCCGCGGAGGTCGAGGCTGCCGTTGAGGGTTGACCCTCGTTTCTATTACGGCTCGATACGCGGTGGCTTCAGAGCGCAGCTATCGGTTTGCGGATTCGTCGGAGCGATAGTCGAAGGTCGACGCGTATCCGCATCGGCCGTGCACCTCGAATCGCAGCGGCGCGTCGTCCACGCGCATGACCTCGGCGCGGACTTCGTCTCCTGTCCGGTCGTGCCCCGGAATCCCGCAGGTCACGGGCAAATCGGAGGCGACCACCTCCTTTGCGCGCACTTCGACGAACTCGTTGGCTCGGATGAGCCAGTTGCTCGGCCGATGGTCGAGTGCGATCTTCGCACGACGAACCGCGTGCACCTGGACGATGTTCGCGGCGAACTGGCGCAGCGCGGCGCCGCCCCACTTGCCGCTGAAGATGGCCCCCAGCGCTGCCGCCTGGCGCTGATCGGCAGACTCGTCGACATACAGTGCCACGCGCCACGGCTGGCCTTCTTCGTCGTCGTCGTATGAGCCCGCCATCACGACCTTGAGCCCGGCGAGATCGGTCCCTTCCGCGTTTCCGTTCCGAATCAGCCACGACAGGGCGAAATCGCAAACACCGTAGGTCGAGCGGCTGGCCACCTTCTGCCCCCCCTGCCGCCGGCACGGACAGATGACATCGCAGTTGCAGGCCTCGAAATACGAGCCTGCGACATGCCACGAAGGGGCGGTATCTGCCATGGACGGGTTCTCCCAATCGAACGTTGCGGTCAGGGGGCCGTCGCAGCGCTCAGCGAAGCGACACGTGCCTCGGAGTCCGTGCGAGTCTGGAGATTCTCGGCGAGACTGTCGGCTTGCGCAACGACGTGGCCAGTACCCGTTGGTAAGCCATGGTTATTGGCGGTTCGACGCAAATGACCGGCCACCCAACTCCACGGGCGACCGCAGATACGGTTACTGCAGCAGCTTGACAGCGCTGAGGGCCGCGAGGACGGCAGGGAAAGGCCTTGCGCCGAAGGCGCGCGACCGGCGGGTCAGCCCCGCAAACCGGCGCGCCGCAGGCCCTTCAGAATATGGTCGCGATCCTCGGGGGCGGCGTTCCACTTGCGCAATTCGACCTCGGCCGAGAAGTTCGACTTGACCTCGAAGATCCGCGCCAGGCTCGCGCCGGCATCGGCGTGACCCGCCTGCCCCTTGGCTGCGGCGCCAAGCAAGTGCGTCCAGTAGAAATGCGGCAGCCCGATCCGCTCGACGTCGGCGATCACCGCGTCATAGTCCCGACGGCTGTAATTCAGCCGGGCGAAGCTGAAGTGATACCAGCCAGGGTGCAGCGGGTTGAGTCTTTGGGCCCGGCGCGACAACTCGGCCCCGCGCTCGAAATCCCCCATGAAGGCCAGGTAATGTCCGATATCGGCCAAAGTCTCGGGGTCGTTGGGGTTCAGTGACAGGGCGAGTTCGGCCTCTGCGCGAAAGCGCGCGTTCTCGCCACGAAAGAAATGCGTGACCGCCAGCCAGCAACGCGCATAGGCGTTGAGCGGATCGAGCGAGCAGGCAGCAAGGGCGTGGACGAGCGCCCGGCCGACCGGATCCGGCCGCGGATTCATCTCGAAGCGATGTTCGCCCAGATAGACATTGGCCAGAAGCGCGTGCGCATCGGCCGACATCGGGTCCAGCACCACCGCCCGCTCCAGAAGATCGCGCGCCTCGGCATGCATCCCGGCATCGAGCATCCAGGTATAGCGCCTTGCCCGCAGAATGCAGTCATAGGCATCCATTTCGTTCGGCCGCTTGGTCAGCGCACGCTGCAGCGATACATCCTGAGTGCGCACGCCAAGGGTCACTGCGATCTGCCGGGTGACCGCGTCCTGAAGCTCGAAGATGTCACCCATCTCGCTGTCATAGCGCTCGCCCCAGAGTTGCAGACCGGCGGCCGCGTCGATCAGTTGCACGGATATCCGAACCCGCCCGGCCGCCCGCCGCACTGTTCCCTGCACGACATAACCAGCCCCGAGCGCATTGCGCAGCTCACGCAGATCGACAGAGCGGTCGCGAAATCGCAGGGTCGAAGCGCCGGAAATCACCCTCAGATCGCGAAAGCGGCCGAGATTGGTGATGATGTCCTCGGTCAGTCCGTCGGCGAAATAGTCGTCGACGGCGTCGCTCAGGTTGGCGAGAGGCAGAACCGCGAGCACCGGCACCGCCGCGGCCACATCGCGCGGGTTGGCTCCCGTCGACGGCAGCGCTGTATCGACCCCTCGTTCCGACGGAGCCGACAGCGCGGCGTCGGACACCGTCGGGTCCGCCACCTCGACCGGCCGCAGGAACTCGAAGCCGCGTCCACGCACCGTCCGGATCCAGCTCTGGCTCCGTCCGCTGTCGCCCAGGACCTGTCGGGCGGCCTTGACGCAACTCGATATCGTCGCGTCAGACACTGAGCGGCCACGCCAGACGCCATCGATGATTTCCTCACGGGTCAGCACGCGCTGAGGCCGTGCCGCGAAGTACAGCAGAAGATCACAGACGAGGGGCTCGACATGCAGCACCGCGCCGTCCTTGCGCAGTTCGAAACGCTCGGCGTCCAGATCAAAGCCGCCAAAGCAACTGGTTGGCGTGGGTCGAGCGTTCGCGTTCGGCGGCTACCTCAAGGACGTCCGCTTGACGCCGGAAGCGGGAATCCAGGGCAGGCTCGGCTGACGAAGCCAAGGCTCTCGGCCTTGTGCATTTCACGGGCTGTGCGGTCAATGTGCGATGCCTCAGCGTCGACCTGAACCGCATCCCCATCCAAGACATTGCGGCAAGCAAACTTCCCTGAGGCGTCGACCCTACACAGTTGGTTCGACAGGGACTCGCTGGTAGTGGCGCCAGGTCCGAGCTGAGACAATAATGCCGATGTTCTCTGCCGCCACCCCGAACGGAATCGTTCTCTTGCCTGCATGCGCCTTCATGGTATTCATGCTGATCGGCCCCTCATTTCCGGCGCGAACCGGCACGCTCTAATATCTTTCCGTTGGCCGCCAAGGCCCTGGGATTGATGTCAGCCGGAAGGAGGATAAACGCGCGAACAGAAAGCCATTTGAAACGCCGCCCGATAGCGGAAGCGTGTTTCAAAACCCGTCAGATGGGACAAAGACAAACGAGCACTTTCCTCTTGCTCGTAGAAGGATTGTCGGCGCACGCGACTCAGGCAGCTGTCTGGGGCCTCATTCTGCGCTGGATAAAGCTGTTGCCCGGTCTTACCGAGGGCGTCTACTTCACCGCTGCATCGATCACAACGCTGGGCTACGGCGACATCCTGCTGAAGTATCCCTGGAGACATCTCGGCACGCTGATCGCGATAACCGGGGTGCTGATGTTTGGCTGTTCGACGGCGTTCCTGTTCGTGATCCTGCAGACGGTCTGGCAGCGCTTTTAGGCAGACGCTGAATCTGCGTTGATTTGGCACCTGACAATTTGCGCGACGTTCTCGACAAACCAGAAGCAGGCCAGTCCACCGATTGCATGGATCGACCTCCTCACTGATTGGCCGGGGCGATGGGCTTGCTCAACAGGCGGTCGACAAGGAACCGTGACCCGGCACGGTTCCCTCACGGCCTTGCCGTCGACCTTGACTCGCCTCCTACTTGGCCATCGACTTCAACGCTGCCTGCAGCGGGGCTGCCCCAGGGTTGCTTACACTTTTCTTGATCAGGATGTCGATCGGCGACACGGCCTTGCCGTAGTAGGCCGCGTTCAGGCCTTCACGAACGTCGATCACCTGGCCGTTGAGCGACATGTTGGCGTATGCGCCCTTGGACTTGGAGTAGGCGATGAAATCCTCGGTAAACGACGCTGCAGTGCCGCCTCCCTTCGGACCGACGGCCACGGAGGCATCGCCGCCGAGTTTGATCTTGGTCGACAGCAACGAGTCGAGTCCCTTCTGGGTGTTCACGACGACCATGGTCTCCGCCGCCTGTCCGCCGGCCAGGAATCCGACGCTGACGCCGCCCATCGAGTAGAAGGCCGGTGCGCCGAAGTTGCCGGTCTTCTCGTCGCGCACAAGCAGCACGCCGGTGCCGCCTGAGCCGCCGATGATGAACCCGCCTTCGACGATGAGCGGATAGACGAGCACCGCCTTGGCCTTCTTCACCAGGCCGTGCAGCGTCGGGTAGTCCTTGTCGGCGGCGAAAGACCTCACCGTCGCCGTTGCCTTGGTGACGGTGTTCTTGGCGTCCCCGGCATCGTCGGCGCGCGCGGGCAGGCTGCTGAAGGAGGCGGCAAGCGCGACGGCGGTGCCAGCCAGGGTGAAACTGCGACGAATGTGGTTCATGGAAGATCCTTAAGTGAACATTGTTGGATGGGCATTGAATCCTGCTTCGGCTCTATCGGAACATGACCGCCCGTCGGTAGCCACGTCGCGCGACACCTGCATACGACAACGGCGTCAGCGGCATGCCGATGACGTCGATGAACACCGAGACGTCGGCGCCCTTCGCAGGCATGTCCCCTTGGAGCACCTTGATCGTGTAGGCAAGGGTGGATCCCTTCAACACGGGAGCCTCCAGTACCGCCACGACCTGCCTCATGGCCCCGCCCTCGACGATGGAGATGTCGGCGTTGGGCGGATCCGAAAGGAAGCTGTTCTTGCACTCGCTCCAGAACGGGACGAACGCCGAGGTCTTCATGTTACCGGCAATTCGCTCAGGGCGGTCGGAGAAGAACACGGTGATCGGGCTGACCCCGTGCAGCGACAACTTTCCAGCCGACTTGTCAAAGTGGAGTTGACCCGCTTTCACGGACGCCCGATCCTTATGGAAGGAGGAGTCCGACATGCCGACACCGAGGCCGCCCTGTCCGGCACAGTTCCGTCAGCAGATGATCGAGCTTATGCAGGCCGGACGCACGCCGGCGCAGCTTGCGCGGGAGTTTGATTGCAGCGACCAGAGCAGCCAGTACACGGGTGTGGCCTTCGGCGAGCGGTGCAAGAAGATGGGCGTGCGCCCTTCAATGGGCACCGTGGGCGATGCCTACGACAATGCGATGGCCGACAGCTTCTTCGCCACGCTCGAATGCGAACTCATCGACCGACGTGTCTGGCAAACCAAGACCGAGGCGCGACTGTCGCTGTTCACCTACATCGAGGGTTGGTACCACCCGAGGCGCCGGCACAGTGCACCGGGCCTGATCTCGCCGGCCAACTACGAAAGGAAGCGCAACCCAACGGCTCGAACTGACCAAACATTACCCGCCCTAAGCGAACAGACTTGAGAATCAAGTCCGAAACCGTCCGCGGAACCGGGGCAACTCCAACTCCGACTCCAGAGCGTCGGGCCTTACGCCGATCATCAGATACCAGACTATGGAACCCAGCCACCTTCCTGAAGTGCGCGAACAATACGAACTTCTGCCCTATCCGGCACGCAGCCCGATGGATGAACGGCACCGATTGGTTACCACTTGGCTCGACGACTTGCCGATGCTGAATCAGTACTGCTTCCGTGGTCGCCAGGATTTCAGCGACGGATTTCGTGTGCTCGTGGCGGGAGGCGGTACCGGTGACGGCACCATATACCTCGCGGAGCAATTGAAGCATACGGATGCCAGTATCGTGCATCTCGACCTTAGCGAATCGAGCACCGCTATTGCCAGACAGCGAGCGGAAGTGCGTTCGTTGACGAACATCACCTGGATACGGGATTCGCTTCTAAATCTGCCTCGCTTGGGTCTGGGCGAGTTCGACTATATCAACTGCAGCGGCGTTCTCCACCATCTCGAGGACCCGGATCTTGGACTGAATGCGCTCATGTCTTGCTTGAAGACGGACGGCGCAATCGGCTTGATGGTGTACGGGAAACATGCACGCGTTGGCGTGTATCAGATGCAGGAACTTCTTCGGTTGATGAACAAGAACTCGACCGAAGGCGTTCAGGAAAAAATAGCGATTGCGCGGAGTCTCGTTGATGCGATGCCGAAGACGAACTGGTTTCGCCGGGGCGAGGAACTGTACTGGGACTTTCGCAATGGCCCGGAAGGCGTCTACGACCTTCTGCTTCACTCACAGGATCGCGCATATACGGTCGGCGAACTCTACGAGTGGATCGCGGACATGCACGGCCTGAGTATCGCATTCACGGATGTCATGCGAGGCAGCGCGGTCTACTCGCCACAGCTACTCCTTGGCAATTCCAAACCTGCACTGATCGAGATGTTTCAGAACATGACTGCCCGGCAGTGCCATGCAGCCGCCGAACTCATATCCGGCACTTTGGTGACGCACTCTTTCTATGTCACGCGCGACCGCGAAACACAGGCGCCATACGGCGACGCCGAATTTATTCCGTTCCTGCTTCACGACGCCATTGACGGGCCTCAAATGGCGAAAGTCGTCGAGAAGGCGGCAGGCGAGAGAATCACGTTGAATCATGCCCCCTCCGGGATCGTGGCGCAGGTCAGTCCGGGAAGATTCGGGAAGTACATCTTCAACAACATGGACGGCAAGCGCACGTTCCGAGAGATCTTTGACGCCGTGCGTGCGATCAAGAAGTTCCATGCCCACGGGCTGTCCGATGCCGAACTGTTCGAGGATTTTCGTGAGATGTTCGAATTCTTCCGGGCGATCGATAGGATCTTTCTCAGACACGCGTCCTGCAGGTAACGATTTGCACGGCTTGCATAGATTGAATTTTGGGCGCAGCGGCAGCGCGCTCCCGAGTTCGGACCCTGCCATGCGCGCGAAGAGGATGACGAAATTCCAGTGCCTTTCGCCAAATGCCTGGGTCGCTTCTGCCCGTAAAGTCGGCGCGAAAAAGGTGTGAGCGTTAGAACGTGTGCGAAATCGCATGGCGCCCGGCAGTCGCCGCCCGGAGACCCAATGCTGGCGGAGGTGTTGACACGCTCACTCTGACCGCTGTCCAGTTGCTGGATGTCGCCCCGGATTGTGGACGCGGCAACGCAAAGACGTCCTGCGGCACAGAGCGTCCTTCGCGGCGCTATCCGAGACCGCCATTGGAGTCGCCTTTGAGCGGTTGATTGTTCTCACTGCATGATGCACGTAGCCTACGCCTCGGAAGACTGAGGGTGCGCGTATAGCGCGCCAACACAGTCCGGTTTCTTCGGCGCAACGCGGTGCGCTCATCACGAAGGAAGCGGACTGCACATGGGCAACCAGAGCGATTCGTCGCGGTCTTCCTTTTCAAATGGCTCGGTCATGCGATCCGTCGCTGGCGGTCAGATGTTGCGCCGCGCGTTTGTATGGTGCTTTACTGTTTGCGTCCCGTTACTTGCGAGCGCCGGCAACGCGGCGGCGCAGGCCGCTGAAATCA
>Ga0316188_10001764_pt1 | contig 10298 bp, 12 predicted proteins | sample Phiworburrow1_MG_FD_204933 | JGI IMG/M metagenome (GOLD analysis project Ga0316188, IMG submission 204933) | Coastal sediment microbial communities from Maine, United States - Phippsburg worm burrow 1 | ecosystem: Environmental > Aquatic > Marine > Coastal > Sediment | place: USA: Maine... | reverse complement strand
GCAGCATCGCAAAGGTGTCGCGCGCACTGTGGCCCAGCGCCAGCACGATCTGGTCGGCATCGATCTGCTCGCCGGTGGCCAGCGTCACGCCCTGCACGCGCCCGGCGTCGATTTGCAGGTCGGTCACGTGGGCGCCGAAGCGGATCTCGCCGCCCAGCGCCTCGATCTCGGCGCGCATCTTCTCGACCATGCCGACGAGCCGGAAGGTGCCGATGTGCGGCTTGCTGACGTACAGGATCTCGTCCGGCGCGCCGGCCTTGACGAATTCGGTGAGCACCTTGCGTGTCAGGTGGCGCGGGTCGCTGATCTGGCTCCACAGCTTGCCGTCGCTGAAGGTGCCGGCACCGCCTTCGCCGAACTGCACGTTCGATTCCGGGTCCAGCACGCCGTGGCGCCACAGGCGCCAGGTGTCCTGGGTGCGCTGGCGCACGGCCCGGCCACGCTCCAGGACCCGTGGCCGCAGGCCCATCTGGGCCAGCAGCAAGGCGGCAAACAGCCCGCACGGGCCGAAGCCGACCACCAGCGGCCGCTGGCGCGCGCTGGCGCGGTGGTCGGCCGGCGCGTGGGCGACGAAGCGGTAGCGTGTGTCCGGCGACGGCCGCACCTGGCGGTCGTCGGCCAGCCGGGAGCGGACCGGTGCTTCATCGGCCAGTTCGCAGTCGACCGTGTAGCTCAGGACGATGGCGGTCTTCTTGCGCGCGTCGAAGCCGCGCTTGAAGACCGTGAAGGCGGTCAGTTCCGCGCCGGCAATACCCAGGCGCGCCACGATGGCGGCGCGCAAGGCGCCTTCCGCATGGTCCAGCGGCAGCCGCAGCTCGGTGATTCGCAGCATGTCAGTGCGGCGCGCCGGCGGCGCCGCCGGCGGTCAGGAGCCGCCGCTGCGCGCGCGCTTGCCCGGGTTCTTCTTGCTGCGCGTGTGCGAGCCGCGCTCCTTGCTGACGCGCTGGCCGCCGCTGGCGCCCGCGTTGGCGCCTTCGACGGGCAGCACGCGCGGGGTGGCGCGGCGGTCGGCTTCGGTTCGGATCTTCTGGCCCATGGGAGGCTCCTGCGCGAGTGCGATGTCAAACCGCGCATTAGGCCACAAGGCCTGCAGGCGCGCTGGCCTTGGCTGCCCCGGCAGCACGCTCAGTCGCCTTCGAACTGGACGAGCGAGAACACGGTGACACCGGCTTCGCGCAGGCGGGTCGAGCCCCCGAGGTCGGGCAGGTCGACGATCGCCGCGGCCTCGATCACCTCGGCGCCCAGGCGCCTGAGCAACCTGTGGCCCGCCAGCATCGTGCCGCCGGTGGCGATCAGGTCGTCGATCAGCACCACCCGTTCGCCGGGGCGCACGGCGTCGGTGTGCAACTCGACCGTCGCGCTGCCGTATTCCAGCGCATAGGTCTCTTCGACCGTCTGGTAGGGCAGCTTGCCCTTCTTGCGGATCGGTACGAAGGCCACGCCCAGCTCGTAGGCCAGCACCGAGCCGATGATGAAGCCGCGCGCATCCAGCCCGGCAATGGCCGCCGGGCGGTGGTCGAAGTAGCGGTGCACGAACTGGTCCATGAGCACGCGAAACACGCGCGGGTTGGCCAGCAAGGTCGTGATGTCGCGGAACTGCACCCCCGGCGAAGGCCAGTCGGGCACGGTGCGGATGTGCGACCGGATGTAGGCCGCGGGCGCGATCTCGTGTTCGGCGGGCATGGCGATGCGCCCGGTCAGAGGCCGGCCAGGCGCGCCAGCAGTTGCGGCTGGCCGTCGACGCCGGCCGCCAGCACCAGCCCGTCGCCCGACGAGACGCCGCCGCCGACCAGGTCGCTGAGGACGAACATGTGCGTCACCCAGACTTCGAAGCGGCCCGGCCGGGCCGCGACGTCCGCCAGGGCCTGGCGCAGGGTCTTCAGGTTGTCCGCGTAGGCCTCGGGCGAGGTGCCACGCGGCGACCCGAGGGCAGGCCAGGCCTGCGCCTGGTCGAACGCCAGCGTGGCCGTGTCCATGCAGCGGCACCAGGGGCTGGAGCGCACGGCGGCGGGACTGAGCCCTTGCTGCCGGAACCACTGGCCGAGGCGCTGCGCCTGCGCGCGCCCGACGTCGTTCAGGTTGCGCTGCGTGGTGCAGTCGCCGAGCCGGAACTCGGGCGGGTCGAAGGTGCCCGGCGCCAGGGCGTGCCGGAAGGCGACCACCACGCCGCCGGTGCGGATCTTCGCCTGCGCGTCGGCGTTCTGCGCGCGTGCGGCCCAGGGCAGGACCATGGCGGCCCCGATCAGCGAACGACGGTGCATGGGTCAGCCTTTCAACAACTTGGCTTCGGCCAGGGACAGGGGTTCGGGCAGGCCCGAGAGCACCAGCGTATCGCCTGCCGACAAGACCATGTTGTTGTCGGGTTTGACGACCGCTCCCGTCGCACGCCGGACCGACGCGACGCCGATGCCCATGGCTTCGAGCGCCTGCTCGCCCAGGGTCTCGCCCAGGCAGGCGGCCGCCGGCGGCAGCGTGATGCTGTTCAGCCGGGCCTGGTGGCGTTCCTCGACGGTGTCGTCGTCGCGACCGTGGAAGTAGCCGCGCAGCAGGCCGTAGCGCGCTTCGCGCGCCTCCTGCATCACGCGCAGCACACGGCGCATCGGCACGCCCACCAGCGCCAGCGTGTGGCTGGCCAGCATCATCGAGCCCTCGATCGCCTCGGGCACGACCTCGGTGGCGCCGGCGCTGCGCAGGCGCTCGAGGTCGGAGTCGTCGATCGTGCGCACCAGCACCGGCACCGCGCCCGCGTGTTCACGCACCAGACGCAGGATCTTCATCGCCGACGCGGTGTCCGGGTAGCTCACGACGACCGCGTTGGCGCGTGCCAGCCCGGCGGCCATCAGGCTCTGCAGCCGCGCGGCGTCGCCGTAGACGACGCTCTGGCCGGCCGCGGCGGCCTGGCGCACGCGGTCCGGGTCCAGGTCCAGCGCCATGTAGGGGATGCCCTGGGTCTCCAGCATGCGCGCCAGGTTCTGTCCGCTGCGGCCGTAGCCGCAGATGATGACGTGCGCCTCGGTGCGGATGGCCTTGGTGGCGATGCTGGTCAGCGCCACCGACTGCATGAGCCAGTCGGTCGCGGACAGCCGGTTCACGATCTGGTTGCTGTACATGATCAGGAACGGCGTGGCCAGCATCGAGATCACCATGCTGGCCAGGATGGGGCTCTGCCATTGCGGTGCCACCAGGCCGCCGGAGGCGCCCAGCGTCAGCAGAACGAACCCGAATTCGCCCGCCTGGGCCAGGTACAGGCCGGTGCGCAGGGCCACACCCGGTGGCGCACGGAAGGCGCGCGCCAGCGCCGCCACCAGGACGAACTTGACGATCACCGGCACGGTGGTCATCAGCAGCACCAGCAGCCACTGGTCCAGCCCCGGGCGCCAGTCCAGCTTCATGCCGATGGTGATGAAGAACAGCCCCAGCAGCACGTCGTGGAACGGGCGGATGTCCGTCTCGACCTGGTGCTTGAACTCGGTCTCGGCCACCAGCATGCCGGCCACGAAGGCGCCCAGCGCCAGCGACAGGCCGGCGTGCTCGGTCAGGTAGGCCAGCCCGAGCGTGATCAGCAGCAGGTTCAGCACGAAGAGCTCTTCGCTCTTGCGGCGCGCCACCAGCGTGAGCCACCAGCGGATCACCCGCTGGCCCACGACCAGCAGCAGCACCAGCAGCACCACCGCCTTGAGCAGCGCCAGCCCGAGCGATTCCGCGAGCTCGCGCCCGCTGTCGTTGAGTGCCGGGATCAACACCAGCAGCGGAACGACGGCGAGGTCCTGGAACAGCAGCACGCCGACGACGCGGCGCCCGTGTTCCGATTCCAGCTCCATGCGCTCGGCCATCAGCTTGATGACGATGGCGGTGGACGACATCGCCATCGCACCACCCAGCACGACCGCACCCTGCCAGCCCATCTGCCAGGCTTCGCCGAACAGCCAACGGTAGCTCAGCACCAGCAGCGCGTGCCCGGCCAGGGTGCCGAGGATGGTCAGCACGACCTGCGACAGGCCCAGCCCGAACACCAGCGTGCGCATGCTGCGCAGCTTGGGCAGGTTGAACTCCAGCCCGATGACGAACATCAGGAAGACGACGCCGAACTCGGCCAGGTACTTGACGCCGGCGCTGTCCTGGGCGAGCGCGAGGGCGTTCGGCCCGATGATCACGCCGACCACCAGGTAGCCCAGCATGGGTGGCAGCTTCAGCGAGCGACAGGCCACCACGCCGAGCACCGCGGCGACCAGGTACAGCAACGTCAGTTCAAGGGTGCTGGCCATGATTTCCTAGAATCGCTCGATGCTAGCCTACGGTTTCTTGCCATGAGCTTCGACCCGGAGCGTGCGCTGAGGCTCGCCGCAGAGACCTTCGAGATCGAGGCGCGCGCGCTGCTCGGGCTGGCGGCCCGCCAGGGCACCGACTTCGCGCAGTCGGTACAGGCCATGCTCGACTGCCAGGGCCGGGTGATCGTGATGGGCATGGGCAAGAGTGGCCACGTCGGCCGCAAGATTGCGGCCACGCTGGCGTCGACCGGCACGCCAGCGTTTTTTGTCCACCCGGCGGAGGCCAGCCACGGCGATCTGGGCATGGTCACGCCCGGCGACGTGGTGCTGGCCATCAGCAACAGTGGCGAGAGCGAGGAGCTGGCAGCCATCCTGCCTGCGGTGCGGCGCATCGGCGTCACGCTGGTGGCGATGACGGGCAAGCCCGACTCGGGCCTGGCGCGGCATGCGGACTGGGTGCTGTCCAGCGCCGTCGACCAGGAGGCCTGCCCGCTGAACCTGGCGCCCACCGCCAGCACCACGGCCCAGATGGCGCTGGGCGACGCGCTGGCCGTGGCGCTGCTGGACGCGCGCGGCTTTCGCGAAGACGATTTCGCGCGCTCGCACCCGGGCGGCAGCCTGGGTCGCAAGCTGCTGATGCACGTGCGCGACCTCATGCGCTCCGGCGACGCGGTGCCGCGCGTGGTGCCCGGGGCTGATTTCAACACCTTGCTCAGGGAGATGACGGCCAAGGGCCTGGGCTTCACCGCCGTGACCGGCGAGGACGGGCGGCCGCTGGGCATCTTCACCGACGGCGACCTGCGCCGCCTGATCGAGCGCGGAGCCGAATTGCGGTCGCTGACCGCGAGTCAGGTCATGCACCCCGGGCCCAAGCTGGTGCGGGCGGATGGCCTGGCGGTCGACGCGGCAGCGGTGATGGAGCAGCATCGCATCACCAGCGTGCTCGTGGTCGACGACGATGGCCTGCTGGTGGGCGCACTGAACAGCAACGACCTGATGCGGGCAAAGGTGATCTGAGCATGGGGACCCCCGCACCGCGCTTCCCGCCCGAGCTGTTGTTGCTGGCGCAAGGCCGCGGTCTGGGCATGAAGGCCGCCATCTTCGACGTCGACGGCGTGCTCACCGACGGCCGGCTGTACATCGGTGAGCAGGGCGAGGCGATGAAGGCGTTTTCCACGCTCGACGGGCATGGCCTGAAGCTGCTGGCACAAGGCGGCGTCGAGCCACTGGTGATCACCGGGCGCGATTCGCCCGCCGTGCGCCGCCGCGTGGCCGACCTGGGGCTGCGCCACGCGGTCTACGGTGCCGCCGACAAGCTGGCCGCCGCCACGCAGTTGCTGGCGGCGTTGGGCCTGGACTGGGCAGACACGGCCGTCATCGGCGACGACTGGCCCGACCTGCCGCTGCTGACGCGCGCGGGTTTCGCCTGCGCGCCCGCCAATGCACACGCCGAGGTCAAGGCCGTGGCGGGCCACGTCACCGTGGCCGCGGGCGGGTACGGCGCGGCACGCGAGTTCTGCGACCTTCTGCTGATGGCCAACGGCCGCTATGCGGCCCTGCTCCACGGCCACCTGCAGACGCTGGACGGCGCCTGAGGCCGGGTCGGTCCGTGTCGGTCGAACTGCATCTGCCCGACCTGCCCGAGGTGCCGATCTCGATCGGCGGGGCGGGCCCACGGGTGCGGCGGCCCTGGTCGGTGCGCGTGCGCGACGCGCTGTCGTCCTACCTGCCGCTGCTGCTGATGGTGGCGCTGGCGCTGGCGACATGGTGGCTGCTCAAGAACTCGCCGACGCCGCCCGCGCCCCAGGGGCCGGCCATCGAGTCCACCGTGCCGGACTACACGATGCGCAGCTTCACGGTGCAGCGCTTCGGGCCCGACGGCCAGTTGCGCGTGCAGCTCGAAGGCCGCGAGCTGCGGCATTTTCAGCTTGGCGACCGGATCGAGGTCGACAACCTGGAAATGCGTGCCATCGCGCCCGACGGCCGCGTCACGACCGCAAGCGCGCGCCGCGCGGTGAGCAACCGGCGCGCCACCGAAGTCACCCTGCAAGGCGACGCGGTGGTCAACAGCACCGATGCAGCCGGCCAGCCGGTGCAGATGCGGGGCGAGTTCCTGCAGGCGTTCCTGGACACCGAGATCGTGCGCACCGACCAGCCGGTGGAGTTGACCCAGGGGCCGAACCGCATGAACGCGGCCGGCCTCGAGTACGACGGCAAGCGCCGACTGTTGCGCTTCAGCGGCCCGGTCAGGGCCGTGCTGCAGCGAGCGACGCGATGACGGCACCGCTGGTCTTCATCACCGGGGCATCGAGTGGCATTGGACAGGCTCTGGCGCAGCGATATGCCGCCGCCGGCTGGCGTCTGGCCCTGCTGGCGCGGCGCGAGGCCACGCTGCACGATTGGGCACGCGCCCAAGGGTTGAACGACGCCCGCTGCCGGGCCTATGGTGCCGACGTGACCGACGTCGACGCCATGGCGGCCGCGGGGCGGGCCTGCATCGATGCCCAGGGCCTGCCCGACGTGGTGATCGCCAACGCGGGCATCAGCGTGGGCATGGACACGGCCGTGCGCGAGGATCTGGACGTGCTGCGCGACACGCTGGCGGTCAACAACGTCGGGCTGGCCGCCACGTTCCACCCGTTCCTGGGCCCCATGCGGGCCCGGCGCAGCGGCACGCTGGTAGGCATGGCCAGCATGGGCGCCATTCGCGGGCTTCCCGGCCACGGGGCGTACTGTGCCAGCAAGGCCGGCGTGGTCGCCTATTGCGAGAGCCTGCGAGGCGAGTGCCGGCCCTTCGGCGTGCAGGTCGTCACCTTGGTGCCGGGCTACGTCGCCACACCGCTCACCGCGGGAAATCCCTACGCGATGCCCTTCCTGATGTCGACCTCGACCTTTGCCGCGCGGGCTTTCCGCGCCATCGAGGCGGGCGCCAGCTACCGCGTGATCCCGTGGCAGATGGCGGTGGTGGCCAAGCTGCTGCGACTGCTGCCGAATCCACTGTTCGACCGTCTGCTGGCAGGCCGGGGCCGCAAGCCCCGGCGCGGCCAGCAAGCCTGAGACGGCGCACTGCCGGCGGCCCGAAGATGTTCGACGTGGTGGTGCTCTTCTTCGGCCTGGGCGTTCTGGCGCGCTGGGTCAAGAGCGACCTGCGCCTGCCCGAGGCGCTGTACGAGACGCTGTCGATCTATCTGCTGCTGGCGATCGGCCTCAAAGGCGGCCTGGAGCTGAGCCGGCAGCCCCTGGCGGCGCTGCTGCCCGAGGTCGCCGCCTGTCTGGCGATGGGCTTCCTGATCCCGTTCTTGCTCTATCCGCTGCTGCGTGCGCTGAAGCTGCCGGCGCCAGACGCGGCCGCCGTCGGCGCGCACTACGGGTCGGTCAGCGTGGTGACGTTCGCCGTGGCGACGGCGACGCTGACCCGCCAAGGTATCGCCTACGAGAGCCATGCCCCGCTGTGGGTGGCGGTGCTGGAGGGGCCGGGCCTGGTGGCCGGCATCCTGCTGGCCCGGCGCGCACAGCGCGGCAGCGCCGTGGCGCAGGGGGCACCGGGATCGCGCTGGAGTGAACTGCTGCACGACGTGCTGTTCGGCAAGAGCGTGCTGCTGCTGCTGGGCGGGCTGGCGATCGGCGCGGTGGCGGGGGACGCCGGCGTGGCGCCGATCGCGGCCGTCTTCATCACGCCGTTCAAGGGCATGCTGGCGCTGTTCCTGCTGGAGCTCGGGCTCGTGGCTGGCGCGCGCCTGGCCGAGGTACGGCGCTTCGGGCTGGCGGTGGCCGTCATCGGCCTGGGTGCACCCCCCGTGCTGGCGCTTGTCGGGGCTGCGGTCGGCTGGGCGCTCGGTCTGTCCACGGGCGGTGTGGCCGTGCTGGCGACGCTGGCGGCCAGTGCCAGCTACATCGCCGCGCCGACGGCGATGCGCATCGCGGTGCCACAAGCCAACGCCGCCCTGTCGATCACGGCGGCACTGGGCGTGACCTTCCCGTTCAACATCGTGATCGGCATTCCCCTGTACATCGAACTGGCAAAGAGGCTCGGGCCATGACGACCAAGTACCGCAAGACCCAGCTGGTGATCGTGGCCGAAGCGGCGCTCGAAAAAGCGCTGGTCCGCGACGCCTGTGCCCTGGGCGCCCAGGGGTGGACCGTCGTCGACGTGCGTGGCGCTGGCCGGGAAGGGGTGCGCGAAGGGGCCTGGGAAGCGGACCGGACGATCGAACTGAAACTGATCTGCGACGAAGCGGTGGCCGACGCCATCGCCGAGCAGGTCATGGCCCGCTACGCGGCGGACTACAGCGTGTCGCTGACCTTCAGCGAGGTCCGGGTGCTGCGGCCGGACCGTTTCTAGGCGCGAGCCCGGGACGGGCCTCCAGAAAGCGCGAACCCGGCACAGGGCCGGGTTTGGTCAGTCAGCGCGCAAGGCGCAAGGCTCAGTAGCCGCCGCGGCCACCGCCACCGCCACCGTAGCCGCCACCTCCGCCGCCGCCACTGCGGCCGCCACCGCCACCCCCGCTGCCGTAAGGGCTGCGGCCGCCGCCGCCACCACCACCGCCGTAAGGTGTGCGGCCACCACCGCCACCGCCACCGCCGTAGCCCCCACCGCCCCCGCTGCGACCGCCGCCGCCGAAGCCGCCCGGACGCTCTTCGCGCGGGCGTGCCTCGTTGACGACCACGGCGCGGCCGTCGAGGGCCTGGCCGTTCATGCCGTCGATCGCGGCCTGCGCCTCGGCGTCCGAGCCCATCTCGACGAAGCCGAAGCCCTTGGAGCGGCCGGTGTCACGGTCCATCATGACCTTTGCGGAGGTCACGGTGCCGAAAGGCGCGAACGCCTGCTGCAGAGAGTCGTCGCGCACCGAATAGGCCAGGTTGCCGACGTAGAGTTTGTTGCCCACTAGGAAGCCCTTAGAAAATGAACCGAAAAACCATGTGGAGCTTCAACCCTGCGAGACCTGTAGAGGCGAAAGGCTCGGCATCCAGACACAGACTCCCCATTATGTGGCCCGAAAAGTCGTGATTGCAAAATGGCCAGTGACAAACTGTTGTTTTGACGCCCCCGGACAAACCCGCGGGAACGGCCCGCGGCCGGCCGGGAGGGCCGGCCGTAGCATCGCGCGATGGATCTTCTCAAGCCGTTGATCGCGTTGCTGGCGATCGTCAACCCGATCGGCGTGCTGCCCTTCTATCTGCACTTCACCCGCTCGTTCACGCGCGAACAGCGGCGCCAGACGGTGCGTGTCAGTGCCATCGCGGCCGGGCTGGTGGTGGCCGGGAGCGCCCTGGCGGGAGCGCGCGTCATCGGTTTCTTCGGTATCTCGATCGCGTCGTTCCAGGTCGGTGGAGGCCTGCTGCTGTTGATCAGCGCGCTGCACATGCTCAACGCCCAGCAGCCCGAGGCCAAGCCAAGCGATGTCGACGAGGGCCGGCAGAAGGCGGACACCGGCGCCAGCATCGCCGTGGTGCCCTTGGCGATCCCGCTGCTGACGGGGCCGGCCACCATCTCGACGATGGTGATCTACGCCGAGCGCACCCATCATTGGTGGGAACAAGCCGTGCTGGTAGGCTACGGCGTCGTGGTCGGCGTGGTGACCTTCGTCGCCTTCACCGCGTCAGGCCGCATCGCGCGCCTGATAGGGCCGACGGGCATCAACGTGATGACGCGCTTGATGGGGCTGATTCTGGCGGCACTGGCGGTGGAGATCATGGCGGTGGGATTGACACAACTGTTCCCCGTGCTGGCCGCGGGTCGCGCCGGATGAGCCTGCCCGGGCCGGTCTGGCTGGCGCCGATGGCCGGCGAAGCGGCCTGCGCGCCTTTGGTGGCGGCGGTGTGCGAGGCCGGCGGCATGGGCTGGCTGGGCGGTGCATACATGACGCCGCAGAGCCTGGCGGCGGCGGTGGACGCCATCCGTGTGCTCACCGATCGGCCGTTCGGCGTGAATCTGTTCTGCCCGCAGACCTGGCGGCGCGACGCGGATCGCGAGGCGTCGTTCCTGGCGGCGCTGCGGCCCTTCCACGAGGCGCTGGGCTTGCCGCGGCC
>Ga0316188_10001762_pt1 | contig 10301 bp, 7 predicted proteins | sample Phiworburrow1_MG_FD_204933 | JGI IMG/M metagenome (GOLD analysis project Ga0316188, IMG submission 204933) | Coastal sediment microbial communities from Maine, United States - Phippsburg worm burrow 1 | ecosystem: Environmental > Aquatic > Marine > Coastal > Sediment | place: USA: Maine... | reverse complement strand
ATCGAGAAGCAGTCGTGCAGTTCCACGAACGCGAGCTCGCTCGTGGTGATGCCGGACTGAGCGAACGCGAGCTGCGCCGCCCGCACGGTGGCGGGGAACGAACAGGGGTCGTCGAAGCCGGCGATGCGCGCCGGGCCGCTGGTCTGCACCGCTGCGAGCACGTCGACGAGGCGTGAACGACTGCCGGACCAGGCGTCGCGCGCCACGACGACCACCGCGGCCGCGCCGTCGGACACCGGGCAGCAGTCGTGCAGTCGCAGCGGGTCCGCGATCAGCGCCGACGACTCGATCTCTTCGTCGGTGATCAGCCGCCCCTGCTGCGCCAGCGGGTTTCGCATGCCGTTGGCCTTGTTCTTGCGCACGACCGCGGAAACATCGCGCCGGGTCGTGCCATAGCGTGCGGCGTGCGCGCCCCACACGAGGCCGAAGAATCCCGGAAACGTGAGGCCGGCCGGGCCGTCCGCGCGATTGTCCATCGCGCAGTTCAACGCGGACGTGACCTGCGCGGTGGATGCGTGGCTCATCTTCTCGACACCCACTGCCAGCGCGACGTCGCACTGCCCGGTGGCCACTGCCAGGCACGCGTGCCGCAGCGCGATGCCGCCGGACGCGCACGCGCCTTCCACCTTGGTGCAGGGCACGCCGTGCAGGTCGAGCTGGTCGCCCAGCAAGCCGGCGAGGATCTCCTGCCCGACGAGCGCCCCGCCGACGAAGTTGCCGAGGTATACCGCACCGATGCGCCTGCGCTCGACGCCGGCGTCTTCGATTGCGGCGACGGCCGCCTCCAGCGCGAGGCTCTCGATGCTGCGCTCGGGCATCTTGCCGAAGCGCGTGGATCCGATGCCCGCAATCGACACCGGCCTTGCGTATGCGTTCATTTTTTCCCTTCCCGAAGCAGCCGCTCGCGCAGCGCTGTCTTGAGCACCTTGCCGTAGTTGTTCTTGGGCAGATCGTCGACGAACAGGTAACGCTTGGGACGTTTGAAGCGTGCGATGTTCTCGAGGCACACCGCATCGAGTTCGTCGGCCGACGGCACGGCGCCCGGCGCCGCCACGACGAAGGCCACCACCTCTTCGCCCCAGTCGGGGTGCGGTGCGCCGACCACGCTCGCCTGAGCGACCTGCGGGTGGGTCAGCAGCACGTCCTCGATTTCCCGCGGGTAGATGTTGGTGCCGCCTGAGATGATCATGTCCTTGGATCGGTCCTTCAGCGTCAGGCAGCCGCGTTCGTCGAGGCTGCCGACGTCGCCGGTATGCAGCCAGCCGTCACGCAGCGTCGAGGCGTTGGCCGGCGCATTGCGCCAGTAGCCGGCCATCACGCAATCGCTTCGCGTGACGATCTCGCCGACCGCGCCCGGCGGCAGTTCCCGGTCGTCTTCGCCGAAGATGCGCACCTCCACGCCGGTGCGCGCGAAGCCGGCCGACGCGAGCGTGCCGATGTCGCCTGCGGCGGCCGCGACCTCGTGCGCCCGCTTGTCCAGCCCCGTGATCGTCATCGGACTCTCGCCCTGGCCGAAGAGCTGGTACAGGCGGGGTCCGAAGAACTGCAGCGCTTCCTGAAGGTCCGGCACGTACATCGGCGCACCGCCATAGGCGATGCACTTGAGGTTGGACAGGTCGGCGTGCCCTGCGGACCCGTCACCGATCATTCGCACCAGCATGGTCGGCGCGGCGAAGAACGACACATTGGGCCATCGCTCGATCGCGTCGAACATGTCGCCCGCCGAAAAACTCCCGCCGGTGATCACATTGTGTGAACCGCTCGCGAGGTGCGGCAGCGCATAGCAGCCCGAGCCGTGCGAGAGCGGCGCCGCGTGCACCATCGTGTCGCGCTCGTCGAGTCGGTCGATGTCGGCGGCGTATGCCAGCGTCATGAACAGCAGATTGCGCTGGTTCAGCATCGCGCCCTTGGGCCGGCCGGTGGTTCCGCTGGTATAGAACAGCCAGGCAAGATCTTCCGGCGCGCCGTCGAACGCCGGCATCGCCGGCGATGCGGCCATGTCGTCCAGCAGCCTCGGATCTGCCTCGAACATTCTGAAGGGCGCGGAACGCCCGGCTTCGGAGGCGATCCCCTCGTACAGCGAAGGCGACGCGACACAGGCCCGCGCCTGCGAGTTGTCGAGGATGTAGCAGAACTCCCGGGGATGAAGCTTCGCGTTCATTGGCACCGCGCACAGGCCTGCGTGCCAGCACGCGTACATCACCTGCAGGTAGCCGGCACAGTTCTCCATCGCGATGCCGATCCGGTCGCCTGCGTCGACGCCAGGCAACGCCCTGAGCCAGGCGGCGGTGCGTGCGACGCGATCCGAGAACCGGGCATAGGTCCAGGCGGTCTGCCCGTGAGTCACCGCGGGAGCCGCGGGGCGGCGGGCCGCGACGGTGTGCACCAGGTTTGCCAGGTTCATGCGCGTCTCCTTGCGAACGCGGTCGTCGATCCGTTCGGCCGAGATCCGTAGCCGGCGGATTTCGTACGGGGCAGATGCGGTTCCGCCGGGGCTTGCGTAACGTAGCATGGCGCGGCGCCCACGACCGCGCTCCTCGCCCGGCCGCGCGGCCCGGCCCGGGTAAACTGGAACGGTGAAAGAGCAAACTCCCCATGCGGGCGGTCCCGCCATCGTCGCGCGCCGATTCCCGGCGGCGGGCGTCATCATCGACCTCGACGGCACGCTGCTCGACACCGCCGCGGACCTCGCCGCGGCGGTCAACGCGATGCTCGCCGACCTCGGCAGGCCGGGCTTGCCGGTGGAGCAGGTCGCACGCTACGTCGGCAAGGGTGCCGAGGTGCTGGTGCATCGGGCGCTGACCGGCAGGCCCGACGGTCGCGTCGGCCCGGGCGAGTTCGAGCCGGCGATGCGCGGGTTTCTCGCGCACTACCAGCGCGAGAACGGCCGGCACGCCCGCCTTTATCCGGGCGTGCTCGAGGGGCTGGAGGCGATGCGCGGCAAGGCGCTGCGCCTGGCGGTGGTCACCAACAAGCCGGCCGCGTTCACCGGGCCGCTGCTCGCGATGACCGGGGTCGCGGAGTTCTTCGAACTGGTCGTGAGCGGCGACACGGTTGCCAGAAAGAAGCCGGATCCGCTGCCCATGCTGCACGTCTGCGAGCGATTCGGCCTGCCGCCGCGGCGCATGGTCGCCATCGGCGACTCGATGAACGACGCGCTCGCCGCACGTGCCGCCGGCATCGCGGTGATGACCGTTCCCTACGGCTACAACGAGGGCCGGGATGTGCGATCGCTCGACGTTGATGCTATAGTCGCCACGCTTTTCGACGCGTCGATGCTGATCGACCCGGCCTGAGCCTGCAGCACCCTTTTGATCGACCCGCGGACCCACCCGATGGCCTCTTCACGACAGTGGCGTAGCTTCCCCGCAGGGCAGCCTTGGCGCTGGTGGCGCTGGCGTCCGTGAGCCACGGCGTGCCGGCCTGAGCGCCGGCGCATCCGACGTCGATCGAAGAGAGCGCCGTGTCCCGGCAGGGGGCGCGAGGCGCGAGGCGGCCCCAGGGCGGCCCGAAATCCCGGGAAAGAGCAATGACCGAAATCGAATTCAAGGCGATCGCAGCGCAGGGCTTCAATCGGATCCCGCTGCTTGCCGAATCCTTCGCGGACCTCGATACGCCGCTGTCGCTGTACCTGAAGCTCGGGCACAAGCCGTACAGCTTCCTGCTGGAGTCGGTGGTCGGCGGCGAGCGCTTCGGGCGCTACTCGTTCATCGGCCTGCCGGCCAGCACGATGCTGCGCTCGACCGCGACCGGTGCCGAGGTGGTGAAGAACGGCCAGGTGATCGAGCGCTTCGAGGGCAATCCGCTGGACTTCGTCGACCAGTACCGCAAGCGCTTCCGCGTCGCGGTGCGCCCCGGGCTGCCGCGCTTTTGCGGGGGGCTCGCCGGCTACTTCGCCTACGACGCGGTTCGCTACATCGAGCCCCGGCTGGCAGGCGTATCCAAACCCGATCCCGTCGGCGTGCCGGACATCCTGCTGCTGCTCACCGAAGAGCTGGCGATCATCGACAACATCGCCGGCAAGATCTACCTGATGGTCTACGCGGACCCGTCCGAATCCGAGGCCTACCAGAAGGCGAGCAAGCGGCTGCGCGACCTGCGCATGAAGCTGCGCCAGCCGGTCGACGTGCCGGTGAGCAGCGGCAGCTACGAGACGCCCACCGAGCGCGACTTCCCCAAGGAGAAGTACCTGCAGGCGGTGCTCAAGGCCAAGGACTACATCATGGCGGGCGACATGATGCAGGTGCAGATCGGCCAGGTGCTGCGCAAGCAGTTCCGCGACTCGCCGCTCACGCTGTACCGCGCGCTTCGCTCGATCAACCCGTCGCCCTACATGTACCTCTACAACTTCGGCGACTTCCACGTGGTGGGCGCGTCGCCCGAGATCCTGGTGCGCCAGGAGCACGAGCCGGACGGCGATCGCATCACGATCCGCCCGCTCGCGGGCACCCGCAGGCGCGGCGGCACGCCGGTCGAAGACGAGGCGATCGCCGCGGAGCTTCTCGCCGATCCGAAGGAGCGCGCCGAGCACGTGATGCTCATCGATCTGGCCCGAAACGACATCGGCCGCATCGCCGAGATCGGCAGCGTCAAGGTCACCGACCAGATGGTGGTGGAGAAGTACTCGCACGTGATGCACATCGTCTCCAACGTCGAAGGCAAGCTGAAGCCTGGCATGGGCCCGATCGACGTCCTGCGCGCGACCTTCCCCGCGGGCACGCTGTCCGGCGCGCCCAAGATCCGCGCGATGGAGATCATCGACGAACTCGAGCCGACCAAGCGCGGCATCTACGGAGGGGCCTGCGGCTACATCTCGTTCGTCGGCGACCTCGATCTCGCGATCGCGATCCGCACCGGTATCGTCAAGGACGGCATGCTGTACGTGCAGGCGGCCGCCGGCGTGGTCGCCGACTCGGTGCCCGAGAGCGAGTGGCAGGAGACCGAGAACAAGGCGCGCGCGGTACTGCGGGCGGCGGAACTCGTGCAGGCGGGGCTGGAGTGAGAGGCGCGACATGCTGCTGATGATCGACAACTACGACAGCTTCACCTACAACCTGGTCCAGTATTTCGGCGAGCTCGGCGAGGACGTCCAGACCTGGCGCAACGACGAGATCACGCTCGACGACGTCGCGCGACTCGCGCCGGCGCGCATCGTCATTTCGCCCGGACCGTGCACGCCCAACGAAGCCGGCGTGTCGGTGCCGCTGCTCCAGCGCTTCTCGGGCAAGGTGCCGATTCTCGGCGTGTGCCTGGGGCACCAGGCGATCGGCGCGGCGTTCGGCGGCAAGGTGGTCCGCGCGCAGCAGGTGATGCACGGCAAGACTTCGCCGGTCACCCATACCGGCGTGGGAGTGTTCGAGGGCCTGCCGTCGCCGTATACGGTGACTCGCTACCACTCGCTGGCGATCGAGCGCGCGTCGCTCCCCGAGTGCCTTGAAATCACAGCATGGACCGAGGACGGCGAGATCATGGGTGTGCGCCATCGGGATTTCGCGGTCGAGGGTGTGCAGTTCCACCCGGAGTCGATCCTCACCGAGCACGGCCACGCGCTGCTGAAGAACTTCCTCGGGGAGCGGCGATGACACTGCAGCGCAGTGCCAGGCGCAGCCCCCTTCGGCCCTGAACCGAACGTATCCGACGGAGACCAAGAAATGCCGATCACCCCCCAGGAAGCGCTCACCCGCTGCATCGAGCACCGTGAGATCTTCCACGACGAGATGCTCAAGCTGATGCGCATGATCATGGCCGGGGAGATGACGCCGGTGATGACCGCGGCGATCCTGGCCGCTCTCCGCGTCAAGAAGGAAACGGTCGGCGAGATCAGTGCCGCCGCCGAGGTGATGCGTGATTTCGCCACCAAGGTGCAGGTTGACGGCGGCCCCCACTTCGTCGACGTCGTCGGCACGGGTGGAGACGCCTCGCACACCTTCAACATCTCGACCGCGTCGATGTTCGTCGTGGCCGCGGCTGGAGCGACGGTGGCCAAGCACGGCAATCGCGGTGTTTCCTCCAAGTCGGGCAGCGCCGACGTGCTCGAGGCACTGGGCGCCAACATCATGCTGTCCGCCCCGCAGGTGGCCGATTGCATCCGCGAGTTGCGGCTCGGCTTCATGTTCGCGCCGAACCACCACCCGGCGATGAAGAACGTCGCGCCGGTGCGACGCGAGCTGGGCGTGCGCACGATCTTCAACATCCTGGGGCCGCTGACGAACCCGGCGAGCGCTCCGAACATCCTGCTGGGGGTGTTCCACCCCGACCTGGTCGGCATCCAGGTGCGCGTATTGCAGCGCCTGGGCGCGCGGCACGCGCTGGTGGTCTACGGCAAGGACGGCATGGACGAGGTCTCGCTGGGCGCCGCGACGATGGTCGGCGAGCTCAAGGACGGCCAGGTCACCGAGTACGAGATTCACCCCGAGGACTTCGGGATGTCGATGATCAGCAACCGCGGCCTGAAGGTGGCCGACGCGATGGAATCCAGGGAAATGGTGCTGGAGGCACTGTCCGGCAAGGCCGGCACGCCGCGCGAGATCGTCACGCTGAATTCGGCGGCGGCGCTCTACGCGGCCGACGTTGTACCGTCGATCGACGAGGGCATAGAGAAGGCGCGCGAGACGATCGCGTCCGGCGCGGCACGCGCCAAGCTCGACGCCTTTGTGAACCTGACGCAGAAGTTCGCGGCCTGAGGCGATGTCCGACATTCTCGAGCGCATCATCGCGGTCAAGCGCGACGAGCTCGCGCAGGCGCGTCTGGCGCGTGGCGATCGCGAGATCCGCGCCGACGCCGAGGACGCCAGCGCGCTGCCAGGCTTTCGCGGTCGCCCGCGCGGTTTCGAGCGCGCGTTGCGCGCTGCGATCGCCGACGGCCGCGCCGCGGTGATCGCCGAGATCAAGAAGGCCAGTCCCAGCAAGGGCGTGCTGCGCGCCGAATTCGATCCGCCCGCGATCGCGCGCAGCTACGAGCGCGGCGGTGCCGCCTGCCTGTCGGTGCTGACCGACCGCCAGTTCTTCCAGGGCTCGCCTGACTACCTGGTCGCCGCGCGCGCCGCCTGCGAACTGCCGGTGCTGCGCAAGGATTTCATGATCGACCCCTACCAGGTGTACGAGGCGCGCGCGATGGGCGCCGACTGCATCCTGCTGATCGTGGCGGCCCTGGAAGACGCGCGAATGGCCGAACTCGAGGAATGCGCGGTGTCGCTGGGCATGGACGTGCTGGTCGAGGTCCACGACGGCGCGGAACTCGATCGCGCGCTGCGGCTGAAGACGCCACTGCTCGGGATCAACAATCGCAATCTGCGGACTTTCGAAGTTTCGCTGCGCACGACGCTCGACCTGCTGGCACGGATCCCGGCCGACAGGCTCGTCGTGACGGAGAGCGGCATCCTCGGGCCGGACGATGTCGCCACGATGCGATCCGCGAACGTGAACGCCTTCCTGGTCGGCGAGGCCTTCATGCGCGCCGACGACCCGGGCGCCGAGCTGGCGCGTCTGTTTCGCTGATCCCGGCGGCTGCGCGTTCAGTGCAGCCAGGCGTCTCGCAGACGTCGCACGTTCGCCTTCGGTCGGTCCTCGAGCCGGATCGAAGCCTCGATCGCCGCGGGCTCGTCCAGCCTGACGTCGAACGCGAGCAGCTCGTCGCGCCGGAACACGTGAAGTCGCACCGTGTCGCCGCCGCGGCGCCGCTCGAGCAGCGCTTTCAGGCTCTTTTCGTCCGCGCGCAGGCCGTCGAATGCGACGATCGCATCGCCGGCGGAAACGCCCGCCCGTTGCGCCGCGCCGCCGGTGTAGGCGGTCGCCACGGTCGTTTCGCCATGTCGGGTCGCGAGCCGAACGCCGAGCATTGATTCACGTGTCGCGCCGGGCTTGGTCTCCAGGGTCGCGCCGAAGCGTCCGAGCAGTTCCGCGACCGGCAAGTCTTCTGTGCCGTATGCCCAGCGCGCGATCTCCGCGTCGAGCGGGACACCCGTCGCCTCTTCCAGCAGCGCCGCGAATCCTCCCTCTGCGAGCCCCTCCGGCTGCGACGCCCCGGGGCGGCCGTGACGGCGCCACAGCAGCCGCATCACGTCGTCGAGCGAGCGGGCACCCCTTGTGCGCTCGCGGATCGTCAGGTCCAGGCACAGTGCGACCAGTGCGCCCTTCGTGTAATAGCTGACGATCGCGTTCGGCGAGTTTTCGTCCTGCCGGTAGTAACGGGTCCATGCGTCGAAGCTCGACTCGGCCACGCTCTGCAGCCTGCGGCCGGGCGCCTTGAGCACGTGGGTCACCGTCGCCGCCAGGGCCTTCAGGTAGTCGTCCACGCCGATCACGCGGCTGCGCAAGAGCATCAGATCGTCGTAGTACGAGGTGAAGCCCTCGAAGACCCACAGCAGCCGGGTGTAGTTCTCGCGCTCCAGGTCGTAGGGGGTGAACGCCTGCGGCTTGATCCGTTTGACGTTCCAGCTGTGGAAGTACTCGTGGCTCGACAGGCCGAGAAAGCGCCGGTAACCGTCGGGCAGGCCGGTCATGCCGCGCCAGGGCAGGTCGTTGCGCGCGCACAGCAGCGCGGTGCTCGCCCGGTGCTCGAGTCCGCCGTAGCCGTCGCCGACGACCGTCGCGAGAAAGAGGTAGCGCTCGAACGGCGCCTGGCGCGAGCGCGGCTCGAACAGGCGGACCTGCGCTTCGCAGATCTTCGAGAGGTCCTTCGCCACGCGCTCGGTGTCCGTGTCGTGCTGACCGGTGATCGCGATCGCGTGCGGGATGCCGCACGCCTGGAACTCGGCCAGCGTGAACCGGCCCATCTCGACAGGATGGTCGATCAGCTCGTCGTACGAATTCGCCCGGTAGCCGCCGAAGCCCCACAGGCTTGCGCCCGCGCGGGGCAGCGTGGTCGCGACGCGCCAGTCGGCGAAATCCGCGCCCTGCGGCGGCAGGATCTCGACCGCGCACCCGTCGTCTTCGAACCCCTGCGCACGCACGAAGACGCTGGTGCCGTTGAAGAACCCGTGCGACGCGTCCAGGTGCGCGCCGCGCACCGACAGATCCCACGCGTAGACGCGATAGCGCAGCGTGAGCGGTCCGCTGCAGCGCGCCGCCTGCCAGGTGTGCTTGTCGATCTTCTCGAGCGCGACGCGGCGGCCGGCGCTGCGCGCCTCGATGCCGACCACCTGCCGCGCGAACTCGCGAATCATGTAGCTGCCCGGGATCCAGGCGGCAAGCGCGAAGCGCTGGCCGGCGGGGTCGGGTGCGAGCAGCGCCACTTCGACCTCGAAGTGGTGGCCGTGGGGATCCGCGGGGCGGATCCGATACCGGATCGGGTCGCCCACCGACGCGGCGCGTTTCATCGCGCGCGGCAACCGGCCTGCATCATCCGGTCAGCGGTTCACATCGACGACCAGCCTGCCGCGCACCTTGCCGGCAAGCACGTCGCCGGCGCGCCCGATTGCTTCGGACAGACCGATCTCGGTGGTGATCGAGTCCAGGCTCGCGAGGTTGAAGTCGGTCGCCAGTCGCTCCCATGCGGCCTTGCGTTCGGGCATCGGGCACATGACGGAGTCGACGCCGATCAGCCGGACGCTGCGCAGGATGAACGGTGCGACCGTCGACGGAAAGTCCATCCCCTGCGCAAGACCACAGGCGGCAACCACGCCACGATATCGCGTCTGCGCGCAGGCGTTGGCCAGCGTGTGCGATCCGACGCAGTCGACCACGCCCGCCCAGCGCTCCTTCTGCAGCGCCTTGCCCGGCTCCGAGAGCAGCTTGCGGTCGATCACCTCGGCCGCGCCGAGCGACTTCAGGTAGTCGGCCTCGCTCGCGCGGCCGGTGGACGCGATCACCTTGTAGCCCCAGCGCGACAGGATCGCCACCGCGACGCTGCCGACCCCGCCCGTCGCGCCGGTCACCAGCACCTCTTCACCGCGCGGCACGCCCTCGCGCTCCAGCGCCAGCGCGCACAGCATCGCGGTGTACCCCGCGGTGCCGATCGACATTGCCTGGCGGGTGCTCAGCGCCTCCGGCAGCGCCATCAGCCAGTCGCCCTTCAGGCGCGCCTTCTGCGCCAGGCAGCCCCAATGCTTCTCCCCGACGCCCCAGCCGTTGAGCACCACCTTGTCGCCGGCCGCGAAGCCGGCATGCGAACTCGACTCCACCGTGCCCGCCCCGTCGATTCCCGGGACCATCGGCCACTTGCGAACCACCGGCGAGCGATTCGTGATCGCCAGGCCGTCCTTGTAATTGATCGTCGACCACTCGACGCGCACGACGACGTCGCCGTCGGCCGCGTTGGTCGCGAGTTCTTCGTCGGAGATCGCGCGAAGCTTCGCATCGAA
>Ga0316188_10001760_pt1 | contig 10305 bp, 6 predicted proteins | sample Phiworburrow1_MG_FD_204933 | JGI IMG/M metagenome (GOLD analysis project Ga0316188, IMG submission 204933) | Coastal sediment microbial communities from Maine, United States - Phippsburg worm burrow 1 | ecosystem: Environmental > Aquatic > Marine > Coastal > Sediment | place: USA: Maine... | reverse complement strand
AATTCATAAATGCTGGTTCTCCGGTGGCGACTGTCGTCGGGACAGACCAGGCCGAGATCGTTGTGCCGCTGCCGCTCGACGAACTTGCCTGGCTGCAGGTGCCGCGCAACGGAGCTTCACAAAAGGGCTCTCCCGCAAAGGTTGAATTGCAATCAGGTGGGAAGACATTTCATTGGCAGGGTGTAATAACCCGGGCCTTGGGTGAGATCGATCCGCACAACCGCATGGCGCGTGTCGTGGTAACGGTTGCCGATCCTCATTCGCAAAACAGTCCCGAACAGAGCCTTCTCAATGAACTTCTTCCGGGGATGTTTGTAGAGGTTCGGCTGCAGGGTAAAGAGCTTGTTGATGTGATCGCTGTGCCGCGGAGTGCTTTGCATGACGACGATACCGTCTGGATCGCCGATCAGGACAACCGCCTGCAAATGCGCACGGTTGATATCGTGCGCCGCGAGCGAGATGAAGTCTTGGCCCGCTCCGGTCTGCTGTCCGGAGAGATGCTCGTCCTGACGAGCCTCTCTGGAGCCGCCGAAGGAATGCTGCTGCGCCCGCAGCCGAGGGAGGCCCAGTAATGAACGGCGCGATTCGCTGGATGGCGGAGAATCATGTCGCCGCCAACCTGCTGATGCTGGTGCTGATCATCGGCGGCTTGATCCTCGGCTTCAGCGTCAAACAGGAGGTCTTCCCCGACGTGAATCTTGACCGGATCCAGGTCACGGTCACCTATCCCGGTGCCGGGCCGGAAGAAGTCGAAGAAGGGGTGATCCTCAAAATCGAGGAAAACCTGACCGGGGTGGACGGCATCAAGCAGGTCAAGTCGGTAGCGGCTGAAGGCTATGGGGTTGTCACTGCGGAGATCATGACTGGTGCGGATATCGACCTGGTCTTGCAGGATATCAAGAGCGAGGTCGACCGGATCACCACCTTCCCGAAGGATACTGAAAAACCGGTGGTCAGCAAGATGCTCAACCGCCGCGAAGTGATCTCAGTGGTGGTTTTCGGCAATCTGCCGGAACGAAGCCTAAGGGAGTTGACGGAACAGGTCCGTGATGAACTGCTCCTTGAGCCTGGAATCACCCAGGTCGACTTGAGCGGTGTGCGTCCCTATGAAATTTCCATCGAGATCGATGAAACCAACATACGCCGTTACGGCCTGACCTTTGACCAGATTGCACAGCGGGTCCGTCAGGCATCCCTCGACCTGCCCGGAGGGACAATTAAAACCAAGGCCGGCGAGATTCTGGTCAGGACTAAGGAACGGCGCTACGTTGGACACGAGTACGCGACTATCGTCGTCTTAACAACTGCAGATGGCACAGAAGTCACGCTTGGGGCTATCGCGACGATCCGCGATGGATTCGAAGAGACCGATGAGTTCGGGCTCTTCGATGGCATGCCGGCCGCCATGATCAAGGTCTACCGGGTGGGAGACCAGAAGCCGACAGAGATCTCAGATGCCGTCAAGAAGTTTGTGGAGGCCAAACGCAAGCAACTCCCCGAATCGGTCGATCTGGCCACCTGGAACGACAACTCGGAACTTTTCAAAAGTCGCAAGGATCTGCTCACCAGGAATGCCCTGATCGGCCTCTTCCTGGTTTTTATCACTCTCGGGCTCTTTCTGGAAATCCGCCTTGCACTCTGGGTCATGCTTGGTATCCCCATCTCCTTTTGCGGGGCTTTGCTCCTCATGCCGGCGATCGATGTCTCGATCAACATGATCTCGCTGTTTGCTTTCATCATGGCACTGGGGATTGTGGTTGATGATGCGATTGTCGTCGGTGAGAACGTGTATGAACAGCGCCAGTCTGGCAAGCCCTATCTGCAGGCTGCGGTCGATGGCACCATCGAGGTCGCCCAACCGGTCATCTTTGCGGTGCTCACGTCTGTCACAGCTTTTATACCGCTACTTTTTACCAGCGGCATCATGGGCAAGTTTATTCTGGTGATTCCGGCAATCGTGATTACAGTTCTGCTGGTGTCGTTGGTGGAATGCCTGTTCATTCTTCCCGCTCATCTGGCACTCGGCCAGCCCAAAAAGGCCCCCGGCCGTGTGCTGGGCAGCCTTGAAAGGAATAGACGACGGTTCGGCAGGCTGCTACAGAGAGTCATCGACGGACCATATCGGAGAACCCTTGCGCTCTGCCTGGAGTACCGCTACACGACTGTTGCCCTAGCCTGCGCGGTACTGCTTTTGGCCGGAGTCGGCCTGGTCGGTGGCGGGATCGTCAAGTTCCGTTTCATGCCTGACGTCGATGCCGACGTCATTCAGGTCGCACTCGAGCTGGCGCCCGGCAGCCCGGTTACCATGACCACACAGGTCCAGGAGCAGGTTGTCAATGCAGGGCTCGCTGTGATTGCCGATTACGACCGGGGCCGCCCGCAAGGTGATTCGCTGCTGCGGCACGTGTTTGCGAATGTCGGTACCTCACTTGCTGACCGCGGTCCTGCGGGAGCCTTCTCAAGTTCAGGCGGAAATCTTGCCAGTATTTCCATGTTTCTGACGCCGAGCGAGTTACGTGGGGTACCGGCCAGCGAAATTGCCAGTCGCTGGCGTGAGCAGGTCGGGGAGATCGTCGGGGTGGAAACCTTGACGTTCACATCGAACCTGATTCATCTTGGCGCCAATATCGATGTGCAACTGGCTCATGAGGATTTTTCGATTCTCGACGAAGCTGCCGAACGGCTCAAGGAAATCATTGCCACCTACCCGGGCACAGGCGATATCACCGATAATTACACGCTGGGCAAACGGGAAGTCAAAGTCCGCCTGAAAGCTGAGGCCCGTACCCTTGGGATTACCGAAGAGGAACTGGGTCGGCAGCTGCGTGGGGCCTTTTACGGTTCCGAAGCCCTGCGCCTGCAGCGCGGTCGTAATGAAGTCAAGGTCCTGGTCCGCTACCCCGAAGAGAGCCGTCAAAGCTTTTGGGATCTCGAAAGTATGCGCATCAGGGTGCCGGGTGGTGGAGAAATCCCCCTGGATCGGGCGGCGAGCCTGGTCGAAAGCCGTGGCTTCAGCAAAATCAACCGGACCGATCGCAAGCGCGTGATCAACGTGACGGCAACCGTGGACAGTCATGTTGCCAACGCCGAGGAAATTCTCGCCGAGATCAATGCGACTGCCCTGCCGAAACTGATGGCTGATTATCCCGGCTTGAGTTATGACCTGGAGGGCGAGGACAAGAATCGGCGCGAGTCGATGGCGAGCATGTTTACCGGGTTCAAGCTGGTGCTGATTGTCATCTTTGCTCTGCTGGCAATCCCGTTTCGAAGCTATTCCCAGCCACTGTTGATCATGGTGGCGATCCCCTTCGGCATTGTTGGAGCAATCCTCGGGCATTTTTTCATGGGCTACGACCTGAGCATCCTGAGCATGTTCGGCATCGTTGCCCTGACCGGGGTCGTCGTCAACGATTCCTTGCTGTTGATCGATTACATCAACCGGGGCGTAAGACAGGGCAAATCGCTGGCGGAGTCGGTCGCGGAGGCCGGTAAACGGCGCTTCCGCCCGATTCTGCTGACCTCGCTGACCACCTTCTTCGGACTGATGCCGATGATCCTGGAGACAAGCGTCCAGGCCCAGTTCCTTGTGCCCATGGCCATCAGTCTGGCCTTCGGCATCCTGTTTGCCACCGGCATTACCCTTTTACTGATCCCCTCCCTTTACCTGGTCCTGGAAGATGTAAGACTGCTTATCGGCTTGTCACCGACTCATGCTGACCCTCACAGAGAGCCGGGAGGTTAAGATAAAGTCGGCATTTTGATCCTGTCGACGGCGGGCGCTGAGCCGCAGTCGCGTTGCGCTCTTGAAATATTCCAGCGTATATCGTTAAATGCCTGGGGACATCAGTCACCTCGAGTCAGAAAGCAGGCAAAGACACGAAGTAAAAAGGCAGGTTTCCGACGTTGCTGCTCAATAATGCCCACTTTCGCAAAGTCAAAAAGCTCACCGGCCAGGCGATCGGCGATTTCAACCTGGTCGAAAACGGCGACCGGATCGCGGTTGCTGTTTCCGGCGGCAAGGATTCCTATGCCCTGCTGCACATCCTCGAGCAACTGCGCCGCCGGGCGCCGGTTCACTACGAACTGATCGCAGTAAACATCGATGCCGGTTTTCCCGGGTACCGCAAAGATGTTATGGAAAACTACCTGCGGGGCTGCGGTTTCCAGGTGCATATGGAAGCCACCGACTGCTCCCAGATCATCGACGAGAATCTACGCCCGGGTTCTTCCTATTGTGCTTTTTGTGCCCGCCTGCGGCGGGGCTTCCTGTATACCGTGGCTGACCGGCTCGGCTGCAACAAGATTGCCCTCGGCCACCACCTCGACGATTTCATCGAGACGCTGCTGCTCAACCAGTTCTATATCGGCACACTTGCGGCCATGAGTCCCAGGCTGCTGGCGGACAACCAGCGTCACACCGTGATCCGGCCGCTGGTCTATGTGGAGGAATCCGATATAATCAGACTGGCTCGTCAGAACGCATTCCCGATCATTGATTGCGGTTGTCCGGTGATGGGAAAGGTGGACCAGAAACGCCAGCGGATGAAGCAGTTGCTTAGCGAGCTGCACAAGGAAAACCGGTATCTCAAGCGCAGCATGATCAGTGCTCTGGGCAATGTGCGCCCGCGCCACCTGCTGGATCGCGAGATGATCAGACTCCTGGAACTCGAAGAGAGGAAGGCTGATGAACCCACTCCGGGGTAGCAGCAATCCGCTGCAGAGGGCCGTTGACCCTCTTGAGGTCAAGCTGGCCGGAGAGGTTCAGAAGCTGCTTCTGCCGAAGAGCTCCCCCCTCTGCAGTTGGTGCGGCATGGCGGCGAAGAATCGCATGGCCGAAGTGCTCGGCGGCGACTTTTATGACTTTATCGAGCTTTCCAGCGGTTGCCAGGTCCTCTTCATAGGCGACGTGACCGGGCACGGTCTGCATGCCTCGGTGGTCATGTCGCTGGTCTACGGTTTCATTCATCGTGCTGCCGCCGAGGAGTGCAGCCCGCAGGATGTGGTTGCCGACCTCAATATGTTCCTGCGCACCTTTGCCCGGCGTTCCAACCTTCTCGATCATTATTTTTCGGCGACTCTCTTCTTTGGCATCATCGACCCGCGCAGCCTGACGATGCACTATGTCAATGCCGGGCATCCTGCCGCCCTGGTGCGCCGCCGGGATGACCTCGCCCGCCTGCCAGCGACGAGCCACCCTTTGGGCTACTTCGACCAGGCTGAATTCCGGGCCGTCCGTTTCCAGCTTGAAGCCGGCGACCGCTTGCTGCTCTACACCGACGGGTTGATTGACAGCAGCAGCCCGAAGGGCGAAATGTATGGCGCGGAACGACTCGAAGTGGCTTTTAGGAGACTCGATGGCGATCATAGGGTGTTTTTGGAGCGGCTATTTGCCGAGATCGGCGACTACCTCGCCGGGCAGCCGCTATTCGACGATTGCACGGCGATCGTGGTGGATCTGCATGGTGCCGCCTTGGGAGGGGTATAATGACATGTCCTTGTTAGGGGGGAAACAGCCCGATATCAAGCAGGTTGGGGTCGTGACCCGGAACCCGCAGTTTAAAAAACTACTCAGCAGCATCCTGGCGGAATGGAAGTTCTTTACCGTAGACGACCTGGCTGCGGCAAGAGTTGTGTTCGCTGAGCACGGGCTGGAATTGCCGCCCCGGGTTGGCGAGGTGGTCTGGCTGACACCCATGCCGCCTGCTGAAGGAAGTTTCCTGGAGCCCCCCATCTCCCTGTCCCGTCTCTACCATCTGCTCGAGGTCCAGTTCTTCTCGACTCCCCGTCATCATATCCGGGTGGCCATGGATTTGGCTATTGACCTGAACATAGACGAGAACTGGCTGAAAGGCCGTCTGCTCTCTCTCTCCGGACGCGGCGGGCGGATTGCCTGTGCGCATGAAATACCGCGGGGCAGGTCGCTGCAGCTGCAACTGATGCTGGCCGGCAGGGTGCAGAGACTTGCGGCCGAGGTCCTCTATTCCCTCCCCGCCGGCGATGGGCAGGGCGTCTCACAACCCCAGGTCGGTGTGCTGTTCAAGCCCTTCGTCGATCAGCAGTTCGAGATGCTCCGGCACTTCATCGAAAAGACCTGCATCGAGCGCGCCTGCGCCAGGGAGGGCATTGCGTTGCGCGATCCCTGTCTCAGCTGGCTGGATGTGCCGGTCGACCCCTGGAGTGCAACGCGCTGACGCTCAGTTGAACATCTTGCCGAACAGCCCTTTCTTCTCTCTGTTGGTTTTGCCTTGCGCATGTTCATCAAGCGCAGTTCACGAAGCGCCTCGGTGCAATTCTGGTCGCACTTGATCGCCCGCTCGAAGCGCCGCGGCGAAGCTCTGGACTCCATAGCCACGCAGGCGTAGCGATTCGTTAATGAAGCGGCGAATGTTCTGATCGTCATCGACGATCAGAATCTGCTTGCGTCCCCCCTCAGAAACCATATCAAGCATTCTCCTTGCAATTCAGCACGCGTTCAAACACCTCACGGATCGTCTGGGTCGTCTTGGCGTAGTCTTCCAGGAAGAGCTTCTCAGGCCGCATCGGCGCGTCAGGATAGCCGAGGTGCCGGGCCAGTTTTGCCAGATAGGTTGTATCGGCAGACAACTCGTTGACAGACTGGTCGTGAACCAGGCGCAGCTTGTTCTCCAGGCGGCGCAGGAACTTGTAGCCGACGATCAGAGTCTCACAGTCATTTTCCGAAATCAAGCGCTCCCTCTGCAGCACGCATAGGGCGTCGACCGTGTTGCGGCAACGCAGGGTGTTCCGGTCGCGGCCGTACCGCAGCTGCAGGTACTGGGCAATGAATTCGACATCGACCATGCCGCCGCGTCCGGTTTTGATATTGAGATGCTGCGCGTCTTCCTTGCCAAGCTCCTTTTCCATGCGTTGTCGCAGACGGCAGATCTCTTCCGCGAGGTTTTCCGGCAGCGGTCGTTCGTAGACGATTTCGCCCGTCAGGGCATCAAAACCGGCGGCCAGTTCTGCCGAGCCGGCGACCACCCTGGCCTTGATCAGCGCCTGCCGCTCCCATGGCGCAGCCGAACTCTTGTGGTATTCACGATAGGCCGGCAGGGAAGAGACCAGCGGGCCCTGGTTGCCGGACGGTCTCAACCGGGTGTCGATTTCGTAAACATAGCCTTCCTGGGTCATCAGGGTCAGGATCGAGATGATCCTTTGCGCCAGGCGGGCAAAGTACTGCTGATTGGTCTGTAGCCTGAATCGTCCAGGATCCGTCCCTTCGGCCGGTCGGGTCTCCCCTTCTCCTTCGTAAATGAAGATGATGTCGAGGTCGGAGTGATAGTTCAATTCCATCCCACCCAGCTTGCCCATGCCGACAATGACGAATGCCGCCTCGTGAGATTTTCCGGTATCACTCGTACAAAAAGGCCGGCCGTAACGTTCCATCAGCTCCTCCCGGGCGATAGTCAGAGCGTGCTGCAGGCAGACATCGGCGACCAGCGAGATCTGCAGGGTGGTCTGGCCCTGAGGCGTATGGCCATGAATATCGTTGATGGCGATGCGCAGAAACTCCTCATTGCGGAAGCGGCGCAGAGTATTGAGCTTGTCCTCGTAATGTTCTGCGTGACTCAGGAGTTCGCCCAGTTCCGCAGCGAGACCCTGCGCTTCCTTGACATTCTGGGCGTAGCTTGTCGCCACCAGTGAATCGAGAACTTCCGGGTGCTGAATGAAGTTACGCGATAGAAACTGGCTGGTAGCAAAGAGTGAGACCAGGACCTTGATAATTCCGGGATTCTCGGCCAGCAGGGCATAGTAGGTACCGCGCGCCCGGCGACAGGCTTCGAGAAACTTTTCCATGTTCGCCAGGGCCATCGGTGGGTCCGGGCTGTACATCACCTCCTGGAAGAGCAGCGGTGCGATCCGGTCCAGCAGGCGGCGTGCCCGTTCGGTCAGGTACCCCCTGGTGCCGCCCTGTCGCAGGACTTTGAGGCTCTCGTAAGCACTTTCCGGCGGGCGAAAACCTTTTGCCTCCAGGATATCCAGGCAGAGATCGGGATCGGCGTTGGCGTCGAACAGAATGGCGACCTCGGGGTTGACCTGGGAGGGCAGTTCTTCTTCGCTGGTATAGAAAAGGTCGCGGAAAATTGCAGTGACCTTGTCACGATGCTGCTTGAGGACCGTCATGAACTCTTCCGCGTGCGTATAGCCGCAGCGCCTGGCCAGCGTGGTGAGTTCTTCCGGCCGGGTCGGCAGGTTGTGCGTCTGTTGCTCGTGGACCACCTGGATGCGATGCTCGACGGTGCGCAGGAAGCGATAGGCGGCACTCAAGTCGTCGCGCTCCTCAGCGGTGATCAGGCCCTCGGCACAGAGCACCTGAAGGGCTTCGAGGGAGTTGCGCAGCCGCAGCCGCGGGTTCTTGCCGGCGTTGATCAGCTGCAGGGCCTGGATGAAGAATTCAATCTCTCGGATGCCGCCGCGCCCTAGCTTGAGGTTCAGTTCGCCCTCTTTGACCCTTGTCAGGCTGCGGTCGATCTTCTGCTTCATCACCTTGATATCATCGATCATGGCGTAGTCGAGATGGCGGCGGTAGATAAACGGCTGCAGACGTTGCAGAAGCTGGTCACCGAGCGCTTTCGAGCCGGCCACCGGTCGGGCCTTGAGCATTGCCGAACGCTCCCAGCTCTGCCCCCAGCCCTCGTAATACATCTCGCCGGCGGCGATCGAGTTGGCCATCTCGCCGCTGTTCCCCTCTGGCCGCAGGCGCAGGTCGACGCGGAAGACGAAGCCGTCTTCAGTCGCCTGGCCGATGGCACGGGTGATCAGTCCCGACAGCTTGACGAAATACTGGTGGAGGGAAATGAGGTTGCGTTGCCCGCGAATCGGATCGACAATCCCAGCCGTCTGGCCACGATCGGAACTGTAGAAATAGATCAGGTCGATGTCGGAAGAGAAATTGAGTTCACAACCGCCGAACTTGCCCATGCCGAGAATGGTGAAGTCGGCCAGTTTTGCCGAGGCGCCTGCTTCGGTGTCGAGCAGGGGGGCGCCGTAGTCGGCCTGCAACTGGAGGCTGCAGACCTCGAAAGCTCTTTGCAGGGTGGCTGCGGCCAGTGAGGAGAGCTCGGCGGTGACTTCCTCGAGCGTCGCCAGGCCGCACAGGTCACGTCCGCCGATACGCAGCATCTCCCGGGCTTTGAAAATGCGCAGGCCTTTTTTCAGTGCGGCAAAGTCGGCATCGTCTGTGATCTGTTGACGCAGCTCCGCGCACATCTGCGCCTCGCTTTTCAAGGTGTTGATCTGACCCTTCAGGAACAGCTCTTCACAAAAGCCTGTGCGGCGGAAAAAGATCCCGGCGAGGAATGGCGAGGCACCGAGAATCGTCAATAACTGGCGGGCGTGAGTCCGGTTGTTGAGGATGGCGGCCAGCACTTGCTTGGAGGCAGCCTCGCTGAGGCGCTCAAGATTGTTAAGCGCCAGGTCGGGATCAGCCGTTGACAAAGCCTGAGCGGCGAGGGCTGTCACCAGCTGCGGGTCGCAGAAGACCTGCTGCAACTGGACAAGGTTGGCCGCAGTTTTCGATGGCTGGGGAAAACCGGCCCGGGCGGCGGTGGCTGTCAGGGCCGCTTCATCGCCGGAGAGGAGCTGCTCATGCCATCTCTGAAGCTCGGTGATGCTCATCGGGCTGGTTACCCATCCTTTTGGACAAAAGCCGCCAGCTGCTCGGTGAAGTTGCCCCTGGCGACGCCATGCTGCGTGATGATGGCGCTGACCAGCCGCGCCGGGGTGACGTCAAAAGCCGGGTTGAAAACGGCGATCCCGTTGGGTGCCAATTGCTGTTCGCCGATATGGGTGACCTCACGGCTGTCGCGCTCTTCGATCGGAATCTGAGACCCGTCAATGGCCTGCAGGTCGATCGTCGAAGTTGGAGCCGCCACGTAGAAGGGGATGTTGTGCTCCCTGGCGAGTACGGCGACCGAATAGGTGCCGATCTTGTTGGCGACGTCGCCGTTGGCGGCGATGCGGTCGGCACCGACGATCACCGCGTCGATGGCGCCCTTGGACATCAGGTAGCCTGCCATGTTGTCGCAGATCAGGACCGTCTGTATCTGGTCCTGCAGCAGTTCCCACGCGGTCAGCCGGGAGCCCTGCAGGAAGGGACGGGTCTCGTCGGCAAATACGGTGACCTGCTTGCCGGCCGCCACTGCCGCACGGACCACCCCCAGAGCCGTACCGTAGCCGCCTGTTGCCAGAGCCCCGGCGTTGCAATGGGTCAGGATGCGCACTTGGTCAGGCAAAAGCGCCGCACCATGCCGACCCAGGTTCATGTTGATGCGGATGTCTTCCTCG
>Ga0316188_10001759_pt1 | contig 10308 bp, 11 predicted proteins | sample Phiworburrow1_MG_FD_204933 | JGI IMG/M metagenome (GOLD analysis project Ga0316188, IMG submission 204933) | Coastal sediment microbial communities from Maine, United States - Phippsburg worm burrow 1 | ecosystem: Environmental > Aquatic > Marine > Coastal > Sediment | place: USA: Maine... | reverse complement strand
TGCTCGAAGCCAACAATGTGAAGTGGAACAGGAGTGCGGACCAGGATCCCTACTCGTTCCTGCCGACGTGGCTGCATAAGAGGTAATTCGCGGCTAAAGCTCGAATTATTCCTTGAAGAAATACATGCCGAGAGTCTCGGCTACGCAGGCCGGTTTGCGCTCGCCCTCGATTTCGATTCGCACTTCCGAAGTCAGCAACAGCGCGCCGGCCCTGCGGCGTGCCTGCAGTACCGTCGCACGAGCCCGTAGCTTGGCGCCCACCGGAACCGGCGAGTAAAAGCGCACCTTGTTCAGGCCAAAGTTGATCGCCCTTTCGAGATTGACGACTTCGACGAAATTGCCGGTAAGCGCCGGAATCAGTGCCAGCGTAAGGTAGCCATGCGCTATCGTCTTGCCGTTCGGCATCTCCTTTGCGGCCCGCTCGGTATCGACGTGAATCCACTGGTAGTCGGCCGTTGCCTCGGCAAACTGGTCAATACGATGCTGATCGATAACGATCCAGTCGGAAAGTCCGACCTCTTCGCCCTCGAGCGCTTTGGCATCGTCAATCGACCGTATTATCTTCAAACCTGTTTCCCCACGCGTTGGGCTTTGTGCAAACCAGCGACCAGTGATACCTGATGCAGACTCAATCCGCAATCCCGTGCGCCGCACAGCGCTCGCAGTTCACCCAGCCGGAGTCACCATTGGCATAGTGCTCCTTCTTCCAGATAGGCAAACGCACCTTGATCTGGTCGATGATGTAGCGGCATGCCTTGAAGGCCTCATCACGATGTGCCGAAGCCACCCCTATCCACACAGCGCACTCGCCCAGTTCTAGCAAGCCGACACGATGCACGCAACGTGCTTCCAGGAACGGAAAAAGCTCCCTGGCCTCTGCCAGAACTTTTTCCCCTTCGACGATGACCAGAGGCTCGTAGGCTTCGTACTCGAGACGCTCGACGACATGGCCTTCGTTCTCATTGCGCACCCAGCCTTCAAACGCGCAGTAACCACCCGCTGCCGGGTTCTTGAGTGAACGCTGCAGAGCAGCGGTATCGATAACAGACTCGGCGACTTCGATCACATCAACCGCCCGCGACCGGCGGAAACAGCAGGACGGTATCACCATCGTTTACAGCCGTATTCCAGTCGGCCATATGATCGTTGATAGCGACTTTGCAGTGACCGTTAGGCTCCGTCGATCCATGACGATCCCGCGTCAATTCAAATACATCTTTCGCCGTTGCGGCACTGACGTTCAGGGTTTCCTCGGCCACCCCGGCATGCTCGCGAAACATCGCGAAATAACGCACGGTGATTGTCTTCATACCACAGCCCCAAGCACGCTCTGCGCAAGGTCGCCAGGCGTATTTACGTTGTCGAGTGACGCCGGGTCGAGCTGCTTGAGCAACGCCTTGTCGGCACCCATTCGCCTGCCCTCCCCGCCGGATAAGACGAGGCCGTAAAGCGCCTGCTCACTCATCGCGTTGGAAATCCTTCTTGCCGCCTGTCTTCGACAGGAGTTTCGTTTCGCTGATCACGATGTCGTGCGACATCGCCTTGAGCATGTCATAGACGGTCAGCGCTGCAACGCTGGCACCGGTAAGCGCCTCCATTTCCACGCCCGTCTTGTGATGCACTTTGCACAAGCAGTCGATGACAACATCGTTGTCCCGCAGCTCAATCGTCACTTTGCAATTGCTGAGGCCCAACGGGTGGCAGAACGGAATCAGCTCGTGGGTTTTTTTCGCCGCCATGACGCCGGCGATGATCGCGGTCGCAAATACGGGCCCTTTCTTCGTGCTTATCTCATCACCGGAGATATGTGCCGCAATCTCGTCAGGCAGGCGAACACGCGTACGCGCCAGCGCGGTGCGATCCGTCGCCCGCTTGTCGCTGACATCGACCATGGTCGGCCGGTTTTGCGCATCAATATGACTCAGCTTGTCCAATGCCTGTTCCCCGATTCGGCGCATTTCCGCTTTGCGCAGCACATGTGCTTCCGCCATTTCTGTACGGCACAGATCAGTACCCTGCTTGGCGAACCGCTGAGTATAAAGCATCCCATCGGCGGCAGGCACCGCAAATAGCCAGGCTCATCATCCCACGTCAGGTCAGACCTCATGGACGCATTCTGCCGCAATCGAGCGCTGATACAAACAGCAACAGACGACCACCACGGTCTTTGATAGGCTACGCCGCTCGGGTTTGGAGGGATTAAGCGTATGCACGTGACCTTTAGCGATAAAGACCTCGCATTCCAGGATGAAGTCCGGGCATTTTTCCGCGACGAACTGCCTGATGATATTCGCGAAGCCATGGATTCCGGCGTCGAGATGCAGCCGGAAATGCAGATTCGCTGGCAGCAGATCCTGTATCGCAAGGGCTGGGCTGGCGTGAACTGGCCGATCGAATACGGCGGTACTGACTGGAGCCCCGTGCAGAAGTACATATTCGCCCGTGAAGAGGCGTTTGCCAACGCGCCCATTGTCATTCCTTTCGGGCTGCGCATGGTCGGACCGGTCATCTACACCTTTGGCAGCGAAGAACAAAAGCAACGCTTCCTGCCGGACATCCTGGCCAGCAACGTATGGTGGGCGCAGGGTTACTCTGAACCGGGCGCGGGCTCCGACCTGGCATCACTCAAAATGCGTGCCGATTTCGCGGGCGATCACTATGTCGCAAATGGCACCAAGACCTGGACCACACTCGGACAACATGCCGACTGGATTTTCTGCCTGGTCAGGACGAGCACCGATGTCGCAAGGCGTCAGGAAGGGATCAGTTTCCTGCTCATCGACATGAAAACACCCGGTATCACCGTAACGCCGATCATCCTCCTCGATGGCACGCATGAAGTGAACGAGATCCACTTCGACAACGTTAAGGTTCCGGTCGAGAACCTCGTTGGTGAAGAAGGCAAGGGCTGGACCTATGGCAAGGTTTTATTGCAGCACGAACGAACCAATTCGGCGCACACCTTTCGCTCGGAGTATGCGCTGCGAAAGCTCCGGGCACAGGCCGCCCGCTCGGTTCGGGGCGCTCCGCCACTTGCCGACGACAGGAATTTCATGCGGAAACTCGCCGCCATCGAAGTTGACCTCAAATCACTCGAATATATCGAGCTAAGGACACTTGCCGCGATCTCGTCCGGCAAAGCCCCCGGCCCCGAGTCCTCCTTCCTCAAAATCAAGGGCACCGAAATCGTACAGGCCATCGACGAGCTGACTATGGAAGCCGCCGGCTACTACGCGTTGCCCTTCAGGGCCGGACCGTCTGTTGGCGAAGGAGCCGAGACACAAAGCGCCCTCACCTATTTCAACAATCGGAAGGTGACGATCTTTGCAGGATCGAACGAGATTCAGAAAAACATTATCGCCAAGCACGTACTTGGACTGTAGGTAGCTTCATGGATTTTACGTACACCGAAATACAGACGATGCTGGCCGACAGTGTCGGGAAGTTCATCGACAACGAATACGATTTCGATACCCGTCAGGCCTACGCCGCGAGCGACAAGGGATACAGCGAAGAAGTCTGGTCGACGTTCGCCGAACTCGGCTGGACGGCTGTACCCTTCTCCGAAGATGATGGCGGCTTTGGTGGTGGGCCGACCGATGTCATGGTCCTGATGCAGAGCCTCGCCCCCGGCCTGGTTGTTGAACCCTACCTTGCCAATATCATCCTCGCCGGCGGTATCCTGAGGCGCGCCGCCAGTCCGGATCAGAAAGCACGTTGGCTGCAGGCCATCATTGGCGGTGAACTGCAGGCCACGCTCGCATTCACTGAGCCGCAGGCACGCTACGATCTCGCGAGTGTGCACACAACAGCAACACAGGACGGTGACAGCTGGGTACTGAATGGCACGAAGGGCCTCGTACCAAACGGCGGTACCGCCGATCTGCTCATCGTTCCGGCGCGCACAGGCGGCGCAACCGTTGATGAAGACGGCATTACATTGTTTGCGATCGATGCAAATGCAGAGGGCGTTTCATGCAACGCCTATGCAACCGTTGACGGACTGCGCGCCGCGGAAATCACGCTTGATGGTGTTCGCGCAGGCGCAGATGCCGTTATTGGCGAGGTCGGAAGGGGGTTTGCCGCTCTGGATGCAACCATCGACGACGCCACGCTGGCCGTTTGCGCAGAGGCAGTTGGCATCATGTACGTCCTGAAGGACAAGACGGTCGAATACTCCAAGAACCGCAAGCAGTTCGGCGTACCTATCGGCAGTTTTCAGGAACTGCAGCACCGCATGGTCGATATGTTGATGGCCTGCGAGCAGGCGCAGTCTCTTTTGATGTGGTCGGTCATGAAACGCGACGCTGAAGGTGACGACTGCAAGCGCTCGGTCAGCTCGATCAAATACCTTATCGGCACCGAGGGCAAGAAGCTCGGCGAGGATGCTGTGCAGATTCATGGCGGCATGGGCGTCACCTGGGATCTGGACGTTGCGCACTACTTCAAGCGCCTCACGGCGATCAATACGCTATTCGGCAACGCGGACTGGCACCTGGACAAGCTGGCAGACACAGCGCCCGAGAATTAAACTCGACGGATGTTCCCGCAGTTCATCGTCGAGTTTTTTACCGCCAACCAGGAGGTCCTCTGGCTGACGACAGTGTTCATCGATCTCGGCTGCACTTTGGTGCTTTACCGGTTGTTCGGCAAGGTCGGGCTTCAGGTCGCAATCGCCGTCGCCATCATTCTCGCCAACCTGCAGGGACCAAAGCTAACCATCATCTTTGGCATGCAAACGAGCCTTGGTGTCATTTTCTATTCGAGTATTTTTTTCGCGACGGATGTGTTGAGCGAGAATTACGGCAAGGAGGCGGCCAACAAGGCCGTGCGCATGGGTTTTGCCGTCAGTATCATTGTGCTCATCATGCTCAGCCTGGCGCTGCTCTATCAGCCGAGCACGCGGCCGGAGACAGCGGCGTTTTCCGCATCGATACACGATGCGTTTGCGACCATAGTTAACTTCACGCCGCGTTTCATTTTTGGCTCCCTGCTCGCTTATTACATCAGCCAGCACTTCGACGTCTGGGCGTTTCACAAGATCAAGTCGCTGACGGGCGAGCGCTGGCTCTGGCTGCGCAACAACGGCTCGACGCTGGCGTCGCAGGTTGTCGATACTGCCATCTATTCGCTCGTCGCCTGGTGGGGCATTGTCGACTTAAAGACCGCGTTGGCGCTTGGGGCAGCAAAGTATGTCTTCAAGGCCGCTATAGCCGCGATCGATACGGTGTTTATCTACTGGGCGCGCCACAGCTTTCGCAAACGTGAGCACGCCCTCGCCAACGCCGCCTGATAGACTGGCACGATGCGACCATCGGGCGTCATAACGATCACTACGGACTTCGGCCACAAAGGCCCGTTCGCTGCGGTTATGAAGGGCGTGATCCTGACACGCTTTCCCGAGGCGAAGATCGTTGACCTGGCCCACGACATACCCGCGCAATGGCCGCCCGAAGCGGGCTTCTGGGTGAGCCGCTCCTACCAGTGGTTTCCCAAGGGCTCGATGCACCTTGCCATCGTCGACCCGGGCGTCGGGACTGAGCGTGACATCCTCATCGCCGAGTGTGACGGTCACATCTTCATGGCGCCTGACAATGGCCTGCTTGCCCAGCTATTCGACACCAGCAGCAATCCGCAGGTCTACAAGCTGGACATGTCAAAGCTCGCGAGCCTGGACCTCCCAACGCCAAGTGCAACGTTTCACGGTCGAGATATATTTGCCCCGATCGCAGCCGAACTCGCCGCCGGACGCATTGAGACGCGGGAGATCGCGACGCCAACGCAGGACTGGACGCCTGGGTGGATTGACGATCCGGATGTCTCCCCTGGCAGGATCGCGGGCGTTATCGTCACCGTCGATACCTTCGGTAACCTGATCAGTAATATTGATGCCGGCCTGCTTGAGGCTTTCAATCAACCCGTTGCCGACATTGGCGGTCACCATATTCCGATGCAGACAACCTACGGGCGCGTGCAACCCGGCGACTACCTGGCCCTGGTCAATTCGTTTGGTGTCGTGGAAGTTGCTCGAGCGGAAGGTAGCGCCGCCGATGGACTCGGATCAGCCCGCGGCGCCCCGATCGTCATTCACGACAAGAATTAGGTACCGGACACCCTATTTCTCGAAATAGGGTGTCCGGTACCTAATTGCCGAGCGCCTGCTGTTCCAGTTTCGCCCATGAATCGCGGAGCGTGACAATGCGATTGAATACGGGCGCATCCGGGGTACTGTCCTGCGTATCCACGCGGAAGTAACCAAGACGCTCAAACTGCACGGCTTCGTCCTCTGCCGCCAGCGACGGTTCCAGTTTGGCCGGAACGAGTTCCAGAGAACTCTCGTTGAGCACGCTGTGAAAGTCATCGACCATATTCGGGTTCGCGTCAGTGAACAGGCGATCGTACAAACGAACCGACGCGTCGACCGCGTGCTGGCAAGACACCCAGTGGATGGTGCCTTTGACCTTCCGGTCGGACGTACCGGTACCGCTGCGTGTATCCGGGTCATAGCTACAGCGCAATTCAACAACCTCGCCCGCATCGTTCTTGATGACTTCATCGCAACGAATGATGTAGCCGAAGCGCAACCGCACTTCACCGCCCGGCTTCAGGCGGAAGAACTTGCGCGGTGCCTCCTCCATAAAATCATCCTGCTCGATCCAGAGTTCACGAGAGAATGGCAATTCGCGCGTACCAAATTCGGGATTGCCCGGATGGTTCATGGCCTCCATCAATTCGACCTGATCCTCAGGGTAATTGGTCAGCACCACTTTTAGCGGTCGGAGGACGGCCATACGACGCGGCGCCGAATCACCCAGTGTTTCGCGCACGCAGTTCTCGAGTGCACCCATTTCGATGAGCTTGTCTTTCTTTGTCACACCCGCGCGCTTCACAAACTCGCGCATCGCCTCGGGCGGGTATCCTCGCCGCCGCATTCCGGAGATGGTCGGCATGCGCGGGTCGTCCCAGCCGGACACGATGCCTTCGTCGACAAGCATCTTCAGCTTGCGCTTGCTCGTGATCGTGTATGCAAGATTGAGGCGCGAGAACTCGATCTGCCTCGGCCGGTGCTCCGGTTCCAGCTGGTCAAGGAACCAGTCATACAGAGGACGGTGATCCTCAAACTCGAGCGTACAGAGCGAGTGCGTAATGCCCTCATAAGCGTCCGACAGGCCGTGTGCGAAATCGTACATCGGGTAGATACACCACTTGTCGCCCGCATTCTGATGGGGAATGTGGCGAATACGATAAATGGCCGGATCGCGCATATTCATGTTGGGCGATGACATATCGATCTTTGCACGCAACACGTGCTCGCCGTCGGCGAACTCACCCGCGTACATGCGGCTGAACAGGTCGAGATTTTCCTCGACGCTCCGATCCCGGAAAGGGCTGTTCTTGCCAGGCTCGGTCAGCGTACCGCGGTGCTCGCGAATCTCTTCTGCGCTGAGGCTGTCGACATAGGCAACGCCCATCTCGATCAGGCGAATCGCGGACTCGTGCAGGCGGTCGAAGTAGTCGGATGCATGCGTCAGCCGGTCACCCCAGTCAAAGCCCAGCCAGTGGACGTCGTCCTTGATCGCCTGGACGTACTCGGGACTTTCTTTCCCCGGGTTGGTGTCATCCAGCCTGAGAAAAGTCTTGCCACCGGTCTCGGCAGCCACGCCGAAGTCGAGGCAGATGGCCATGACGTGCCCGATATGCAGGTAGCCGTTCGGCTCGGGCGGGAACCGCGTGACGATTACGGTATGCTTGCCCGACTCAAGGTCGTCGTAAATGATCTTGCGGATAAAGTCCCGCGGTTCGTTGTCTGTCATGGAGGCGGATTGTACGCGATCCTAATTCGCGTACAATTGCGCGCTGTCATTATCTTTCGCCGAAATACCTCAATATGCCTAAATTTTCCCTGCCCGACGGCTCCGACCGTCAGTTCGACAATGCCACCAGCGGTGCCGAAATCGCAGCCAGCATAGGTGAGGGACTTGCGCGCGCCGCTGTCGCGGTTCGCGTCGACGGAGAACTCTGGGACCTCAACCGTGACATCGAAGCTGACGCCGCTGTCGAGATCATTACCCGCGATTCCGATGATGGTGTCGAGCTGTTGCGGCACGATGCCGCCCACGTGCTCGCAGAAGCCGTCAAAGAGCTATGGCCCCAGACGCAGGTCACTATCGGCCCGGCCATCGAGAATGGCTTCTACTATGACTTCTCACGCGAAGAACCGTTTACCGAGGCTGACCTCGAAACGATCGAAGCTCGCATGAAGGACATTGTCGACCGCGACGAGTCCATCGAGCGCGAAGTCTGGGAGCGGGACAAGGCGGCCGAGTTCTTTCGCGGTATCGGCGAAGAGTACAAGGCCGAGATCATCGAAAGCATTCCGTCGGAAGAGGACCTGACGCTGTATCGCCAGGGTGAGTTCATCGACCTGTGCCGTGGCCCGCATTTGCCGTCGACCGGGAAGCTTGGCAAGGCCTTCAAACTCACCCATGTATCAGGCGCCTACTGGCGTGGCGATTCGAACAACGAGATGCTGCAGCGCATTTACGGGACAGCCTGGTCGAATGACAAGGCGTTGCGCAAGTACCTGCACATGCTCGAAGAAGCAGAGAAGCGTGATCATCGCCGCCTGGGCCGCGTCATGGATCTTTTCCACTTCCAGGAGGAAGCGCCAGGCGCAGTATTCTGGCACCCGAACGGCTGGGCTGTGTTCCAGTCACTCATCGGTTACATGCGACGAAAACAGAACGAGGCCGGTTACCAGGAGATCAACACCCCGGAAATTATGGCGAAAGCGTTGTGGGAGAAGTCGGGCCACAACGCGGCCTTTGGCGACAACATGTTTACGTCTGAGACCGTGGACGGTCGTGTTTACGCCGTCAAGCCAATGAATTGCCCGGGCCACGTGCAGGTCTTCAAGCAGGGCATCACGAGTTACCGTGACCTGCCCGTGCGTCTTGCCGAGTTCGGCAAGTGCCATCGCTACGAACCGTCGGGCGCCCTGCACGGCATGATGCGCGTGCGCGCATTCACTCAGGACGATGCGCACATCTTCTGTACGCCGGAGCAGATTACTGATGAGTCGATTGCAGTCTGCAAACTGATTCTTGAAATCTACCGCGGTTTCGGATTTGAAGACGTGCGCATCAAGTTCGCCGATCGACCGGAAACTCGCGTTGGCGAAGATGCGATCTGGGACCAGGCGGAGCAGGCGCTGCTCAAGGCCCTCGAAGTCGGTGGCCTCGAGTACACACACAACCCGGGCGAAGGTGCCTTCTACGGGCCCAAGCTCGAGTTTGTGCTGCGGGATGCTATCGGCCGCGACTGGCAGTGCGGCACATTACAGGTGGATCTCAACATGCCGGGCCGCCTCGGGGCGAGCTATATCGGCGAGGACGGCAACAAGCACGTTCCCGTCATGTTGCACCGCGCGATATTCGGTTCGCTCGAACGCTTCATGGGCATCCTGATCGAGCACCATGCCGGTAACCTGCCGCTGTGGCTCGCACCGCGCCAGGTCGAGGTCCTCACGATTACCTCTGATGCCGACGAATACGCTGCCGAGATAGTCGCAGAACTCAGGGCAGCAGGCCTGCGCGCCGACTGCGACCTGCGCAACGAAAAAATCGCCTACAAGGTGCGCGAGCACAGTGTTGCCAAGGTCCCTGCGCTGTTCGCTGTGGGTCAGCGAGAGCTGGAAAACCGCACCGTTGCCGTACGCCGGCTGGGGTCCAAACAGCAACAGGTGATGCCGCTGGACGAGGCGATAGACGCTCTCCGGACCGAGATCGAAAACCGGGCCTGAGCCCTCTGCCAATTCACCAGGTCGCGTTTGCGGATCGTCCGGAACCGCAAACGTGACGCGCCCTGCACTTTGACTGTGCGCCATGTCACAAATTCTGAATTCTGTCGCAGTGGACCGACATTTCCCATAAGACCTGTGGATATACTCCTTAGACGCAAGGAATGCGTGGGCTATTCGACATAAGGCATTGGAGGAAACAAAGGTGGCGTTCGACCAATTCAAAACACAGGTACTGTTGCTGCATAGCGAGCAAAGCACCCTGGACTCGCTGAGTTCCGGGTTCAGCGATCGCTATACTGTGCATTGCGCTACCAGCGGCAGCGAGGCTCTGAACACGCTGGTCGAGACACCCATCAATGTCATTATCACCGCGCAGAAACTGCCGGGCATGAGTGGCCTGGAGGCATTGCGCGAAGCCAAAAAACGTTCGCCGGATACGGTTGGCATCCTGCTGGCCGGAAGTGGAGACGACGGACTCGAAGCCCTGGTCGGGGACAAGGAAGTAT
>Ga0316188_10001758_pt1 | contig 10309 bp, 8 predicted proteins | sample Phiworburrow1_MG_FD_204933 | JGI IMG/M metagenome (GOLD analysis project Ga0316188, IMG submission 204933) | Coastal sediment microbial communities from Maine, United States - Phippsburg worm burrow 1 | ecosystem: Environmental > Aquatic > Marine > Coastal > Sediment | place: USA: Maine... | reverse complement strand
GAGCTTGGCGCGCACGCTGGCCTGTGCGCTGGTGGCCAGGCGCCGCGCCTGCGCGGCCACCTCGGCGTCGATCTCGGAGATCTCCGTGCGGCCGGCGTCCGACGCCGGGTGCGCTTGCGCGAGTCCCGACATGGTGGTGGTGAGCTCGGCGCGTCGCTTGTACAGATTGGCTTTCAGGCTGTTCAGACCGGCGTCGAGCGCGACCAGGTCGGTCGGCGCCTGCATTCCCGGGTCCGGGGCGCCCTTCTCGCGGTAGGCCGCCAGCCGGGACTCCGCGTCGATGCGCTTGCGCCGCGCCTCGTTGAGCGCTTCGCGCGCCTCGACGTAGAGCCGATCGAAGGGGTTGAGCTGCGTGTCCACGAAGGTGGACACGCCGAGGCTTCGCGCGATCTCGGCGCGGCGCGCGAGATGCTTTTCGAGCTCGGACTCGACGCCGGCCAGGCGCTGGCGCACGTTCTCGAGCCGCTGGTCGGACCCGTAGAGTGCTTCGCTCCTGGCGCCGTGCAGGTAGGCCTGGGCGACCGCGTTGGCCACGGTGGCCAGCCCGTCGGCGCGCTTGCCTTCGACGCCGATGCGAATCAGGTAGCTGTCCGGCACCGAGTAGGCGTGGACCTGCGACATGAGCCGCTCGACGGCACGTCCTTCGGATTCGTGGTCGAGCTGCCAATGCCCGCCGGCCGCTTCGATCCGGTGCAGCGCGTCGGTCATCACGTCGCGTCGCCGCACCGTCTGGATCTGCTGCTGCACGAACTGCCGGTACTGCGTGTTGGACTGCAGCTCCAGCTCGAGGTCGTCGTGCGCATTCTTCATGTAGCGCGGGGCGACGTGGATGAGCGCGTCGCTCGCAAACTGCGGCGCGCCCTTGATCCAGGCAATCGGCGCCCCCAGCACGCCCACGCACAACGCGGCGGCCAGGGCGGCGCGCGGATGCGCGAGCAGGCTGCCTACGGGGCGGAGCATGCCGGGGGGCCGGTCTTCCTGGTTGGGTTCCATCTGGCTCGAGGTCGCTAGAGACTTTTCAGCTTCGATTTGCGTATATTACCAGAAGTATCAGATTTAGCAAATACCTGTTTTGGTCCGAGCGAGCAGGACCTCGCCGAACCGGCGCGGCGCGACCCCCGGGGGCCCCCGGGTACTGCCCGGGGAAGGGGACTCAGGGAACTCAGGGAACTCGGAGCGCGGCGCGAGCGCGCGGCCGCAGCGTTCAGCGGTCCAGTCGTGCCAGCGTCAGCAGCAGCTGGACCCGATGTTCGAGCTCGCGGGCGGCGCGCAGCACCCGCACCAGCGCATCGCGCTGTTCGGGGTCGGTGGCGCCCCGCAGCGCGACGTCCGCGAATCCGCTGATCGTGGTGATCGGCTCCGTGAGGGCAACGGTCGCCTCGGCGAGAAACTCGGCCTTCGCGCGCTGCGCGTCGCTGGCTGCGGCCAGCGCCCGCTCGCGCTCGGCGATGACCTGGCGCAGGTCGTCGACGAACGCGTAGAGCTGCCGGTAGGCCGCGTCGCCGTCGCTGGGCGCCAATGCGCCGGCGGGCCCACCCGCGTCGGTCGGCTGGGCTGCGCCGGCGGGCCCACCCGCGTCGACCGACCGGGTCGCGCCGGCAGGTGGGTGCGCTCCGCCCACTTCGGGCGCCGGACCCTGTTCGGGCTGCGCCCGGTTCGCCCGCCCGGTGCGACGACTGCCGCTCATCGCTTGTCCGTCTTGCGGGAGCGGGTCGGGGTGCGCCGTGCCCGGGGCTTCGGCGCGCTCCTGGGCTTCGGCGCGCTCTCGGGCTGCGGTGCCGAAGCGCAGGCCGGCAGCCACAGCGTGACCTCGGTCCCGCGCCCGAGCGCGCTGCGCACCTCCACGCGACCGCCCATCAGCTCGGTGATTTCCTTGACCAGCGGCATGCCGAGTCCGGTTCCCGGGATCGTTCCCGACGGATCCGCCCGATAGAAGCGTTCGAAGAGCCGCTCGATCTGCTCCGGACTCATTCCGATCCCCTCGTCGCTGACCGCGATGCCGACCCAGCGGCCGGCGTCGTCGTCGCGCTGCCTGATCGTCATGCGAATCGCGCCGCCCCCGGGCGAATACTTGTACGCATTCGACAGCAGGTTGACGATCGCCTGATTCAGCCGCTCGGCGTCGACCTCCGCCTGCGCCGAGTCCTCGGAGGTGTCGAGCATCACCTTGCGCGGATCGCCGGGCACCATCAGCGATCCGACCGCCTCGCGGAGAATCGGCAGCAGCGGCTGCGCCTTGGGACGGAAATCCTTGCCTCCGCGCGCCTCGATGCGCGCCAGATCCAGCAGGTCGTTCACCAGGCTGACCAGCAGCGACGACTGCTTGTGGATCGTCTCGAGCAGTTCGCGGCGGGTCTCGTCGTCGAAGTCTCGCGCCAGCAGCAGTTCGGAGAAGCCGTGGATGCTGGCCATCGGTGTGCGCAGTTCGTGGGCCGCGGTGGACAGGAACTCGCTCTTCATGCGGTCGACTTCGGTCTCGTGCGTGATGTCGCGCAGGAACACGATCCGCCCGATTTCCGTCCCGTGCGAGTGCATCGCGCGTACCGAACGTGCCAGCACCCTGCGCCGGGGATGCGTGAGCCGGAACACCTGGGTGTCGCCTTCCCCGGCCTGCGAGAGCGCGACCCATGGGGTGTCGGCGGCGCACAGCGCCGACATCATCGCGTCGAACGCTTCCTCGTTCACCGCGCGCAGTGCCTCGGGCTCGAACCCGGTCAAATCGCGCATCGCCTGGTTCGCGATCGTGTAACCGCCCTGGTGAAATGCGACCAGTCCGTTCGGGCTGAGGCTGAAGATCGCCTCGAACTCGTCGGTCAGCCGCTGCAGTTCCCGGCGGTCGCGCATCCGGGCGGCGAAGTCCGAAAGCTGGTCGCAGGTGGAGCGCAGGACCTGCATCATCGTTTCGCTCGACCGTTCGGCGACGCGACCCGCGAACTCCAGCACCGCGATCGTCCTGCCGTCCAACTGGATCGGCAGCGCGAAGCCCGCGCGCAGACCGTCCTGCACGGCCGCCTCGCGGCGTCGGAACGCGGGCATGCGACCGAGGTCGTCGATCCACAGGGGCTCGCCCCGCGCCAGCGGCTGCAGGTGCGGGAGGTCGAGGTCGTACCGAAAGTCGGCGCACGCGCGCTCCATCGCGCCGCCGCGCAGCTCCGGCGGGCACCACAGATAGGTGCAGCGACCGGACCGCATCTCCCAGAAACTGCCGATCCGCATGTCGAGCGCTTCGCAGATCTTCTCGACGAGCGGAAGTGCGTCCCGCGCGCGACTCGCGCTGGCGAGCACGTTGGTCACCGTGTACTGGAGCGCCAGACGCCGCTGTGCCTGCCTGCGCTGCGTGATGTCGCTTTCCACCGCCATGAAGTTGACGAGTTGCCCGCGTTCGTCGTGGATCGGCTGCATCTCGATGGCGACCCAGTAGGCACGGCCGTCCTTCGCGCGGTTCGCGATTTCGACCGAAAACCCCTCCTGGCGCCTCAGTCGCTCGCGGATCGTTTCCACGGTGGCCGGGTCGGTTTCCTCGCTCTGGAGCACCGAACCGGGCGTGCGGCCGCGCAGCTCGTCCAGGGTGTAGCCGGTCAGGCGGGTGCAGCCTTCGTTGACCCACTCGACGCGCCCCTTGGGGTCGGTGATGATCACCGCATTGTCGGTGCGTGCCGCGACCAGCGCGAGCTTGCGGGTCTCGGCCTCCTGGGCGCGCAACTTGACGCTCGCGCGCGCGAGCGCGTCGTTCTGCTCTCCCAGGCGGCGGTTGGCGTCGCGCAGTTCGCTGCGCTGGCGCGTCAGCGTCTCGGCCAGGCGACGCTGGTCGGCGAGCGCGATCTTCTGTGCCTGCAGGAGCTGCAGCAGGTCGACCACCGGATCGTGGATCGCGAAGTCGTCTACGCCCAACCCGAATTCGTCCAGCGCTTTGGGGTCGGTGAACCAGGGCGACCCGAGGAAGACCGCGCCGTCGCCGTCGTCCAGCAGCATCACCTGGCCGCGCAGCGTCAGCCCGGTGCGCAGGTGCTCGAGCAGAAAGAGGCTCTCGGGCCGTTCGGTCAGCGGCCCGAATCCCATCGAGACCTCGGGGCGATGGATGCGCAGGTGCCCGGAGATCGCGCTGCCCGGCACCATCGTCGCGTCCAGCTTCAGCATCGTCCGCCCGGTCTGGATCAGCCGCAACTCCCGGTCGAACGCGATGTGAAACGGGAACGCTTCGGCGAAGCGGGCCGGGGAGAGCGTGACGTGAGGGGGCATGAGCAGGTTTGAGTAGGCGGCGCCTGTGCGGAGTCAGCCGCCAGGGGGTGTCCACTCGACGCGGAACGTGTCGTGACTCGCGCCGTCCTCGCGCCGATCTAGGCGCGTGACCCTGACCGGCGTGCCGAAGCGCTTTCCGAGACCCTGGAGCAGCCCGATCACGAAATTCGCCAGGCCCGGGCGATGGGTGCGGTAGTGCAGCAGCAGCGAGCGCTCGGTGAGCTCGCCGCACTCGAAGGTCGGCGGCTGCAGGTTCGGAAAGATCATCTGCACCCGCGTGTGGAAGTTCGGCAGGTTCAGCAGGAACTCCGGCAGGCTGCCGCCGCCGGCCGCCATCAGGCTTCCGTAGCCGTCCTGCGCGGTGTGCAGCACCCAGTGCTCGCCGAAGGCCTTCAGGATCTCGTCGGCCGGCGCGCCCAGCACGCGGCTCGCCGCATCGACCAGCCGGTAGGTGAGGTCGTCGGGGTAGCTGTCGTTGCTGATGAAGACGTCGATGTCGAGACCGGCGGCGTCCCTGATGCGGTCCCAGGTGTCTTCGCCGTGGCCATTCCGGACCATGTCTTCGATGGCCTTGTTCACCATTCCATACATTCTGGCGTCCTTCGCGGGAGTGTCAGCGCGCGCGCGCCGTACGGCGTCCGCGCGGCGGGGCGGCCTCGATGCCCGCGCGCACGATGCGTTCGAGCTCGGAGAAGGGCACCGGCTTGGTGAAGACCCGGATGTCCTGCGGCAGGCCGCCTCGGTCCGCGATGTCCTGTTTGCCCAGGGCGGTCACCACCACGATCTGCAGGTCCTTGAAGTCCGGCGAATTGCGCAACTGGCGGATCATGCGGAACCCGTCCATGCCGGGCATGTTCAGGTCCGAGATCAGCAGGTCCGGGTGCTTCTCGCCGATGCGGATCAGTCCCTCGAAGCCGTTGGTCGCGGTGACGAGATCGACCGGCAGCTTCCAGCCGTCGAACTGCAGCTGGAACAGCTTCAGCAGCGCGGGCTCGTCCTCGACGATCAGCACCCGATACCGGTGGGCCTGCTGCCCGCTGCCGGCATCTTCCGCGTCGGGGGTTTCGCCGATCGCGACGACCCGCTGGCGCAGCAGCTCGTCGACCGAGGAGCGCATGATCCGGCGGTGGCCGCCGGCGGTCTTCCACGCGCGCAGCACGCCCGCCTCGACCCACAACTGCACGGTGCGCAAGGCGACCCCGAGCATCTGGGCGGCTTCGCGGGTGGTCACGACATCGGATGTGGAGATGGTCACGGCGCCCTCGCTATTTTTGTCATTATTGCCGTATCAGCGTGATTAGTCAATTGTTCGTCAGATTTCGATGGTTGACGCGGACTGCCGACCGGGATGGCTCGACAGGACGAGTCGATGGCTCCTCGATGACTCCTCGATGGGTCGGCGCGACGGGGCGATCGGCCCGGAGGGTTGACAGTGCGGGTAAATATTGTAAAAATGATAATCCAGTGACTCTCGACCCGGATAACGACCCGGCGCGCGACGCACCGTCCACCAGGCGGCTGCGGGGCCGTCCACCCACGCCATGAACCCAAAGCGCATCCTGATCGTCGACGACCATGCCGAGCTCCGAAGGCTGGTGCTGCTCACCCTCGGCCCCGGCTACGACATTCGCGAGGCGCGCGACGGCCGTGAAGCGCTGGACGTCTGCAGGCAATTCGCGCCGGACATCGTCCTTCTCGACGTGATGATGCCGGGTGAACTCGACGGCTATCAGGTCTGTTCCGCCATCCGGGCCGACCCGGAACTCGCGGCGACCCGCGTCGTGCTGCTGACGGCCCGAGGGCAGCAGGCGGACGTCGCCGCGGGCTCGGCAGCGGGCGCCGACGAATACGTGGTCAAGCCGTTCAGCCCGCTCGCGCTGATGGCCATGGTCGAGAAGATGACCGGGGGCGGGAAGCCCTGACCCTCGGAAGGATCAGGCGCCCGGGCGGCGCGCGATCAGCGTCGAGAAGCGCTTCACCGTCTGCCCCGGCGCCGGAAAGTCGTCGATCCGGTCGAGCAGGATCTCCCAGCCGGCAAACGCCTCGCGCATCTCCGGCGGCGCGAGCAGGCAGTGCGCGTCGGGCGCGAACATGCCCATGAAGGTGGTGCCTTCGACGAGCACGTTGATCGCCGCGATGCCGCCCGGACGTACCGCAGACCGGATCTCCGTCAGCAGTCGCCGGGCATCGTCGCAGGCAAAGAACATCAGCAGGCCGATCGCGACCACCGAGTCCCATTGCCCGTCGGCGCGCCAGGTCGAGAGGTCGACCGCGCGGACCGCGACCTTGAGCGACTCCGCTTCGGCGCGCCGGGCGAGGTCCGCGACGGCATCCGGGCAGGCGTCGAGCGCGGTCACCGGAAGGCCCTTGCGCGCCGCCGCGAGCGACAGGTTGCCCAGCCCGCAGCCGAGTTCGACCACGCTGCCGGTCAGGAACGGCAGCGTCCATTGCTCGAACGGGTTCAGGCCGTAGTCGCCGGTCGCGATCTGTTGATCGAACTGTCGGGCGAAGAAGTCGACGCTCGAATTGACCACGCCGTGGCTCCCGGCACTCAGGTCTCGCGCTGCACGCCCACCGGCAGCGAATGCGCGGCGGCAAGCCCGGCGCTCTCGAAGAACGGGTCGTCGGCGATCTTCGCGTGGACCATGTCGGTGGCGTCGAACCCCCAGATCACATGGCCGTCGATCACCGCGGTCGGAACGCCGAACACGCCGGCTTCGATCGCTTCCTGCGTGGTCTGGCGCAGCGCCTGCTTGATCTCCGGCGCGTCGAGCTCCGCGGGCCGCACGCCCAGCTCCTCGAGCAGCGCGTCCCACGCCCCTTCCTCCCCGGGCAGGTGGCCGTCGCGCCAGACGTAGGCGAACAGGCGTTGCACCACCCGCACCGAATTGCCCAGGCGCACTGACAGGCGCAGCAGCGCCAGCGGGTTGAACGGATGCGCCGACGGCAGCCGCATCGGCAGGTCGTTGCGCTGCGCGAGCCACAGCGCGTGCTCGTAGGTCCAGCCGCGCTTGGCGGCGATCTCCGCCGGCCCCTTGCTGCCGTGATGCTTCAGCAGGCCCGCCAGCAGCACCGGTTTGCAGCGCACCAGCGCGTACTCGGCGAAGTCGTCGAGACGCGACGACTGCAGGTAGGCGAACGGGGAGATGAAATCGAAATACCAGTCGACGGTTTTCATGGCGCTCGGGGCAGTGGACGGTCTGTCGGGGTCGATCGCCGTGCCGCGCGGGAACGCCGGCACGGGCAAAGACCATACGATATCGCAGGGCCGGCGGCGGCGAATCACCGATAATCCGGGTGCGGACCGCCCTCGCGTGTCGAAAGTTCGGGCCCGCTCCGCCGACCACTCCTTTCCCGCATCCGGACGCCCCCCGTTTCCTTGAACCCGATCGTCTTCTCCTGGCAGCTCACCCGTCGCGACTGGCGGGCCGGCGAATTGCGCCTGCTGCTGGCGGCTCTCGTGATCGCGGTCGCGTCGATCGCCAGTGTCGGCTTCTTCGTCGACCGCATGCGTCAGGCGCTGTCGCTCGAAGCGCGCCAGCTGCTCGGCGCGGACCTGGTGGTGGCGTCGGACCGCCCGATCGCGCCGGAGCTGATCGCTCAGGCGCGCGAGCGCGGGCTGCGGGTCGCGCAGACGCTCAACTTTCCGAGCATGGCCATCGTCGAGGGCGCGCCGCCGCAGCTCGCGTCGGTGAAAGTCGTGTCCGACGGATATCCGCTGCGAGGACGGCTGCGCACCGCGAGCGCGCCCAACGCGCCCGACGAGCCGGCGCAGGGCGTGCCGGCGCGCGGCACGCTGTGGGCGGACGCGCAGCTGCTTCAGGCGCTCGGGGTCGCGGCGGGCGGGCGCGTCGCGCTCGGCGACGCGAGCTTCACCGTCGCCCGCGTCATCACGCTGGAGCCCGATCGCGGCGCCAGCTTCGTGAACTTCGCGCCGCGCGTGATGATCCATCTGGACGATCTCGCCGCGACGCAACTGGTGCAGCCCGCCAGCCGCGTCACCTACCGGCTGCTGGTGGCGGGCGAACCGGCGGCGGTGGCCGGTTTCCAGGCCTGGGCCAAGCAGGGGCTCGGGCGGGGCGCGCGCATCGAGTCGATCGAGGGCGGGCGTCCGGAGCTTCGCAACACGCTGGACCGTGCGGAGCAGTTTCTCGCGCTGGTGGCGCTGCTGTCGGCACTGATCGCCGCGGTCGCGATCGGCCTTGCCTCGCGGCGCTTCGCCGAGCGCCATCTGAACGGCTGCGCGGTGATGCGCGCGATGGGCATCGGCCAGCGGCAACTGATGACCGTGCTCGGGCTCGAGCTGTTGTGGATCTCGTTGGCCGGCGGTGCGGTCGGCGCCGCGCTGGGCTGGGCGGTGCACTTCGGCCTGGTGCAGGCGGTGGCGCCGCTGATCCGCCTGCCGCTTCCGCTGCCGGGCTTCCTGCCGGCGCTGCAGTCGATGGCGGCCGGGCTGGTGCTGCTGATGGGTTTCGGCGCCTGGCCGTTCCTGCGCCTGGCGGGCGTGCCGCCGCTGCGCGTGCTGCGTCGCGAGCTCGGCACCGCGGGGGCTTCGCCCGTCGTCGCGGTGGCCCTGGCGCTGGGCGCGTTCGCCGCGCTGCTGCTGTGGTTCGCCGGCGACCGCAAGCTCGCGATGATCGCGATGGGCGGCTTCGCGGGCGGTGCGGTGGTGTTCGTCGCGGTGGTCTGGCTGGTGATGCGGCTGGTGGCGCCGCTGCGCCACGCGAGCGCCGCGATCGCGCGCAGTCCGGCGCTGCGGCTGGCGCTGGCGTCCTGGGGGCGCAGGCAGTCGGCCGCGATCGCGCAGACGGTGGCGCTCGCGGTCGGGCTGATGGCGCTGCTGCTGCTCACCGTCACGCGCACCGACCTGATCGACAGCTGGCGCCGCGCGAGTCCCGCCGACGCGCCCAACCGTTTCGTCATCAACATCCAGCCGGATCAGCGCGCGGCGGTCGCGAACGTTCTCGCGCAGGGGGGCGTGCAGGGCGCCGAGCTCTACCCGATGGTGCGCGGCCGGCTGGTCACGGTGAACGGGCAGCCGGTGTCCGCCGATAACTTCGACGGCGACCGCGCGCGGCGTCTGGTCGATCGCGAGTTCAATCTGTCCTACGGGGCGCAGCCGCCGGCGCACAACAAGGTGGTCGAGGGCACCTGGTTCCAGGGCGGGGCGAAGGAGGTCTCGGTGGAGGCCGGCATCCTCGACACATTGGGCCTGAAGATGGGTGACGCGCTCGGTTTCGAGGTCGGCGGCGAGCGGGTCGACGCGCGCGTGACCAGCGTGCGCAAACTGAGCTGGGACTCGATGAAGGTGAACTTCTTCATGATCCTCTCGCCCGCCGCGCTCGAGGGCGCGCCGCAGACCCTGATCACCGCCTACCACCAGCGATCCGACACTGCGCCGCTCGACGCCGCGCTGGTGCGCGAGTTCCCGAACCTGACCGTCTTCGACACCGGCCACCTGGTGCGACAGGTCCAGTCGGTGCTCGACCAGGTCGTGCTCGCGGTGCAGTTCCTGTTCGTGCTGACGCTGGCGGCGGGCGTGGTCGTGCTGTACACCGCGCTGGCCGGCTCGCGCGACGAGCGGGTGCGGGAGGCGGGGCTGATGCGCGCGCTCGGCGCCTCGCGCGCGCAGCTCTCGCGCGCGCAGGTGTGGGAGCTGGGGCTGTCGGGCGGGCTCGCCGGCCTGCTCGCGTCGGCAGGCGCGATCGTCATCGGCGCGGTGCTCGCGCGACAGGTGTTCCAGTTCGACCTCGACCCGCGCTGGGGCAGCCTGGCCTGGGGAACCGCGGCCGGTGCGCTGCTGGCGATCCTCGCCGGCTGGCTGAGCCTGCGCGGCGTGCTGCGGGCGCCGCCGCTGGCGACGCTGCGCGAGGTCTGAGCGGGGTCTGCGCGGGGTCTGCGCGGGGTCTGCGCGGGGTCTGCGCGGGGTCTGGGCGAGGGTTGTGCGAGGTCCGCGCGAGGTCCGCGCGAGGTGTGAGCGCGACCGGAGTATTCTTCGTGCGCGCCGCAGTGCGCACGACTGGCAACACTTCCCCGCGCGCCCGACGATGAACACGACCGCCGACGAACC